>Ga0210403_10001684_pt1 | contig 20744 bp, 17 predicted proteins | sample IncBWC19MmetaG_FD_150863 | JGI IMG/M metagenome (GOLD analysis project Ga0210403, IMG submission 150863) | Forest soil microbial communities from Barre Woods Harvard Forest LTER site, Petersham, Massachusetts, United States - Inc-BW-C-19-M | ecosystem: Environmental > Terrestrial > Soil >... | reverse complement strand
GTTGACGGTGCGGGCCGGCCGTCCCAGTGCCTTAATCATCAGGTCCTCGCGCTCCAACCCGTCGCAATTGAGCTCGTAAGCCCCGCTCGTGGAAAGCTGCAACCCGCCGCCAACCTCTTTCCACGACCCAGTGATGCAAGGCAACATGGCGATGGAGCGGGTAGCCATGCCTCCGCCTTCCGAGCGTTGTACGCCATAATTCAAGCGTATGACGGCTGGGCGAACCGTGGCGTACTCGCGCGCCAATTTAACAATGTCTGATGCCGATATTCCAGTCCACTGCGCCACGCGTTCGGGCGGATAGGCGATAACCTTCGCGCGCAGATCCTCAAAGCCGAGCGTATGCCGCGAAACGTAATCGGCATCGTAAAGATTTTCCTTGATGATGACGTGCATCATCCCAAGCGCGAGCGCCGCATCAGTGCCAGGATTGATCGGGAGATACCAGTCCGCGCACGCAGCAGTTCGCGTGCGATAAGGATCAATCACAACCAATTTCGCGCCTTGTCTCCGAGCTTCTTCGATGAACGGCCACAAATGAACGTTGTTTCCATGAATGTTTGAAGCCCAGGCGATGATGAATCGGGAGTGCGCGAACTGCTCAGGCTCGGTTCCCAGCTTTACGCCGATCACGGACTTCAACCCCGCTTCGCCGGCGGCCGAACAGATGTTGCGCGCTAATTGCGATGCCCCCAGCCGATGGAAGAAACGACGGTCCATTGAGGCGCCGTTCAACATGCCAAGGGTACCGCCATAAGAGTAGGGAAGAATGGCTTCACTCCCGAACTCGGCGGAGATCGTTCTGAACTTGGCAGTGATTTCGTCAAGAGCTTCATCCCAAGTAACGCGCTGCCATGCCCCTGTAGGAGCAGCTCCCCGAGCCTGTCCAGCCGAAGCAGCGCTCCGCTCTTCAGCAGGCCCCTTCGGCACTATTCGCCTCATCGGAAAAAGCACACGATCCTGCGAATAGACCCGATCAAGATACTTCGCAACCTTGGCGCACAGGAATCCCCGCGTTACGGGATGCGCTGGATCCCCCTGGATTCTCGTAGCCCGGCCGTCCTGCACGGTAATCAAAACTCCGCACGCATCCGGACAATCGTGAGGACAGGCCGCATGAACAATTTTCTTCATGATCTCGATTATAGATTCATTTGGCGAAGGATGAAGCAGGCGTGGCTTAAGCAGAATCCCTACGCGCGTTTACCATGAGCTCGTAAATCTTGGCTTTGGTGTTGAAGAGTTGAATCCCTTGATAGGCGCAATATAAAAACCCGGGAATACCATCCATGAATCCGAGGCAAAAAAGGTATTTGTAGAGAAAATACAGAATTGGAGAACCCGGCACACCCAAGAAACGCTTTTTTAGCCAACGTCGCCGCTGCGCCTGTATGCCGAATAAAGAGGGCGACAAACCGGTCTGCTTTTCATCATTCACCCAAACCTTAGCTTCCCAGTTCGAATATTCGTTATGTTTTTGGATATAGCGCGAAAGGGACCCTATGTTTTGATGGATCATGGGATTACGCAGTCTTGCCGTTCGTCCGTTTATGAGCACGTGCTCGTGAACTTCCATGTCTGCCATCGAAGCGTCTTGCTCCTTTAGGCGACACTCAAACGAACCTTTGCCTCGGCGAAACAGCGACATCTTCCAAAAACTCGCCCCACTGAATCGGAGCGGCCTATTCAGAAAAAACATTTGAAGCTTCACATAGTACCCGTCCACGTTGTCGTCACCGGAGGCTCGGTCAATCTCGGCCGCCAACTCGGCAGTCATTACCTCGTCGGCATCGATTAACAACACCCAGTCATATGCCAACGGAAGGTTATCCAGAGCCCACTGACGTTTTTTCGGCCACCCCCCTTTGTAGAAAAACTGAACGACCTTCGCGTTGTAAGAACATGCGATATCAACCGTCGCGTCCTCGCTTTGCGAGTCGATTATATAGACTTCTCCAAAGCTCCTCAGGGATTCTAGACATCGCGGAAGATTTGCGGCCTCATTTCGAGTAGGAATTATGACGCTGACAGGGATCGGCTTGTCGCTTCCCACTTTTAGCTTGCCGACTTCTAGAGGCTGGGGCATTTGGTGCGGATTTAGAAAATATGGTGGCCAGGGAGGGAGTTGAACCCCCGACGCCAGCCTTTTCAGGGCTGCGCTCTACCACCTGAGCTACCTGGCCACGTTTGAATCCACAGCTTGAGAGTGGGCGCCGTGCGAGTCGTGCTGGACGCGCTGAAAACGCTGGCGGGACTTCCGTCAAGAAGACCTGTGGAACAGGCACCGATTATAGCAATCAAAGCGCATCCCCTCAACGATGTGTATTCGAAGCTAGGAAACGTTTTCACGGCGTCGCACTAAAATTCCATCCAAAATCGTAGCTGCGATTCGGTCGGAGGCGAACCAGTAAGGAATTTCGCGGTAATCTTTGACGTCGAATATAGCCAAGTCGGCATCTTTTCCCGGTTCGATTGATCCCTTGCGATCCTGCAGTCGCAATCCCCAGGCACCGTTGATGGTCGACGCCGCAATCGTCTCAGCGGGAGACATTTTCATCTGGGTGCACGCCAGCGATAACACAAAAGGCATGCTGGTTGTGGGCGATGAACCCGGATTGTAGTCGGTGGCCAGCGCTATTGGAACTCCGGCGTCAATTAGTTTCCGAGCCGGGGGGAATTTCTCCAATCCGAGAAAATAGTTCGCGCCTGGGACCAGCGTCGCAACGGTATTGCGACTTGCGAGAATGCGGATATCTTCATCGCTTACATAATCCATGTGATCGAGCGAAGCGGGATCAAACTCCAACAATCGCGTTACCTCAACACTGCTCAACTGGCACACGTGCGCCCTAGTCCCCAGGCCGCAGTCTCGTGCGGCACGAAAAATCTTCTGTGTGTCCGAGAGGGTAAATGCTCCGCGCTCGGTGAAAACGTCCACGAATTGTGCAAGTTTGCGTCTTGCCGCTGTCGGAATCATGTCCTTGCACACAAGATTGACGTATTCTTTGCTCCGGCCTTTGAACTCAGGCGGAACTACGTGTGCACCAAGCAATGTGGGAACGACCATCCCGGGCCACTGCGAAGCCGCATCTCGAATGGCGTCTAATGACTTAATTTCAGAGCCGAGCGATAGGCCGTAGCCGGATTTGGCTTCCACGGTTGTCGTGCCGTGAGCCGACATTTCGTGAAAAGCACTTCGGATTTTCTCCGATAGCAATTTTTTGGTGGCCTTGCGGACATCGTCCAGACTCGAGCGAATGCCGCCACCCGCTGCCGCAATTTCTTCGTAAGTGGCGCCGGCGATTCGCTTTTCAAAATCGACCAGGCGCGGAGAGATGAATGCAGGATGAGTATGGGAATCGACAAAACCTGGCAGGACGACTTTATTCTTGCAATCGATCTCCAGGATTTTCTTTCGGTTTTTCTTGAGCCATGCATCGCGGAGAGCATCCTTAGTTTTCCCGACAGAAACAATTTTGCCCCCGATGCAGAGAACAGCTCCATCTTCGATAATGCCGAGTTCTTTCAGTTCTGCGCCGCGTCGCGGACCAGAATTTCCCGAAGGGGAACGCAGAGTAAGAAGCTGGCCGACGTTAGCAAGAAGCAGTGGCCGCCGGATTCGATCGCGTTCCTGAGGGGAGATCAATGGAAAACCAGTCTAGCAGTTGTGCTTTTTCTTATGGAGCCGCGAAGCGAAGCATGATCGTCGTATAAGCACGACTGCGGAGCTGGTTTGGGATGGAAGAAGTCTTACTTCATCACTCCGCGTTGCGCAATTCCAATATTATCCCGCGTAGTATTTTTCACTAGATACATCATTTCGTCGGCCTGGCGGATGACGTCGTGCGGAGTCTTCGCATCGTGCGGATATGTGGCCACGCCCATCGACGCGCGGACGTTAAGGTTTAAGCCTTCTTCCTTGCAGAACATGCTGGTACGCAGGCTATCGCGTACCCTCCGCGCAACCACCAGTGCGGAGTCTTTTCCAGTCTGTGGTAATAGGATTACAAATTCATCGCCTCCGTAGCGGAAAGCGTAATCAATTAAACGGAGCTGGGCTTTTATCAGATATCCAATTTCAGCCAGCAGCTTGCTTCCCACCAGGTGCCCGTGAGTATCGTTGACTTGCTTGAAATGATCCAAGTCGATGAACAGCACCGTGAACTCATAGGCGAAACGAGAAGACCGGTAGACTTCGGTCTCCAGCGTCTTGTAGAGGTGCCGCGCATTGTAGAGGCCGGTGCAATCGTCGGTGATAGTGAGTTCCTGAATCTTCTCTACCGCGCGGGCATTCTCAATGGCAATTGCCGCATAGTCGCACAGCGCTTGCAAGAAAAACAGCTCCTGATCGCCGAAGTGCTTCATGTCGACATTCACGAGCTGAATGACCCCCAATACCCGCAGCTTCGATCGGACAGGGACGCAGATGATAGAGTGCGTCTCCCACTTGGTCATTTCGTCAATCCGCTTGTTGAAACGGGTATCGGCGGCGACATCCGGCACGATCAATGTTTCGCCATGCTTGGCGACATGGCCTGCGATTCCCTCCCCAACTTTTAGGCGGACATCTTTCAAAGACTCCGAGGCAGCTCCGACGGCAATCGCAAAGTAGAGCTCATTTTTCTCGTGGTCCAGCATAAGCAGGGACCATGTCTCCGGACGGAAGTACTCCGCCATCTTGTCCATAATTGTTTGGAGAATGGAATCCAGATCGAGGGACGAGGTCAGGGCCTTGGCCACATCGTGGAAAATTGTCAGTTCTTGAGACTGGCGGCTGAGCTCGGCACCTGTGGCCTTTGACATGGGGGAATCGAACCTCTAGTGTCAGGCAAGAGTAGCCAAATTATATGCGGGCACCCAGACATGGGCAATCAACCATAGTAACCGCGGCGGTAATCTCAAGGTGCGGGCTGGGGTGACTCTAAAATGAGGAACGCCTTCCTTAAGGTCGGCGGCCTCGGACCGGGCGCCCCGCCTGCTGGCGCTCACCCTATTTGGCGTTTAGAATGGAAAAACTTCTTTCGATCAGAAATATTAGCGACATGACTCTTTTGCCGGGGTGGGAATGACGTTAGTGCGTGCGGCGGGTTCAGTTGGACTCTTGGGGCTTTTACTCATTTGTGCAGGCTGCGGAAACACCTACCGCCCAGTGGCCACGCCAATCATTCCAAACCAGCCAAATCCCGCCTTTACCAAGGTGCTATTCGTCATCAGCGACAACGGACCGCAAAACCCTGGCACCAGCAGCCAGGTTGATGTCTCTGGAGACACCACCGTAGGGGTGGTTAAAACAGGTGTCAGTCCGGTGCACGCAGTGCTCACTCCGGATTTGTCCAGGGTCTATGTAGCCAACGAGTTCGAAAATACAATTTCAGAGTTTCCTCCGGGCAGCCCCACTTCTACTAACCTTACTCCAGTAACCACAATCGGTTTACCGGCGGGCTCCAGGCCTGTATTCGTGGCGACGACGCAGAATGACACGGTTTACGTTGCGAATTCTGGAACCGGAACCGTCGCCGCCATCTCCACCGCGCTCAACGCAGTTACGCACATAATTCCGCTCAACTCGACTGGACCCACTCCTGAACCAGTGGCTTTGGCTGAAACCCCGAGCGGAAGCAAGTTATATGTCGCAAGTCAGGCAAATGGAACCACCCCTGGCTCGGTAAGCAGCATTAATCCATTGGACAACTCGCTCAACGGCCCAGTGTCGAATTCCTGGTCATCGCCGGTTTGGGTGGTCTCCCGATCGGACAGTGCTAGAGCTTATGTTCTCGACGCAGGTGCGGGAGAGGTTTTTCCGATTGATACATCCACAGATACGGTTTTGCCGGGCGCAGTTACGGTTGGGGCCGGCGCAAATTTCATGCTGTACGACAAGAACCAGAACCGGCTCTATGTCACCAACCCGTCAAATGGCAGCGTGAGTATTATTGACTCCTCCCAGGATCCTCCAAGGCTTCTTGCGACGGACTGCGTCGTACAAGGCTCAGTCCCGCCCTGCCCCACAACCTTCGCTCCTGTATCCGTGACCACCCTGCCGGACAGCGTCAGTGCCTATGTGGCCAGCTACCAACTCGCATCGTCATGCACCGGCATCGCCGCTCCCTGCATTACCTCGCAAGCTACGGTCATTAATCTAACCAACAACCAGGTCTCTTCCGTGATTTCTCTGGGAAGCGTGGCCGTTAACATGACCAATCCGACCGCGTGCGGGCCGCCAAACTCGTTAAGTCCAAATCCTCCGGTTCGCTTTCGGCTCTCGATTGCGGCCGCTGGTGACAGCTCTCGAGTCTATGTGGCCAATTGCGATGCAGGCAACACGACAATTATCAGCGCCGTTCCAACCAGCAGTAGTCTTTTCCCAGCTAATACCATCATTACGAGTCTTCAGTCCCCCGTGAGCGCCTTTGCTCCATCCGCGGCAACGCAAGGCCTGCCACCATCGCAGAATCCTGCTTTCCTTTTAGCATCCCCGTAGATTATTCGTGAGACTTCGCGTCCTTTGTGGTTCGAGGTCTTGGAAAGGCGCGATCTGCCGATTGGCTAAAAACCTTGTCAATCGCGGTTCTAGCGCGATATCCACAGCTCACGAAAGCGCACGACAACATGTGAAGGGAACAATAATTCGCATTCCTACGGCAAATCTCGCTGCGGATTAATGGCGGAGTTACTGTTGACCATGGACCTGCACAAGTAACGCTGCATATGCCTGTGAACTCCTTGCACTCGACTGTTATACAAGGAGATAAAACACATCGAATTTAATTGACTCTGAAAATAAGAAGAGTAAAACCATAATCGTTCTTTGACACCTTCTGATGTTTATCCAGTTGGTGCGGCGTCCGGGGCTCAAGCGAAAGTCACCCTCTACATTGCGAAATGAATGAGGGAGGGCTAGCGAGGGTCTATAGCAAAGCGCTGGTTGAGACGAACAGGAAGACCTGTCAAAGGCAAGATAGAGTCCCGAGGCGTTGGGTTGGTTTATCCGGTTGGCGGTAAGCCCGGAGCCCGAGCAACAGATCGCGCGTAGCATCCGTAAGGAAGCAACGATGGCAGGTCGGCGAGGGTCTAAAGCGAGCTACTGGCCGAGACGAATGATCCCAACACCACCTCGGGATTCTTATTTTTGCAGGGCCAGCGGCACATAAACAGCCTAGGTGCGGCCCTCCCCCAAACCAACTATTTAGAGTCGCCGCTGGCTAGCAAACTAGAGCGAAAATTCGACCTAACCGTACCGGGTTTGCAGTTTGCCTACGGTCCCTGCACAACCTTTATGTTCGTAGCCAGCCGGTCGCGAAAGATGTTGTTCGTAGCTGCCACCTCCGCAACAACATCCACATTGACGCTGTAGGAGCCCTGAGGAAGGTTCTCCCCGAAGGGAATCTCGAAATCAAGCGTGTCCTTCTTCAGAGGGAAATGCTGATAACCAATAGCCGTGGCCCGTCCATGCTCGTTGACGGCCAACACGATCATCGTAAGGTCGAAGTCCTCTCCGGTCTGGTCAGAAACCTTAATCGACCCGTCTACCCGATGGCCGTTGATCTTCGGGACTTGGCTCCATCGCACGATGAGAGGCGTAACGACTAACAGCGTGAAGTCCTTCGTAATTTGGTGTGGAGGAATGTCACTGTCAATGATTTTCACCGAAAAAGAGAAGACCCCAGTTTGTGTTGGCACGCCACTGAGAACGCCATCAATGCCCAATGCAAGGCCTGAAGGCAGTGCTCCATTTATCACCTGCCACTTCCGCGGAGTGATGCCTCCTTCCGCCTGCATTTCGACACGGTAGGGCTGCCGCAAATAAGCTTTGGGGAGTGTGGTCGTTTTTACGACAATCGGCGCGACACCGCCTTGCCCCGAAGAAGAGATCGCACAGGCGACCAAAAGGACGATCAGCAGACTAATCGCTGCGACATTAGAAGGCTTCCGCATTCTAGGGTGCGTACTCCGATTGCACTAGCTCAAAAACAGGGTAACTCGCAGCGATTTTCTTGAACGCATCGACCGGCGAACCGGCCGGGATCGGGAAAAATTTCTGAACGGCGAACGCGAACTGATCTAAGTAGGCCTTCAGAATTTCCGGCTTCTGCGCGTCTGGAACCGGAACTAGCCGAAATTTTAGCCTAGTTCGTCCTCTCTTCAGCGTGATCTCTGCGGCAGCTTCGGCATTTTTCACCCATTGCGTCTGCCCTCGGGGCGCCACCAGAAAGCTTTTCCCATTGAGCTCGAGCAAATTGATCGGAGTGGAAAAAAGCCGTCCGCTCCTACGCCCGCGGACCTCCAGGAGATAGCTGTAACTAGGGCCAAAGCCCAGGCCCACAAAAAAACCGAAGGTCCGATTGAAGGCGCGCTCGACAATATTGGGGGCGCGAAATCGAGTTGGGTCCGTGCTCATGATGAAAGCGTATTGTAGCCCCGGCGCGGCCCGCAGTGTGACCTCTATCACATCCCTCGGTGTGCCCATCCTTTAAACTTTGTCATTCCGAACGGGCAAAGCCCGGAGGAATCTGCTTTCTGCGTGGGACGTATGCAAGACAAGCGCTACTACGGTTACATCCTGGCGAGCAAGCCGCACTCTTTACTCGGCGTCACTAGCTCGCCAATGGCTCGGACGCTTCAACATGGAAAGACTTAGCGACCGACTAGGGGAAGCCGGTTGCGATGAGAAGGCAGATTCCTCCGGGCTAAAACGCCCGCTCGGAATGACAATAGTGTTCTTAGTTCCGGAGAATAATGTTCGATTTAATGTTCGACGATTCGATATTGGCCCTGAAAATACAGCAGAGGTTGGCCTTCCCTTACCACCACGTCCTCGACTTCGGCGATGAAGATTGTGTGATCACCCGCATCCTGGGCCGAATGCAACCTGCATTCCAGATACGCCAACGCGCCGTGCAGCACAGGCGTGCCGTGGGAGGTGCGGTCAAATCGCGCCCCCACTTTTTCTGCCTGACCACGACTGGATTCCACGAGAGCGAAGTAGTCGGAAATTTCGCGCTGGTCCGCCGCCAGAATATTCACGCCGAAGCGTTTCTTGAGATGAATGTGAGCATGCGTCCGGGCTTTATGATCCACACACACCAGGACCAATAGTGGATCAAGCGATACGGAGCAAAACGCATTCGCGGTCATGCCTTGGACAGTGCCCTCGTCATCGACGGTGACGACCGTCACTCCGGTCGCAAAACATCCCATGGCCCTGCGAAACTCAGACTGTGCAACGCTCATAGCGCAAAATTACTTCGCAGACAGATCATCTTCCCGTACTCAAAGCCCCTTCTTGCGCAAAAACTCCCGCGCCACTTCCTTCACATCTCGATGCTGGCCATCCACGGCATAATTAAGTTGACGCATGTCTTCGTCGGAAATTTTACCTGCCAGTTCGTCCAGCGCCACTCCTACTTCCGGATGGTGCGAGAGCACCTCCTGCCGAGTGATTGGCACCGCTTCGTATGGCGGAAAGTAGTGCCGGTCATCTTCGAGGACGTCCAGATTCAAAGCTGGGATTAATCCATCCGTCGCATTTCCCGCGATCAAGTCTACTTGCCGGTTAACCAGCGCGCGAGTAAGCAGGCCCAAGTCCATAATGCGTGGCTCTCCAGCAAAACGCAGACCGTAAGTTGCAACGAATCCCTTGTAGCCATCGGGACGTTCCATAAACTCGTAACCAAATCCCGCGCGCCACTGCGGAGTATAAGCCGCGGATTGGGAGATGTTAGTCAGATGAAGGCGTTTCGCGTCGTCGCCGCGAATTTCGATGGCAAAGGTGTCATTGAAGCCCAGCGGACGGCCCGCCACCAGATTGAAGCGTTTTGCATACTCAGACCTGACCTGGTCATAGACGTCTTCGCGGCTGTTCTGCGGGCTTTCTTTCAAGACTGCGGTTAGAGCCGTGCCAGTGTACTCCGGGTAAATGTCAATCCGTCCTCCGAGAATCGCTTGCTGACAAATGTAAGTCCCAGCCAGGTAAAAACGGCGCTCTACCGGAAGATGGGTTTTGTTTTCGATTTGTTGAGCGAAAATTTCTCCCAGTATCAGTTGCTCGGTAAAATTCTTGGAGCCGATTACGATTCGTTCCGCGCGCTGAGGCCCACAGCACGTGAAAAGGAAAGCGCTGATCAGAGTAATAGAAATTCTCAGCGTGATGGAATGTCGGTCGAACAAATGTGATCCTGCAGGTGGATGACGGCTCGAATATTCAAAACAATTGAACGTGATCTTTCTTCTACCACAGAACCTAGCGGTCTTCGCTAGGAGGCGTTGGCTAGCAAGCGAAGCAAACCGGAACTTATGATCCCGGCATCTCGTAGACCCACCAGGCGAAGGGAGTTCACCCTATGTCGGAAGGCAAGCGTGATACTCCGAGCGCACCGGCAAATAGTTCCGCAGTTAGCCAACGCGAGCCACTTCCGTGGTGGATTTTCCTCGCGGTTGTGCTGGGTGCGCTTCTGATGGCCACAGGCGGAGTCATAGCTCTCGTCCGTCCAGGAATGCTGGTGTCTCCCCACGACGATATAAACGGAGCCGTCCACATTTATGCGGGCTATTTGGTTTCGCGAAACTTGGCCCTAGCCACGATGCTGCTGGCGATGCTCGCCTTGCGAGCCCGAGGTGCGCTTGGCAATCTGATGGTTCTCACGGCATTTATTCAGGTTCTCGATGCCTGCCTTGACTGCCTGGAGGGCCGCTGGGCAGTGCTGCCGGGTGTACTCATCTTCGGACTGATTTTCTTCATTGGCGCCGCGCGGATCAGCGGTTTTCCGTTCTGGAGGCGGCAGGCTTGGTTCTAAGTTACAGATTGTCGCTCTGGCCACGCAGCAGTAATGAGTAATCCCACCGCGATTCCAATGGAAACTTCGAAAAAACGATGTGCGGCGATGATCCATGTGGGCTGGCTGTGCGCGACGAGGGCAACGATGGCAAAAGTGATACTGGCAAAACGGTAAGCAGCCCTGTCAAGGCGGAGCGCTGCACAGATCAGTCCAAGTAGGAAAATTCCGGCACCGAAGACGATCAGATTTGCCTGAGAGTGATTGGCCAGAACCGCTCCAACTGCGGCACCTAGGGCGGTTCCAGGAAGGCGATGTTCCGAGACGGTTAGAGCAACGCCCAAGGTGGATTGCAGAATGATTAGGGTTGTGATTGCGGCCCAGTAGTCCTCAGGCAAGTGGAAAAGGCGGGCTACGATCAGGGAGACAACAGCCGCCACCGCAGTGCGAGCCGAATGCCCGACCGCTCTCCAATTCACATGCGTCCAGCTTTTGACAGGCACACCATTGACCCCCTGAACAAGCGACATTCTAAACCTGTCCAGGGTGGCAACAGCTCTCCGGCTACGGCGGTCAAATCTTCGGGGCCTCTTCAAACGACGGGCACCTGTCCAGAACGGTGCCCGCCACTGCCTGCGTCACACTCTCACTGAGGGGAGGGAGAATTCGAAGCGACTCCCGTCTTTAACAATTTGGTTTTCAGGTCGAATTTTTGATGTGGTGCAAGGTCTACCTCTGTTTCGAAAGTTTGATATCCCGGAAGGCTGATCGTGATCTTTCGGTGTCCGGGCGCGACCAGCAAACTTTTTCCTACGCCGCCGAGTTCACCGGTATGGCCCACAAGAAGTCCGTCCACGAAGACAGCCGCGCGGTCGGGATCGACCGAAAGCTTGATCTCGGCGGTAACCGCGGGCATTTGATACCGGAGATCTTTCTCCAGACTGACCGCGACTTTGTGCTTTTCCGCGGGCTGCAGATTCACTTCCTGCGTGAAGTCCTTGTATCCGTCATGACGAACGGATATCTCGTGTTTGCCGGGCAAAAGCAGTACCTTCTTTGATCCGTTGAGTTCTTTCAAATATCCCACGTATTGACCATCGACCCAGACGCCGGAGTCCTGCTCAAGGCTCGTCGCGCCCTCGAAGACGACTTCTCCAAGTACCTTGTTGTCGGGGTATGCGGTGGTTGCGGTCAGAATGAACAGAATGAACAGTATCTGTAGTTGCCGCGTGATGCGAAACTGAAGGATAGTTTTCACTGTCTGCTCCTATCTCTTCGGCCTAAGGTCATTTTACTCCTCTTGGATGCTAGGCTTGGGCCGCGCGGACAGCCGGGCGGCCGTCCCTGTATGCATCCCCATAACTAGCAGCAAGTTACAGTTCGTCAGTCTGCAAGCGATTGAAAACAATGGAAAGGCCGGTTCTTGAGGCGGCGGGGCAGGAAACGAGGTGGTAAACGCAGGGCTCAACCCAAAGCGTGTTCACGCGCGGCTTTAATATACGCAATCCGAGTACATAATCGCAGCTATGTGTGTCATGCTAATTCCTGATGAACAATTCCGACGCTGGCTAGAACGTTACGCGGATCACCAACGCAACTGCTCTGGAGGTTGCACTCCGACCCATCCTACCTGCTACGAGGGATACAGAGCATGGAGGAAATGTCACACTCTCGGGCCGATGGCTTATTGGAAAAAGAATCACGAAAACGAGTGCCCGACTTGTCGCCGAGGCGAAACGTCGTGCGCCGAAGGAAGACGGCTTTGGGACGAAACCGTTGGACGTTTTAGTTATGGGGCTAACTTCACCTCACCGGGTGGTGAATTCGCCCGTGGTCTCGGGGAGAAACAAACCCTTGCCGCAAGTGCAGGCACTTAGGCTTTTCGGGGACGAAGGCACCCGCGCCACACGTGCATCTCACCCCAGCTACGGTTTGATCCCCAGCTGCCAGAAGAGGAACGAATATACGTCGGTGCTTTCTTCGATTTGCTTGGTGATTGGTTTTCCCACCCCATGGCCGGCCTTGGATTCAATCCGCAAAAGAATCGGCCTGTCGGCGCTGTGACCGTTCGCGGCTTCGGCCTGCATTAGAGCGGTCATCTTTTTGGCATGCATCGGGTCGACTCGCGAGTCGGACTCCGCGGTCAGAAACAAAATCGCCGGATATTCGGTGCCTGCCTTCACGTGATGATAGGGCGAATAAGCATAAAGCCACTCAAACTGCTTGGGATCGTTTGCTGAGCCGTATTCTGGAATCCAGAGCTTCGCGATTTGAAAATTCTGATAACGCAACATATCGAGCAAAGGCACCTGGCAAACCACTGCGCGATATAGATCCGGACGCTGAGTAAATGCCGCGCCCATTAGCAATCCGCCGTTTGATCCTCCTTGAATAGCGAGGTGTTCTTTGTCGGTGTACTTCGAAGATATCAAGAACTCCGAAGCGGCGATGAAATCGTCGAAAACATTTTGTTTTTTATCCAGCATGCCGGCACGATGCCAGTCTTCTCCAAACTCCGACCCCCCGCGCAGATTTGCGACTGCATATACTCCGCCATGTTCCAACCAGAGATAGCGCCCGCCAGAAAATGTGGGAGTCAAGCTGATGTTGAATCCGCCGTAGCCGGTCAGCAGAGTGGGATTCTTACCGTCAAGAGCTAATCCTTTTTTGTGGAAGACAAACATCGGAATCTTGGTTCCGTCTTTCGATGAAAACCAGAGTTGATTCACTTCATACGCCGAGGGGTCGATGCCGGGAGCTGAGACTTTATCCCAAAGCGCCGTCTCGCGAGTCGATAGATCGATCTCATAAATAGACGGAGGAACCGTGAATGACTGAAATGCAATGAACGCGGCATTGTTGTCCCATTTTCCGCCGACTGCCGAGACAGTGCCGATCGAAGGCAGAGAAATATTCCCGATAGGCTTGCCAGTTAGTTCGAACAACTTGAGATGGGAGCTGGCATTCTGCTGATATTGCGCATACAGCTTGCCGCCAAGAACGCTAAGGCCCTCAAGTACCGCGTCTGTTTGAGGAATGATTTCCTTCCAGTTCTCACGTTTCGAATTCGCCGCATCGACCGAGAAAACCCGGTAGCGAGATGCGTCCTCGTTGGTAAGAATGTAGAGCTTTCCTCGAAGAATCTCTGCGCCGTAAAGGAATTCCTTACCGGCGGTAATCTCCACAGGAGGAGTACTCGTCGTCAGATCCTTTAAGTAGAGATCGGTTCGCGTCCATCCTTTCTGAACGCCGATCATTAGCCAGTGATCGTCGTCATCTGAAAGTTGCGCGGCAGGCACGTCCTGAGCGCCGAGATTCTCTCCGAAAATCAAAGAGTCCGTGGAAGGATCGCTCCCCAATGCGTGATAGAAAATCTTTACGTGATAAACCTCTTCGCCGGCCGGCACGTCGCCTTTTTTGGGAGTGCGTCCGTAATAGAAGCCTGAGTTGTCTTTTTTCCACGCCGCGTTCGCATAACGAGTGCGGTCAATGACGTCCGGTAGCAACTTGCCGCTGGCAGTTTCGACGATGTGCAGCGTGCTTTGCTCGGAGCCGTTGGCAGACGTTCCGTAAGCGACATATTTACCGTCTTCCGATGGCTCCCACCAGTCGAGCGCCACGGTGCCATCTGTGGCCATCTCATTCACGTCGACCAGGACGCGATCCTTTCCGTGAATTCCTTCTCGTACTTGAAGGGCAGGTTGATTCTGCGATCCCTCGCGGCGCGTATAGAAATAATATTTACCTGCAACCTGCGGGGCTCCCATAGTGCCGATGGAGAGAAGTTTGGTCAGACGTTGCTGGATCTCCGCGCGTCCAGGTAGCGGATCGAGAATGCTGCGAGTGTAAGCAAGTTCGTCGCTAACGAATTTTTCCGAGGCGGGACTGCCTGAATCTTCTAACCAGCGATACGGATCGCCGATTGTCCGTCCGTGGGTGTTCTCTTCCACGATCTCTTTCCCGGCTATCGGAGGAGCGTTGGCGGCGGTTTTTGACGGAGCCCCAGTTTCCTTGTCAGTATCTTTCTCACTTCCTTGGGCCGACACCGTAGCCGCGAATATCAGAAGCAAAGCGCTGGAAAGAATCAAACGGAAGCCTCCCGACATGCACACCTCAGCCTTTGACCAAAACACCTAGAGTAACTCTGATGCGAATGATATTATGAATGACGGGCAATAGGAAAAACGCCCATCCGCGCGACACTCCTCAGTAGCTCAATGGCAGAGCATCCGGCTGTTAACCGGAGGGTTGTAGGTTCGAGTCCTACCTGAGGAGCCAATCCTTGCCCGTAAACAGCGAATCCTCAGTGCTCGCCTGCCGTTTAACCTGCCATTTACTCTCCACGTTCTACCGAATCAAACAGACGTTGAATGAGAGAGGCATCAAGCCCTGTAGCGCGGCAATTTCTCGTAGTTATGGTACAAATGCCTCCATATGGTACGTCGCTCATCGTCTCCTCCTCCAAAAGCGGCTGATTGGTCGCCCGATCAAACACATGCGGCTCTTCGAAAGCAACTGTCAGCTTTGGATGAATTTCGTGGCCGTAATTACAAAGAAGTCGAAAACGGAGAACGAGGGTGGATGGATCTAACTCAGAATATCTTGACGCACGGTTTTGGTGAGGGTAGCAATAACGTCAATCAATTCCACAACGCAAAATGGGCGGGCGAGCACTACATTAACCAGAGCGATAGACAAACTCAGCAGAATTTTGAAGCGCGCGTAGAAGCACTAGCGGCCACACTCAAGAGCAGCCTTGATGAATTGGAGCTAATGGGAGCAGGGGCTGCAAGAGTTGCATTACCGAGTGAAGGGGTGACTGCACTGGACTCACGGGATGTCTTTCTCGTCCACGGGCATGATGATGCCGCGAAAGAATCTGTCGCAAGGTTCTTGGAAAAGCTCGATCTTCGCCCGATAATCCTGTATGAAAAGCCGAACATGGGTCGAACCGTCATCGAGAAATTTGAAGCCCATTCTGCGGTCGGCTTTGCCGTAGTGCTCTTGACGCCCGATGACGTAGGTGGATCGGCATCAACGGGGCAAGTCACTGCCAGAGCACGTCAGAATGTCATTTTAGAGTTGGGCTACTTTATAGGAAGATTGGGCCGTGCTCGGGTCTGTGCACTGTACAAGGAGGGGGTCGAGATTCCGTCAGACATTCATGGTGTGCTTTACGTCCCGTACGACGCAAGCGATGGATGGCGTCTGAAGTTGGCGAACGAGATCAGAGCCGCTGGAATAAGTGTGGACATGAACCGCGCTTGAGTCCCCCCTCGGGCGGGAATGATTGGTAGCACCTGCTATTCGCCTGCCGTTACCGCTGCTTTACATGTCTTAAGATCGTTTTGTATGCCGTCCATCGCTCTGTAAGTTGTTAGTTATGGGTTTGCAGGTGGATTCGAGTCGTACCTGAGGAGCCAATTCTTTCAATGGCTTGCGGCTGTTAAAACCAGTCAAACACTCTTACCGGGTAGCCTCTGCCTTAGCTAGCACCAGTGCGGAACGCCCAGCTGCGGCTTCGTAGTATCGCACCATGCGTTGCGGCTCGTCCGCTTTGTAAGGGGCCAGATTATGCGCCCACCGATAGCCGATCGGCTGGAACCAAAGCTCTGCTTCCACCTTGAACGGTCCTGTTGCATTCCCGGTGGAAACTACGTAGCGCACTGAACTGCCCATGTCTGTAAATCCCGGATCGTCGGCTGCGTCGCCGGTCACGGCGATGTCTTTTTCTGCCGTGGCCTTATCGAAGCCGTGTGGCAGCAGCCGATTGTCCTTCAAGTATCCGACCGCGTGAAGCAGTGCGGTCGTCACCTTGCCCTCGGAATCCTTCAGGATCGGTTCGTAGATCTCCACCTGCTCCGGACTTGTAATCTCGCGATAGTGCGGCTCGAACTTGAGAGGATCTTCGTCGTTGTCGTTACCTACAATCGAGCCATCGGGATTGAGCGCGCCTGATTCAAACACCACGCGCCCACTGCCATCTCTCACCACAACATGCAGCCACGCTCTCCGCGAAGGATAAGCCGTAGGCAGCTTATGCCCGCCTAAATTCTCCACGTGCACATCAATGGAAAGCCCGTTCGGGGTCGAATCCATCCGCGTGATCGTCACCTTTGCCGCCTGCGTCTTTAAAAATTTCGCTGTGCGCTTCATCGCGGCATCCATCTCCTCGGGCGGCGCGGTAGTAGCCAGTTCATCGCGATGATCCTGGAGCATTCCTTCCACAACGAAATTCGATCCCACAAACACGTGCCGGCGCATGCCCTCGCGTGCCTGGCCGTAGAGCGCCGTGATAGCTGCCGGCTCATCCACTATCGGCATATGGCAGTCCTGGCAAGTCTGCTTGGTCGCGTAGTCGCTATGTTCCCACTCCTGGAAGGGCACCTGCTCCGGGAACCTCGCCACCTTCTCGCCGTTGGGCCCAAGCGCGGAAGTGATCAGCGTATGGCAGCTCCCGCACAGGCCCGCATCGCGAATGTGATCGCCTCGGGTCGGGAAGTACGTCGCCGTCGATGAGTGCATCACGGTCTGGTGCCCCAGGTCGATGTCGAACGGCCCATACTCCGGCCGCTCGTCGTTCACGATTGGTTTCGCGAACACAACATTCCCAACGAAACTTGCTGGCGTCCCCAGCCCGGCCTTCTCAATCTGGTGACAGACTGAGCATGTAACCCCATCTTCAGCCGCGCGATCCCCCTTCGGAAACTTCTGCAACGGAAAGCGCGAGAACACATGCGTGTGCCTTCCCGCGTCCCGGTCCGCCATTCGGACCGCCGGCATATGGCAGATGGAGCATTCATCCTCGATCGCCTGCATCGATTCGGGATGATCGATCGATTCGCGCCGCACGCTCCCCTGCCAATAAGGATCGCGGGATGAGTTGGCCATAATGCTCGCGCCCCATTCGAGGCCGATCGAAACATCCTCGCCCGAACTCGTGATCAGCCCGTTATGACAAGCTACACAACGGTCCGATGTCCGAAAGAAAGTTCCCGGAGGCGTCTTGTCGCCCTTCGCATTTTCCGTTGGCGTCTTGCCGCGTAGTATCGCCGGAAGCCCAGACAGTGCGAGACCCAGAGCAATCGCAATACTCTTACGGAGTCTCATCGCCAACCTTCCCAGAGCTTCCCATCGGCGCGGTCCCACAGCAGATAGAACAGCACCTGCGGCGTTCGCCCCCTCGTATTCGTGAACGGTTCTCTCACCCCGAAGCCCGTCCGCACGTGTTGTCGCCTGCTTATTGTGATCTGCATCTCCGGCAGGACATCCCAGTTGGTGCTTGCACCCGGACTGAAATCCCTCGCCGCCAGAAACTCAACCATCGGCGAAAACAGCCGTCCCAGCATGTGGTCCTGGGCCATCGCCTGCCCAACCGTCACCCTCCAGAACATACTGCGCGGAGCCACGCTCGTGTCCACCGGCAGGTCGGCACCCAACTGGGTTTGCAGAAACGTATTTTCTTTGAACAGCTGATCGAACGCTGCGAAGGGCTCGAACTGCGTAGTCCCGGCACCGAAGCCCCGCTTGCTGTCCCCGGTCGGAAGTAAAATACCGCCCTGTAGACTCAGGATCGAACCCGTCCGCAGGCTGGAAAACATTTCACGCTTTATGGCCAGCGTGATATCCCCAAAACCTGCCGTCCAGTTATGTCCCTGATCCGCATAGTTCACCGGAACATCTGTTTCAAGCTGGGTTCGAGCGTCGATGATCGTCCGCTCATCAATGATGTCGGTGGTCCACGACGGCGCGCCCGAAGCACTCGCCGCAGTTGAAACCACGATTTCGTTTTCGGGGAATGCCTTCTCTGTGACCAACGCCCGTGGCAGATTCAACTCGCCAAGAGGATAATGGTGGACATTCTTGCAAAATCCGCGCATGTAGGCGATCACGTCGTTGATCTGCTCGTCGGTCAGCAGATCGCCAAACGCAGGCATAATCTGCGAAAGCCCGCGCGACGGCCCGCCATGCACAATCACCGCTTTCCAGTTGCCGTTCGGTTCAGGCGTGGTTCCGGCGCAATCGGTGAAATCGGGAAATGTATCCGGCCGTTTAAACACTGTATTTTCCATGGGAGCACCTTTCCCCTCGCTGCCATGACACGCAATGCAACCACCCTTGTAAACTTTCTCTCCATTTCTCGCATCCGGAGGTTTCACATAATAAAGCGTCTGTGCCGAAAGACGCAGCGGGCGACCGAAGAGGGCGACAAGGCACACGAGCACTACGCAAGCAGATCCTGCCAGGAACCCCGCGATGAATCTGCGCCTTCGCGTTTCACGAATGGCATGTAAGCGCCAGGCACTCTTCTCTGCAACGCAGCAGCCTTTCATGGCTGGCTCCTCTCCCATGTGACCTCCGCCTTTTTTTTCACTTGATTGTTCAAAAAGACCTCGCGACTCAGAAATACTTTCGATGATTTGGGATGAGATGCAAAAGAAAGGCCCGGGAGTCGCGGAGAGACTTAAACCCGGTAGGCTGTAATTCAAAGAGGTGAAGATGTGTGGTAGAGAGGCCGAGAAAAAGGTCATATACTAGAGGGATTGGGTTAAAAATTTGAAGTGGAAAGCGGTGACGAAATGGCAAAAATCCTTCCCCCTGGAACGGTAGCACCCGACTTCACACTCAATGTCACTCCAGATCAAAGACTAAGCTTGCGCGAATTGCGCGGCAGGCCTGTGGTTCTGGCCTTTTATCCAGCGGATTGGAGTCCGGTTTGTGGAGATCAGATGGCTCTGTACAACGAGATCTTGCCGGAATTTCAGAAATACGATGCCGAAGTGATGGGCATTTCAGTGGATGGGGCGTGGTGCCACGCGGCCTTCGCCGAGAACCGGCATCTGCATTTCCCCCTGTTGGCTGACTTCGAGCCAAAAGGTGATGTAGCGAAGAAGTATGGAGCTTACCGCGAGAAAGATGGGTTCTGCGAGCGCGCTCTTTTCGTAATCGATAAAGACGGGAAAATCGCCTGGAACTACTGTTCGCCGGTTGGGGTGAATCCCGGAGCCGAGGGAGTATTGCAAGCGTTGGAAGATCTCCAGTCTGAGACAGTTGAAAAATCTGCGTGAGATGACTAGGTAAATATTGGAGAAAGTCATGGCTAACTTAAAAGTTTCCGTTACGTCAGAGGACCACATTCAGGGCAGTGAAGATGCGGCGGTCACCCTCGTCGAATACGGCGATTATCAGTGCCCGCATTGCGGCGTTGCATATTCCATCGTCAAGCAGGTACAGGAGCGCTATAGGGATGACCTTCGGCTCGTTTTTCGAAATTTCCCTCTGGCTGAAATCCACGCTCATGCTGAATCGGCGGCCGAGGCAGCTGAATTTGCAGGCGCCAACGGCAGCTTCTGGGAGATGCATGACGGCATCTATGAAAATCAACAACGTCTGAGCACGAAGCTTTTGCTGGAGCTCGCCAGTGGAATCGGCCTGTCCGTCGATGACTTGCGCGAGGCGCTTGCAAGTCATGAATTCGCTCCCAGGGTGAAAAAGGATTTCCTCGGAGGCGTGCGTAGTGGAGTGAATGGTACCCCGACATTTTTCATCAATGGTGTCAGGCACGATGGCGCTTACGATTTCCAGACCCTTACCAGCGCCATTGATGCTCAGCTCCCACAACGCAGAGCCGCTGGTTAACTCAAGAGACTGCCTTGCGACCGGAGGTGCTTTTGTCTGCCGTTCGAGTTTGCAAAACTTGTGGCCAAAAGAATCGAGTTCCCGCGCGACACCTCGCAGACACAGGCCGCTGCGGAGCGTGCAAGTCCTCCTTGCCGCCGGTCGATGAGCCTCTCGAAGCTGATCCTGCTTTGTTTGATGAAATCGTCAACAACGCCCGAGTTCCCGTACTCGTAGATTTCTGGGCGGCATGGTGTGGGCCTTGCCGCATGGCAGCGCCAGAGGTCGCTCGCACTGCGGCAGACATGGCGGGTCAAGCGATCGTCCTCAAGGTTGATACGGAGCGCTATCCGG
>Ga0210403_10001677_pt1 | contig 20806 bp, 17 predicted proteins | sample IncBWC19MmetaG_FD_150863 | JGI IMG/M metagenome (GOLD analysis project Ga0210403, IMG submission 150863) | Forest soil microbial communities from Barre Woods Harvard Forest LTER site, Petersham, Massachusetts, United States - Inc-BW-C-19-M | ecosystem: Environmental > Terrestrial > Soil >... | reverse complement strand
CACCGAGTGCGTTGCGTCGAATACCACCGGGCATCCGGTGCCGCGCATCACCGCGAGCGAGCGCATGTCCGATACCAGGTTGTTGTAGCCAAAGGAGAATCCACGCTCGCACACCATGATGCGGGTGTTGCCGGTCGATCGCGCCTTGTCGACCACGTTCTGCATTTCCCAGGGCGACAGGAACTGGCCCTTCTTGATGTTCACCGGCTTGCCCTGCGAGCAGGCGGCCACGATGAAATTCGTCTGCCGGCACAGGAAAGCGGGCGTCTGCAGCACATCGACCACCGCGGCAACCTCGTCCAACGGCGTGTCTTCGTGCACGTCCGTCAGCACCGGCACGCCGATTTGGCCGCGCACCTGCGCCAGGATCTTCAAGCCGCCTTCCAGGCCGGGGCCGCGGAAGCTCGAGCGTGAGGATCGATTCGCCTTGTCGAATGAGGCTTTGAAGACGAAGGGAATCTTCAGCGCGGCGGTCATCTCCTTGAGGCGCCCGGCGACCTCCATCACCAAAGCTTCGCTCTCGATGACGCAAGGTCCGGCAATCAAGAAAAACGGGCGATCCTGCCCGACCTCGAAGGACGTCAGCTGCATGCGCTTAAGGGCTCATGCGGTGGCGCGGCGCGGCTGTAAAGAGGCTCGATATTCGCGCGCCGCTCTGATGAAGCCCGTGAACAACGGGTGGCCGTCTCGCGGCGTCGAGGTGAACTCCGGATGGAATTGGCTGGCCACGAACCACGGATGGCCGGGCAGCTCGATAAATTCGACCAAGCCATCCGCCGAGAAGCCCGAGAAGCGCAACCCCGCCGCCGCCAGCTCATCGAGATAGTGATTGTTGAATTCATAGCGGTGGCGATGGCGCTCGAAGATCGATTCCTTGCCGTACAGGAGCCGCGCCAGAGAACCGGGAATGAGCCTGGCTTCCTGGGCGCCGAGCCGCATGCTGCCGCCCAAATCGGACTTCTCGTCGCGCACCTGCTGGCCTCGCTCCAGATCCTGCCATTCGGTGATCAGTGCAATGACCGGATGATTGGTGGCGCGGTCGAACTCGGTGCTGTTGGCGCCCTTGAGCGCCAGCATGTTGCGCGCGTATTCGATGATGGCGAGCTGCATTCCCAAGCAAATGCCCAGATAGGGAATGCCGTTTTCGCGGGCAAAGCGAATGGCTTGGATTTTTCCCTCGATGCCGCGGTCGCCGAATCCGCCCGGCACCAGGATGGCGTCCATTTTTTGCAATTCCGATGCGCCCGAGCGCTCGATGTCCTGGGACTCGAAATAGTGAATGTTCACACGCGTGCGCGTCTTGATGCCGCCGTGCATCAGCGACTCGTTCAAGGAAATATAGGAGTCGCGGATCTGCACGTATTTCCCCACCATGCCGATGTCCACCACCGCTTCGGGATTCTGCTTGGCGGCGACCACCGCGCGCCACTCGGATAGATCCGTGGGCGGGACGTTCAGGCGCAGCTTGTCGACCACGATGTCATCCAGGTCCTGCTCGTGCAGCAACATCGGAATCTTGTAGATGTCATCCGCATCGACCGCCGAAATCACCGCCCGCAATTCAACGTTGGTGAACAAGGCAATCTTGCGGCGCTGCTCATCGGGAAGACTCTGCGAACAACGGCACAATAAAATATCGGGCTGAATGCCGATGCCGCGCAGTTCCTTGACGGAATGCTGCGTGGGTTTGGTTTTGATTTCTCCGGCACCGCCCAAGATCGGCACCAGCGTCAAATGCATGTACAGCACCTTGTCGCGCCCCAGCTCCACGCCCATCTGGCGAATCGCCTCGAGAAACGGCAGCGATTCGATATCGCCGACCGTACCGCCGATCTCCACCATGCAGACGTCCGAATCCCCCGCACCCATGCGAATGCGGTGCTTGATTTCATCCGTGATATGCGGAATGACCTGGACCGTCGCGCCCAGATAGTCGCCGCGCCGCTCTTTGGCGATCACGCGCTCGTAAATTCGGCCCGTCGTGAAATTGCTGTTGCGCCCGGTGGTGGTGCGCACAAATCGCTCGTAGTGGCCGAGATCCAGGTCGGTCTCGGTGCCGTCCGCCGTGACGAATACCTCGCCGTGCTGAAACGGGCTCATGGTGCCGGGATCGACGTTGATGTAGGGGTCCAGCTTGACCATGCTGATTTTGAGGCCCCGTGCTTCGAGAATCGCCCCGAGGGAGGCTGAAGCAATGCCTTTGCCCAGCGAGGAAACCACGCCGCCGGTGACAAAAACGAATCGATTCATAGTGGGTCACCGCCGATTAAACGTTTGTCGCCCGCCTCAACCTCAAGCGGATGGTCAAACGAAGCCAATGGAAACAATGGGATTCGACGGGAGTTCAGATTAGCAGATCGGCGCGTGCCCGACAAATCCAATTACGTCACCCGGGGGGCATTGTTCCACGCGACTTTGAGCCCCGGCGCGTCCGCGGCTGCGCACCAGCGTGCCTCCATCCACAAATCGGCAACGGCAATCAATTCATTGCCCGCAAACACCAGCGGCAGAGCGTCGCGCATCCACGGCAGCACGCCCAGCGACTGACACAGATGCTGCACGGTTTGCGTTTTCGCCCAGGGCGCGGGCCTCAAGGTTTCGCCTCCGTCGCGCCGTCGCACGACAAGAGTTGCCGGCAAGCGCCGCGCATCGATGCCGCCGCGCTGCGCAATCCAGGTCAAATTTCCGAGCCGCCGCCCCAACTCGAGCGGCCTTCCCACCGCGCCCGCCCACGGGCTTGAATCGGCCAGCCGCGGCGGGTCGGCATCGGTAAAAAACAACCGGTGCCGATACCGCCGCAGGGCGTTGCCGCCCCATACGATCGCGGGTTGCCGGTCGGCCTGCGCGTCGAAGATCTGGCGCAGCGCCTCGACGAGACGTGCCGTGGGCGGCGCCTCCAGTCCTGCTTGGCTCAACCACAAGCGCACCGCATTGCTGCGCTTCAACGGCGACAACGTCCTCAAGGCCGGGATCGACAGCGCATCGCCGTCGCGGAGGCGCTCGAGCTCCGCGCCGGCCGCCATGTCGAGAAGCTGCTGCGCGTCGGCCATGTGGCCCGCCGCGCGCGACAGCGCGATGGCAGCTCCCGGCCAGCGCTTCTCGATCAGCGGCCAAACCGCCTCGCGCAAATAAACCCGGTCGAAGCGCAAATCCGCGTTCATCGGATCGAGCGATCCAAAGGCCTGCAGCTGCGCGCCGAACTGCTGCAGCTCGCTGCGCGCCACGTCGAGCAGCGGACGCACGTGCCAGCCACGCCCGAACGGGCGGCAGATGGGCATGGCCGACATGCCCTTGACGCCCGCGCCGCGCAGCGCCTGCAGCAGCAGAGTCTCGGCTTGATCCTCGCGATGATGCGCCGTCAGCAGGCACTCGCGCGGCTGCAGGTCGGCCTCGATCGCCGCGTAGCGCGCCGCGCGCGCCGCCGCTTCGATCGACGCCGCGAATTCGCGTTCCACCTCGACGGCAACTATCCGCAGCGGAATGCGCAAGTGATCGCACAGCCGCTTGCAGCTCTCCCGGAACTCGCCGGCCGCCGCCTGCAGGCCGTGATCGATGTGCAGCGCGCGCAGCGGCAGGGCGCGAAAACCTTTGCCGCGAGCAACCTCAGCGGCGGCGGCGAGCAGCGCCGCCGAATCGGGTCCGCCGCTCAAGGCGACAAGGAGGCCGCTGGCCTCCGCCGGCACGCAAGCCTCGAGCACCGCGTGCAAGCTTGCCGCGGAAAAGCTCACCTGGGCCGCTCCTTGATTCAACCGTCGCGAAACGCGCCGAGCCCGCGCAGGCGCGCCTGCCGCGCATCGAGCAGCTGCGTGATCGGTTGATTGCGCAGTTCCGTCAAGTTCTTGACGATGCTCTGTTTCATCGTCTCGGCCATCTGCTGTGGATCGCGATGCGCCCCGCCGTGCGGCTCCTTGAGCACTTCATCGACCAGCCCCAGTTTGTGCAGGCGTTCCGCCGTGCCGCCCATGGCCTCCGCGGCGATCTCCTTCTTTTCGGTGCTCTTCCAGAGGATCGATGCACAGGCTTCCGGCGATATCACCGAATACACGCTGAACTGCAGCATGACCAGGTGGTCGCAGACGCCGATGGCCAGTGCGCCGCCGGAACCGCCCTCGCCGATGACGACACTCAGCACCGGCGCGGCCAGGTGCGACATCTCGAATAGGTTGCGCGCGATCGCTTCACTCTGGCCGCGCTCCTCGGACCCGATGCCGGGATAGGCTCCCGGGGTGTCGATCAGGGTAATGACCGGAATGCGGAAGCGTTCGGCCATCTTCATCAGGCGCAATGCCTTGCGATATCCCTCCGGCTTCGGCATGCCGTAGTTGCGCCTGACCCGCTCCTTGGTGTCCCGGCCTTTTTGGTGACCGATCAACATCACGGGCATCCCTTCGATGCGCGCCAGGCCGCCGGCAATCGCCAGATCATCGCTGTACATGCGATCGCCGTGCAATTCGTGCCAGTCGCTGCAAATCATCGAGACATAGTCCAACGTATAGGGCCGCTGCGGATGCCGGGCCAGCTCGGTGATCTGCCAGGGCGTGAGATTGGCGAAGATGCTGGTGGTGAGCGCTCTGCTCTTCGATTGCAGGCGCTTGATCTCTTCGGTGATATTGACGCTGGCATCACTGCCGATAAATTTGAGCTCCTCGATCTTAGCCTCGAGTTCCGCGATCGGTTGTTCGAATTCCAGAAAATTCAACGCCATGAAGATGTTTCCTCGCCGCGAACGTCGTTTCGCGGACCATACACCAAATACCACCCCTCGCGCCCGACAAGCGCCGACAGCCGGTCCAAAAGCTCGCGGGTCGGCCGCACCGACCAGGCATCGGCCAGATTAACCTTGCCGGTGTAATACGGGCGATTGATCGCCACACTCACGCCGCAGGGGCCCCGCAGGTAGGGTTTCAGCATCTGTTCGAAACGCGTCATGCCCGACGGGCCGTCGAATTCCGCCGGCCAGCGCAGCCACAGGCGGCGAGCGAAGCGTTCGCGCGCCCGGTCGATGTCCATCAAGGACTTGCCCTGCAGCCGCCAGGCTTCGATGAAGTCATCGAATCGCAGCGTGCCGTCGATGATCAGAATGGCATCCTTCACGATGATGTCGCGATGTTGCTGGAAGACTTCCTCGTACAGGCTGACCTCGAGGCGCGCGCTGCGATCATCCAAAATCAACGTTACCCGATTCGGCCGCCGCCGGATCTCCAGCACCAGTCCGGCCACGGTTGCCGGCTTGCCGGCCGACCAGCCCCCCTCCGCGGCGGCCGGCGGTTTGGGCCCGCCGACATCGGCCAGCCGCGAGTTCACCAGGAATTTCAAATCCGGCTCATAGGGCGTGATGGGATGACCGCTCAAGAACAGCCCCAAGGTCTCACGCTCGCCGGCCAGCCGCTCCGCTTCCGACCAATCCGCCACCGCGGCATTCTCGGCGGCGCTCAATCCAAACAGGTCGACTTGGCCCACGCTGAGCGCGCGCGAGTTCTGCTCGCCCAAGTGCATGGCGCGCTCGAGCTCCGCGGTCAACGATGCGCGGTTGGGCCCGATGCGATCCAGGCTGCCCGAGCGAATCAGAGCCTCCAAGACCCGCTTGTTTACCCGGGCCAAATCGATGCGCCGGCACAGATCCGCAAGACTCTCGAAGAGGCCGTTTTTCACGCGCTCCTCGATGATGGCCTCGACGGCGGAAGCGCCCACGCCTTTGATGGCGCCCATGCCATAGCGGATGCTGTCGGGCCCGGCGACGCGAAACGCATACACCGATGCATTGACATCGGGCGGCAGCACGGTGAGGCGCATGCCCGTGCATTCGTCGATCAGGGTCACCACTTTTTCGGTCTTGTCCATATCCGAGGACAGCACCGCCGCCATGTACGCCGCCGGATAGTGCGCCTTGAGCCAGGCGGTTTGATAGGACAGCAAGGCGTAGGCCGCGGAATGGGACTTGTTGAATCCGTAGCCGGCGAATTTCTCCATGAGATCGAAAATATGCGTCGCCTGCGCCTTGGCGGTGCCGCGCGCCACGGCGCCGCTGACGAAAACGTCGCGCTGCTTCGCCATCTCTTCAGGTTTCTTTTTACCCATGGCGCGGCGCAGAAGATCGGCGCCGCCGAGCGTGTAGCCCGCGAGGATCTGCGCAATCTGCATGACCTGCTCTTGGTACAGGATCACGCCGTAGGTTGCCTCCAGAACCGGCTTCAAATCGGGGTGCAGATAATCGATGGTCGCGCCGGTGGTGTCATGTTTGCGGGCGATGAAATCCTCGACCATGCCGGATTGCAGCGGGCCGGGCCGGAACAACGCCACGAGCGCCACGATGTCGCCGAATCGATCGGGCTGCAGCCGCCGGATCAGGTCTTTCATGCCGCGCGATTCGAGCTGGAAGACCGCCGTCGTCTTGGTGCTCTTCAGCAGTGCGTAAGTCGCGGCATCGTCCATCGGCAGGCCGCTCATGATCAAGGGCGCTTCGCCGGCCGCCGCACGCTGCGCATTGATGTCGCGCACCACCCAATCGATGATGGTGAGGGTCCGCAGTCCCAGGAAATCGAATTTGACCAGGCCCGCGGCCTCGACGTCGTCCTTGTCGAACTGCGTCACCGGCGTGCTGCCGCCCTCTTCGCAGTACAGCGGCGTGAAGTCCGTCAGGATCGAGGGCGCGATGACAACCCCGCCGGCATGCGTGCCGGCGTTTCGCGCCAGGCCCTCGAGCGTGCGTGCAAGATCGATCAGCTCGCGTACGTCGGTTTGGCCCTCGTACAAGCGCCGCAGCTCTTCTTCCTGCTCGAGCGCCTTGTCGAGCGTCATGCCGATTTCCAATGGAATCAGCTTCGCGATCTTGTCCACGTAACCGTAAGGGTGGCCGAGTACCCGGCCGACGTCGCGCACCACGGCCTTGGCGGCCAGGGTGCCATAGGTGATGATCTGCGAGACGCGGTCGCGGCCATACTTGTTGGCCACGTATTCAATGACCCGATCGCGCCCCTCCATGCAAAAGTCGACGTCGAAGTCCGGCATCGACACGCGCTCCGGATTCAAGAATCGCTCGAACAACAGGTCATGCTCGATGGGGTCGAGATCCGTGATACCCAGCGCATAGGCGACCAGCGAGCCGGCGCCGGAACCCCGGCCGGGGCCCACGGGTACGCCGTTCTCGCGCGCCCAACGAATGAAATCGGCGACGATCAAGAAGTAGCCCGCGAATCCCATGGCGCAAATGACGCCCAGTTCAAGATCGAGACGCGCCTCATACGCCGCGGTCGGCGCAAGGCGCGCCTGCAGACCGCGCCGGGATTGCCCGCGCAGAAATTCCTCCGTGCTCGAGCCGCTCGGCACCGGGTAGGCCGGCAACATCGAGGCGCCCAGGCGAATCTCGAGCGAACACCGTTTGGCAATCTCCATCGTATTGGCCAGCAGTTCCGGCGCGTCCTGAAACAGGTCGGCCATCTCGGCCGGCGATTTCAGGTATTGCTCTTCGGAGTAGCGGCGCGGCCTGCCGGTATCCGCGAGCTGCGCGCCGTCGTGGATGCAGACTCGCGCCTCATGCGCCTCGAATTCCGCGCGCGTCAAGAAACGCACGTCATTCGTCGCGACCGCGCCGACGCCGCGCAACTGGGCCAGTTCCAGCGCCGCCTCCGAGCATACCTGCTCACCGGCGCGGCCGGTCCGTTGCACCTCGAGGTAGAAACGATCGCCGCAAACGCTGAGCCAGCGCGTCAGACAGCGCTCCGCTTCCTCGTCGCGGCCTCGCGCGATCGCCTGGCCGATGTCGCCTTCGAATCCTCCCGAGAGTACGATCAATCCCTGCAGCGCCTCGCGGCTCAACCAGCTGCGCTCCAGCATCGGCGGGCCACGGTGTTGACCCTCGAGATACGATCGGGTCACCAGCTGGGTCAGATGCCGATAGCCGACGAGATTCTGGCAGAGCAAAACGATGCGCGACGGCGGCGCACGCTCCAGCGGTTCTCGAATCCACGCATCGACACCGATCAGGGGCTTCACGCCGGCTGCCTGCGCTTCCTTGTAGAACTTCACCATGGCGAACAGGTTGCTCTGATCGGTGAGCGCAACGGCGGGCATCCCGGCGGCCGCCACCGCGGCCATCAGGTCCGGAACGCGCACGATCCCATCGACCAGCGAGTACTCGGTGTGCAATCGCAGATGAACGAATCGCGTCAAAGTGCGCACCGCAGGGCGAGGCGTACGGGTTCGAAGGAGCGCCGATGCAGCGGACAGGGCCCATGTAAGTTCAACAGGCGCTGATGATCGGGAGTAGCGTAGCCCTTGTGGCTAGCGAAACAATATGCAGGATACATGCTATCCATTTGATTCATATAGCCATCTCTTGCCGTCTTCGCCAGGATCGAGGCCGCGCTGATGGCGGGTACCGTGACATCGCCATCGATGATGGCACGCGCCGTCAACACCTTGCCCAAGCCGTCCAAATTGGGAAGCCGGTTGCCGTCCACCAGCACATGATCGGGCGTCAGCCTCATGGCGAGCAAGGCACGGCGCATCGCCAGAAACGTCGCCTGCAGGATATTCAGCGCGTCGATTTCCAGGTGGTCCGCCCAGCCGATGCCAAAACATACCGCTTCACGGCGAATCTCGATGCTGAGGCGCGATCGTTCCTCGGGGCTCAACGATTTTGAATCGGCGACGCCTTCGATGGGTCTGCGCGGCCGTAAAATCACCGCCGCCGCCACCACGGGTCCGGCCAGTGGACCGCGACCCGCCTCGTCGATGCCTGCAACCTGCCTCACGGCGGCGAGGAGGCCGGCCGGCGGGCGCTGACCAGTTCCAGAATGGCGTGTGCCGCCCGGGTTCCCGCTCCACGGCGCAGTTCGGCGTGAATTCGCGCGAATTCTTCTTCCAGGGCGGTACGCCGTTCGGTATCGTCAAGCCACATCAAGAGCTCTGCTCCGATCGACTCCGGGACTATTTGGTGCTGAAAATATTCGCCGACGACGCGCCGATCCGCAAGTAGATTTGGTTGCGCAAAAAACTTGGATTTGACCAGATTGAGGCGCAGCAGCAGCCAGGCGGTCAGCGCGCCCAATCGGTACACAACCACCATGGGCCTTTTGCACAAGGCCGCCTCCAAGCTCGCGGTACCCGATGCCACCAGGACGACATTGGCGGCGCTCAGGGCCGTGGTGGCTTGGCCCTCGATCAATTGCACCTCGATGCCGGGGGCATCGCGCTTCAGCGCGCGGGAAAAGATCTGCCGCGCTGCGGCGCTGGCCATCGGCGCAATGAATTTCAGTTCCGGCCTCCGGCCGTTGAGCCAGCGCACGGTTGCGGCAAAGTCGGCCGCCAAGCGGGCAACTTCGCCGCGGCGGCTTCCCGGCAGAAGCGCGACCACGCCGGCCTGCAGGTTCAGCCCCAGCGTGCGCCGCGCCGCCTCGCGGTCGATGATATCCGGAATGGCATCCGCCAGCGGATGCCCGACGAACTCCGCGCGAATGCCGTGCTCATCGTAAAAGCGCTTTTCGAAAGGCAGCAGGCAGAGCACGAGATCCACCGCTTCTCGAATGCTGCGCGCGCGGCCCTGGCGCCACGCCCACACCTGCGGGCTGACGTATTGCACGGTCGGGATTCCGGCCGCATGCAGGCGGCGCGCCACTCGCAAATTCGTGTCCGGCGCATCGATGCCGACAAAAACGTCCGGCCGCTCCGCCAGAAACATGCGCTTGATGCGGGCGAGCAGCCGTGCCAGCCTCGGCAAATCGCGCAGCACCTCGAACAGGCCCATGACCGCCAGGGATTCGGCCGGCTCCCAGCTCGCGCATCCCGCGGCCTGCATTTTCGGTCCGGCCACGCCGAAGAATTGGGCGTCCGGCGCGTGCCGGCGCAAGGCATGAATCAGGTCGGCACCCAAGGTATCGCCTGAGGCTTCACCGGCCAGCAGACCCACTCGCAGCGGCACGGGCATCCGGAGCCTATCCCGCTAACGAACGATGCCGCGTGAGCTGCGCTTGATGAATTCGACGAAAGGCCGGACTTCCGGCTGCGTCGCGGCCGCCGCTTCGAGCTCCTCGATGGCCGCCTGCAGTTTCAGACCGGAGCGGTACAACAAGCGATAGGCGCGGCGAATATTCAGGATTTGTCCGGCGCTGAAACCACGGCGCTGCAATCCGATGGAATTGACACTATGCGGTACCGCCGGGCGCCCCACGGCCATGACGTAGGGAGGCACATCGCGGGTCACGGCGGCGTTGTGCGCAAGGAAGCTGTACGCGCCGACCTTGGTGAATTGGTGGACCGCCGACAAGCCGCCCATCGTCACCCAGTCGCCCACCTCGACGTGACCGCCGAGCGTCGCGCAGTTCGCCATCACGATCTGATCGCCCAACTGACAATCATGCGCCACGTGCGAATACGCCATCAGCAGATTGTCGTTGCCGATGCGCGTCACGCCCTTGTCGTGCGTCGTGCCGCGATTCACGGTAACGGACTCGCGAAACACATTGCGGTCGCCGATTTCGAGGCGGGTCGGCTCGCCGTTGTATTTCTTGTCCTGCGGCGCATCCCCGAGGGAGGCAAACTGGAAGATCTTGTTATTGGCGCCGATGCGCGTCGGGCCGTTGATCACGGCGTGCGGGCCGACCCAGCACCCTGAGCCGATGACGACATCGGCGCCGATGATCGTGAAGGGACCAATTTCGACGTCGGCGGCGATGTGTGCTTGCGGCGATACCACCGCCCGCGGGTCGATCATCCTGCCGCTCCCGCGCGCGGCGCCTTGGTTTCGGGCGCAACCATGATTTCCGCCGATGCCACTTCCTTGCCGTCGACCTGCGCCAGACAACCGAACTTCCAAATTCCCTTGAACGAGCGCTTCAATTCCACCCGCAGCAGCAGTTGATCTCCCGGCTCGACCGGTTTGCGGAAGCGCGCGTTGTCGATCGCGACGAAGTAGAAACGCGTGTCGATGTCGGGCACGACCTTGGCGGTCTTGAACGCCAGAATACCGGAGGCCTGCGCCAGGGCTTCAATGATCAGAACGCCCGGCATCACCGGCCGGTGCGGGAAATGTCCCTGAAAGAACGGCTCATTGACCGTGACGTTCTTGAGCGCCACGCAGTGCTGTCCCGCGATGCATTCCAAGACCCGATCCACCAGCAAGAACGGATATCGATGCGGCAACTGCCGCATGATCGCTGCGATATCCAATCGATCGGACTCCGACATCATTTCTCCTATGAATCCAGCCGCCGCAGATGCGCGACCATTCGCCGCCACAGTCTCGTCTCCACCGTCGGCATGCCGCTCGAATAGCTGCCGGCCTTTTTGATCGAGGCACTCACCAAGCTGCACCCGGTCACGACGACATCATCGGCTATGGTCAAATGGCCCGCAAAACCCACCATGCCGCCGATCATGCAGCGCTGCCCGATCAGCGTGCTGCCGGATATGCCGGTGCAGGCCGCGATGGCCGTATGAGCGCCTATGACCACGTTGTGACCCACCTGGATCTGATTGTCCAGTTTGACCCCATCCTCGACAACCGTATCATCGATCGCGCCCCGGTCGATGGTGGTGTTCGCCCCGATCTCCACATCGTCGCCGATTCGCACGCTGCCGACTTGCGGCACTTTTACCCAGGTTCCCGCGTGCTGGGCAAAGCCGAATCCGTCCGCGCCGACCACCGCGCCTGCATGCAGGATGCAGCGCTTTCCCAGGACCACTCCCGGGTATAAGTTGACCCGCGATACCAGCACCGAGTCGGCTCCGATGCGGGCGCCCCGCTGCACGACGCAGCCGGGGCCGAGCGCGACCCGCTCGCCGATCTCGGCATCGTCCTCCACCACCACCAGCGGGCCGATGCTGGCGGAAGCTGCGATGCGCGCCCGGCCGCTGACGACGGCGCTCGGGTGGGTCCCGGGCTTGAGGCCCGCCTCCGGATGCATAAGCGTGGCGATGCGGCTATAGGCCAGATAGGGATTCGGATGGATCAGCGCCGCGACGGGACTGTGCGCCGCATCCTCCGCGCTGACCACGACGGCGGTCGCCCGCGTGATCTCCAATTGTCTGCGATACCGCGAGTTCGCCAGGAAGCTCAAACTCCCGGATTCGGCGTGTGACAGCGTCGCGACGCTTCGCACCTTCAGATCGGGCTCACCGCGCAACGTGAGCCCGAAGCGCACCGCCAACTCCCCGAGGCTGAATTCTGGCTGCACTCAGGCTCCTAAGCACTCCTCAAGTGCGCAAGGTGGGGGTTATTTGGCGCCCGGGGGTTTCGCCGGTGCGGCAGCCGGCTTCGGCACGGCCGAGGGCTTGGACTTCAATACCTCCAGTACCTGCACCGTGACATCCAGCTGCGGCTTGTTGTAGAAAACGCCTTCGCCCAGCACCAGGTCAAACCCTTGAGCGCTCGAGTAGGTGCGGATCTCCTCCAGCAGGTAGCGTTGCACCTTGCCGAGTTCCTCGTTCTTGCGCGTCGACAGGTCATCCTGGAATTCCCCGCCCTTTCGCGAGAATTCGCGCTGCTGATCGCGCAGCTGCTTTTCGGCCTTCGCGCGATCGGCTTCCGGCATGATCGCGCCTTCCTTCGCCAATTTTTCGTCGCGCGCCTTGAGCTCGTTCTGCATGGTCAACAATTCGCGCTGCCGCGGACCGAATTCATTCTGCAGAGCCTGCATCGCGCTCTTGACCTGCGGCGCCTCTGCCATGAGTTTCTGGAAGTCCACGTACCCAATCTTGATTTCAGCACTTGCCTGCTGCGAGACGATGAGTCCGCACAGGCCGAGGGCCACGAGCGGGATGCTGCGAAGATACGACATGTTGATCTTTAGGACCTCAAATTGCGGTCAAAACGCTTGACCGATGGAAAATTGAAAACGCTCCGTCTCGTCCCCGAACCGCACCGTGTTTCCCGGGTAAGGATTCAAAGGAATACCGTACGAGAATCGGAACAGACCCAGGGGCGCGAGCCACTGCACTGCAACGCCCGTTGATCGTTTTAGATTAGCATAATTGAAGTGGTAATCGACCGGTGTTATGTCATCGACCCCCAGGAATTTGACCCTGTGTCCGGACTGGAACACGTTGCCGATATCATAGAACATGCTGACGCGGGCTGCGCTCCGCCATTTCTCGGGCACGGGGAAAATCAGCTCATAGCGGTTGACCAGTCGGAAATTGCCGCCATAGGGGTTGCCGATGCCGATGTTGTCCCTCGGCCCCAAGCGGCTCTCGCGATAGCCGCGTACGCTGTCGGGACCGCCGGCGAAGTAGTTGAGGTAGGGCGGCAAGGACGTCGTCTTTCCCAGCGCGGAAGCATAGTCCACCGATGCCTGCACGGACACCAGGAAACTGCGCCACAAGGGCACGTAGGTGATGAAATCGAAGTTTGACTGGTAGTAGCGAATGTCGCTGAGGGGCAGCGCATAGCGCGCCGAAATCGCGATTTTCATGCCTCGATCGGGGAACAACGCGCGGTTGCGGCCTTCGTACGACCAGCCGCCGGTCAATTCATAAGTATAGAAATTGGTGCCGTAGATGGTGTAGGGACTATCCAGGGAATTGACGACGCCGTCGCCGTTGGTATCCGACAACGCGCGCTGAAAGGTGTTGCCGTTCTGCTTGACCCAATCGACCGACTGCTGCGCGCTATAGCCCTGCGAGACCACCAGGCTGTTCTTGTTCGCGGAGGTGCCGAGGCTCAAATACTGATACTCGCTGATCGGATACGACCATTGAATCGCGCCGGTAATCTGCTTGGTCGAGAACGCCGACGATGCCGCCACGAACTGGGTGATGTCGCGCAAGGTCAATGAGGTCGTACGAGCTATATTGTCGATGGTGGTGTAGGGATCGGTGTGCGCGAAGGTATAGCTCTTGCTGTACTTGCCGGCGTTGATCTCCAGCGCGATGCGATCGCCGGTGCCCAGGAAGTTGCTGTGCACGAAGTTGCCGTTCAAGCTGAACTTCTGCGATTCCGAATAGCCGATACCGCCGCCGAACTGCCCGGGCAGTCCCTCCTTGATGTTGAAGTCGACATCCACCAGGTCGGCGCTGCCGGCCACGGGCTTGTTTTCGAACTCCACTTTCTCCACATACGGCAGGCGCTGCAAGCGCTCCTTCGAGCGCTCCACCGCCGAATTCGACAGCCATCCGCCCTCGAGCTGCCGCATTTCGCGGCGCAGCGTTTCGTCGTTGATCGCCGTCGTATTGTTGAAATTGATATGGCGCACGTAGACGCGGTTGCCCGGCTCGATGAAAAACGTCAACGCCACGGTCTTGTGTTCATTGTCGGCGGTGGGCACCGGATCGATCTTCGCGAACGCATAGCCATCCGCGCCCAGCCGGTAGCTCATCAGCTGCTGCGTGGAGGTGACCTGCTTGCGTGAGTAGGTATCGCCCGGCTTGATCAGCAGCAGGCGGCGCAGTTGCGCCTCCGGCACGACCATCGTGCCGGCCAGCTTGATATCGCTCACCTTGAATACCTGACCCTCGCTGATATTCACGGTGATGTACATGTCGTCTTTTTCAGGCGCGATCGCCACCTGCGTCGATTCGATCTGGAAATTCGCGTAGCCCCTGTCCATGTAGTAGGAACGCAGTTTCTCCAAATCCCCGGTCAAGGATTCGCGCGAGTAGCGGTCGTCCTGTTTGTACCAGGACAGCCAGTTCGGTGTCTTCAGCTCGAAGCTGCCGAGGATGTCTTTTTCCTTGAATTTGGTATTGCCGACGATGTTGATCTGCTCGATCTTGGCGCGCTTGCCTTCCTTGATGTCGACGATGACGTCGACCTTGTTGCCGGGCAAATCGGTGATCTTGGTGTCGACGCGCACGGCATATTTGCCGCGGCTGAAATATTGATCGGTGAGATATTGCTTCACCTCGTCGAGCACCGAACGATCGAAGGTCTTGCCGGTGGCCAGGCCGACATTGCGCAGGCTCTTTTGCAAATCCTCGGTCTTGATGTCCTTGTTGCCTTTGATTTCGAACTTGGCGATCGACGGACGTTCCACCACCACAACCAGCAGCGTGTTGCCGTCGCGGCGCAGTTCGACGTCGCGAAAGAATCCGGTCGCGTACAGCGCCCGCATCGCCTCGCCGATGCGCGCACCGTCGAGGTGATCGCCGATGTTTACCGGCAGGTAGTTGAATACGGTGCCCTCGGAGATGCGCTGCAGGCCTTCGATGCGAATGTCGCCGACGGTGAATGTTTCCTGAGCCGTTTGCGCCCGCACGGCCGTGCAGAGCGGTTGGCTGGCCAGCGCCACCAACAACGCTAGGCGAAATTCAAGCCGCACGCGGCAGCGACCGGATGCAATTTTCAAGGGCGGCGCTGCGCGCGCAACGCCGCTGGTACGGCTGGAATCTGGGTTTGATCATGATTTCCCGTTAATTCAAGTGTCTTGATATATCGTTATAGAAAGCCAAACTCATCAACACCACCAACAGCGCGATGCCTATCTGCTGGCCGAAGAGCTGCGTACGCTCGGACAGCGGGCTGCCCTTGACCGCTTCCACCGCCTGATAGACGATTTGGCCGCCGTCCAGCAACGGCACCGGCAGCAGGTTGAGCACTCCCAAACTCACGCTGATGATCGCCAAGAACGCCATATAGGCAGTCACTCCCAGCGAAGCGCTGATGCCCGCAAACTCCGCGATGCTCACGACCCCGCTGATGTTCTTCGCGGAGACCTGGCCCGTGAGCATGCGCCATAGCATCTGCGCGGTCAGCGCCGACATCTCCCAGGTCTTCTTTACGCCGATGATGAGCGCATCGATGGGTCCCGAGCGGTGGGTCTCGACCAGTCCCGGCGGCCACACCGGCGCGCCTTCTTTGAGCGCAATTCCCAGCCGGCCAGTCGGCTTGCCGGCTTCGATCACGCTCGGGACCGCCGCTACGATACGCAATCGTGCGCCGCGCCGCTCGACTTCGATCGATATTTCGCGATCCGCCGCGGCACCCACGGCGGACCGGAACGCACTTGAATTGGCTACCGGCTGTCCATCCACGGCGAGCAGGCGATCGCCCGGGCGCAATCCTGCGCGCGCACCGGCGCTGCCGGCGGGCGTCGATTCAATGATCGTGGCGGCATTCCACGTGGCCAGATCAAAACCCAATCCGGGCAGCAATTTGCCAGGTTCGGTCAAGCGCCGGTCCGCGCCGACGCGCAGCGTCACGGCCCGCTCGACGCCCCCGCGGCGCACGACCAGCGGAATCAGGCCCTCGTCGGTGAATTGGCGTATGAGCGCAATTTGCAGCGCTTCCGTGTCGTTGACGTCGCGCCGCCCGACGCGAATGATTTGATCGCCGCGCTGCAGCCCCGCGACCGCCGCCGGGCCGTCAGGCCGCACTTGGCCGACCACCGGCTTGACGATCTGCGTGCCGGCCATCGCCAAAAGCGCGTACAACACCGCCGCAAACAGCAGATTCATCGCAGGCCCCGCCAATAGCACGGCGATGCGGTGCGAGATCGGGCGGCGCGTGAAGGAACGATGCAGCTCGGCGGCCGGCACGTCGCCTTCGCGCTCGTCCAGCAGCCTGACGTAGCCGCCCAAGGGAATTGCGGCCAAGCAGTACTCGGTGTGATCCGCGTCCTTGCCGATGCGCGTCAGCAGCGGTTTCCCAAAACCGATGCTGAAACGCAGCACCTTGAAGCCGAGTTTCTTGGCAACCCAGTAGTGTCCGAATTCATGAACGGCCACCAAGATACTGATCGCAACCAGGAAGGCGGCGGGTATGACCAAAAACATCATGCAGGGGCTCCGGCGCTATGCTCAATCATGGTAACCGCCAGGCGTCGCGCCGCAGCGTCGGCCTCCAAAACATCGCCCAAAGCCTTGACGGGAGACGCATTGAGCCGCTGTAGTACTTTGTCAATGACCGTTGCAATGCCCACAAAGTTCAAGCGCCGGTCAAGAAACGCCTGAACCGCGACCTCATTGGCCGCGTTGAGCACCGTCGGCGCGGTGCCCCCGGAGCGGGCAGCGGCCCGGGCCAGCGCCAAGCTCGGGAATCGAACATGATCCGGCGGCTCGAATCCGAGATGTCCGATCGCGAGCAGATCGAGGGATTGTACACCGGAAGCGAAGCGCTCGGGCCACGCCAGGGCTTGTGCGATCGGCGTGCGCATGTCCGGCGCGCCGAGCTGTGCCAACATCGAGCCGTCCGCGTATTCGACCAGGGAATGCACCACGCTTTGCGGGTGCACGACCACATCTACCTGCGACTCCGGCAAGCCGAACAGCAGCGTGGCTTCGATAACCTCGAGGCCCTTGTTCATCAGCGTCGCGGAGTCCACGGATATCTTGCGGCCCATCTTCCATTTCGGATGTGCGCAGGCTTCATCCGGCGTAACGTGCGCCATTTTCGCCGCCGTGGTACTGCGAAACGGACCGCCGGAGGCGGTGAGTATCACGCGAATGACGCCGCGAGCGGCATCGCCCGGCAGGTAGCCGCCGGGCATGCACTGGAAAATCGCGTTGTGTTCGCTGTCGATGGGAATGAGTTCGGCGCCGGCGCGGCGCACTTCGTCCATCAACAGCCGGCCGGTCATGACGAGCGCTTCTTTGTTCGCCAGAAATACGCGCTTGCCGGCGCGCACCGCCGCCAAAGTCGACGCCAGGCCCGCCGCGCCGACGATCGCCGCCATGACCATTTGCACGTTGGCGGCGCTCGCGGCATCGCTAAGCGCCTGCTCGCCGCTCTCGACCCGGGTTGAAGATCCGAGCTCGCGCAATGCGGTGCGCGCGCACGCCGCCGCCTCCGGATCCACCAGCACCACGGTTTCGGCGTTGAATTCCCGCGCCTGCTCGACGATGACCTTCCAGCTGTTGAAGGCGCCCAACACGGCGACCTTGAATCGTTCCGGGTGAAGCGCGATGACCGCCAGCGTGCTGCGCCCGATGCTGCCCGTCGACCCGAGAATGGCGATTCCGCGCTGCATGCTCATCGGATCACGCCGGAGCCGAACAACCCCAGCGCATACAAGGGCGCCGCGGCAGTCACACTGTCGATGCGATCCAACAGACCGCCATGTCCCGGCAGCAATGTGCCGCTGTCTTTGAGCGCAGCGGCGCGTTTGAACATGCTCTCTGTCAGATCACCGATGATGGAAAAAATTCCCACGCCGCATCCGAATGCCACGATCGCGAGCGGCCGCAGTGAAAAATACAGCGCGCCGCCCGCCGCGACGAGCGCGACCATGGCCAGCCCGCCCACGGCACCCTCCCAGGTCTTGCCCGGACTCACGCGCGGCGCCAATTTCCGGCGGCCGAAGGCCCGGCCTGCAAAGTATGCACCGATGTCGGCGGCGCACACCATGAGAACCAGCCATAGGACGATGAGCGGGCCGCGCGCAAAACCTCCTGCGGAAATTTGCAGACGGGCGAGCGCCACAAAGGCCGGCGCCAACACGGCAAAGCCGCAGACCAGCGTCAACGCCGGCCGATGCCGGGCGGGAGCCAGCGACAGCCAAAGGCCGGCAATGAGCCACCATGCGCAGGCGACGCTCAGAAGAAAGATCAGGTGCCCCGCATCCTGGGTCCAGCGCCACGCGGCGAGCAACGCCAGGGCCGCCATGAAAGCGTAGAGCGCGCGCGGGAAAAGGCCGCGCAAGGAACCGAAACCCGCCCACTCCCAGGCACCGATCGAAAATACCGCTGCCCAGGCGAGGACCGCCCAACATGGCGGCAGCAAGAAAATGCCCAGCAGCAGCAGCGCGCCCAAGGTGCAGCCGGTGAGAATGCGCGTCCTAAGCATGGATGCCTTTACGCATCGGCTTTCGCCGCAACTTGCGCCGAGGTCTTGCCGAAACGACGCTCGCGCTGGGCAAAACAGTCGAATGCGGTCTGCAACAGCGCCGGAGAGAATTCCGGCCAGAGCGCGTCGGTAAAGTACAACTCGGTATAGGCAAGATTCCACAGCAGAAAGTTACTGACGCGCTGCTCGCCGCCGGTGCGAATCAGCAGGTCCGGATCCGGAATTCCGGCGAGTGCCAGCCGCGCTCCGATATGCTCCTCCGAGATCTCCCGGGCCGCCGACTTACCCGCCGCGACATCCTCGGCGAGGGACCGGCAAGCTTGCGTGATGTCCCAACGCCCGCCATACGCCACGGCCACCATCAACCCCAATCCTGAGTTCGACGCCGTGAGCGCCTCCGCATCGTGCATCCTTTGGCGCAGCTCGGAGCCCAGCGACTCTCGATCGCCGATGAAGCGCAGCCGCACCCGGTTGCGATGCAAGTCCGCCACTTCGCGCACCAATGCGTCGAGGAACAGCCCCATGAGCACGCCGACCTCATCGGCCGGGCGCCGCCAGTTCTCGCTGCTGAAAGCGAACAGCGTCAGGTAGCGCACGTTGCGCCCGGCGCACTCCTCCACCACTTTGCGCACCACCTTGACGCTGGCACGGTGTCCCGCGACTCGCGGCATGCCGCGCGACCGGGCCCAGCGGCCGTTGCCGTCCATGATGATTGCTACATGCTGCGGCGAATCGGCCATACGCGTTTTAAGAGGATGCGGGTCCGGCTCGGGTCAGACCTGCATGAGCTCCTTTTCCTTGTCGGCCATCGCGTGATCGATGTCGGCCACGTGCTTGTCGGTCAGTTTCTGAATGTCATCCTGGCCCCGCCGCTCATCGTCCTGGGCGATGAGTTTTTCCTTGAGCATTTCCTTCAGCTCGTTGTTGATCTCGCGGCGCACGCCGCGCACCGCCACGCGTGCGTTTTCCGCCTCGGCCTTGACCACCTTGATGATGTCGCGCCGCCGCTCTTCGGTGAGTGCGGGCATGTGGATGCGGATGATCTGGCCCGCGGTGTTCGGGGTCAGTCCCAGGTCCGACTTGTAAATCGCCTTCTCGATGACCGGCACCATGGCCTTTTCCCACGGACTGACCGTCAAGGTGCGCGCATCTTCCGTGGCGATGTTGGCCACCTGGTTCAAGGGCATCTCGGATCCGTAGTAGTCCACCTTGATATGTTCGATGAGGCTGGTATGCGCGCGGCCCGTGCGCATTTTCTTCAGCTGCTCCTTGAACGCCGCGACGCATTTTTGCATGCGCACGGTCGCGTCCTTCTTCACATCCTCGAGCATGTATCCCCCCAGACTTTAAGGTTCAGCCGACACCACCGTGCCGACGTCTTCACCCTGGACAATACGCATCAAATCTCCGGCATTAAAGAGATTGAAGACCTGCAGAGGCAAATTGTTTTCCCGGCACATGACGATGGCCGTCGCATCCATGACGTTGAGGCGATCGTTCAGCACCTTGTCGAAGGTCAGCCGCGCATAGCGCTTGGCATTCGGATTCGTGACCGGGTCGGAATCGTAAATACCGTTGACCTTCGTGGCCTTCAGGAGGATTTCGGCGTTGATCTCGATGGCGCGCAGGCTGGCGGCCGTATCGGTGGTGAAGAAGGGGTTGCCGGTGCCGGCGCCGAATATGACGACCCGGCCCTTCTCCAGGTGCCGCACCGCTCTGCGCCTGATGTAGTCCTCGCAGACCTCGTTGATGCGCAGCGCCGACATGACCCGGGCGTAAGTGCCCAGACTCTCCAATGCATCCTGCAGCGCCAGCGCGTTGATCACGGTGGCCAGCATGCCCATGTGATCGGCGGTCACCCGATCCATGCCGGCGCGCGCCAGCCCCGCGCCGCGAAATATGTTTCCGCCTCCCAACACAATCGCGACCTGAACCCCCATCTGCGTCAGGTCGCGAATTTCACCCGCGATGCGCTTGAGGATGACGGGATCGATGCCGTAGTCCTCATTTCCCAGCAAGGCTTCGCCGGATAATTTGACTAGAATTCTTCGATAACGAGCCGTGCCGGGTGTCGTCGTCATAGTCGCTTAG
>Ga0210403_10001676_pt1 | contig 20812 bp, 18 predicted proteins | sample IncBWC19MmetaG_FD_150863 | JGI IMG/M metagenome (GOLD analysis project Ga0210403, IMG submission 150863) | Forest soil microbial communities from Barre Woods Harvard Forest LTER site, Petersham, Massachusetts, United States - Inc-BW-C-19-M | ecosystem: Environmental > Terrestrial > Soil >... | reverse complement strand
CGCGGCAGAGGGTGAGGGTGACCTCGGCGGCGGCGAGCCAGAGGGCGGGCGGCCACTCCCAGGGGTAGGAGGCGAACGGGACGCGGGGGTGTTGCAGCAGGAGGCTGGGGTGCGGGGCGAAGGCGGAGTTGGAGCGTTCGGGATCGGGCTCGGACGGCAGGACCAGGCTGGCGATGAGACGGCGCTGCTCGACCAGCTGGGCGGCGAGCGGAGTGGCGAGAAAGGCGAGGATCTCCTCGGCCTCGGGCGAGCGGATGCTGCGGTAGGCGGCATCGGCGCGGAGCTCGAGGCTGCCGGCGGGATCGCGAAAGGTCTGAAACGCAGGGGAGGGGAGGGTTTCCTGCATGTCAGCGACGGCCGTGGACTGAGGCGTTGACCGGAGAACCGACCGGCGAGTTGGCCGCCGCGCTTATGGAGGCGGCTGGTTTGGACGGGGTGATGGCAGATCTGGAGAAGAGGCTCTTGATGCGACGGCGGAAGTAGAACAGGGCTCCGGAGACGACGGCGCTGAGGCTCTGGAAGAGAAGCAGGCTGGAACCGGGATCGACGTATGCGTGGGCCTGGCGCTCGAAGGTGAAGCTAAGAGCGATCAAAAGCGAGGAGGTAAGGAGAGCCGACTTCAATCTAAGAGCCATGGAGGTTCCTTGAAAACTTGGGGGGATGCAAAACTGACGCGGTGGGTCAATAACCCATTACGGCTCAGAGTGTTTTGTCTATAACGGGATTAAAGACGGGGAGTTGCGAGGGAAGGTTTCAGGAAGGGAATTTATCTGGCGGCGGGGTTGGACGTGGTGCGGGGAAGAGAAGCAGATTCCTCCGCTCTGCTACGGGATGACAAGCAAAGAGACTGGGGGTGACTCGGCGGATTCCGCAGCCGCGGAATGAAAAGCGAAGAGAGGCTGGTGGGTGCCTGAAGGCGGTCGGGAGATCAGGTGGGGCGGTAGAGGCGGTGCTGCTCGATGTAGTCGACGACAGTGGGGCTGAGTAGTTCGGTGCAGGGGTCGCCCTGCTGGAGCCGCTGGCGCAGGCGGGTGGCCGAGACGTCTTCGGCGACGCCGGTGAGGATGCGGACGCGAGCGCGTTGGGTGGGGGTGAGGTGAAGCGGGGCGAGCCGGTCTTCGGTCAGGGGGTAGCCGGGGCGGGTGACGACGATCCATTCGGCGAGTTCAAGCAGGCGAGCGGGCTCGCGCCAGTGGTGCAGATGGAGGAAGGAGTCGGCGCCGGCGAGGCTGAAGAGGGTGTCGTTGGGGTGAAGCGAGCGCAGGGTGGTGAGGGCGTCGACGGTGTAGTTGGGGCGGGTTCCGGGGTGGGGACGGTCGAGATCGGTGACGGTGAAGCGGGGGGCGGCCTGGGGGCGGTTGGGGTCTTGAGCCTGGTTTTGAGACTGGTCTCGTTCCTGGGTTTGAGCGTCGTCTTGAGCGCAGGCCTCGGCGCAGGCGGCGGCCACCATGGCGAGGCGGTCGGAGAAGCTGGAGGGGGGCGCCTGCAGCTTGAGCGGCTGGCGGCCGGTGGGAGCGAAGAGGACCTGGTCGAGCTGGAAGGCTTCGGCGGCGGCCCTGGCGATCGCCATGTGGCCGCGGTGGGGCGGATCGAAGGTGCCGCCGAAGAATGCTATCCGGGTGGGGGTTGGCGGGTTGGACAGTGGGCGGTGCATCGGGCGTGGCAGCGATTAGCGGAAACGGAAGACAAACCCGGTGCTGAAGCTGAGGACGCTGGCGCTGGGGATGGTGGTGGTGCCGCCGACGGTCTCGCTGCTGACGGTGGTGACGGAGCCGTAGCCTATTTCGGCGACGCGCCAGTCCACGTGCTTGGCCAGGGTGTAGTCGGCGCCGGCGAAGACGCCGTACTGGGCCTTGCTGACGGCGAGAGCGTTGGTGGGGGCGTGGGAGCTGCCGACGCCGATGGAGACCTGCGCGTAGGGCTTGATGGGGGCCTTGAAGGGGTGGGTGGAGAGGCGGGCGCCGACGAGGAAGCTCTTGAGGCCGGCGTTGTTGCCGCGCACCAGGACCTCGCGCACATCGACGCCGCCGTTAACCTTGGCTCCGTGGAGGAAGTCATAGTAGCCACCGATATCGACGCCGTAGAACATGCGCGAGGTGGTGTTGGGGCCGAGGAAGGAGAAGGTGCCGGAGTCTTGCGTCGAGTTGCTGATGTGGTCGAAGACGGGGTTGATGTAAAGGCCAACCTGGGCCTGAGCCGCGGCGGCGGCCAGGCTGAGGGCAACAACAACGACGAGATGCCGCAATTTCATGAGTGAGTATCCTTGTGGTGCTGGAGCGGAGGACTGGATCCGGCGACCAGAGATGGCGCAGGCGTACAGAACAACGATCGCTAGTTAGCAGTCTATTCGGTCCATCGCCGGAATTGGCAGCGGGGGCGGATTATTCAAGTAGGTGCAGGGGGAGTCCAGGGCTCTGCTCATGGATGGCGGGGAGTGGAAAGAGAGAGGCTATCGGGTCCGGCAACGGTGCTGGGGTGCGGGCGTCACTAGGGGAGGCGGACGACGATGCCGGTGCTGAGGGCGTGGGCGCTGAGAGAGTTGGAGGCGCCGGTGTAGGCGTACTCGATGACGCGCCAGTCGATGTGGGGAAGCAGGGTGGTGTCGAAGCCGGTGAGGAGCTGGTACTCGGCCTGGTTGGTACTGGAGGCGCTGGCGCTGCCGCTGTAGCTGTTGAAGCCGCCCAGGGCCTCGCCGTAGAGCTGCAGTGGAAGGGGGCGGAACCTGAAGGCGGCGCGGGGGCCGATGGCACCGGAGTTGAGGGTGATACCGCTGCCCCCGAGGAAGTTGGCGCGGATGTCGCCGCCGAGGGCGAGGACGGCTCCCTTCTGGTAGTAGACGCCGAAGGTGGTGCCGTACAGGGTGGTGGGGCTGGAGACGTTGCTGACGGGGTGGTTGAGGCGGGCGGCGGTGAAGCCGGCGGAGACGCCGATCTGAGCGGCGGCGGCGAGTGGGAGGGCGAGCACGGCGAACAGCATGGGGAGTTTCCGCATAATGCCTCCAGAGTGCTCAGTCGGTATGAAGCGGAAAGGTGCTGGCGGGATAGCTGGAGGTAATGGAAAGGGATTCGGACGCTGCTCAGGGCATTACGGAGGCATGCTGGGCGAGGATGTAGTCCCGCCGCGTCGCGGACTGGGCGGCGTCCACCTGCGTGAGTGGGCGCAGCGGGCTTCCCGCGAAGACCTGGTAGTTGGCGGTGAGCTGGGCGTTGGCGCCGCGGGTGACGGTGACGGTCTCGACGGTCTTGGGCGTGGCGGGAATGCGGGCGCCAAACCAGTGTGGATCGTCGCGCTGCTCCCAGGTGGCGAGCGTGAGCACGGAGCCTGCGGGATAGGGCGAGCTGGCTGCGGCGCGGGCGCTGTCGACGGCGAGGTCATTGCCAGTAAGTGTGGACATGGTGTGCCGCTGGCGATCGACGCTCGAGGTGATGACGCGCGACTGCAGCACGGCGGCAGGCAGACCAGAGGGGAGCGCGGCCTGCTGGTTGTAGAGGTCGGATGCGGAGGGAGTGTGGCGAGCGCAGCCGCTGAAGAGGAGCAGAGCGGCGAGGCTCAGGCTGAGGTTCAAGGGCGGGGCGGCCGGAATCCTGGCGACGGGTGAGAGCTTCATTGGGCGCTCCCTTCCTGGCCGTTTCTTTCGATCGGCAGGGTGTAAACGAAGTCGTTGTTGCGGACGGGACGGTGGCAGTTGACGCACTCGCTGGTGAACCCGGCGCCGCTGCCGTAGGGTTTGAGATCGGAGCCTCTCCAGCGGCCCCAGCCCCAGCCGGCGGTGGCGGCGTAGCGGGTCTTGTCCTTGACCATGAACTCGACTTGGATGAACTTGCCGGGATGGAGGATGCCGTGCTCGTCGGGTACGGCCTGCCAAGCGATCTTGGCGAAGGTGGCGCCGTCGGGCCAGGGCTGGATGTTTTTATCGGCGATGGCTTTGACCGCGATGTCGTTGCCGAGGATGAGGCGCAGCGAGTCGTTGTCGCCGCGATCGGTGGTGCTGATGGGCTTCCAGTTCTTGTAGTCGGGAAGGAAGGCGAAGCCGTTTGGCTCATTTGCGACGGTCTGGAGCGGTGCGGGGACGGCGCTCCCCTGCTGGGCTCGCGCGGCCGCTGGCTGCAGAGTGGGCGCGGGCAGCGGAGCGGGAGTGGGGGCAAAGGGCTGGAGGTACTGCTCCAGAGTGGCGAGCTGCGCGGGGGTGAGCGTGGCGCCGGGATGGACCTGCCGATACCTGGGCAGCGGCATGGCTCCGAGGCGCACCTGATTGACCGCTTCATACAGCAGGCCGCGCTGGACCGCGGGAGGCAGCTTGCCGAGCTCGGAGAAGTTGAGGTGGGAGCGGGCCGTGTTCACGTCGTAGGCGACCAGCCAGTTTGCCGGCGCTAGTCGATCGAACCACGCGAGCCGGGTCTCGTTGGAATGGCAGTCGTAGCAAGAGTTGCGGAGAATCTGTTTGACCGGGGCGGGGACCTGGATCTCGGCGGTGGCGGGCGGGTGGGTGATGGCGGGACGAATGAATTGGATGGCGATCAGTCCGACAACGGCTACAGTCGCCAGTACCCTGGGCAAGCCCACAGTGCATCTCCAAAGCGCCCGGCATATCTCACGGGCACGTCCGATCCTCCATCATGGTAGCAAAGGACCGGCCCGCCACTCTTCCAACGAGGGGGTCCGTTGACTGCGGAGGTATCCGTGAGGCGGGTTCAGGCGCGGCCCTTGGCGGAGTTGGGCGGGGGCGGGTAGCTGGGTTTGATCTTGGCCGCCGCGATGGGTTCGTGCTCGACTGCGATTGGGCGGTGGGTAGCGACGAGGTCGGCAAGCGCGTACTTGAGGGCGTCGATGCCCTCTCCGGTGACCGCGGAGATGGTGTAGAAGGGCAGCTTGCGGCGCTTGGCCATGGCGGTGAGCTTCTTGAGCTTGTCGGCGTCGGCGGCGTCGGCCTTGGCGGCGACCAGGATGGTGGGCTTGGCGGCCAGGGCGGGGTCGAAGGCCTTGAGCTCTTCGGTGATGACCTTGAAGTCCTGCACGGGGTCGGGGCGGGTGTCGGCGGGGGCGTCGGAGACGTCGACCAGGTGGACGATGACCGAGGTGCGCTCGATGTGCTTGAGGAACTGGATGCCGAGGCCGGCGCCGAGGTGGGCGCCTTCGATGAGGCCGGGGAGGTCGGCGACGGTGAAGGAGAGCTCGTGGGGGTAGTCGCCGACGGAGACGACGCCGAGGTTGGGCTCAAGGGTGGTGAAGGCGTAGTTGGCAACCTTGGGTTTGGCGGCGGAGATGCGCGAGATCAGCGTGGACTTGCCCACGTTTGGGTAGCCGACCAGGCCGGCGTCGGCGAGCAGGCGGAGTTCGAGGCGGTAGTTACGCTCTTCACCGGCGCGGCCAAGCTCGTGCTCGCGCGGGGCCTGGTGGGTGCTGGTGGCGAAGTGCTGGTTGCCGCGTCCGCCGCGCCCGCCGCGGGCGATGACGATGGTCTCGTCGGGGCGGGAGAAGTCGTGGATGAGGGCGCCGGTCTCGTCGTCGAAGAGCAGGGTGCCGACGGGGACCTTGAGGGTGATGGACTCACCCTGGTAGCCGGAGCAGTTGGAGCCGAGGCCGTGGCCGCCGCGCTGGGACTTGTGCTCGGGGTTGAAGCGGAAGTGGACCAGGGTGTTGTGGCTCAGCGAGGAGGACATGAGGATGTCGCCGCCGTGGCCGCCGTCGCCGCCGGAGGGGCCTCCCTTGGGGACGAACTTTTCGCGGCGGAAGGCCATGCAGCCGTTGCCGCCGTCGCCGGCCTTGACTCGAATTCGTGCTTCATCGATAAACATGCGCTGCTTCTAGTGTACCGGAGCGCGGAGCGGATCTCCGGGGACAGGGCCGCTGGGGGTGGGAGTGGGAGTGGGATGGAGTCTAGTAACCAGGTTGTTTTGCTCATCTGGAATCACCCATTCATGCCCTCCTGTCTTTCTAAACGAAATGGACGATTTTGTTTGTTTTTTTCGGACAATCCGGATCCTGATTCTCGGGTGTGTCGACACTGCAAGCTGTTGTATTTAGGAGACTAAGTGATATTGAAGAAGATGGTGCGGGGGCTATTGCCTCCCGCAGTCGTGTGTCTGTCGGTATCCTCAATGCGGGCCCAGTCCAGTACCCAGGGAGCGATCGGCGGTACGGTGTTTGACTCAAGCGAAGCGCTGCGTCCCCCGGGCGACGATCATGATCCACAACGACGGCAATAATGCCGAGGTTCACGTTACGGCGGACGAGAGCGGCTTCTTCAAGGCGCCGCTGCTCGAGCCCGGCACCTATGCGGTGAGCGTTGCGGCGGAGGGGTTCGGTCCGTTTCGGGCGAACCATGTAGCGAACCATGTAATGGTGCAGGCCGGTCAGTTGACCACGGTTCCGCCGCATCTGGCTGCCGGCGGAGCGAAGGAGAACGTACAGGTTACGGCGGATGCGCCGATCCTGAACTTCGAGGGGCCGGACATGTCGGCGAACCTGAATCAGAAGGCGCTGGAGAATATTCCGATCAACAACCGCCGCTGGTCGGCGCTGGCGCTGTTGACGCCGGGTGTCACCGGCGACTCGAGCGGCTTTGGTCTGGTGAGCGTGCGCTCAGCACCGTCTACACCACCAACAACAGCGGCTTTAGCTATGCGCCAAGGCATCTGGAGTTGTCGGCACGGTTCTCGTTCTAACAACCTCGCAGGGCAACTGGAAAGGGCGGTGGCTTCGGCTGCCGCCCTTTTTCTTTTGGCTGCGTCTGGTGGGGCGTGAGGTCTTAGTGCGCTGGGGTGGCGCGCGAATGCGCGAATTTCGGGCAGTTCGCGGGATATTGTGCGAACTTCAACCCGCTTGTAACCGTGCGTTCATGATGTTCGCGGAAAGCATGCGATGCTCAAGCTATTCCTAAAAATCCTTATCGGATTGGGCCCCGGGCTACCGTGTTGTTGCTTTCCGCTTGTCTGTTTTCAGGACCTCTGCACGTCTGTTTTCAAGATTCCTACTCATCTATTTCAGGGCCCTGCACGTCTGCTTTCAATTTGAGGAGATCAAGTGATAAAGATGCTATTGCGGTGCGCCTTAATGGCGCTGCTGTGTATGAGCGCGTGTGTGCGCGGCTATGGTCAGTCTGCGGTGGACGGCGCGATCGGCGGCACGGTGGAGGATAAGAGCGGCTCCGTGATTCCGCGAGCGACGGTAGAGATTCGCAACAACGCGACGAACACGGCGCAGAGGGTGGCGACGGACGATCAGGGCTTCTATCGCGCGATTCACCTTCAGCCGGGCGTATATACGGTGACGGTGTCGATGGCGGGGTATGAGACCTTCCGGGCCGCGGCGGTGACGGTGGAGGTTGGTTCGCTGAGCGATCCGCACGTGCAACTGACGGTGGGCGCGGCGAGCACGACGATCGACGTGACCAGCGCGGAGGCGCAGATCAACACGACCTCTCCGGACTTCGCGTCGACGGTGGATCAGAAGGTGCTGCAGGATCTTCCCGTCAACAACTATCGCTGGTCGAGCTATGCGCTGCTGACCCCGGGCGTGGTTGCGGATTCGAGCGGCTTTGGCCTGTTGAGCTTCCGCGGCCAGAGCACGCTGCTGAACAACGTTACCTTTGACGGCGCGGATGACAACCAGGCCTTCTTCTCGGAGGAGCGCGGGCGGACGCGGGCCGGCTACTCCACGGCGAAGACGTCGATTCAGGAGTTTCAGGTCAATACGTCGAACTACTCGGTGGAGTATGGCCGTTCGGCGGGTGGTGTGGTCAACGCCGTGACCAAGAGCGGCTCCAACCAGTTTCATGGCGAGGCGTACTTCTTCGACCGCGATGCGGGCTGGGGATCGGTGAACCCGTTCAACACCCATGCGGTAGAGACAAACACCAACCCGGTCACATACTCGGTCCAGCCGTTCAAGCCCAAGGACTGGCGCAAGCAATTCGGAGGCGGGGTTGGCGGAGCGATTGTGCGGGACAAGCTGTTCTTCTTCTTTGCTGGCGATGCGTACAAGCGCAACTTCCCCGGGGTGAGCGCGCCCAGTTCGCCGGCGTTGTTCTACACGCTGCCGGATGTGGCGCTGCCGACGGGCAGCAACTGCACTGCGTCGACGCTTTCGGCGATCGATGCGGCGGCCTGCCAGTTGGCGGCGAACCTGGCACACACGACACTGGCGAAGGTCACGCCGGCGCAGTACACGACCGGAGCCAACGACTGGACGAGCGGCATCCAGGGGCTGAACAGCATCACCGGTCTGACCCCGCGCACGGGCGACCAGAGCATTCTATTTCCGAAGCTGGACTGGCAGATCAACGGCAAGAATCATGCCGCGGTGGAGATGAACCGACTGCGCTGGACCTCGCCGGCGGGCATTCAGACGAGCACATCGGCGCTGTCGTACGGGGTCGCCAGCTTCGGCAACGACTACGTCAAGGACACGTTCCTGATCGGCAAGCTGGACTCGGCGCTGACCTCGCGGATCAGCAACGAGGTGCGGTATCAGTATGGGCGGGACTTCGAGTATGAGTACAACCAGACGCCGACCGCGTATGAGAAGTCCACGCTGCTGACTCCTCCGGGCTATACGAATCCGTTCGGGATCCCGCCGTATGTGAGCATCACCAATGGGCTGCAGCTGGGCACGGCGACCTTTCTGAATCGGCCGTCGTATCCGGATGAGCGGCGCTGGCAGGCGTCGGATACGGTGAACTTCGTGCGCGGCAACCACAACCTGAAGTTCGGCCTGGACTTCATTCATACCAACGACCTGAGCCAGAACCTCACCGCAGCCTTTGGCTCGTACACCTATGGCGGTTCGAATTTCACGCCGTTCACGGAGTACTTCACCGACCTGAATACCACCAATGGCTGCTCGACGACGATCAATAAGGTTGTGACGCCGATCGAGTGCTATACCGCCTACTCGCAGGGCTTTGGTCCACTGGGGTTCGAGTTCCAGACCAAGGACTACGCGTTCTTTGCGCAGGACGAGTGGAAGTTCAATCCGCGTTTGAGCCTGACGCTGGGGCTGCGCTACGAGTATGAGCAACTGCCCAACCCGCAGCTGCCCAATCCCACGGTGGACGCGCAGCTCACGAATGGTTCGACCTCGATCTTTCCGAGCAACAAGGCCAACATCGGGCCACGCGCCGGGTTTGCCTGGGATGTGTACGGTACGGGAAAGACGGTGGTACGCGGGGGCGCGGGAGAGTTCTTCGCTCGCGTGATCAACTCGACGATCTATAACGCGATTGCGCAGACGGGGAACAGCGCCGGGCAGCTATCCATCTCGCTGACCAACAGCGCGACCGCTCCTGGACCGATCTTCCCGCAGGTGGTGAGCCCCAGCTATCAGCCCCAGGGTGCGACGGCAGTGTATTACTTCGACAAGAACTTCAAGCTGCCGGAGATTTGGCAGGCGGACCTGACGGTGCAGCAGGATCTGGGTTGGAATACGACGTTCTCGGCGACCTGGCTGAGCGCATTTGGACGCCGGCTGCCGAACTTCGTCGATTCCAATCTGCCAGCGGCAACGGGCACGATCTCCTACACGGTGGTGGATAAAACGGGCAAGTCACCGATCCCGAATGGAACGGTGGTGACGATGCCGTTCTACGGCAAGTTAGCGACGACTAGCAACGGCCGGCCGGACGCGGCCTACGGTTCCTCCACGGACATCTACAGCGGGGTGAACTCCAACTACGAGGCGCTGGTGGCAGAGATCCAGCATCGCTTCGCGCATCGGGTGCAGTTCGATGCGAACTACACCTGGTCGCACGCGCTGGACTATGGAGAGAACAACACCACCTTCACCAACGCGAACAGTCAGCTGGATCCGTACAACCTGAGGCTGGACTATGGCAACTCCAACCAGAACGTTCCCGATCGGCTGGTGCTGAACGGCATCTACGAGACGCCGTCCAGCTTCCATGGGGTCTGGGCCTATCTGCTGAACCAGTATGAGATCTCGCCGAGCTTTGCCGCGCAGTCGGGACTTCCCTACTCGGCGGGCGTGAGCGGCTCGACGAGCGGGCTGTTTTCTCAGGTGAATGGGGTGACGGGCACGACCGCAGCCATCGGTTCCTCGATCAATGGGTCCGGCGGCACGAACCGTGTTCCGGGGCTCGACCGCAACTACCTGCAGCAGCCGAGGACGATGGTTCTCGACATGCGTCTCTCCAAGCGTTTCAGTATCGCAGAGCGGGCCAAGCTCGAGATTCTGGGCGAGGCGTTCAACGTGGCCAACCACCTGAATATCACCAGCGTGAACACGACGGCGTTCGCGTACGCGGCGGGCGCGGCGGCGACGAAGACTACCCCGGCGGGGCCCAACACGCTTACCTACAACACTCCCTTTGGTACTGCGACGGGCGCCAACGGCAACTTGATCTACAGCGTCCGGCTGGTTCAGCTGGGCGCGCGGCTGCAGTTCTAGTTGGGTAAGTGTTCTTCGCAGGGCGGCGGCTTCGGCTGCCGCCCTTTTTCAACGTCGAAAACCGGCTGAACGATACGAGCATTACGACGCGGGCGTACCTGGTCGGGACGGCGGTGAACGGGGTGACGCCGCTGGTCTTCCAAGATGCGGCGACGGTGGCGTCGGAGGGGCTGAATGTGCAGCCGTTCGGGACGTATACGGCGGCGAGTTCGAGCGCAACGCGGGAGCGTCAGGTGCAGGTCGGGTTCAAGGTGGAGTTCTAGCGTGAAGGCGCTTCAGTGCCGGTTGTGTGCTCCGCTGTATTCCTGGAAGAGCTCGGGGAACTGGGCCTTCAGGGCGGCGATCTTGGGCACGTCGCAGATCTGGATGTAGGGGTTGTTCGGGTTCTTGTCGGCGTAGTCCTGGTGGTAGGCTTCGCCGTCGTAGAAGGCCTGGAAGGGAACGAGCTGGGTGACGATCTTGGCGGGAAAGACGTGGGCTGAGTCGAGCTGCGCAATGTATGCGGCGGCGACGCGGTGCTGCTCCTCGGAGGTGTAGAAGATGGCGGAGCGGTAGGAGAGACCCACGTCAGGACCCTGGCGGTTCAACTGCGTCGGATCGTGGACCACGCTGAAGAAGATGCGCAGCAGCGTTCCGTAGCTGATCTTTGCGGGATCGAAGACGATTTTGAGCGACTCGGCGTGGCCCGTGGTCTCGGTCGTCACCTGGGCGTAGGTCGCGGTGCTGGCGGAGCCACCGGAGTAGCCGGCGGTGCTGGCCGTGACGCCCTTGACGCGGTTGTAGACGGACTGCACGCCCCAGAAGCAGCCGCCAGCGAAGACCGCTGTCTCCTGGCCGGCGCTCTTTGCTGACTCATCGATCACCGGTGCGGGAATGGGCGCCTTGCGCTCTGCGTGTCCAATTGCCATCTGTCTCCATGCGAGAAACACCGCGACCAGAAGCAGGGCGACGGCTGCGAATTTGATTCCACTCGAGAGCATTGCGGGCCTCACTGCTTAGACGTTGCCGCAGGCGCGGCAGCGGGAGCCGCGGCCTCAAGCCGACTGTTTCTGCAGCTCTTCTCGGTCTGAATCCTTGTCTGAATCGGTGCGGCCGCGACCCTGAATCTCGATGTAGATGTTGACCAGGGTGACGGCGGCGGGGGTGACGCCGGCGATGCGGCTGGCCTGGCCGAGGGTCATGGGGCGGACGCGGTCGAGGGTCTCCTGCATCTCGCGGGAGAGGCCGCTGACGCGGCGGTAGTCGAACCAGGAGGGGATGGCACGCTCCTCGGCTTTCTTCATGCGCTCGATGGAGCGGCGCTGCTTTTCGAGGTAGCCGGCGTACTTGATCTCGGTCTCGACCGACTTCATCTCGTTGCGCACCCAAGCGGGGAGGCGCTGCGCGCCAACTGAGTCGATGGCTGCGATCCATTCGCTGAAGACATCGCCGGCGGCGAGGCGGTCGCGGAGGATGGAGGCGAAGGCCTCGATCTCGACCTCGGGGCGCTTCAGGAGCTGGGCGAAGGTCTGGCCATTGATGGCGTTGTGGTCGCCCTCGAGGCGGGCGGTCAGGTCGGCGGGCAGTTCGCTGAGCTGAACCGGGGCGGTGGTGAGCAGACGCCCGAAGGCGGCGGCGCGGGCCTGGCGGGCCTCGAACTCGGCCCAGGCGGTGTCGTCGATGAGGCCGAGGCGGCGGCCGTGCGGGGTGAGGCGGCGGCCGGCGTTGTCGATGCGCAGGTGCAGGCGGAACTCGGCGCGGGAGGTGAACATGCGGTAGGGCTCGTTGGTGCCCTTGGAGATGAGGTCGTCGATGAGGATGCCGATGTAGGCCTCGGTACGGTCGAGGGTAAACGGCTCGGCATTAGCCTCGCCCTGGGCGCGCTTGACGGCCAGGGCGGCGTTGATGCCGGCCATCAGGCCCTGGCAGGCGGCCTCCTCGTAGCCGCTGGTGCCGTTGATCTGGCCGGCGAGGTAGAGGCCGTCGAAGGACTTCACGCGGAGGGTTCTGTCGAGTTCGGTGGGGTCGATGGCGTCGTACTCGATGGCGTAGCCGGGGCGCAGCATCTCGGCGTGCTCGAGGCCGGGGATCGAGCGGACCATGGCGGCCTGCACCTCCATGGGGAGGCTGGTGCTCATGCCGTTGATGTAGACCTCGTGGGTGTTGAGGCCTTCGGGCTCGAGGAAGAACTGGTGGCCGGTCTTGTCGGGGAAGCGGACGACCTTGTCCTCGATGGAGGGGCAGTAGCGCGGGCCGATGGCCTCGATCTGGCCGGAGTACATGGGCGAGCGGTGGACGTTTTCGCGGATCAGGCGCAGGGTCTCGTCGGTGGTGCGGGCGATGTGGCACTGGATCTGACGCAGGGGCGGGGTGCCGGTCTTGCGGAAGCCGGAGCGGTCGCTGAAGGGGGTGGGGTCGGAGTCGCCGGGCTGGACCTCGAAGCGCTCCCAGTCGATGGTGCGGCCGTCGAGCCGGGGCGGGGTGCCGGTCTTGAGGCGGCATTGGCGCAGGCCGAGGCGCTTGAGGGACTCGCCGAGCAGAACGCTGGCGGGCTCGCCGCTGCGGCCGGCGGTGTACTGCTGCTCGCCGCAGTGGATGAGGCCGTTGAGGAAGGTTCCGGTGGTGACGATGGTGGCAGCCGCGAGCACGGTGCGGCCGTCGCGGAGCTTGAGGCCGCGGACTCGCTTGGGCGCGACTTCGTCTGCGGACGAGTCGATGACTAAGTCGACGACCTCGGCCTGCTTGATGAACAGGTTGGCCTGGTTCTCGAGGACCTCGCGCATCTTGACGCGGTAGAGCTGCTTGTCGCACTGAGCGCGGGGGGACCAGACGGCGGGGCCGCGGGAGGTATTGAGCAGGCGGAACTGGATGCCGGTCGAGTCGGCGACCTCGCCCATGATGCCGCCGAGGGCGTCGACCTCGCGGACCAGGTGGCCCTTGGCGATACCGCCGATGGCGGGGTTGCAGCTCATCTGGGCGATCAGGTCCAGGTTGAGGGTGAACAGCGCGGTGCGCAGGCCCATGCGGGCAGCGGCCATGGCGGCCTCGCAGCCGGCGTGGCCGGCGCCGACGATGACGACATCGTATTGCTCGGTGTATTGGCCGGGGATGCTCACAGGGTTTATTTTATGGCCTTCGCGATGGGGGGACGGCTTTGCCCGTTGGGCTGTTTGTGGGGACCTCACCTCCCCCCTGGGGTGGAAGTCCTAAAGCCCAGAAAACAGGTGGGCTAAGTCAAAGGTCTGGGGGGACCTGTGGTTTGTTTGAATTGCTTCCCTATTTCGCTGGGCAAGGGATTGCGGGGATAGGGAGCGACTGCGATACTTGGCCAAGCCGTGAGGAACATCGGACAAGAGCGACGGGTTGGGGCGGTGGTGCTGCTCGCGCTGGCGATCAGTTTGCTGCTGGTGCTTTTGACGGTGCAAGGGGTCGATCCTCATTCGGTCCCTGCAGTCGTGTTTTTGGTCCCGATCTTTCTGTTTGGCACGGTGGATCCCGGTCTGTCGCTGCGGGTGATCGATTGGTTGGGCGAGGCGATCGTTCCGCCGTCGCCGGCGCGGCCTGTGTTGTTTGGGCGGCCTCCTCCTTCTGCACTCCTAAAGACATCCTGAGATAGCTTTGGCGCTGCGTTTTGCCTGCGTGCGGCTGCTCTTTGCCCCGGTCTTTAACCGTGTTGCGGAGGCCTGCGGTGAATGTTGATGCTTTGATATCGCTTGGGTTGTGGATGTTCCTTTGCTTTGTGGGGCTGGTCTTTTTCCTGCAACGGCTGCGCTGGAAGCTCGGTGGGAGGTCGAGGTTCGGCTTCTATCCGAGTGCGGGGTCGCTGGGCAACGCGCTGCAGCAACTGCAGGTGATGGCGCAGCCTGAGGTGCGGTACGTGCTCGCAGAGAAGCTGGAGGAGGAGGCGGATGAGGATGGGTCCGGTGACCCGGATCATCCGGTCGATCCGGTTGCGCATCTGCACCGGCAGGCGGCACGGATTCGGCGGGGGGAAGAGGTGGATCGGATTACGGCGCTGCTGGGGCGGTAGGGTGCCGAAAGACAGCTCAGGAAGGTGCCCGCGTATGGATGGGATGTAGATTCTCGGGTTCGCGCCTTCCGGCGCGAATGCCCACCTTAGCCGCAAAGGGCGCGGCGAAGATGGGGCACCCGTCTTTTTGGGGTTAGTGGGTGATCTCGCCTTCGGGTTCGTCGGTGGGGTCTTCGATCTCGGCCTGGAAGCCTTCGAGGAGGCGGGCGAGGAAGGCCTCGGGGTCGACCTTGGGGCTCTGCATCTGGTGGGCGTGGGCGATGTGGCGAGCGAGGTCGGCGAGCACGATGCCCCAGGCGAAGGGGTCATCCCAGGCGCCGCTCTGAATGCTGACGTGCTGGCCCTTCTCGGCGATCCAGACGCGCAGGACTTCGAAGGAGGCCTTGTCGCGCTGGGCGGCGGGAGGGATGTCGAGGTACTTCTGGGAGGCCATGAAAACAACTCCTTTTGGGTTGAGCGCGCGGCGGCGGGGAACGGTGCTTCGATTATGGCATTGCCGGGGTGGGTTTGGTGGAGGGTTGGGCGGAGGGGTTTCGGGTGGGAGCCGGGACTGGATCGGGCGGCGGTTTCGCCCCGGTTTTCCGCAGGCACGGTAAGGGATGCACAGGGGTTTCGGATGCCCGCGGGCGGGCGGGCGGGGTTTCAGCCACTAGACTGGGAGTGGATAATCTATGGCCTCTTTCGCTCAACTCACTGCTTCGGAGGGACTGCCCGCCTCCATCCACACGGAGATTGCAATTCTCGGGGCCATGCTGCTGGATGGTGTGGCGATCAGCGACGCAACGGCGAAGCTGAAGGCGGAGGACTTTTCGCTGGACTCGCACCAGCGGGTGTACCGCTGCATCGTCGACCTGATGGCCAAGGGCCACGGGGTCGACTATACGACGGTGCGGGCAGAGCTGGAGCGCCGGCGCGAACTGGATGCGATCGGCGGGCCGGCGTACCTGGCGTACCTGAGCGAGGGGATTCCGCGCAACCTCAACATCGAGAGCTATGTCCGGATCGTAAAGGACAAGAGCCTGCTGCGGCAGCTGATGGCGATCTTCCAGGACGGAGCGACCAGAGCGTCGGACCAGAGCGAGGACGCGGTCAATGTGCTGGGGGATGTGGAGGCCAAGCTGGCGGATGTGGCCGACTCGGCGATCCAGCGCGGTTTCTCGGGGATCGCGGAGATCGTGTCGTCGAGCTTCGGTTCGATCGACAAGCTGTACGAGCAGGGCCGCGAGATCACGGGGCTGAAGACGCACTACATCGAGTTTGACCGCATGACCAGCGGGCTGCAGGAGTCCGAGCTGATCATCATTGCGGCGCGGCCTTCGATGGGCAAGACGGCGTGGGCGATCAATATCGCGCAGAACGCGGCGGTGCGGGATGGCATGGTTGTGGCGGTGTTCTCGCTGGAAATGTCGAAGGAGAGTCTGCTGCGACGCATGCTGGCGAGCGAGTCGCTGGTGAACTCGCGCAAGATCCAGACGGGGTTTCTGCCCAAGGAGGACAAGGGCAAGCTGCTGGCGGGGCTGGAGCGGCTGATGGAGTCGAAGATGTTCATCGATGACACGCCCGGCATTACGCTGGCGGAGATGCGGGCCAAGGCGCGGCGTTTGAAGCAGCAGGAAGGACGCCTGGACCTGATCGTGATCGACTACCTGCAGTTGATGACGGGGTCGGTGAGCGGGGCGCAGAAGAAGTTCGAAAACCGGACGCAGGAGGTCTCGGCGGTGTCGCGCGGGTTGAAGGCGCTGGCCAAGGAGATGCGGGTGCCGGTGGTGGCGCTGAGCCAGCTATCGCGTGGAAGCGAGCAGAGAACGGGCGACAAGAAGCCGCTGCTGAGCGACCTGCGCGAGTCGGGATCGATCGAACAGGACGCCGACGTGGTGGCGTTTATCCATCGCGAGGAGTACTACAACCGCGAGGATGAGGATCTGAAGGGCAAGGCGGAGATCATTATCGCGAAGCAGAGGAACGGCCCGACGGGGAGCGTGATGATGGCGTATCTGTCGGATTACACGCGGTTTGAGAATCTGTCGGATGGTGGTGGCGGGGGTGGTGGGGAGTATTGAGGCTGATGGACTCTAGGAATACCAAGTGAGTTTCTGACAATAGGAGCTTGCGGCCGTCTAGGACGGCTCGGATGCCAAGATCGTTCCACGGCACGGATGGGTGGATGAGTACACAGGCTGATGATCACCGCCTGCAGGCAGACGCTCTTAGGCGTGGAGAGTTGGTCGAACGAGGGCTACGTGCCTGCGGAGTACATCGTCACCTTTTCTTATGCGGTCGACGGGCGAGCCTTTGAAGGGAATTACCGGGCGAACTCTCCGCAGGAGTGTGGCCACGCCTTTGAGATCCTTTATGATCCGGAGCACCCAAGCAAGAACACCGGCTCAGATGTGCTGCAAACTCCCTGGATCAGGATTGCCATGCCCACCTTAGCCCGACTTTCGCAGTTAGAGGCATGCGCGAAGCGTAACTTGTTTGTTTTCAGTAGAGGGATCTCGAAGGTCTTCACTACAAAACGGCTTCAAGAGGGGTAAGTTCCGAGGTGCTCTGGGTAATGCGAGGAGGAGGTTGCGGGGGCAGGTTGAGGTGGAGTTTATGCAGTAAGAGAGCTTGCTCGGGCTCCGGTTGTGTATAGCGGGGCATAATCAGCCAGCGCTGGTCGGTAGTGGGTAGGCAGACATCCAGCATTTGAATCCCGGCCAGCTTTTCGAGCACGGCCCTGGGCGTGAGCCCAGGTGCATGGGCTTGTAGTCGCTGCTTGAGAGTCACCATCAGGCTGTAGGCCAGAAATGCAATCAGGATGTGCGCCTCTACCCGATGTTCCAACTGGTGATAGATGGGACGGATTCCTAAGTCACTTTTCAGGGTGCGAAAGGCCGCCTCGATCTGGGTCAGTTGCACATAGCGCTCCCACAGGATGGAGGGATCTTCATCGACCAGATTGGAGCGTAATAGGTAATGCCCATCTCGCTGTTCTGCCTGTTGAAGCTTCTCGTGATTCACCCGAAAATGAAAACTCTTCCGCGTGACAGGATGACCGGCTTGCGGCAGAGTCATATCGACAAAACCAAAGGCTCGTCCTGCTTTCGTCTTGGCCGCACCGATTCGTAACAGTAACTGATCGCGTGAAGGGCAACTATGACGCATCGCCCGCAGGCTCCAGAGAAGGCGCACCAGCTTGCGACGCCGGATAGCGATCTCCTTCGCTCTTCGGCCGTCGCTTTTTGCCAGCACATACAGCTCTCCCTGGTTGGTAAATAACTTCACGTCCACCGAATCGCGCACCTTACGCCAAGGTAGTTCGAGCCACTTCTGCTCATACTGGCCGATCTTGCTCCGAGCCGTGCCCACCAGGTAGAACACGGCAGGCTGCGACTCGCGCATCTCACGCAATACTTCCTCAGTGGGAATGCCCCGATCCATGACCCAAATGCGCTCCGCCTTGCCGTACAGCGTTTCAATCTTCTTGAGAAAATCTCTCAAGGTAGTGCGGTCACTGGTGTTGCCGTTCATCACCTCATAAGCCAGAGGGAATCCCTCCGGGGTGATTACCAGGGCGATGACGACCTGCAGACAATCAGGGCGATGATCCCGACTGTAACCGCGCTTGGCTTTATCGATCTGTTCCGACTCCCCTTCAAAGTAAGTGCTGGTCAAGTCGTAGAGCAGCACTTCGAAACGAACTCCAAAAAGATCTTGCCAACGTTGCTGCAGGTGTTGGAAGAGTGCGGCCTTGTGTTCCACCAGGCGATCCAAACAACGATAGAGCCTATCCGTGGCTGCTACGGCATAATCGACGTCCAACAGTTCGCCCATTGCGGTGCGATCAAACCACTGGCGGTGAACTCGAAATTCGCTGCCTGGATCGATCAGTCGATTGGTGACCAGTAACTGCAAGACCTTCACCCATGGCACCCGTTCGCGTCCCTGCGGGAGTCGTGGCTCCCAGAACCGATCCAATGTCAACTGCTGCCACAACTCGCACGCTAACCAGCAATCACCGAACGTACGCGGATGACGCAACTGCATCTCGTTCAGCTTGACTTGAACGCTGTTGACGTCGCTGTCGGGAGCAGGACGGTCGGAAGCAAACAAGCTCAATGTCTGGTAGGCCTGCTCCGATTCGTCGAACACCGCTAGCGTTTTGCGCCACGCTTGCTGCTGGCTATCGTTGATTTCGCCCAGGTACAGCACGGTGCGCTGCACCACTCGATCCGCACTCAACCGACGATTTTCTACCACGCTGAAGTAGCGATGTCGCTTGCCGTCTTTGGTCCGCTCGGTGGCTCGCAGAAACATGCGTCGGCAGAATGACAGATCGACGCACGAATAAAAAGAGGGTAGGTCTTCACTACAGCCGTTTTTGCAACTTCGCCTGTTTCATTTCAATCACTTACTCCCAGAAATACCCCTAAAATAGTCAAAAACACCCCTGAACTGCGAAAGTCCGGTTAGCTGGGATTTTTGTCTTCATTGGAATTTGGCTCTGGGGCCGGAAGGAATGGTTCCAATGGTAGGCCTTCGGCCAGGATGACGTGGTTCGTCGGGGAACCAGTGACGGCAAAGGCTCAGCCTTGGGTTGAAAGGTGCGAGCGGTATAGGTAATGCGGAGGGTACCGGGATCCTTCGCTGCGCTCAGAATGACGGCAAGAACAAACAACGGCAAGGGCAGAATGACAACCAAAGGTGCTACGGGTGCTGTAGGCGGTCGGGGAGCAGGGTTTGGTTGAGGTTGCGGGCGGCCTCGGCGGATAGGGCGATGTGGGCGGCGGGGCGCAGGCCGGGGGCGGCGTTCGGGACGATGTTGGGCGGCCAGAGGGGGTCGGCGGCGACGACGGGGCCGAGAGCGATGTCGGGGATGGTGGTCTTGAAGCTGGCGTTCATGGTGTCGATGAAGGTGTTGGCGACGACAGCGTAACCGGTGTTGGTGGGGTGGATGCCGTCGAGCGAGAAGAAGCCGCCGAGGAAGGCGTTGGTGCCGGTGTATCCGTTGATGGTGAGGCCGGTGGTCGCGACCTGGGTAAAGAGGGCGTTGATGTCGACCAGTGTTCCGTTGGCGGCGGTGGTCTGGGCGGCGATGACCTGGTTGTAGGCGGTGACCTGGGCGCGGACGGCAACGGCCTCGGCCGCGGTGAGGACGCCGGCGTCGGAGAGCGGGGTCTTCTGGGTGCCGGCGAGGATGGCGTTGATCTCGATGAGGCCCTCGGGGGTGACGAGGTCGCCGGGGACGATGCCGAAGAGGGCGCTGAGGGTGGCGGTGGGGAGATGGGTGGCAGCGGAGTACTCGGCCAGGACCAGGGCGGCGGGGGTGAGGTAGGGAACCAGGGTCACGTCGGGAATGTTGGCGATGACCAGGTGGGCGTTGGTGCGGGTGGTGAGGAGCTGGATGAGGGCGGTGTACTGGGTGGTGAAGTCGGCGGTGCTGGTCATGCTGGCGGGGGAGCCGGTGAGGTCGGCGACCAGGGCGTCGTTGTTGCCGGCCCAGAGGAAGATGGTGGTGGGGTTGGCGTGGACGGCGAAGGTGGCCTGGGACCAGTCCTGACCGTAGCCGAGGCCGGGGAAGCCGAGCACGAGCTGGGTGATGATCTGCTCCGGAGTGGTGGGGACGGGGGCGGGGACGGTGTTGGCGATGTCGTTGAGCATGGCCCCGGGGACGGCGAGGTCGGTGACCTGGGTGGCGAAGTTGTCGCGGCCGGTGGTGATGCCGGGGGCGGTGACGATGACGGGCGGCGGGCCGGGGGACTTGAGCAGAAGGGTGCCGGGGGCTCCGGGGTAGGCGACGAGCGCCTGGACGATGGGGAACTTGGCCTGGGAGGCGAGGACCGGGGCCCAGCCGTGGATCTCGGCGATATCGAGCAGGGAGCCGCTCTGATAGCCGGCGGTGAGGGAGTCGCCGAGGAAGACGGTGGTGCTGAAGTTGCCGGCGTTGGCGATCGCGGCGGCGGGGTTCTGGATGGGGGTAGAGGAGGAGTTGCCACCGGCGCAGCTGGTGAGGGCGAGCAGAAGGAGGAGCGGGAGCGCGCGAATGAGTGAAGGCTCATTCATGGGAGCAGCCGGGGAGTGTGCGGGGGGCGTCTTCATGGCTCGACCCTTCCTTGCAGGTTGGAGATTTGAGCGGGGCCTGGATGGAGCTTTGCCGGGACGCAGCTTTGTACCACAGGCAGGGTGCGATGGGGAATGAAATATGGCTCGGAGTGGCGGGTAGGGTGGGGCTGCGGCTTGGGGTGGCGGAATGGGTCCTGGCGTTGGAGTGGGCGATGCCGCGGTGGTTTGGCCGATTAGGATAGGGGCTGGAGTTTCGGCGTTTGGGATCCGGTTCGGGGGAACGTGTTCGTGAAGATTTGGGTGGAGATCGATGAGGAGCGGCTGGCGGGGAACTTCGCCGCGCTGCAGCGGGTG
>Ga0210403_10001674_pt1 | contig 20839 bp, 17 predicted proteins | sample IncBWC19MmetaG_FD_150863 | JGI IMG/M metagenome (GOLD analysis project Ga0210403, IMG submission 150863) | Forest soil microbial communities from Barre Woods Harvard Forest LTER site, Petersham, Massachusetts, United States - Inc-BW-C-19-M | ecosystem: Environmental > Terrestrial > Soil >... | reverse complement strand
CGACTGCGAGTTGCCGCAAAACGCGATCATTCATGGCGACGCGTTGTCGGCGTCGATTGCCGCGGCGTCGATTCTAGCCAAGGTAGAGCGCGACCGCATGATGTGCGAGTGGGACGCGGTGTTCCCGCAGTATGGATTGGCATCGCACAAGGGCTACAGCACGCCCAAACATCTGGCCGCCTTGTGCGAGCTTGGCCCTACACCGCTGCACCGGCAGTCGTTTGCCCCGGTGTGGCAGAACCCTGTGCCTCAGGAGGCCTTTGCCTTCATGAATGAGGACGAAGTGGAAGTGCTTGCGGCTGAGGACCTTGCGGTATAGGGTCGGGAGTTTTTCACAGTGTTCTCGAAGGAACATTTGTTTTACAATATTGTAAGTACGCATGGGGCAATTGCTGCAAGTCGAGCGCGCTGAATGACTTATGAAGAACTCAAAAAGTGAACGCGGGTCACAGTCGAAAGCAAGGAACAGCAAGGGGAACAGACGGCGGCGTCCGGCGAATCGGCACCGGCGCGCCTCCCGGGGCTTTTCGGGATTGATGGAAGAAAATCTGCAGAACATGAAGATCGCCGATCTTTATCGTCCGTTAAAGAGGCCGGTCACGCTGCGGCTGGACGCCGATGTGCTGGCATGGTTCAAGAAGGATGGGCGACGGTACCAGACACGAATCAATACCGCATTACGTAAAGTGATGGAGCGGGAGATGAAGGCGTCATAATTTTTGCGCTTTTGAGCTCCACACCCTTCGCAACAAAAAAGCCTGGGCAACAAAGAGAACATTAGGATCTCGGCTACTACCGTGCCGCATTACGAATTTCGTACGGTCCCTCGGAGGGCTATCGCCCTCCTCAGGATGACAATCGTTTAGAGATTTTATGCACCCGATTGGCCTTTTCCCCGCTATTTCTCTTCATCTGGGCAATTCTGTGCGTTAGGTCACTGACGCCCTCAGGCGAAAACGTTAGAAACTCTGAGGGAGATACCTGCCATGAAACGGTGCATTCTCGGAATACTCTTCTTCGCTTTATGTCTTTCCCTTTCAACGTCAGCGCAGGATGTGGCGATATTTCGTGGGGATCTGCAGCATACCGGAGTCTACGGTGCGCCCGGTGTTCCCAAATTGAATGGGATCAAATGGAAATTTCACACTGGCGGACGTATGATTTCCTCTCCGACGGTGGTGAATGGAGTGGCGTACGTTGGCAGCACGGATGGGAATCTCTATGCGATCGACTCTGGGTCGGGCGCGTTGAAATGGAAGTTCGAAACCAAGAGCTGGGAGGTTTCGTCACCTGCGGTGGTTTCGGGCGTGGTCTACTTTCTTAGCTATGACAGTCATCTGTATGCGTTGGATGCGGCCACAGGGCAGGTGAAGTGGAAGTTTGCCACCGGCGGCGAGAAGCGCTATGCCGGAACGCATCCGCATCATCTTGAACCGGCAGCGGAGACTATGCCTGATCCGTGGGATTTCTATCTGTCATCTCCCGCCGTATGGAAAGGCGCAGTGTACTTCGGAAGCAGCGATGGCAATGCGTATTCGCTCGACGCCACTTCGGGCGCACTGAAGTGGAAGTTTCACACCGGTGACGTTGTGCATTCCTCGCCCACGATTGCCGACGGGGTTCTCTACATCGGGAGCTGGGATACGTATTTGTATGCGCTCGATGCGGCGAACGGGACGGAGAAGTGGAGGTTCAAGACGAGCGAAGATCCTGACATTCACAATCATGTGGGGATTCAGGCGTCGCCTGCGGTCGCAGATGGCATTGTGTTCTTCGGAAGCCGCGATTCGTTTGCATACGGGGTTGACGCCGCGACCGGTAAGCAACTTTGGAAGTTCTCTACCGACGGGTCGTGGGTGAACAACTCGATGGTGGTGCACGACGGGAAGGCTTACTTCGGAACTTCGATTCCGGGATTCATACACGCGGTCGAGGCCAAGACCGGGAAGGTGGTGTTCGATCTGCCTACGGGGACTCCGGTATTTGCGTCGATGGCGCTGGCCGGGGACACACTCTACCTGGGGAACTTCGGCGGGAAACTGACGGCGATCGATCTGAAGACGCAGAAGCCGGCTTGGGTTTTCGAAACAGACGGCGCGAAGCAGAATGCTGCCGCCCTGACCAACCAGGATGGGACCATTAAGTTCGAGGTCGTGTTTTCCTCGCTGAATCTCTTCTATGACGACATGGTGATCGCGGTGCACAAGCTGTTCACGATGGGGACGATTCTGTCTTCGCCAACGGTGGTGGGGAATACGGTGTACTTCGGCAGCACGGATGGGAATCTGTATGCGCTTCAGTGAGCGTGGGATCATAAAAGTCAGAGTCCCCACCCTCGCGCAAAACGCGACAAGGGTGGGGCATCCACACTCATTTTGCGACGCGGGAATCTCCCGAAACCCCGACACTGGCTTTCTGTTTCGCGGCCCACTCGTGAATGCGATCACCTAACACGTCCATGGGTAGGGCGCCTCCGGTGAGGACCTGATCGTGGAAGGCGCGCAGGTCGAAGCGGGCGCCAAGTTGATCTTTGGCATAGGCACGCAACTTCAGAATCTCAAGCTGGCCGATTTTGTAGCCCAGCGCCTGCGCAGGCCAGGCCATGTAGCGGTCGGTTTCCGACTGTACTTCCGGCTCGTCGATCAGCGAGTGATCGTGGAAGAAATCGACGACCTGCTGGCGCGACCAGTGCTTGTAGTGGAATCCGGTATCGACGACCAGACGGATTGCGCGCAGCATGTCATCCTGCAAGTGGCCGAAGTAGCTGTAGGGATCCTGAAAGAATCCGACTTCCTTGCCCAGGCGCTCGGAGTAAAGCGCCCAACCTTCCGTGTAGGCGGTGTAATACTCCTGCTGGCGAAACTTTGGCAACTCGGGCAACTCCTGCGCGAGCGCGATCTGCAAGTGATGTCCCGGAACTCCCTCGTGATATGCCGTGGTCTCGACGTCGAGTGTTGTGCGCTTCGCGAAATCACCAGTGTTCACCATGACGTGAGCTTTTCTTGAGCCGTCGGGCGTGCCCTGCAGGTAGTGCGTGGCTGATTCCTTCTCGCGAAATTCTTCGATGGGCATCACATCGAGACGGCCCTTTGGCAGGTGACCGAACAAATCCGGAAGTTTGGTGTACATGCCGTCGATGTACTTGGTGTAGAGATCGAGAATCTCCTGGCGTGATTGCGGCCGCAACTTGGAATCGTCCTTGATATGCGCACCGAAACTCTTCAGGTCCTTGTAACCGAGCTGACTGGCCACCTGCAGCATGCGCGTTTCGATTTCCTTGACCTGAGCAAGGCCGATCTGATGAATCTCTTCGGGAGTCAGATTGGTGGTGGTGCTTTCTTTTACGCGAAACGCGTAGCGCTCTGCTCCGTCGGGCAGAGACCAGACGCCGGGCTCGGTGCGGCCTTTAGGTGCGTATTCATCGCGGACGAACGCAGTGAACTTTGCGTAGGCCGGGTTGAGGGAGTCGCGGACGGCAGCGATGGCGGCTTCGCGCAGGCGCTTGCGATCGGCTTCGGGAATGGAATCGGGAAACTTGTCGAAGGGATGAATGAATGGGGATTGCTCGGGCGCCATGGTGCCGATCGCACTGGACTGCGTCACGACTTTTTCGAGCAGCATGCGAGGCGGCATCAGACCGTCAGCCATCCCTTTGCGCATTTGATCCATCGTCTGCTCGAAGAGGCGCGGAAACAGCTTCAGGCGAGTAATGAAATCCTCGTAATCCTTGACCGTTTCAAACGGTAGAACATTCACCAGTTGGGGCAGGTTGGTATGAATGCCGTTCATCTGGTTGACCGGCATCTCCCAGGGCTTGAAGCGGGCGCCGTCAAGGTCCATGCGAAGATCACGAATCATGAGCTTCTTGTTGAGGACTTCCTGGTCGGGGAAGCCGCTAGTGTCGATGGCTTCGAACCGGACGAGAATCAGGCGCTCCTGCTCGAGATCGTCGTCGATGGCTTTTTGCGAAAAGTCATGAACCCGATCGTTGTAGCGCTTGTCTCCCAGGATCGAAGCATAAATCGGGTCGTGCAGCATGGTGTATTCCCAGCGCTCGTTGAGGAGATCGTTGAGCGCTTTGCGGCGGGATTCCAAGTCGGCGGCGGGACCGGCGGCAAATAAGGAAGTGGCGAGGAAAGTCGTAAGGGCAACACAGAGGAGCGACCGCAGCATGGTGCCTCCAGGAATGTTCGAAGGGATCGTCACAGGAACGAAGGGATCCATCGTAGCATCTTGCGATGGAGTTCGCGCGAATTAAGGCTGGAGACGTTGGTTCAATTCCTGCAACAACTGCGTGTTGTTATGTATCGAGCGTTCGAGGATTTCGGCTTGATGTTTCGCTGTGGGCCAATCTTGTTTCTCGACTGCTTCGGTCAGGCCGGGGAGTTCCAGATGCGCGTAAGTGAAGCGGGCGCCGTAGAGGATGTGCTTGAACCACGGGCGTCCGGGGATGCCGTCGGGGTTGAGCCAATTGCGTTCGACTTGCATCATGCCGTGATTCAGGGTGGAGGCGAGTTGGGGATCGAGTGGGCCAGAGGAGAGTTTCTGTTTGAGTGAGGCGTTCAGTTTTTTCCCTGCAACTTCTAAGTCGTCGATGGCGGCGGCGATCGGTTTCAGGTCGAGAGCAGGCTGTTGAGCTTCGCTCGACCGGACAGCCGAGGGCGACGGTCCCCGCATTGTTTTTTCGTTGGCTCGTGTGAGGTCGTTCACGAACTGGCGAAGGTTGCTGGCATAAGTCGCGAAATCGAATGGGAGCAGGTCGGCGTTGGCGAGGCGCAGCGCGGTGACTCCCCAGAGTTGCGACATGAGCGTGTGGTATTTGTAGCCGGGATCGCCGAAGTGATTCATCCAGTAGAAGTCATCGTAGGCAGAGTGGTAGACGCCGTAGTCTCCGTCGAAACCTAAGCCGAGGACTGGCATGCCGATGAAGTTAAGAAAGACGGTGTGATCGGAGCCGCTGCCTATGCGAGTGTCGGCGAGCGTTTGATTCGATGCGCCGGAGGCGTTGAATTGGCCTGACTGCTGACCTTCTTTTCTTTCGCGCTCCACCGTCTCCTTCCACGCTTCGTACAGATTTTTGCCCGAAGGATCTTGCAAGGTGCGGGTGGTTTCTTCCAGCATCGGGGCAAGGGAGGCGACGGCTTGTCCGTGGAAATTCGGGCCCGAGGTGGCTTCGTCGACGTTGATGTAGGCGACGGCCTTGGCGCGGAGTTCGTCGGCGAATTGCTCTCCCCACTCGGTGGAACCGGTGAGGCCGACTTCTTCACCGTCCCAACTGCAGACCACAAGAGTGCGGCGGGGACGCGTACCTTGTTTCTTCAGTTCGCCCAGGGCGCGGGTGAGTTCCATCATGCTGGCGGTGCCGCTGGAGGGATCGACGCCGCCGAAGACCCAGGCGTCGCGGTGATTGCCCATCACGACCCATTCATCGGGCAAGTCCGAGCCGCGGATACGGCCTTCTACGACGTAATAAGGTTGGATGCCGTTGTCCATTTCGATTTTGAGACGGGCTTTCACCCGGCCGCCGCCGAAGTGGTAGTCGAAAGACAAACCACCCTGCCAGTCTTTGGGAGCGACGGGGCCGTCCATGCTCTCGAGCAGGGGCTTGGCGTCATGCCAGGATAGTGGGAGCGCCATGATCTTCGGCGCAGACACGGCTTCTTCTATCGGAATGCGTCTTGCGTTGGGGACCGAGGCCCAGCCGGGAGTTTGCGGGTCGCCGGGGACCATGAAGTCGTAGGTAATCGCGCCGCGTTGGATGTGATACTCGGGGCCCCACGGGCCATCCGGATCGACCTTGCCTTTCTTGTAGCCGTCTTCCTGTGGATCGCTGTAGACGAGCATCGCGGCGGCACCTTCGCGCTGGGCGGTGAGCGCTTTGAATCCGCGATAGCTATAGGGATTCGAGTAGCGCACGAGGACGATTTTGTCTTTGACGCTGATGCCGTGCTTGCGCAGCAGATCGTAGTCTTCGGGATTGCCGCTGTGGGCGTAGATGACAGGCGCGGTGACTTCTCCGGAGATGGACATGCCGAGCCATGCGCCGCTGATGGCGGGATTCTTCGAGTCGGGATCGGCGTCGAGGGGAGCTTCACGCAGGAGCGCTTGGTAATGTGTTGGGGCGATCATCTCAAGCGAGGCCGACTTTGGATTTGTGCCGTAGACGTCGTAGCGATGGATGATGACGTCTTCGAGTCCTTGCTTCTTCCATTCAGCGGAGATGTAGTCGGCGAGTTCGTTGTTGCGCTTTGATCCTGCTATGTGAGGTTCTTGCGTGAAGATGCGGTGCTGGCGTTTCTCTTCGTCGGCGTTCGGGATGGATTTGAATTTGTTCTCGATCTCGATTTCGTGGGCGGCGGAGGCGGGGGTAAAGCCGAGGATCGATTGAGCTGAGGCGATCGCGCAGGGCAACAGAACGGTGAGTGCTAGGAGGGCGATGTGTTTGCGGGTCATGGAGTCTGTGGAGAACGCACACATGCTAACAGGAGTTCACTTGTGTCGTGAGCTTGTCATCCTGAGCGGCGGCGACGCCGGCGTGAGGGATCGGACGAGGGTGGGAAACCATCGATGTTGTGGGAGGGACCGCTCACACTGCGTGCAGCGTTTACGGCCTTGGCTACCGCATTGCTGCTTTACGCGCTTCATAGGGTCCCTTGGAGGGCTAGCGCCCTCCTCAGGATGACAATACGTTTGATTTGAGAATTACGTTTTGATGCGTTGCTTTGCGTCCGGTTGAAACTGGTGGCCCTGGTACCATCCGTAGCTCAGGTCGCGCCATTTGGGGTTGGTCGATTCGATCAGCTTGATTTTCTCTTCTCGTCGCCAGGCTTTCAGTTCTTTTTCGCGGCGGATTGCGGTCATCACTGAGCCGCAGCGTTCGAAATGGACCAGGTTCGTGACGGTGTACTTCGCAGTGAAGCCTTCGAAGGCGTGGGTTTTGTGTTGAAAGACGCGATGCTCGATGCCACCGGTCATCCCGATATAGAGAACGCGGCGCTGGCTGGCCAGTATGTAGACGTAGTAGATCTTGGGCATACGGGCAGGATGCCCGTGTACCGCGCGCTGGTCAGTGACGGTTGTCACATGTTGGCGGTGCCTCTCCCATTTTGGGACTCCTCTCGTTACAACATCTCATCCTGCACGGGGCGAAGCCGGCGTGAGGGACCGTACGAGGGTGGGAAGCTTCGGTGTCGTGGATGGGAATGCTCACGCTGCATGCAGCGTTTAGGGCCTTGGCTACAGCATTGCCGCCTTACGCGCTTCGTAAGGTCCTCGGAGGGCTGGCGCCCCCCTCAGGATGGCAATTCTGTAGAGATGATTACATCGAGAGATGGCGGCCGCTACTTTGCTTTCAGAATCTCGCTTAGCAGGTCTGGTTTGGATTCGTCCCGGACCAGATGCGGATACATTTCGCCGGCGTGGTAGTCGAGTTTGTAGGCTTTGTAGTAATCGGCGTTTTCTACCAGCAACTCGATGGGTGTGGTGCTATTCTTCGCGGCTTTGATCGCATCGCGGAGAATCTCTGGGGAGAAGCGACGGCCGTTGACGGCGACGACTTTCATCCCGGGTCCAATGCCGGCCTTGGCGGCAACGTCGCCTTCAATCGTGTCGGCGATGCCGCCATCGTCACGAAGGTTCAGACCAATGGAAAATCCGGCTGGGACGAAATGGGACATGCCGGCAAAACTGCTCAGCATTTCCGAAGGATTCTCGTCGTAAATGAGCTTCCATCCGCTGCCTTCGATGCCGCCGAGCGGTGCGCCGGGACCGTGATTGGTGAGGCGCTCGGTCCAGAAACCGCGCCAGTCATAGGATACGACCTGGTTGAGCGCGCTCGCCACATCGTCGAACGTGTAGGTCTTGAGCGCTGGCCCGGTGCTCGGCGCGCCGTGAAAGAGGTGGCAGAAATCGTCGATGGACTTCTTGCCCTTGCTCTGCTGCCGGATGATGACGTCGACCCACAGCCAGTTCAGCGTGTCCTCATTGTAGAAGTCGGTGCCGCGGCGCCATGAGTACCACGCCTGCGGGGTGAAATAAAGTTGCGGGGCCGCGTCGGCGGTGTCTTGCAAATTGCGCCACTGGCGTCCGGGAAGATGGTCGAGCTGCGAGGCAGTCAAAGCAAGGTCGTCGCGGTCCTGGTTGGCACTGAGCAAGCCGCTCCGCGCGGTGAGCACGAAGCCGAGATAGTTCGTGAGGCCTTCGTAGACCCAAAGCAGGTCGTCCTGCATGGGCTGCTGATAGTCCGGGGTCGCGAGGTCGGCGGGACGACGATATTTTCCATTCCAGCTATGCGCATATTCGTGGGGCAAAAGTCCGGCGGAGAGCTTGCGGGAGGTGTCGTCGACCAGGGCTCGTTCATCGACGCGGCTGTCGTCAGATTCGTGGTGCTCGAGACCGAAATGCGCGACGTGATCACTGAGCGTGTACAAGAAATGATAATCGCGGTAGTGATGCGCGCCGAAGAGCTTCTGCGCTTGCTCGACGAGATTCTTGTAGTGATCCCAAACTTCTTGCGGAGGTTCGAGTGCGGCGGCGCTGTCGGCGGCGATGTCCATTTCAGTGGGAGGATCCTGCGCAAGAGGAACAACCTTCAGGAATTCTCCGGTGATTACGGGCGAGTCGACGAGGGTGGTGAGCGACGCTGGCGCGAAGTGGATTTCATTGCCGCTTTGGCTGGCAATGGGGAGAGGGGTGCCGAATTTCCATCCGTCGGGAATTTTCAGCGACGCGGTGTAGATGATGTCGTCGGACTTGTATCCCTTGGGATAAAGCAGCACCTGATTCCAGCTGATGACAGCGAGCTTGGCCGTGGCGGAAGAGCCGGCGGAGAATCCACCTTCGAAGGTGGCGGGAGAAAGGAAGTCGAGATCGGCTTGAACTTCGCTGACGCCTTGCGGGACCTCGACATGGATGGTGAAGCCGTCGAGCAGATCGCGGCGCCATTTCAACGTCTGGCCGTTCGCTTTGAAAAACAAGCCTGCCACGTCAACGACAGGGCCGTCGGGTGCATGTTCGCCGGGGATCCATTTGGGATAGTAGAGGGTAAAGGTCGCTGGCGTGGCGGGAATTTTCAGAGTGGCGTGGAAGATCTTGCGCGGAGCGGCAGTGGCGTCGACCGAGATGGTGACGTTGGGGGTGGCGGCGGCATCGCTTCTGACGCAGGTTACGAGAAGGCACACAGCACCCAGAATCTTGAAGACTTTCATTCTTTCGAGGCCCTCGAGGGTTGTGAAATCATTTCTAATTCGCGGAATCATGAACTATAGCAGTTGAGGAGCGTGGGGGTACAGGAAGGGGAGTTGCTCGGTCACAACTTTAGGGAGAGATCTTCCTCGGCCACCCGGAGAGGAGGGGCGTAGGGATCCTTCTTCGCTCAGGATGGCAAGTGAAAAGGGATTGCATGCGGCGACTAAGGGTGCTGGTATCATTCCGCTGAATGTCGCGGCGCGGAAAATTCATCACCTTCGAAGGGCTCGACGGAACGGGCAAGAGCACGCAGATGCGCAAACTCGCCGCGGTGCTGCGCGAGGCGGGGCACAAGGTCATCGAAACGCGTGAGCCGGGTGGAACGGCGACCGGAGAGAAGATCCGGAAAGTGGCGCTCGACTCCGGAACGTCGGGGCTGGCACCTCTGGCCGAGATGGCGCTGATGTTCGCTTCGCGCGCTCAGCATATCGCGGAGGTGATTGAACCGGGACTCGCAGCCGGCGCGATCGTCTTGTGCGATCGCTTTACAGATTCGACCGAAGCCTATCAGGGAAGCGGGCGGCACTTGGGCAGCGAGGCGGTGCGTGAGTTGCATCGGGTGCTGTGCGGGGATCTGCAACCCGACCTGACTCTGCTGATGGACTCGAATCCGCACGCTAGCGTGAATCGAGCGCGGAGACGAAATCGGCGGGCTTCCAAGTCTTCCAGCCGGGGTCATGACGAAAACCGCTTTGAGCAGGAGACTCGCTCCTTTTTTGGACGTGTGCGCGAGGGATATCTGGCAATCGCTAAACGTGAACCCGGACGCGTGGTGATCGTCGATGCACGCGGCACTCCGGGACAAACACATCAAAAGATTGTGGAAGTGCTTTCGGGCAAGTTGGCCTTGGCTGGCCTTGCCAGGAGAGTTCACCATGCGCGTTAACCGGCGCCGGTTGCTGCGCGCGTTGTCTCGCGTGCGTATCACTCCATGACCTTCAGGAAGCTGCAATGGTTGTTTCCGATTGCGGTCACGCTGCATAACGCGGAAGAAGCGATCTGGATGCCGCATTGGAGCGCAGGCCACGCGGCGCAATTGCCGGTCCATCCTCTGGGAGCGGCGGGGATTATAGCTGCATTGGTTGTGTTCACGGCGGCGGCCTTCGCGGTGACTTATCTGAGCGCGCGTCGCGGACCGGAGAGCATCTGGGCTTACCTTACCTTCGGGTACATCGTTGCCATGCTGGCAAACGTGTTTGTTCCTCACGTGCCGGCGGCCATTGTGTTTCGCGGATATGCGCCGGGATTGGTGACGGCTGTGTTGATCAACTTGCCGGTGATGGGCATCCTTGTGAATCGGATGTTACGTGAAGGATGGGTGCACGGCTGGAAGATCACGTTATTCGGAATCGGAGTTCCCCTGATGTTGGGCGGCGTCATCGTGGTGTGGCTGGCGGGCCAAATCATCTAGCCAGTTGGTTGCGTCACAGTATCTGTGTATCAGTGCCGGGTTTGCTTTATCCTCGTTCCATGCCCTTTTCTGATTTCCACGGCAACGCTGAGACCGGTCATCGCTTGCGCGAAATGATCTCGCGGGATCACTTGCCTCACGCGGTCGTGCTAGCTGGCGGGCGGGGAGCGGGCAAGTACACCATGGCGCTGATGCTGGCGCAGGCGCTGAACTGTTTGAATCCCACGAAGACGGATGGGCTGCCGGATTTTTGCGGGACTTGCCCGAACTGCATGCGCATCGCGCAGGCGGGTGATCTGGATGCGCGGTTTGCCGAGGCGGTCGAAGCGCGGGAGAACCTGCGCGAGACCGACAAGAAAGAAACCCGCATCCTGGTGCAGACGCATCCCGATGTGCTGATCATCCCACCCGATCCGCCGCAGATGATGATCAAAGTCGATCAAGTGCGGCGGGTGATCGAGACCATTTATTACCGCCCGGCCGAGGGCAAGGAAAAGGTATACATCTTCACTGACTCGGCATTTATGAAGGAGGCAGCGAACTCGCTGCTGAAGGTGCTCGAAGAGCCTCCGGAGTTCGCTACGATTTTTCTGCTGACGGAGAATCCGGGGGAATTGTTGCCGACGATCCGGTCGCGGTCGATGACATTTACATTGGCGACGCTGCCCGGCGAGGAAATTGAAAACGATCTGGCGAAACATCATCCGGAATGGAAACCGGCGCAGCGGGCGTTGGTGGCTCGGCTGTGCGATGGAGCGGTGGGTCGGGCGCGCAGTTTCAATCTCGAGGCTTATGTGGCGGCCCGTCAACATGGACTGGCGGTTCTGAATTCGGCCTTGCGGGGCGGCGAACACAGCGAGCTGTTCAAGATCACGGAGTCGTATCGTCCAGGAGCTGAGGGGCGCGAGAAGACTGAGGCGCTGATCCGGACGCTCTATTCATTGTTGCGTGATCTGGTGTTTATCGACTCGGGCGCGCCGGAGCTCATTCGCAACACTGACATTGCGGCGGAATTGACGCGGATGGCAGAGTCGGCGGATTTCGCGTGGATTACGGAGGCGTCGGATCGCCTGGCAGAGGTCGAGCGCGGAATGCGGAGGAATCTGCTGCGGTCGTTGTCGCTGGATGCGTTTGCGGCGGGGCTGGAGAAATAGCGCGAGCCTAATCTTCGATTCCTCGTTTCACCTACTTCGGGGCCACTTTCCAGGACGGCGAACCATCACGGTATACTCTGCGCCGGTGGTGGGCTCGGTGAACCGCGCTGCAGCCTCGAAGCCGAGGCGTTGGTAGAACGAGAGATTGCGTTGGCCGAACGTCTCGAGATAACAGGTCACGCCGGCGCGATCGGCCTCCGCGATCGTCGGCTCCAGCAATATGCGGCCGAGTCCCTGACCCTGAACGGCGGGATCTACCGCGACAATCGAGAGATACCAGGCAGACTCGTCGACCAGGGTGGCGGATTTCGCGCTCATGAATTCTATGATCCGGTAATAATTCTCGCAGCCTTCGGCACTGAGGGTTGCGTGTAGAAAAGTGCGCTTCCTCTCCGCCGCTTGCGACTCTAGCTCCGGAGACTGCGGGAACAGCCACACCGCAACCCCACGCGCCTCGTCCGCGAGATGAATGCAGCGGCCGAGTTCCCGTCCTTCCTGAATCGAGTAGTCGAAGTACTGTGCCAGCAGTGCCCGGCGGCGAGCTGTGTCGGCCCCATACGGCGCACAAATTGATCGGTAAAACGGATCATCCTCCAGCGCAGCCACCGCGCTTGAGGACGCTGGATCCGTCTTTACCAGGAGAGGGCTAGTTTCTTCCGACAACGAGTCCTTCGTTCCCAATTCTAAAATTGTCGAGACTCCGAAAGTGCTCGACTCGTCAGACAGAATAGCTGCTGAGTCGAAAGCGTCTCAAGGGGCGACCCCCCTGGCGGAGCTTCGCTCCGCGGACAGCCGATGGCGGCTGTCCCCACATCCCTGGTAACCCTCGCTGTGGTTACCTCCGACGTCACAACTACACAATTGGAATGCCGTAATCCGCTTGCCCTTCAATCGTTTGCCGCAAATTACTCCGGTGGTTCTACACCCTTCGGAGAGATTGTCGCCCCTAGCCTCCCCGCCTATAATCGTCATACTCTGGTTGATCGTTCTCCGTACAGGTTCCGGGTAGAGCACGGGAGGGCGTAGCTTGTCTGGTCGCGCCTTCCAGCGAAGGATTGGTGAAAGGACAACGCCCGGATGCGAAAGCGCCTGCAACTAACCTGGATGCTGACGGCTTCGACTGTACTCGCGACCTCCTTTACTTTCACGACCATGGCGGCGTGCGCCGCCGAAGGGGACGATACCTCGCACGGCATCGCTACCACGGAAGAGCACGGCCGCACGGTTTATGTGAACGAAGATGCTCCGGCAAAGACGCGTCCGGTAGCTCCATCCCCGCAAGTGAAGCGCTCCTACCTAGCGTACTGGAGCAGCAAAGAGAATCGGTGGAAGCCTGTTCCCGGGGCCAACACTGCCTCAGGCAAGGCCGCGCGCTCTGCGGCCGCTGAAGTGAGCCAATATTACGGCCACGAATCGGTGCAGTCGGCAAATGCCAAGATTCTTCAGGCGAATTCTCACGGACATCAGGCCTCGGCGGATGAGATTGATCAGTCGATCGTGATGGCCGCCGCCCGGCACAACGTGGATCCCAACCTGGTGCGGGCCGTGGTGAAAGTCGAATCGAACTTCAATTCCAATGCGGTTTCGCGCACGGGCGCCATGGGGCTGATGCAACTGATGCCCAAGACCGCTCGCGAGTTGAAAGTGAAGAACCCGTTCGATGCACAGCAGAATGTGGACGCCGGAGTCCGACATCTCAAGTACCTGCTGGAAAACTACAACGGCGACGTGAATTTGACATTGGCCGCCTACAACGCGGGCGAAGGAGCGGTGCGGCGTAGCGCCGGCGTTCCTCATTTTGCCGAGACCCAGGACTACGTGCGGAAGATTACACACCTTTACTATGGGGGCTTCGATCTTACGCAAACCGGAGCCAGCCGCGATCCCGTGAAGGTTCAACGAGATGAGCGGGGCGTGCTTTACATCAGCAACACGGACTGAGTTGGCAGCATCTGTTTACTAAGCATTTGAATTCTCTCAGGTACCCAGGCAGTTCAACTGCAACGATGTCATGATGTAATCAACGATGTCATGATGTAATAAGGATGCGAGTCAAACGCGAGGTTCGTTCGTCCGCAAAAACGTGGACGATTCGCGCGGTCTCGCCCAGGTCCTTCGGCAGGCAATTAGCGCCTGCCCAGGATGACAACGGATTGAGCTTGAAAGTGACCCTGACCCTACGTGGCTTCAGCTGGGGAGTGCTGCTGTTCATGGCGGCCCTGTCCGCGATGCCGGCGCACGCCCGACCACGTCACGGCGAAGCCTGGGCGCGGGATCACTTTGCCGCCGCCGAGCGCATGCGGGAAGCCCTGAATGGCCGTCCCCCGACCGAGCGTACCCGGCGCGACTACCAGCGCGTTCTCAACGCCTATCGCAGCGTCTACTACGGGGCGCCGACTTCCAGCAAGGCCGATCCCAGCGCAGTTGCAGTGGCCGAAACGCTGGTCGAGATGGGCCGTCGTTTCGAAGACGACAAGATCCTGAATTCCGCGATCGCCCAGTACAAGTTTCTGCGAAAGGAATATCCGGGCAGCAAATATCGCGGCGACGCGCTGTTTACAATCGGTGAAATCTACAAAGACGATCTGGATGATTCTGACCAGGCGCGCGCCACGTTTGAAGAGTTTCTGAAGCGCTATCCGCGCAACCGCCTGGTAGAGGATGCGCAGCAGGCCATTGCCGAACTCAAGAGAGAGTCGATCGAGAAGAAGGCTCAGGCGGAGATGGACGCGCAGTCGGAGAAGAAGGCGGAAGCGCGGCCGGGTGGCGGCATCGGGGATAAGCCTGGGGACAAGCAAAAGAGGGCGGCGCAAACTGCCAGTGATCCGCAGCCGGAAACCAAGGAAACTGAGAGCCTGGATGAGACTGCCAGCTCGGAAAGTTCCGAGTCCAATCCGCATCGTCTGCCGCGCGTGACGGCGATCCGCCACTGGTCCACACCCGACTACACTAGGGTTGCGATTGACCTCGAAAGCGAAGTGAAGTTCGGGTCGCAGCGGATTTCTCACCCCGACCGCATCTTCTTTGACCTGCGTGATACCAAGCTCGCTTCCACGCTGGTGGGAAAGACGTTTGAAGTGGACGACGGTTTTCTGAAGAAGATCCGCGTCGCCCAGTTTCAGCCTGGACGCACGCGAGTGGTGCTGGAAGTCGATGATCTTTCTACGTACGAGGCGTTTCTGCTGCCGAACCCCTATCGCCTCATCATCGATATTCACGGGAAGAACGACAAGATCGCGCATGCGAAGCTGACGAAAGAAGAAGCCGCCACGCTTGCTGACGTGGAAGCGCCTCCGCAGGCCGAGACTAAGGCGCACGTCCCTCAGCCTGTCGTGAAGGCGGACATGAAGGCGCTGGCTGGGAAGCCGGTCACCAAAAAGGAAGAGATTCACGATCAGAAGGTGGCGGCAAAGGATGAGGCTCCGGATACTCGCTCAGCCAAGGACACCGAGGCCGCAAAGACAACTGCGCCGCCCGTGAAGAAGGTCATCGTCGAACCCGACGATGACGATGATGAAAGCGCTTCGTCGACCATGGCAAAGAGCCACGCTCACGCCCCTCATTCTTCCTCGAGGACGAAAGGCAAGAGCAACAACGCTGGTGCGGCAGAGAATGATGAATCCCCGGCCGAAACGGCGATGAATGATGTTTCGTCTCCAACACGGCCAAAAGGGAAAACTTCCTCACGGCTGAATGCCAACAAAGACTCAGACCTGGATATCCGAGTCGCCAAGCCAACCGCCCGCGGTGACCGTTCCCTGATTCGCACCCTGGGCCTGAAGATCGGCAAGATCGTCATTGATCCAGGCCACGGCGGGCACGATACGGGCACCATCGGGCCCAACGGCTTGCAGGAGAAAGACCTTGTGCTCGAGGTAGGACGCCGCCTCGGCAAGATGCTCGAGACTCGCCTGGGTGCCGAAGTCGTCTACACGCGCAAGAACGATACGTTTATCCCACTGGAGACGCGGACGGCGATCGCCAACCAACAGCGGGCCGACTTGTTCATCTCCATTCACGCGAATTCCAGCCATGACTCTGCGGCCCGCGGGGTTGAGACTTACTACTTGAACTTCACTTCCTCGCCGGACGCGCTCGAAGTTGCGGCGCGCGAGAATGCCGTCTCAGAAAAGTCTATATACGAACTTCAGGATCTGGTGAAGAAGATCGCTTTGAAGGAAAAGATCGAAGAGTCCCGCGAGTTCGCCGCCGACGTCCAGCAGTCACTGCATAGCGGCCTGTCTGCAAAGAATCCCGGGATTCGGAACCGCGGTGTGAAGAAGGCTCCCTTCATCGTTCTGATCGGCGCGAACATGCCTTCGATCCTGGCGGAAATTTCCTTCGTCTCCAACCCCGCCGACGAGCATCGTCTCGAAACCAGCGAATACCGGCAACGCATCGCCGACTCGCTCTATCACGGCATCGCCAAGTACGTGGACGGCCTCAGTGGCGTTAAGATGGCCAGCAAGCTGGACAAAGCGGCGGGGCAGTAAGAGTGCGCGTGAAAACCTCTTTCGCCTCGTTGGGGCTGGATCATTTCCCACTTGTTCCCACGGCTTTCGCCGTGGGCTGTATTCTTTCGCCGCTTGGCGGCTAGAGACAGCAGGGCTTGTTCCACACTGAATCTCCAAAGCAAGATCTCACGCACCCACATTGAGCCCTGTTCAATGCTTGTTAAGCACCGACGATCACCACTCCAGTTCCAGAGCTCGCAACGCACCGCCTCTGGCGGCGCTAACGAGATTCCCGATTACTTCTGCGCTTCGATCTTCTCGATGACGATCGCGGACGATCCTCCGCGTTCAAACACCTTGCCGCTCGCGGTGACCTTCTGTCCGGCGAACGGGAGGAGTCGATCGTTCTGCCCACTGGACGGAGTGGTGTCCGCAATGGGCCAGTAGATTGTGCCGTTGTCGGTCAGAATCACGAGAGGAGAGCCGGCCTTGGCACACGCTGTTGCACACTCGCCGCTGATGGGTTTCTTCAGACCCTTGGTGAATGCGCACGCCGAATCGAGCACGTAGCCCTTGACCATAGTCGGCTTGCCGGTGTCGCTGCTCCAGGCCATCACGCCGACTGCGAACGCTGACACCAACGAAATCCTCATTGCGTTGCGAAGATTCATTTGCTGACCCTCCTGGGAAATATCGCGTCAAACTACTTTCTTCGAGGTCGCGGGACAATAGTGCGAAAGCACTACGAGCGGTGAGGGTGTGGAAACCTGTAATCTTTGAAAGCGAAGTCTCTCTCGGGCCAATGGTCGAATGATTATCTACTGGAAGTCGGCGCACATGGCGCACGATGGCGCACGAGAAGGAATGCCACCCGGATGGCGGTGCAAAAATAGCCAGCAGCCTTGCGAAGCGCTGCTGGCTCGTCAGTGATACTCGACACGAAACCGCATTTACTGAATCGCGCTACCGACCTGCGAAAAGACGTTGTTCGCGTTGGATCCGATCAGGCGCACTGTGCCCACTACGATTACAAGAATGACTGCCAGCATCACGGAGTACTCGGCGATGTCCTGACCGTTTTCCTCGGACCACAGCTGCTTCAACCACGCGAACGAACGACTGGTATTTTCCTCCATAGCTCTCCCCTTGATTATTATGCAAGCGCCGAAACTAGAGACGCGCTAAACGCCTGGGCCGGCTCTTTTGCCGGTTCGGCAATGAGTCCCCAAGCCTCTTTCTCCTGCGTCAAAGCTTGCAGGCCTACTTGAAACTCAGACGTGCCTTTCATTTTCTTCGTCCAGACCACGCGAAACTGCATTCTTCGCTGCCGGAAGAAAATCGTCACTTCATCCTTCACGCTCAACTCACGCCGAACCGAGCCCAACCGTATACCGGAGGGCGTCACGTCGAGCGTGTGAACCAATTCCTCAAAAGCCTTGCCACCGCTGTCCTTGCCTTTAATCCTGACCGGAAGAACGGCCTTGGTGCGGCTTCCCCGGCGTTTGTTCTTATCTTCCATACTGCTCGACGGCATTCGTTCTCCATCAACATTCTGCAAGCCTATCCTCAATCTGTGAATGGCCCTCACGTGTAGGGCACCGGCACGAGGGTGCGACCCTTGGCCGTATATACAGTCTTTCCCAGCACTTAGCTGATATTCGTTAGCGCCGTTTCGGACGGTTTGCGCAGCCGTTGCTGGCGGCTTCATTACGAAACTTTTCTGGCACTCCTGTGGTCTAATAAGTATGCGGGTATTGCCCGCAGTCTCATGCGATTTCCCCGTTTCCTACTGGTTTTTCCGATCTTAGGGTGTGTTTCTGCGATTGTCTTCGCGGCATCCGCACCCTCAGCGCAGGCTCCCGCAATTCTTCCCCAGGCGTTCGCTGGCTGGCAGATGCAAGGTACGCCGCAGACGAGCAGCGAGGCTGCTACGGCCGATCCCACGAACGCCGCAGTGCTCCGCGAGTACCGGTTCACCGATGTTGCCTCGGCGACCTATACCCGTGACGACGGCCGCACCTTGCGGGTTCGGGCGGCGCGCTTCGCCGACGCTTCCGGAGCCTTCGGCGCGTACACGTACTACCTGCATCCGGAGATGAACAAGGAGCAGATCGGTGATCAGGGTGCTTCGATGGGGGACCGGGTGCTTTTCTATCGCGGCCACGTGCTGATCGACGCGCAATTCAGCAAGGACACCCCAATGTCAGGGGCGGAGTTGCGCGAACTAGCTGGAACTCTGCCGCATCCCGGAGGCAGCGCTGGGAACCTGCCTACCTTCATCCAGTTCCTGCCAAGCCGCCATTACATCTCCAACACGCAGAAATACGTGATGGGGCCAATTGCACTGGCTTCGCTGGAACTGCCCATTACCTCGGATCAAGTCGACTTCGGCGCGAGTTCTGAGCTCACTCTCGGCCATTACCAGACGCCCAGCGGCGAAGCCACACTGGTTCTGATTTCGTATCCGACCCCGCAGCTCGCAGCTGAGCATCTGCGGCGCATCGAAGCAGCGCACGGGGTGACCGACTCCAACCACAGCGGGGTTTCGACGATCAACGGATCGGGTACATTCTTCGACAAACGCAGCGGACCGATCGTCGCTATCGCTTCCGGCGGAATCTCCGACAGCGATGCCAAGTCTCTCCTCGGCATGGTGAACTACGAGGCCAGCGTCACCTGGAATTCTCCGACCAGCGACCCACAGGTCCACGACCTGTACATGCTGGTCCTCAACATCGTCATTCTGTGCGCGATTCTTGCCGGCCTCGCGATCATCGCCGGAGTAGCGTTCGGAGGAATCCGCATTTTGATGAAGCGTTTCTATCCCGACAAAGTGTTTGATCGCCCGGAACAGATGGAATTCATCTCGCTGCACCTGACCGAGACGGTGGTCAAGGGTGGCTCGACCAGTGGCGGGGATTCCACCGCCAATGTGCCCCCAAACCCCTCCTAGAACCCGGTAAGTGCCTCAGCAGTATCGGCTTAGAACCTTCAGCGGCGTGTTTTGTCTCAATTTGGTACAGTTTTTAACTGTGTTAACCCATTTCCTAAGTGATTGAAAACACTAGCATTTATTTCCCAAAAATCGCTTGACACCCCTGTTTTTCGGCTCATAAGATTTCCGCAGAAAGTTTTGACGGAATTTAAGCCTCCGTTGGAACTATTCTCCCTTGAAGAGAAGGCCGCCCAGTTGCCGGGTGGCCTTTTCGTTTTGGATATCATCTGCCAATTTATCTTGAATCGATTTAAGTTCGAGTTGTGCCGCGTAAATTGTTACGCCGTCATCTCTACATGAGGGTTATATCCGCAATCCGATTGAGTCGTCTGGTGCGATAGATGGGGCGCATTATTCACCCTGCATGATTTTGCTTGCGGCGACACGTTTCCCAGCCGAAATATATTGGCAACACCGTCGCTTCTCGTCAGGCGTCGTGCGATCGGGTGCCTCCAATTTTGCAGTCTGAGTTTCCCTGCATTGCATCCATCCTCGCTGTGACCAAGATGCTAATCAGCTCTCTCTTTCTCCAAGTTGAATGATTGGGGACTCGGTTCGGCAACAGATGCCGTACCGCTGCCAAAGCCGAAACCACGGACTGCGCGCGAGTATCTGGTCATGTTTTCGATTGGCTGCTGAAATGTCACTTGGAGTCAGGGGTCTGGTGTCGGCCGCCGCAAAAATGCGCCTCCAACTGCTCGACTTCGGCAATGGTCCGTTCAGTATCCATCCGTCTCGATCATCCATGGCGAAGGTGCGATGGTCAAACGGGAGCGGTATCGCTTTTAGCCCAGTCCTTTTGCGGAGACTCAGCATTGGTATAGGGGCTAGCCACGGTTTCATTGGACCTTTCTTGATTGCGACGCTCGGAAAAACGCTCATCCAAGTGTCCGCCACCGCACAAAGGTCAACGGAAGAATCATCGGTCTGGCACTACCAAGTTGCGCTAGCTCCAAATGGTAGGCGGGAGTATAGTCGGTATGAAAGACAAACAAGAGAATGACTACGGTCTCTTGCATTGACCGAACCAATTCTCCGGTTCGGATTCTCGTGGTAGAGGATTACGAACCCTTCTGCCGGTTCGTCTGCTCGAAACTCGCCGAAAACCCTACCTTGCGAGTAATCTGCGAAGCGTCGGATGGATTAGAAGCCGTTCGGAGAGCAGAAGAACACCAACCAGACTTGATCGTGCTCGACGTCGGGCTGCCATCGCTGAATGGAATTGAAGCAGCTCGACGAATCCGCAAGCTCTCCCCCGAATCCAAAATACTGTTCGTGAGCCAAGAATCATCTGCCGATGTGGTGGAAGAAGCCTTTCACTTAGGCGCACTGGGCTACGTGGCGAAGATCAACGCCGGGATCGAGCTATTAGCGGCTGTGGAGGCAATTCGTCAGGGCAAGCGGTTTGTCGGCGCTTCATTAGCGGGTTCCATTCCCGCCGAGCCTGACGATGGGCAAGATCCTGAGCATCTCCACCTCGATGAGCTTCTCGGATCGCCACCGGAGACAGAAGGCTAATTTCCCTTTCGAGGATTTCTTATCTTTAGCATATCGTCGGGGTCACGCCACAAATCTCAAG
>Ga0210403_10001673_pt1 | contig 20845 bp, 23 predicted proteins | sample IncBWC19MmetaG_FD_150863 | JGI IMG/M metagenome (GOLD analysis project Ga0210403, IMG submission 150863) | Forest soil microbial communities from Barre Woods Harvard Forest LTER site, Petersham, Massachusetts, United States - Inc-BW-C-19-M | ecosystem: Environmental > Terrestrial > Soil >... | reverse complement strand
CAAGCTGGAACACTATATCCAGAAGCATTCAACCACCCAGTTCTGAGCAGCCAGAATGCATCTTTGGACGGCGCATATACTACACCTATTGCTGCCGTTAGAGTGCTTATAAACTCTGGTACTGGCGAACTCAGGATGAGAATTATCCAGTCAGGTATTGGCTAATATATGATGCGCAACAATAAACTCATACTTCTTGTCGCCGCTATGTTGCTCAGCATATGCCCAGCAGCATTCTTCTCTGGCCCAGCTACAGCCCAGACTCCGGTAACATCTAAAGCCGGACCGTATACCCCGCTAGGGTATTGCCAGATTACGAGCCTTGGTTCCCCAGTATCACTAGTTACGGCTTCATGTTCAACAGGCTCAGTGCCTGCAGGGGCCACAATAGCTGAAATATGCGTAGAGACTCAAACAATTAGATACAGGGACGATGGTGTAGCCCCTACTACCACTATTGGCATGCCGGTAGCCCCTGGTTCGTCTACATTTCCTAGCTGCTTCTCATATTCGATAATACCTCTTAGTGCCATGCAGCTTATAGCCGTAAGCGGTTCTCCAGTTGTAGATGTTTCTTTTTATAGATAATTAAATTATATGCCAAGCATCAAGCTAATTTTAATACTGATTGTAGTAGCGATAGCTGCAGGTGGAGTAAGTTTTGCTCAATTTACCCCGCTAGGTCCAGGAAGCGCCGTCCCACTTGGTGCATTGTATTCAAGTGGCGGAACAGGTCCAACACCGCCTGGCTCGTGCCCTAACGGTAATGCCCAGCTAGATGGATGCAGCATGACGCTTGCATTAGGGATTCAATAAAATGAAAAAGATTTCCTCAGTCATTGTAGCTGTTGTGTATTTAGCTGGTGGAGTTTTTGGCACTAATAAAGTTGCTCACGCTGGTAGCGGCACTATTGGGGTTACAGCAGGCGCTGGCTTTCTATACGATGTCATAACGGATGGCTCTGGTAACTATGTAGGCAAGCAGGGCATATGTGACGGAACAGCAGCAGCCAACTGCCTAGCAGTAAGCTCAGCAGGAGCTGCATCTCAGAATTTAACACAAGTAGGTGGCAACTCAATCCTTACAGGTGGTGCTGCAGGCTCTCAGGGCGTTGGCGGACTTGCGGCGTCTGGTTCTACCTTATCTGGGAACCCAGTTCTTGTTGGTGGTAGCGACGGCACTGACGCTAGATCATTGCTCACCGACACAAGCGGCAGGCTTATCGTAGAGCCTGGCAACACAGCTAATACAACGGCTTGGCTTGTTACGGGCACTGGAGGAACATTCCCTGTTTCGCAACCTACAGCAGCAAATCTTAATGCTACTGTAGTCGGCACCGGCACTTTTGCTGTGCAAGCGACACTGCAGGCAAGCAGCGCAACTGCGATAGGCACGGTAAATCCGACCACGGCTGCCAACTGGGGCATTGGAGCTACGGGGTCTGGCGTGCCAGCCAATGCAACTTACATGGGCATCGTCAGCGGCGGCAACTTGACTGGCTGGACTGGCGCTGTAACTAATGCAGGTACTTTCGCCGTACAGGCAACTTTGCAAGCAAGCGCCACCACAGCGATTGGCAAGGTAGACCCAAACACTATTGGGTCTTGGGGACTTATGTCTGGTACTACCAGCGGCACTGCGCCGACGAACACGCTGATTACTGGAGGCATCTATAATTCGTCGGCACCAACTCCATCAACTGGTCAAACATTGCCATTGCAGCTTGATGCATCAGGTAACTTGAACGTGAACATCAAGGCTGGAGCAGGGAGCGGCGGCACGGCAATAGCCGACAAGGGCACGTGGACGGTTTCTTCTACCAATTTCACTCTTACCGGCGGTGAATTTACTACTGGCGGTGCTACAGCTTGTTCTACGGGGCAGGCTTGCACTGCAGCAATGTCTTCGGATCGCTCTCTGTTCGTCAACATGCAGGATTATGCCGGAGCTGCACTATCAGCTAGCAATCCGTTGCCTTCTCAGCTTTCAATTGGCGGCGCCGTTGTATCGTCAACAAACCCTCTATTTGTCGAAGGCATCGGCATATCAGATGGTACAGCTATTGGGTCTCTAACCGGAAGCGGAGTGATGTGCTACGTCACCACGAGCGCCACGACTGGCCTGACCAGCGGAGACATCTACTACGAAAGCTGCACCACGGCGCGGGCGCTGCGCGGGGACATGTATAGCTTGGCTGGAACGGCACTTGGGGCACCGTCCAACTATGGTACTAGTCCTGGAGCAGTTGAGGTTCCTGGAGTCAACGCATACGTAACCAACTTTGGCGGTGGCACGGCTGGCTCGCCTTCTGGTGGCGTTGTAAGCGTTCAGGGCGTATCATCTGGGACTGCGGTTCCAATGAGTGCTGCATCTGGGTCTATAGCTTCTGGAGCTATTGCCAGCGGCGCCGTAGCATCGGGGGCTATCGCTAGCGGAGCCTTTGCCGCGGGATCATTCGTTAACGCCACCGCCGGCGATCCTTGCATGTTCCAAAATAAGTCAAACGCTACCGTTTTCCAGACTTCAAGCGGAACTCTCATTACCGGCACGACAGGCAAGAAAAACTATATTTGCTCATTCACTGTTGGCGCATCTGCAGCAGCAGAAGTGAGTCTAGTCGAGTACAGCGGAACGTGTACGGGTGGAACTGCCTACGCGATCATGGGGAGCACTACGGCGGCAGACGGGTGGCCTCTAGCTGCTAACGGCGGTCTTACCTACGGAAATGGTGGAGGAACCGTTCTATCAGGTGGCGGGAATACTAACACTGGATACAACGTGTGTCTGCTACAAGCAGGAACAGCCAACGTCGTAGCTCAAGTGACATACATTCAGCAATGATGATGCTTAGAATCATACTATCATTGTCTCTGTGTGGTGCGTGCTGCTGTGATGCTGGCGCACAAGTGCCAATGACAGGTGCAGGATTAGGAGCGCCTAGCTCTTCCGCCAGCGCCAGCTATGCCTATGATGGCATGACATCTCAGACCGGAAGTTCTAATCCTACTACTAGCTCTATAAACATTGGGACGGCGGCATCTAACAGAACTATTATTGTTAACCTAGTTGCTCGCGGAGCGCCTCGCACTGCTACAGTTACAGCTAACAGTGTTTCGCTTAGCAGCGTACTCAGCTACGCAGACACCAACTCCAACACACAAGCACAGTGGTTTACTGGAACTGTTTCTACCGGATCAGGCTCGCAGAGCATTGTGGTTAACTATGGAGGCACCCCATTTGCTGCATATGACGTATATGCTTGGACAGCTTATGCATTAACCTCCAACACTCCAGTAGCCACCTCAGACTATACGGTAGGAGGCTCTAGCAGCGGCACCGGGAATATTTCCGTTACAGCAGGAGATTTTCTGTTTTGCGCAGTAGCGTCTGCTGCTTCAACTAATCCATTGAATTTTTCGTCATCAACTCAAACTCCAAGCGGAACTAGAGGAGAAGATACCGCCAGCGGATTCAGCTCGAAAACTGCCGACTGGACAATTTCCGCTAACCTCAGGTCATTTGCCGTTGCCGTAGGCGCTACCTCTAATATAGAGGGAGGAACATCGTGCATCGATCTTCAGTGACATCTTTGCTCAGCATGTTGCTGCTGCCTAATCTGGTATTAGCCCAGACCGGCAACCTATGCTGCAGCGGAGGATCAAGCGCACAGACATACAACACCCAGGTTTTTAATTGTTCTGGTTTTGCCTCTTCCGGCGGAACTACTGGAAATTGCGGAACATCACTGATCGGAAGCGGAGGCCAGGATTTTGCTATCGTCGGAACTCAGGGAGGCTCAACACCGGGCTTTTCTGGGACAAGCATGGATATGCTTCCTACTGGAGCAGACCACGCTGCCATTAGCTTGAACTACCAGACGCTAGTGAACATACAGAAATTTAAGTCTACATTTACGTTCGTCCCGAACGGACAGAACATAGTTTTCATGGTTCAGAACAGCAACAATAATTCTGCCAACGGTCAGAATTTTTCTGCTGGCGCGGGTTGCGAAGCTGACTTTTTCCAAGGGTTTAGCCAGCCCTCCCCCCCAAACAACATCATGGCAATAGAGCTGGATTCTTATAGTCCTCTTACTGGGCCAGGATCATTCAGCTACAGCTCAGTACAGTGGTACACTCCTGGTGTTTACGCCACGAATGCTCCATCGCCTCCCGGTCAGTCTCCATGCAATCCAAACCTGGGGGGTACTAATTTTACCTATGCCTCGGTTACCAAAATATCCACGTCGCCGGTTCCGCTTAATTCTCCGGCAGGAACGCAGAATACTACCACTGGAGACACATATTTTGCCACCGTAACATATGACGGCAACAATTTATCAATCAGCATATATGACGTGACGGCTGGAGGAACTTGCCCAGGCGCGACCTGTTTTTCAACTACGTGGAGTGGCGTCAACATCCCATCTATAGTTGGAAGTTCAAACACGGCGTGGGTTGGATTGGGAGGCGCCACCGGCTTGGCATCGTCGTATCCGCTCTATGTTAACTCTTTCACGTATTACACGCCATGATAATAATAGCTAGAATAATATCGTATATAATTATAACTATATTTCTCATGGCCCAAACGTATGCCCCTCTTGGACCAGGAAGTGAAGGTATACCTCTCGGACCCGTAAGCGGCGGAGGCTCAGGTGGAGGTCCGACCCCACCAGTTAATTGTCCTAATGCCAACGGACTAGACTACACCAAGACTTGTGATATCATATACCATATGGGAATCTTCCAATGAAAGCAGCATCAGCATTAGCTATTATTATGGCGTTTTATACATTTACATTTTCTGCCAATGCAAAGGATGTAGCTTTGATACTATCAGATGCAGAGCAGCAAGAACTGGTCCAGGTACTAGATGGTGCAGCAAAGGGGCAGGGAATATTGCTTGCAACTCAGGTGTCGCATATACTTGAGAAGCTTAAGCTGGCTCCAGTTGTAAAAGAAACTACTGCTGATTCCAAGGACGATACTAAGTGAACACCACATTAAAATACACAATATGGTTATTATCTACAGTTCTTGGCATATGCCCAGCATTAGCTGGTTCTGGTACAATAACAGTCCTAGATAGTACATCTGCCACCAGGACATATGATGTCATAACTGATGGATCGGGTAATTACGTCAGCAAAATGGGCTTGTGCGACCAGAGCGCCGCAGCAAACTGTGCTACCGTTGATACAAATCATGCCCTTAATGTTTCGCAACCTACAGCAGCAAATCTTAATGCTACTGTAGTCGGCACCGGCACTTTTGCCACGCAGGCTGCACAGAGTGGTACATGGACGGTACAACCAGGAAATACCCCAAATAGCACAGCTTGGCTAGTCACCGGGACAGGTGGTACATTTCCAGTAACACAAAGCACTTCGCCATGGGTAGTTAGCCAATCTACTGCGGCAAACCTTAATGCTACTGTGGTGGGCACGGGTACTTTCGCTACACAAGCTTCTCAGAGCGGAACTTGGACCGTAACCCAATCAGGCGCCTGGACAGTTAACCCAACAACAATTGGTAATTGGGGGCTGATGTCTGGTACTGTACCAGGAGCTGCGCCTACAAATACTCTGATTACTGGTGGTATCTATAATTCCGCATCACCAACTCCATCTACCGGTCAGACATTGCCTCTGCAGCTGGATAGCTCTGGGAATCTTAACGTAAACATCAAGGCTGGCAGTGGAGGCGCCGTAACTATTGCTAATGGCGCAGATGTAGCACTTGGCAGCACCACGGATAACCCTGCCTCATGCTCTCTGCCTTTGACATCTTCAGCTTGCACAATCAGTCAAGACATGAAGAATCTGGTTAACATTGCAAATTCTCCAGCAGCTATAGTTGGTTTCAGGCCTACTGCATACGGAACCCCTATTAGCGTAACCACTGGCGGAGTTACAGGAACGCTTCCAGCCGGCACAACAGTCGTAGCTACAAACGTAGGTTCCAACAACGGAGCATATTGTGCACTGGGTGGCAGCGCCACAACTAGCGACCAGTATATTGCGCCAAATGGGGGGTGGTTTCAGTTTTACATTAGCGGAGACACTCAGCTTACTTGCATAACGGCATCTTCCACCACGACTGTAAATATGGCTGGGGGAACCGGCTTGCCAACGGGAACTGGTGGTGGAGGCGGAGGCTCTGGCGGCAACAGCGTAAACGTAACCCCGACAGATTGCTCTGGCTCTATATCAATGGGTATGATGGCTCAGCCTGCTTTCGGCGCAGGAGCCACAAAACACGGGTTCATATTTATGAACCTTAGCGCAGACCCAATGTGGATTAGCTTTAACACAACGGCAGCAATTGGATCAGTAGAGTCATATTTATTGCCTGCAGGCTCATCTACAGTTGCCGGTGGATCGTTTGCATCACCAGCAGGATTTGGCATAAATACTGCCCTTAGCGTTATCGCCGCCAACTCCACAGATAAGTATTCATGTACCTACTGGTAAGACTATTTTTTTTGTTGCTGTTCTGTAGTTTTTCTTTGTTGCTGCAAAAGCCTAGTGCTGCTTTAGCACAATTCAACGGCTGCGCGCCCGGGTTCTGTGGCTCATACGCTGGAGCCGTAGCTGGCACATGCGCCACTATGGGATATCAGGGTGCTGGAGACATCATAGGAGGAGCCGCGATAGGCGTCTCACTGCAGGCGTGGACGCAAGCCCTGTGCGGGACCAAAGTTGCCAATGTCTGCGTAAGCGGCGTCTGCGCCGACATGTTTTCAAGCACATCCAATGGAACACTTGTATCTCAGAACATAAATGGCACTGTGTGTCCTGCCGCGAGCACGTCTTCCTGCCAGATCGCTACTTGGTACAACCAGCCATCAGGCACAGCGTGTACCGGCCCCTGCGACATGGTTACTCCGGGCGGCGCCAACAGACCCGTACTGACAACGAATTGCCCGAGCCCACTTGCGGTCTGCGTTATTTCCACGGATAGTGGGACTGCTACGTATTTGCATGCTGCGGGGAACATAACTTTGACGCCACCATACACGATAGTTGGCGTGACAAATTACGTGGCGGGAGGGACTTACGCCCAATACTATTTCGGAGTTTTCGGCGGCGGGTACCTGCAGCACGGCGGCGTAGCTAGCAACACCATTGTTTCATGCAATGGTGGAACGACAGCTACCGGGTACACTGGTGTAACAGACGGGACATGGTATTCGCAGCTAGGCATATGCGGAAGCGCATCCACATATAATCTATATGTTGACGGCTCCCCACAAACTGCGGTGGCATGGACGCCATCTACGATTCCGGGCGTGCCATTCGTTACATATGTGTATACATCTGGCTCCGAAGCTATGTACTCCACCGAAATCGGCTTCTGGAATAGCGACGTGACTTCTAGCGCAGCAGCGCTCACTTTAAATCAGAGATCGAGATTTGGGTTCTAAAATGAGAAAGCCGTCTCTGCTCATCACAGCTAATATTGCGTTGTGGAGCATCGTTTGCTGCATTGCATATCCTCACGTATCTTATGCTCAGTTTAATTCTACCGCCGTATCTACCTATTGCGTTAACGGTCCAGGCGACAGGCAGGCATACCTTTTTTGGAACGGCATCACCGCATATTCACAAGCCGCCTGCGGCACACCAGCAGCATATGTATGCAACAGCACTGGTGGAACTGATGTCGCCTGCGAAGACATGTCCACTAGCTCTGTGACGGGCAAACTTGTTGCTAAGACCATAGGCGGGATACTTTGTGGCCCAGGAGGCTCTACAAATTGTACTGCCAAGATTATATATAATCAGGCACCTCTTAATTCCACATGCACAGTCAGGGGATCAAACGGAACACCCGGGACCTGCGACGCTGTGCAGAATAACGTGGCTGATCGCTACAATATTGATGTCGCTTGCAATAATCTGGCGCCTTGCTTTTTTGCTCATGGCAGCGGTTCTGGATACACCTTAAACAGCTCAATCAGCCTCACTCAGCCATTTGTGTTGACTGCCGTGGCCTACACCATAAACAGCAGCGCGACGGAGACTTTCTTAGCGGTAGGAAACGCCAACATCGGATTCTCTACCAGCAATCCAGGCGACATACTATCAACGTGCGACTCGACAAATTCGACTATTGCCAATGTCTATCAAACTGGCTTTGCCCCCAGCTATTTGAGCGACATAATCTTGCAGTGCCAGGGCTCATTATATCCAACCTATCAAAATATGTTTCCTGGGGCTAATTTCCAGTCTGGAGGAGCGACTAGCGTGTCAGGCACTCCAGTTATTATGGCGAGTGGCGGCTCTCCCGTAAACTTCTGGTCATTTGGGATTACGACTAGCAACTTATCCCTGTTTTATACGACGGGGTTTTGGACTCTGGATGCAATTCATACTAATTCATGCTTGACATACGGCTATACGTGCGGGTTCAGCGGTTTCGGGGATGTGGTGCCATTCAATGCATTCTGGGGATTGGTTCCATATAACGCTGCTCAGTCGGTATTTCAAAGCCAGAAGATTGTAAACGTATGCAACGCCGGAGATCAGGCGTGTGAAGATTTCGTCAACCAGGCGAACTCCGGAACATTGTTATTTGCGTCGCCTGGATTTGTCCCGCATAGCGGCGCCGACCAATTCTGCTCCGTTCCAATCACATCCGGAACCTACAACAACTCTACTGGGGCAGTCTCTTTAATACTAGCAAATGTTGTTCCTGGCTCACCCGGACCTCAAGTGACTAATCTTGTCTCCGGAAATCCTTTTGCATTGAACTTGCTGACAGGAACAGGAAGCTATGCGTCGCTGAATGGCGGATGGATCGCTGGCGCTGGGACGACAGCTGGCTCCGGGATTGGAACGGTAAACTTTACTGCTACCGCTGGATTAGCTCCTGTGACTCCCATTACGATCACCGGGGGCACGGTCAGCACATGCACGATAAAAACGTTCTACGATACCAGTGGGGCAAACTACTGCACTGGCGGCGTTCCCTGTGACTTGACCCAGGCTACGATTACCAAGCGCGCCATCCTCGTCAACATTTGCTTCCCGAACCAATCACCCTTCTTCTATAGCAATTCATGCGCTGTCTTCGCCAACAGTAGCTTACAAACATATACCGGTCCCGGGACATCTACCACCCCTACCCCCTGGAGTGTGGCTTGGATCGGTCAACGTACCGGCAACACGTCAGCTTACAATACGGTGTTCGCGGCTGGGTCGTCGTCAGTCGGATACACAAATTCTCCAGCGACCTCATACGTGATCGACGGCACAAGCGGTATTACCAGCGCCACTAGCGACAATGCCTGGCATGTCATCGTCGGGATAAGCAACGGGACGAATATCAAGAATTATGTTGACGGAGCGCTAGCGACTTCTTCGGCATCTGTAGGCGCAGCACTTGCCCAGCCGTACTATCTTGGTAGCAATGTCGGCTCCAGCGACTACCTGCAGGGTATGTTTTATGCTGGCGGCATCACTAACACAGATATTTCGTCTGTCATACCTCAACTCACGGCTCAGCAGCAGCTATATGGGCCATTTTAATGAAGTTGATAACTCCTGCTGCGAAAAAGAAGGCTGGGCTTATCTCCAGGCGCTCTCTGCTGGTGGCGGCACCGGCGGTAATCTTATCTAGCAAACTGGGTGATGCTCAGGGATGCGGCGGCGGTTTCTGCTATCCCCCTTCTGCAGCTTCCACATGCATGGCTCCGTTCTACCGCGACTGGTCAACGTATACGCAGCCTGTCTCATTGTTTGATCCAACTGTCAGCGGGTTTGATGCAGCAAATGCTTTCGAGGTTCGGGCAGAAAACTCAGTTGGAGGAGTAACGTTTGCATTTACGGAGGATTATAACACCACCGGTGCTGTTACTGGCGCGATAGGAATATGGACGTCAACTAACGGAATATTAGGTCCATGGAGCTTCGCGGGAAATGCAATTGTTACAGGTGGCGGCGGAACTTGGGATCAATACAACCCGACAAATCCATCTTGCATATACAACCCGACTGCTGGTCTTTGGTACTTGTATTATTCCGCGTCTAATGGGAGCAATCAGTATTCCATAGGCTTGGCGACTTCATCGACCCCAACTGTCGCTGGATCGTGGACGAAGTATTCTGGGAATCCGATTATTAGCGGCAGCAATAATGCTGACCCGGAGGTTTTAATCCATCCTTCAGGCAGCGGTTACATAATGTATTCGTGTGGAAATTATCCGAGCACCAACGGCGACTACTGGTATTATACATCGTCAGACGGCATCACTTGGACTTTTGGCGGACAGTTTTTGCCTGCCGCAGTCCCAGGCGATCCCGACTACAAAGTCGAATACATGATAGAGCCTACTGTATGGAAAAATAAATATTGTTTCTACGAGGCTCTATTTGACATAGATGATGAGATTTATGCACTCGGGCAAGGCTCTGGGATTCAGCTATATGCGATCAGCGCGGATGGGTTCAACTTCACTAGATATCCAGTCCTCGTTCCGACGCAAATATTTGGTGGCGGGCAAACCAGCATCGTACAGCAGAACGGACTGCTTTATATATTCACCAACATGTTTCCAGACTTTTCAAACTTCAATGTGTTGGGGTCTGGTATGACAATAATGGTTGATACACCATGAGGAAGAGGCACTGCTGCACCATAGGACCGACGAGCGAGGCTGATGCAGCGCATCTGCTTTCTGAGGCGCAGGACCGCTTTCTGCAGAGGCGCCTAGACATCCTGAGCGGAGCACACGATCTTCTTTCCGCAGCGGCGCAGAGTAATGTCCTGCTGCAGAATTTCTCGCTGGATAAGAAGAAGCTGGCAATTGACAGGCGCAGCGTGGTACTTGGACTATGCGCAGGTGTTTCTGCTATAGCGCTACTACTCGGAGGCGGCGGCGCCGATGATGCAGAGGCGTTGCTGCTTCATGGTACTTCTGGATCAACAACACCGACTCCGCAGTGGCCTGCGGCTGTGGCAGGATACACAAATTATTACGTGGCTGATACTTCAGCGGGAGGTAGCGATTCCAACAACGGGCTGAGCACTTCTACACCTTGGGCGACCATCGCTCACGTCATGTCTGCACTAAGCAGCGCCACAGGCAACATAGCAGTAAACTTTCTAAGTACATTCTCATATATTGTCCCGCTCAATGGATCATTTACGCCACCGACCACGGCTACGAACTTCATAGCGCAGGGCCTCGTCGGCGCTACGATCCCCCCGGTCATTCAGGCTAACGGTGGCGGGTTCATCGGCATCCTAAAAACTACTGGCTCCAATCCGCAGACCTTTCAAGGTCTGAATACGGCTGGTGACGGCGGCGCAAATAACCTCGCTGTAAGCGTCGGAGGCACGAATACTTCCGTTCTGCACTGTGGAATTCACTTGTCTACACTGGCAGCCACCAGCGTTGGATATGGTTTCCAGGTTGGCGCAGGCGGGTGCCTTATTCAATATTGCACAATAGGAGGAATTAATAAGTCCAGTAATGAAACTGTTGGTATTGTTGTCCAAAGTACCGGATGCAGGATATTAAATAACACTATTCAGTACATGGGTGCCACGTCTGGCGGCAATCCTTTGCTAGATGGATTTGGCATACATACAGATGGCGCAGGGACGCCAGACCCAACGACACCATTTACTTATTCCGGTGGCGTGCCAACTAATGCTGTTACTGAAATCGGCTTTAATATTGTAAGCGATTGCGGGTGGAATCTACCAAGCAGCTTTGGCGGTGGTCCGTCCGGGGTTGAGGTTGGAGAAGGTACTAGATGCTGGGTTCACGATAATATCGTTTACAACATTACTCCGAATCCAGCTACATATATGGGCGGCACGGATTTCGACGGAATTGATGCTGGTGACACCAACGCCACATTTACTCTGTGCGAGAGGAATTTTGTTTTCAACTGCCTTGGAGGTGGACTTATAACTTTCGGAAATCCATCAACTCAGTACGGACCATCAGTTGTCAGGTACAATCTGGTCGTCAACTGCGGTCAGGGTCCGAATATTGGAAATGTTGGCGTTCAAGGTGAAAATGCCAACGGTGCTCATCAGTGGTACGGAAACACATTTGTGATCTCCGCCGCCAGCTCTGTAGGACAAGGTGGTCTGCAGAGCGTTCTGGTTGAAGGCATAGGTTCGGCACCAGGATTCTTTGTAAATAATATCATATTAACTCCTTACCCGTGGTTTTCGGTAACATATAACCCAAATGTGACATCAACTCCGTGGGTAAATAATAACAACTGCTGGATCGGAGGTAACTTTAATTTCGGCGGCAGCCTCGTCTACGGAACATACGCCTTGGCACAGGCAGCAGCTATAGCTGGGACAATTTCGTTTGATGAAAATGGTGTCACAGGCGACCCGCTGTTTGCTCAGGAGATCACCAACCTATCGTGGAGCAGCGCAGGCGGCGGCACCGGCACGATTACGACAGCCAACCCGCATGGGCAGGTCGGCACCTTCACCGCAACAATTGACGGAAGCAACTGGTACAACGGTGCCAGACCGATTGCTTTCAACGGCACGTTCACGGCGACAGTGACGGGGGCAAACTCATTTACGATCCCGCTGGCTGGACCCGACCCGACAGCAGGCGGATTCCTGGCCTCTAACGGGACGTGGGCTGTTGGTACGGTTGCTGCGACGCTGGTGACGGCTTCATGGAAGCTGGGCAGCGTGTCGTCATCGTGCTATCGGACGGGCGTCAACGTTGCGACGACGTTCGGCGTTGATGCAGGGTCTACGGACTTCTTTGGGAACGCCATTAACCCAGTCCTATCCAATATAGGCTGCGACGCCAACGGCAGCCCTTAAAATATCTGTTGCAAATACATTAGATTTAGTATATTAAGTTTCTTAATCTGCTACTAATGGAGAAATAATCACATGATCAACAAGCTTCTATGTTCGGCTCTTATTGCTTCGGTTTCTAGCTGCGCTATCCCAGATTTCGCAGCAGCTCAAACTCAGCAGCAGCAACAAGCTGACCCTAAGTACCTTATTGGGCCTTTGCAATCTCAGCGAGACCGAGCAGCAAATGAGGTTGTATTGTGCTCGGCAGATAACGCTGCCCTAAGCGAAGAAATAGCTAAGCTAAGGGCTAAGGTAGCTGATTTGGAAAAAGCTGCTGCTGCAAGCTCAAAGTAGCGATTGCCCAGCCCAACTTATAATTAAGCGTTTAGCATGCTGGGCACAGGTCAGCTGGCGCTATTATTGCGCTTGTGTGGTAGTATTTAAGGCATGGCAACAAGTTCCCAATATAACTTTAATCCCCCACTCGGCAGCCTAACGCTAGCAGCATTCTCCAGAATTGGAATTCGCAGGACGGAATTGCTCAGCGAACACATGGAGAATGCGTATTTTGAATTAAACCTGATGCAGGCGGACTGGGGCGCAGATGGGATTTTGTGGTGGACTGTTGAGCTCGTTAGCGTGCCACTCTCTGTAGGCGTCGCCACATATCAAACCGACCCAAAAGTTGTAAGTCTATTAGATATATATATCAACAACGGATCATACAACAGATTGATCTGGCCATTCTCGCGGACTGACTATGCCTCACTAGCTAATCCAACACAGCAGGGCTTTCCAACGGTTTATTGGTGGGATCGCCTCATACAGCCAACCATAACGCTCTGGGAAGTACCAGACGCCAGCGCAACTTATACAATGAATTATTACGCCTACACTCAGATGCAGGATGCTGTGCCAAAGCAAGGTGGCAACGCCAACATACCATATTTCTGGTTAGATGCTTATGTTGCAGATTTGGCACACAGGCTTGCTAGGCATCATGCTCCGGCTCTGGAGCAGCAGCGCAAAGCTGATAGGGATATCGCCTACGGTAATGCGTGTAAGCAGGTAGAAAACACGGCCATCTTTATCTCACCTGGATTATCGGGCTACTTTCGAAACCAGTAGTTGTAAACATGTCAGAATACATTATATACGTTGCAACAACATGAGCCGACAGCAAAGTAAATATGTTAAAGTCAACCCAAATGACCCATCTGGAGCGAGCCAATGCGACCGATGTGGTAGGTGGTGGAATCTAGATGAACTAACTTGGCAGTATAATTGGGGTGGTAATAGGCTATACAATCTCAGAATACTTGTGTGCCCCTTGTGCTATGATAAGCCATCAGAATTTCTAAGAACAATTATTCTACCCCCAGACCCTTTGCCTCTGCTAAACGCTCGCACTCCAGACTTTGATTATGAGGAGCAAACTGTTATACTTATGCAATTCGCCGGACCACAGGAGCCCCCATGGGGCGCAGGTCCAGAACTTATAATGTGCGACCAAACCGGGGAGACGGCCTTAGTGATACAATACTTAACTCAATCTCAACCAGATGCTGCGTTGCCTGGATAATTTATTTAAAATGGCATCCTTACAAATACCTCTCGACGGCAGGCTTACATCGCAAAACATCCTAAGTGGCCCTCTAAATGGCCAAGAGGTAATGTACATTGTATCTCCCGGAACTGCTGCTGCCGGCAACAGCTACCAAGTAACTACTGATGTTTTGGCTGCGTTCTTCACTGCATATCAGTTCTTAAACACCGAAATAATAACCGCAGGTGCCACTGTAATTAGTCCATATCTAGTACAGACCACTGATACTAGAATACTATTCAACAAGACCTTAAGCTCTCCCAGCTACGCCACGTTTCCACTCGCCGCATCAATGCAATATGACCAGCCAGTCTTGATCAAGGACTATAAGGGAGATGCAGCCACCAACAATATTACTATATCATTTACAAATGGAGAATTGTGCGACGGGCTGTCTCAAGTTATAATCAACGACGCCTACGGGTGGGTTACAGTAAATCCATATCCATCAGGTGGCGGAGGATGGTACCTGACATAGTATGATTAGATATATAATAGTTGCTTTATATGCAGCATTCTTATTCCTATTCCTAATTGCTAGCCCTCCGCGTCATGCTTTAGCAGAATCTGGTTGCTCGGGACAATTTGCTGCCGGAGAACTATGCGCCAACCCATCGGGGTTTCTATCTCCACCAGAAGGTGTATTGCCCAGCACGTGGCTAGATTCCATCTATGGCACAACTCCAGGCACATTAATCTATCGCTCGACCAGCACATGGTCTGCACTTAGTGGCAACACAAGCGGCACGCGCTTCCTAAGCGAAACAAGCGCAGGAGTACCTAGCTGGGCAACTGTAAGCGGCACAGGCACCGTCACTAGTGTTGGCGTTGCTTTGCCTAACATATTCACAATTAGCGGCTCTCCCGTAACAAGCGCAGGAACCCTAACAGGCTCGCTTGCATCTCAAAGCCAAAACTTAGTCTGGGCATCTCCAAGTGGCTCAAGCGGAGTTCCAGCGTTTAGATCACTAGTTGCTGGCGATTTGCCTTCGATAGCTGCCAACACATTGCTGGGCAATAATACATCAGGATCATTACCTGCTCTAGCTATTTCTGTTCCATCTTGCAGTACAGCAACCTCTGCTCTAACTTGGACTACTTCAACTGGTTTTGGCTGCAACTCGATCACTGGCACAGGTACGGTTACTAGCGTAGCAAGTGGCTCTGGACTGACTGGCGGACCCATTACCACCACCGGCACACTATCTCTTGCATCTATATCAGCAAATAGCCTGCTTGGCAATGCAGCTGGCGGAGTCCCTGCTGCTGTATCTGTTCCATCTTGCAGCGCAGCGTCTTCGGCTCTTATATGGACAAGCGGATCAGGATTTGGCTGTAACACAATCAGCGGATCGGGCACTGTAAACATACCAACCGCAGCTACTAATCTGGCTTGGTATGGCAGCGTTACTAATGTTGTTAATGGAAACATAAATGCAAACATATCTGCTGGTGCCCTGACTCTTGGTGTAGCAAACACCACAATAGGACAGCTTGTACTTGAAGGAAGCGCAAGCGGGGCGCTTACAATTACTCCTCAGTCTGCAGCAGGCACACCAACATGGACTGCTGGCAGCGCAAGCGGCACACCTGTTGTTACAGCTAGCTCTCCTCTAAGTATAACTACATCAACCGGCAACATAACAATTACTGGCGCTGCTGGAGAAGTCCTTGGCGGCTCTGGTCCTGCTTTTACTGCTCAGCCAACACTTGGACTAAGCGGGACGACTGGTCAGGTTAACTTCGTTGGAAGTGGCGGCGGAACAGTAACATTAACCGTAAACAACAGCGCCGGAACTTGGACTATGAAGCTTCCAACCAGCGCAGGAACAAATGGGGAGTTTCTGTCTACCGATGGCTCAGGAAACACAAGCTGGGCAAGTGCAGGTGGCGGAGGTGGCGGCAGCGGAACCGCAAATAATATAGCTTATTACGCCTCAAGTGGGACAACATCGGTTGGCAATGCAAACGCCAACATAGTCGGTGGAGCACTTACTCTAGGGCAGGCAACATCAACAATTGGGCAGCTTTTGCTTGCTGGCAACACCGGCGGTACCGCTACAATAACTCCTCAAGCTAGCGCAGGAACACCAACATTAACACTTGGCAACACCAGCGGAACACTTGTGGCTGTGGCAAGTTCTCCGCTATCTATTAGCGCAACTACAGGAACAATTTCTATCACCGGCGCTGCTGGTCAGGTTCTGGCAGGCTCAGGGCCAGCCTTCACAGCGGCACCCACGCTAGGGGCCTCAGGCACGCCTGGGACGCTTGCTTTTGGCAACTCCACCAGCGGCACCGTCACCCTCGGCACCGTCACAGGTGCCCTCGGCTCAGCCACAGCAAGCCTTCCAGCCAACACCGGAACCATTGCCGAACTAAACCTTGCCCAGACTTGGACTGCTGCCCAGGCAATTAGCAGCGCAAGTGCATCAGCCCTTGCCGTTGGTCTTAGCGGCTCAACCAATCCAAGCTTTGTGGTAAACGACTCAACAGCGCTTCAAGCTGCAGGTCTGAGCGTTACTGGAGCAGCTACAGGAGGAACTGTTGCAGTTGCAACTATTGACAGCGGCTCTAACACAAATCTTACTATAAACGCCAAAGGCAGCGGCACCATCGGCATTGGCAGCGTATCTACTGGCTCAGTCACAATCACGCCACCTGCCACGCTTAGCTCCGCACTTACATATGGCGGAGTTACACTATCAAATAGCGTAACTGGAACTGGCGGCAGCATGGTTCTGGCATTAAGCCCAACATTGGTTACCCCAACTTTAGGAGCGGCTAGCGCTACCAGCATAAATGGCCTGACAATAACTAGCACCACATCTGCAGCGATAACTATATCAAGCGGCAAGACATTTTCCGCAAGCAACACAATAACTCTGGCTGGAACTGATGGCATAACTTGGACTGGTGCATCTAGCAACATGACTTTGGCTGCACTTAACTTAGCAGATCAGACTGTTACTGGCGGCGCCAACGTGACATCTGATAGCTTAGGAACAGTTAGTAGCGGAGGTACTGTTACTGTTGATTGCGGCTCAAGGCCACTGCAATATCTTACTAACAACGCAACGACAACAGCGTGGACTATAGCAGCGCCAGGAGTTGGGCACGACGGATCGTGCATTATATTAGTAACAAACAACTCAAGTGGAGCGCTAGTGGCTCCTAGCTTCTCCGGGTTTAGCGTAGGAAGCAACACTGGCGATACTTATCTGACTGCGAACAATGACCAATTCTCTCTATTCGTCTGGCAAGTTAACGGCGTGGCAGGATATAGATGGGCCGCTCATCAGTAATTACTAGAACAGGCGCAGCACTATTGCTTACTGCTGGACTTTGGGTTACAGCCCAGGCCCAATTCTTCAACCCTGTTTTTGTACCTCCTAGCAGTTTAACTACATATACATACACACAATTTTTAACAGCTAGTGGAACTTGGACTGCCCCCACTAAGTTTGTATCTCTTGTATCTGTAGAATGCCTGTCTGGGGCTGGAAGTGGGAACAAGAGCGGCACCGGCTCGGCTCAGGCTGGTGGCGGCGGCGCAGCATATGCAAAAATTACTAGTACAACAACGACCCTGTCACCTGGAACCATGATAAATGTAGGTGTAGGCGCAGGAGGCATAGCTACTACAACAGCTACAGGTAACCCAGGAGGCGATAGTTATTGGAATGCTTCTTCTTTGAGTAATGCAGTTTCTAACGGCTCTGCCCAATCACTAGGCTGCTCTGGCGGTGGTGGCGCTACTAGCGGAACAGGGGGTACTGGAGGTCAAGCGTCTGCCAGCGTAGGTACAACAAAATATTCTGGAGGAAACGGCGGCGCTAATGGAGCATCTAACTCAGGTGGTGGTGGCGCCGCAGGTCCAAGCGGGGCAGGCGGAAACGCAACTGGAGGGTTAGGTGGCTCCGCCGATAATGGGACTGTAGCAGGGGGAGCTGCCAATGCTGCAGGCAACAGCGGCACCGAGTGGCAAATGTCTCCAGCCTACGGATCAGGATCAGCCGCCGGACGCGGCGGAGCCAACTGCCGCAGCGGCGGAAACTATGGAGGCGCCAGCAACGGATGCGGAGGAACGGCGCTAGCTGGATCAGCTGGGATCGTCGTGATAAAAATGATATGCACAACTATTACATGCACATAACACACGGACAGGGATAATTTGAAATGATATTCTATAACAGCAAGACTAAACAATTAGTTATTTATCCTATTGGAATACTGGCTATACTGCTTTGGATTGCTCTTTTTTTGAGCATTCTGCCAAAGAATGGTTATCCAAAGAACTGGGACATGGATGCAGCACAAACTGAGGCTGGCAAGATCAGGTCTGAATATCTATCAAAAGCTGGAACATTGCCAAGCTACAGATATAGCGAAGAAACAGGCAAAAGCGAACCTACTGGCGAGACTTACCACGCAAATTGCTGCGGAGAGGCCGACGCATACGAGGCAGATGATGTGTTTATAGATGCTGAAGGCAGCACCTGGGCAGTCTTGACTTGTAACGACCCAGATGACTGCAAGGAGGTCCAAGGTAAAGAGGTGCGCCAGCCCGGCACTAAAATTAAGGTACCTCAAGATAGGGTTCTTCTAAATTATGAACCTCCCAACTTCACTGGGCATGGATGGATTTATCTCAGCCCAAACTCTGGGGATAATCCTGCTGTGTATTGCTACGCAGCCCCAGCAGGATTTTGAACATTACGTATAGGGGATAAAGAAATGATCGATAGAATATTATGTATAGAAATTTATACCGATTGCCCAGCCATTGACGCACAAAGTGTTCCAAAGCCTGCTGGCAAATACAGCTACGCCAGCGGAGACGAGCTTGTTTTAGAACACACTAATAACCACGGCAAGGAATCATCCCATTGGTGGCTTTTTGATAGCAGTGGCATTAAAGAATACTTGGAGTGCGACATTGTTGATAATAACAGAGAAGACGGGTCGCGAGACAGCGTTCCAGCTAAGCACTATTTGAGGAAATAATACAAAATGACAAATATCCCTTACCTAATTAAGCAAAACCAATCTAGGTGGAGTGATTGCCAGATAACACCTTCACGCAAGGTAGAGGTAATGCTAGTTGCCAGGCGCCTTGTGGCGGAATATGCCAAGAATCAGTACCTGGCTCTAGAAAAAGCGACTGGAGTGCCTTGGTTTATAGTCGCCGTAATACACGAGAGAGAGGCTGATCAAAATTGGGCGTGCTCCCTGGCGCAAGGAGATAGATGGAACCGCGTAAGCACCCACGTTCCGCGCGGAAGAGGCCCATTCAAATCTTTCTTCGACGCTGGCGTGGATTCTTTAGTCAAGTGCCCGCCATTTGCATCAAGGTGGAAAGATTGGACACCTGGCGGGGCCCTAACTCTAACAGTCCTATACAACGGAACTGGATATGAAGACTTCCATCATGAGGCTAGCCCATACGTCTGGGGTGCTACCAACCACGAGGAGTGGGGGAAGTACGTAGGCGATGGAGTATATAATGCTCACGTCTGGGATACCCAGCTGGGTTGCGCAGCTATGCTTCTTGGAATGATAGAACTCGATCCATCCATTAAGTTCGCTGACTCCCCTCAGCCGGCTACACAAAACCCATTTGACACACTGTGGGTACAGCAGCAGCTTAATAAGATAGGATACAACCTAGTAGCTGACGGCATCAACGGAACCAAGACCTTCCTAGCCATTAAGGACTTCCAATCAAAGCATCATATAGCTGTAGACGGGCAAGCTGGTCCTGTTACAATAGCTGAGTTGCAAAGCAGCATAGACCCAGGTATAGCAGGAGCGAAAAAATCACCATGAGCAGCGCCACCAGAGAAATCGAAGTTGATGCTGAAGACGTACTTGCGCTTATTGGCGTAGCAGCCCGCACTATTGATTATGTTACTAGCTCTTTAGACGAAGTTGATTCTGAACTAGTTGGCGAACTTGTTGAGAGAATCACCTATCTATCTGAAGTATATAGCGAATTGAGCTATGAATCCGCAGAAGAAGACGATAATGGAGATCAGGAATAACCTAGATGGCAACAACAGCAGAATTAAACGCAGTATTTACTGCATTAAAGACAGACATCGATTCTCTAGTTAGCGATCTCGTGCCCTCTTTTTTGCAGGGGGAGGCTAACCAGCAGATCACCGTGGCTCGCGTACTAAAGCTAGTTACAGATGGCGTAGCTGCTTACGAGCAGACCAAGGCCGCAGGCAAGTAATGGATACAGCAGAATCATTTTGGGATTTGGCTAAACCTATAATTTACGGTCAGCTTAGGCATGCCCTGACGGCGGCGGCGGGTATTTTGGCGGCGCGGGGCGCTCTTGATCCAAGTCAATCTGGTGCATTTGTAGATATCGCAGCAGGGTTTGCGATGTATGCTTCTGGGGCCGGCTGGTCTGGTGGCAAAAGGTGGGTC
>Ga0210403_10001670_pt1 | contig 20867 bp, 14 predicted proteins | sample IncBWC19MmetaG_FD_150863 | JGI IMG/M metagenome (GOLD analysis project Ga0210403, IMG submission 150863) | Forest soil microbial communities from Barre Woods Harvard Forest LTER site, Petersham, Massachusetts, United States - Inc-BW-C-19-M | ecosystem: Environmental > Terrestrial > Soil >... | reverse complement strand
GTGGGGGGTGGGGTGGGGATGGATGGGGGGGAGGGGGTTGTCGCTTAAGGAGGGGGCTACTGGGGGGGGGTCGGATGGGAATTTTACTGGGGCGCTTGGGGTGCCGACGCTGGATGGGTTGGGGGCGGTGGGGGATGGGGCGCATAGTTTGCGGGAGCATGTGGTGGTGAGGGAGATGGGGGTGCGGGCGGCGTTGGTTGCGGGGTTGTTGGCGGGGTTGTAGCCGGAGGCACTGAGGCATCGTGTAGGAAGAAGGCGATTTCAAATTTGAGGAATTTCAAATTTCAAATGAGGCGAAGAGACGGCTGGTTAGCGGAGGTATTCGTGGCGGAGGTAGGCGATGGTTTGCTGGTCTAGGTCGGAGTAGTCGGAGTGCAGGGCGTCCCGGAGGGTGACGTCCATGGAGGGGGCCGTGGATATGAGATCGACGCCGCAGTGACGGGAATGGGGGCAAAAATCACTAGCGACTCACGAACGAGATAAGAAGAATGGAGAGCTATCTCCCCATGCTTCTTATTGTTTTAAGGCAGTCTTTTTCTGTCACTTATAGCCGGTGACTCGGCGCTCCTCGTGGCGAAACCACCCTAGCGATGTCGAAGTACTTCTGCGCTGGCTGCTCTTGGATTTCCAAAATGCGTTAGTTGATCTATCCCATCCTCTCAGCAATGTTCATGATGTTCACTATGTTCAGGTCGGCGTTGTCTTCAGCCACCCCTGCCTTCAGTGAGCACTCGCTGCGTGGTTTCGGTTCTCGCCGGTCTAAGTAGGCCCGATGATCCCCCCCACATTCGAGTAGTCTGAACGGAGCCGTTCTTAAAATTCGCAAAATAGTTCCGCGGCTTGATTTTTCTTCGCGCGCAATTTCGGTCATGCGACCTCCCGGTCATTTTTCGCCACCCTTCCACGACGAGGAGATGCGATCTCGACGTAAGCGGGGCAATTCGTCATCGCCGTCGGAGGCCAGGCTCGTCCATTTTCTCGAAGAGCCGTCCTGCACGCTTCTCGTATGTATCCGGGCGAGCAATGCGAGAAATTACCGTCATGGCAATACGAAGCGCGACCTTGTTTCCCCGATCGTCAACCAAAGTGAGTTGGGAGTAGACGAAGCCTTCGCCTCGTTTCGTAACCGGCTGAGCTGAACAACCGCATACTAGGCCTTCGACGGGATAGCCGTGCCTCAACAGGCGACGCTCATTCAGCACCCCCGGGAGACGTGAATCGAGAAGACTCCTATAGGCCTCCCGCTGCCCGTCCGGAATGATGTCCAGGGGTTCGTACTCCCAAATCACGATATGATCCTGCCACGGTGGCACGAAACTCCATTCGGAGATGACGGTTCCCCCGGGACGATCGGTCTGGAGACGCAGGCCAATCACGTAGCCCGTTTGGAGTTCGCCGAGCGCATAGATGCGGCTCTCGGCGTACCCACCTAGTTGCTGAGCGCGGAATGTTTTGCGCTGCGCGGTTGAATGGCGGGCAAGAGCGCCTAGGTAATCGAGTGGACAACCGGCCGCGAGCAACTCGACACCTCGCTTATAGGAAGCTGCAAAAATCCGATTCTTCATCAGAGTCCTCCAAACGATAAAACCTCAACACCTCAATAACCTCAACGCCCACCTCGAGACCTGTCAAATCCCGGCCTCTTTCATACTGGCTTTATGCTCGTGCTCGCGGGATTCGCGTCCAGCATCCACTGCGCTTTCAGCGTGGCGCAAAGCGGGCAATCAACTTTCGCGGGAAGTTCTCGTAAGGTACGGACGCCGTATGCTGCAGCCAGACTGTGAACCTTTTTGCGCACATCGTCGCGAAGAATCAGCGCCTTCCTGCCGCCGGGCATGAAATCCGTATGCAGACCGAGACCTCGCAGCGCCCAACCGATATCCTCGGGGGAAACTTCGAGCGTCTCTCCACGACCGCGGAGTACGGTGTTGACGTCCTTAGTCAAATCACCGACAGGAAAATACTTGCCCGAGGCGGTGTGGCATCGAGCCAGAATGACCTCCAAGACAATCGCCGACAACAGAGACGCGCGATCAACGCGGATCTCTGTATCCAACGGCTTCAACAACGGCACGATCTGCGATTGCAGCTGATCGTCATCCACGATCGATGCGGCGAGGCAGTGCGCGGTTTCGCGCATGGGTTCAGTGAATTGATTGAGATCAAAAGCTGGCGTGCGTACTTTTGCCCAATTCAAAATCCGGTAGCGTAGTAACTTGGCCTGATATTCTGCGCCAATACGCCCGGCCTCCGACGAGCTCATCGGGGGAATATACTGGCGCGTGGGAGGGAGCACGAGCTCCAGCGGGAAACCTGCACTTGCGGGGTCGTACAGTGGTTCACGCGCGAAAACAATCCTTGCGCCGAACGCATCTATGGCCTTGCCGTCGGCTGCAATTAACGCGCGGTGCCGTTTCGATGCGCGCAAGAAACTCAGCACCTGACGCGATTGCTGGTGGACCTCCATAATCAGTGTTGGCCGCAAGCCCACCGGGAGAAAACGAAATCGAGCCGAAGAGGTGTCGCTCAAGACCAAAGAGCGGCGGCAAAGCAAATGAATGACCTGGAGGAGAGGTCCCACCGCGGTCGTGGGCGGTGCGACGATCCAAAGGAAAGGCGCTACGGGGAGGTAGTCATCCAACCAAGTCGCGAAGACAGAGAAGCTCAACGCCTTCACAACACCGTCGTCCATTTGGGTTCGCGAGATCAAGCCAGAAATTTCGTTGAATAGCTTGCGAGTGGATCCGAATTCCTCCGTTCTGCTCGGGAGCTGTAGCCAGGGCAGAATCGTGGGATCTACACGCAGCGGGGCGAAGGTTTCGCCACGCCGCATGAACTGCTCGACCGTTTTCGCGGATTTTTCCTTGCAGATGAGAAAGCCGAGTTCCCCGTTCGGAATTCGGATCAGCTCTAACACCGAGCCGTCAGAAAAAACCTTGCCGCCGGAGCGCACCACCGGTTTGTCTGATTGGCGCTCGGAAGTCTTACGATCTGCCACCAGCCCGTGCTCCTGTTTTCGCTAGCCTTTCTTTTCGGGAAGACAAAAAAAAAGACGTGGTGTCGGCGCCTATTGCCGACTGCTCCACGTCCGTTGAAACGTATCGTACGACTCAATCGTAGGCTAAGTCCAAAGGCTGGCCTTGTCAAGTCTCCGCCGGGACGCCATTCGCGAGCGCGAACTGTTCAAGCTAGGGTATTCCTACGCTGGAAAAGCACCGTGACTCGATCTTCACCCCAACCTCGCAGCTTCTTGATTGGGCACACATGGCCCCAACCCGGATTCCACTTTCTCATCTTGATGATCGCCTCTGTCGCCTTTGAATTGTGTAGGTTTGATCCCTGCCACATTGATGTTCATCCGTTCGCTGGATCAACTGAGTTAGCCCACAGATCTCCTCGCATTTGGGTTCCTTGATGACGGCGAACAGGCTGCATACACGAAATATCGTGGATTCTCGAGCGAAGCTGTCCAGGGATCTCATCCCCGCTTAGCACTGTCTTTGCAACGGGTGGCGTACACAGACGCAGTTGTTTTGGTAGGAATGCGGTAAGAACGATCGGAATCAAACTGATCTATGGGGTGGAGCCGAAACCCTCGAGCGGTCGGGTTTCGTACTTTGACTAGCGATTCACCTAATTTGACTGACGCTTTCCTTGACGGTCTTTTATGGCCTTCTCAAGCAAAGCCCTAACGAACTCTGAAACACTATCATAGCCCTCATTTTCAGCAATTTCTCTGAGAGCAGCATGCTCATCAACCCGCAGTCGGACGCCAATTTGCTTTTCCCGTTTTCGAAACTTCATTTGCGGCGCAATTGTATAGCAACGCCCAAGAGACCAAAAAGAGAAAAAGATCCGATTCCAATGCTTGACAAACGTTTAGCATATGTATAGCATAGAACCATGGACATCCACTCTAAAGTCTCTGAACCCGATTCGCGAAAACTTGCGACTCAGAACCGCCGGTTTGCAAAGCGTTTCTGGGCAGGGCGTCTGTCGGCCGCCAACTTAGATAAGTTAACCCACCTAACCCGAACCCTGGGTCTGGCCGTCTCGACTGGCGAGATCTCATACATCGACGGCAATTGGTACATTACCCATGCGGGTCTCCTCCGCATAGCTCTGCGTCAACACTGTCTGGGAATCTGTACCACCCTTCAAGAGCGACAGTCTGATTCTGCCGCCAACCGATGGGTCTGGCTCTTGCGTCGCTCGCGCTATCAATGCGGTTGAAGAACGTCTGATGTCGTGTGGCGGCTCCAGCGTCTTAAGTCGCTCGAAAGCGTCCCACAAATCTCTTACCGCATCGTAACGTACGTGAAAATCAGGATCGCTGAACCTCCGACGCGCCGATTCTAGAAGCCGATTGAGTTGCTCGTCTTCGGACCTGAATTCCGATGATGTCAACGCCTCTCGCAGTACAGGCGGTAATATTCGTCTCACTTCCCCGTTTGCTTGCAACTCATAGGCTAGGTGATTCCGAGCGAAGATCGTGTTGATCTCGTCAGCGAATCGCGCTTGTCCGTCCTCGCGCCTAAAGTGCAGATAGTGTCGATGTGCGGAATAAACATGTGGTTCCGGCGCAATCGGCATTGAAACGTGGCGATGGCAGAATTCGATCACTTCCAACGCTGGAATAGTCCCTGGCAAGACATTTGGATCGAGCGGTGAACGGATTTCTGGATGGTCTCCTCTTAGCCGAAGATTAAACTGCTCCTCGCTGCATCCGGTAATAGCGTCAGGTAAATCGCCACAATCTTTATCAGGAAAATCTTCTGCGAACCCAGAAGAATGCCGCGCGGCGCGGCCGCGGCCACCTCGGTAAGTTGGAGACGAAACGCTCCACTTGACAGAATGACCGTCAGGGCGATGGCTCCAAATAACGGGATGCCCGGCCTAAGAAGCCCTGACGGGACAAGACCGGATATGGGGCCGGCAAGAATTCCGGCGGCCACCAGCCAGACCACGTCCGGCACGTGCGTCCGCGCGAAGATGAACTCGCCAAGTGCCCCCAGCAGGAGGATACCGGCAATCTCAACCACGACCCAGGCAACAGGATCCATTTTTACTCTTCTTTCGGTTGGTGCGTGCCGCCCCGGATGAGAGAACAAGACTTATAACACGATCTCGGAGGAAGGTCCTGGTAAGTCGCGTAACCGGAAACTAGGCCCGCAAACAAGCCGGGAGCAGCCGATTCCGGATAGGTATTGATAAATCCTGTGGCTGTTGAAAAAGTGGGTTTTTCTGAAAAAAGTCGAAAATCGGGTGATAGAAAATGTCCAGGAGACTGGGACAAATCGTTTATAGAGCTTGCTGACGCGATCCAATTTTTGCAAATTCTGAGTGAGCGAGTTTTTGAACAGCCACTCCTCTTACCACCAGCAATCTCAGCTTGAGGTAGGTGGTGATAATCGCTGTTCTCGACACCTATCCGAAAAACGTCTCCGGTGTACGACTAGGCTTTTTATCAGCACTGACAAGGGCTGGGCGACCGCTGTAATATGCTCGCATGCGGCCGAGGATGGAAATGAATCATGCGAGGGTTGTAATCATCGGCGGCGGCTTCGCAGCGGTCAAGTGTGCAAGAACCCTGAGAAAAAGACTGCCGCAGAGTGAATGCGAGATTATTGTCTACAGCCGGGAGAACCATATGGTGTTCCACCCTCTTCTGGCAGATGTCGCGGGTGCATCGATCCACCCCGATTCGGCAGCCGCGACGATCCGTCAGATGTTGCCGGGAGTGGAATGTAGTACCGAAGCCGTTGAACGCATCGATCTCGCGGCCGGTGAAATCGAGTTTCAGAACGACCAGGGACAATTAGAGCGGACGCACTACGATCATCTTGTGATTGCCTGCGGGGCCGAGAGCAATCTAGGCATTATCCCGGGGATGAGCGATCACGCGTTTCCTTTCAAGACGATGAGAGACGCGGTGGCTTTGCGGTCTCATATCATCGACCAACTCGAAAAGGCGGAAGCGTGCAGCGATATCAAGCGCCGCCAGTTCCATCTGTCGTTTGTAATCATCGGCGGTGGATTTAGTGGGGTCGAGTTGGCCGGCGAAATAAATGATTTAATCAGGGACAGCACCCGCTTTTATCGGAATTTCACCGAAAACGACATCAGCATGACGCTCGTTCACAATCAGGACCAAATTTTGCCCGAAGTCAGCCCCACCTTGCGCGATTTTGCATTGAAGAAGATGCAACGGGCGGGGATCAAGGTGCTGTTGAAAACGAGCGCCGCGGCAGCAACTCCGCAGGGCGTGGGGCTTCAGGACGGCAGCCTGATCCCCGCTGCCACCGTGGTTTGCACGATTGGAACGACATCTTCACCGATCGTCCAGCATCTGACGAATGTCAAGAAAGAGCGAGGGCGGGTGGTGACGGATCCTGATATGCGTGTTGCTGGCCTCCCAAACGTTTGGGCGGTAGGAGACTGCGCTTACATCACGAACGCGTTCGACAATAAGCCATCTCCGACAACGGGCCAATTCGCGGAAAGAGAAGGACGCCAAGCAGCCGACAATATTGTGCGAGTGCTGCGAGGTGAACCCACTCTCCCCTTCTATTTCAAGCCTCTCGGTCAGCTCTGCTCCATCGGAGGACGCCGCGCTGTTGCAGAAATGTTTGGATTTCGCGTTTCTGGCATTCTCGCGTGGTTCATGTGGCGCGGCGTATACCTTTTGAAGTTGCCTAGCTGGTCTCGACGCATTCGCGTTGGCACCGACTGGGCCTGGGATCTCATTTTTCCGCGTGATCTTGGAGCTTTTGCCGCGAACCACAGCCAGCACGTTTCCCGAGCCTACTATCGTCCCGGGGATTTCATATATCACCGCGGGGACCCGGCAAATTTTTTCTACTCGATTGAACAAGGTGAAGTTGAGATCCTCCGGAGCACAGACGCTGAGCAAGCAGAGACTCCGTTCGCCGTCTTGGGTCCGGGGGATTTCATCGGCGAAGCGGCCCTACATCAAAATGAATCGTATCTCGCGAGTATTCGGGCGCGTACCTTCGTGCGCCTCGTTGTGATGAGCCGGGATTCTTTCTCAGAGCACGTCGGAACAATGGCGCCGTTGCGTGACATCGTCTCGGAATCCGTCAAGCGAAGAGCCGAAAATATGTGGCTGCACTTTCCTGACGCAAAGAACGCTTTGGCAAGGGAGCCGCTGTCCACGTTCCTGGAGCCTGCTCCCACCGAGACGCTGAAACCAGACAGCACTCTTGAGCAAGCTGTCGCTCTGCTGACTAGAAGTACCAACGAGTTTCTTTTCATTCTAGATGATCAGCAGTGCTTGTGGAGCGTGACGAATGGCACTGATCTTACCCTAGCGGCCCAGATGATTGCCTACAAACAGACAGTAGCCCGCGATAACGTAAAGAATGTGAAATTGCAGGAATTCGTATCCGCGGAGCCCGTAACTATCTCATCAGAGGAGTCGAGTTTGGTTGCTGCAACTACCATGCTTGAACATGGGCTGAAATGGATTCCTGTTGTCGCAAGTAAGACCGACCGCCATCTGAAAGGCTTCGTCCGAATGGACAAGATGAGCTACTGGCTTCTACAACAAGCGGCAAATCAGGTGAATCCGAAAATTGCTCGCACCCAGGCTACGGCCTGACTGGAAAGAAAGAATGGCGAGGCGTCGAGTGCACAATCGGGCTTTGGTCCAGGGGAATCCGAAGCAAGGTCTCTGACGTACGGGAAGAGGAGCCCTGCGGAGACCACAACATTAGTCGCGTTCCGAGACATTGCATCCCGCAGGTTCCGCGGAATCCCTAAGACGGATGTGACTCCTCGGTACTTCGAGCCTCATCCCTGGATGGCATGAATTAATTTGTGGCCATGGCATCATTGGCAGCTCGCGATAACGCTTATCGCTACGTACGCGATTCTCATCCAAGAAGGAGTACTGTGACTTCCAGCAGGGAAATACTGTCACTTTTACCAGTAGCAAAGGTCGATGCGACTTCTTAATCTGCGGTCTGGCGCAGGTTTAAGTTCTACTTCTCGGTGGTGACACAATGAAAGCAACGCAATTACTCCACAATTTGGGTCAGAGTCTCTGGCTTGACAACATCACACGCGACTTGCTGAACAGCGGTACGCTCGATCGCTACATCGAGGAACTGTCGGTGACTGGGCTCACCTCTAATCCGACGATCTTTGACCATGCTATCAAGGGCAGCGTTGACTATGACGTCTCGATACGCGAGAAGCTGGCAAACGGCGAATCAGGTGAGGCGCTCTTCTTTGACGTAGCGCTCGAGGATCTTACTCGGGCCGCTGACTTGTTTCGACCAATCTACGACCGCACAAATGGCGTGGACGGATGGGTATCGCTGGAAGTGTCGCCACTCTTGGCCTACGATACAGCCAGCACACTCGCCGCGGCCAAGGACCTGTTTGCGCGTGCGGCGCGAACTAATCTGCTTATAAAAATCCCCGGAACCAAAGAAGGCCTGCCCGCGATCGAAGAGGCAATCTTTTCGGGCATCCCGGTTAACGTCACTCTCCTGTTCTCGCGTGAGCACTACGTGGCGGCCGCCGAGGCGTTTCTCCGTGGTATTGAACGACGCATTGAGGCAGGACTCGACCCGAGTGTCGGTTCGGTGGCTTCTGTCTTTGTTAGCCGCTGGGATGCCGCCGTCGCCGGCAAGGTTCCCGCCGAACTGAGCAATAAGCTCGGTATCGCCATCGCAGAACGGACATACAAGGCGTGCCGTACCCTGCTTGGCTCGCCACGCTGGCAGCGTGTCTACAATGCCGGCGCACGACCCCAACGTCTACTATGGGCCAGCACAGGAACTAAGGATCCAAAGGCTTCCGACATCCTGTACGTCAAGGCCCTCGCGGCCCCGTTCACCGTGAACACTATGCCCGAGAACACCTTGAAGGCACTCGCCGAGCACACCGAACTCGGCACAATCTTGTCTGCAGACGGTGGCGACTGTGAAGAAGTGCTTGCGAAGTTCGCCAAGGCGGGCATCGATGCCGAATCACTGGCTGCTCAACTTCAGGACGAAGGAGCCAAATCGTTCGTAAAATCCTGGAACGAACTCATGACGGTGATTGCGTCCAAGAGCGCCGCACTCAAGAAGGCCGTGGCTAGTTGAAGCTAGGGCTTAGTTCGTCCTAAAAGGGACAGCCCGGTAACATACTTTTTCGGAGTGAGGGCTTGTCGTGAACGTGCTGGCTATCGATGTGGGTGGAACCAACATCAAGGTCCTTGCCACGGGTGAAAGCGAGCCGCGAAAGCTTCCATCCGGACCGAAGATGACACCTAAACTGATGGTGAAGGGGGTCAAACAGATCACCAAGGATTGGAAGTACGATGCGATATCGATCGGATACCCTGGCCGGGTCTTCCGAGGCCGGCCAGTCGCGGAGCCACACAACCTGGCTCGTGGCTGGGTCGGATTTAATTTCAAAGCTGCATTCGGACATCCGGTGAAACTCATCAATGATGCAGCCATGCAGGCCCTAGGTAGCTATAAGAATGGAACTCTGTTGTTCCTTGGTCTCGGGACCGGCCTTGGTTCCGCGCTCGTTGTTCAAGGCATCATCGTACCGATGGAACTGGGCCACCTGTCTTACAAGAAGGGGACATTCGAAGACTACGTCGGCCTCCGCGGCTTGAAGCGACTGGGAAAGAAGAAATGGGGACACCACGTGGCATTCGGAGTGGCCCGTCTGATCGACGCCCTCTACCCCGACGACGTGGTTATTGGGAGTGGTAACGCCAAGAAACTTAAAAAACTCCCTCCAGGTTGCCGACAGGGCAACAACGCCAACGCCTTCCTCGGAGGATACCGCCTCTGGAATGAACCCGCGGATGGGCTCCATCCTACCCGCGCAAAACCTCGTTCTCATTAAAACCGAGAAGAACGGAAGGAAACGAGCATGGCTGCACACGCCGAAAGGACTACAAAGAGCCAGGGCGTCAAACCACTGCCTCAGCGCCGAACAGACTACTACCCGTCATCAAGTTCGAGAAAGGTTCTCAAGGATTCTAGCGATTAACCTTGGAAAAAGGAGCCATTTATGCAACTGGGAATGATTGGCCTCGGAAGGATGGGAGCAAACATGGTGCGGCGGCTTCTCAAGGGAGGCCACCGATGCGTGGTCTTCGACAGGTCGCCGGATGCAATCAACGACTTGGTCAAGGAGAAGGCAGTTGGCGCTTCTTCGCTGCAGGAATTTGCGAAGAACCTTGAGAAGCCGCGGGCTGTCTGGTTGATGGTCCCGGCGGCAGTGGTAGACAAAACCATAGCGGACCTCGTGCCTTACCTAGAGGCCGGGGACATTCTCATCGACGGTGGCAATTCCTATTATGTAGACGACATCCAGCGCGCCAAGGAACTAGCGTCAAAACGGATTCACTATGTGGACGTGGGAACGAGCGGTGGCGTCTGGGGCCTTGAGCGCGGGTACTGCATGATGATTGGCGGTGAGCCCGAAGTCGTCAAACACCTCGATCCCATCCTGGCTCGGCTGGCGCCCGGCGCCGGCGACGTACCGCGCACCCCGGGACGAGAAAAGGTCGGCGGCACAGCCGAGCAGGGTTATTTGCATTGCGGACCCAATGGCGCCGGCCATTTTGTGAAGATGGTTCATAACGGAATCGAGTACGGGATCATGGCCGCGTATGCTGAGGGCATGGGAATTCTGCGCGCCGCCAACATCGGCAAGCAGGAACACGTCGTCGACGCTGAGACGACTCCGCTCCGAGATCCCGAGCACTATCAATACGACATCGATTTGCGGGACGTCGCGGAGGTGTGGCGGCGCGGCAGCGTGATCGCCTCGTGGCTGCTGGATTTGACTGCTTCTGCGCTGCTCGAAGATCCTACTCTTTCGCAATTTGCAGGCCGTGTCTCGGATTCCGGCGAGGGCCGCTGGACTATCAAGGCTGCAATCGATGAGGCCGTGCCGGCCCATGTCCTTACGGCGGCGCTTTACGAACGATTCAGCTCCCGTGGCGAGGCAGATTTCGCGAACAAGCTTTTGTCCGCGATGCGCTATCAATTCGGCGGACATCTTGAGAAATCCGCAAGCAAATCGCAAACCGCCTGAAGGAGATGACGATGAGTAATTCCCACTCGGACGCTCTAGTCTTCTTTGGCGCAACCGGTGATCTCGCCTTTAAAAAGATCTTTCCAGCGCTGCAGGCGATGACCAAACGCGGCCACCTCAATATGCCGGTTATTGGCGTGGCCAAAGCTGGTTGGAACCTCGATCAGCTGCGAGCCCGCGCAAAGGACAGTGTCGAAAAACATGGTGGAATCGATCCTGCGGCGTTCGACAAGCTCGCCGGCCTGCTGCGTTATGTGGACGGCGACTACGAGGACTCTGCGACATTTCAGGCTCTTTTCAAGGAACTCGCCGGCGCCCAACGACCCGCTCATTACCTGGCAATCCCTCCGGTGCTGTTCGCACCTGTCGTGGAGGAACTGGTGAAATCTGGTTGCGGTAGGGGAGCTCGCATCGTCGTTGAAAAGCCTTTTGGAAGCGACCTCATCTCGGCTCGCAAGCTCAATGAAATCCTGCTGGGGGCCTTTAACGAGTCACAAATCTTTCGGATCGATCATTACCTCGGGAAACGGCCGGTGCACAACATGCTCGTCTTCCGTTTCGCGAACGCGTTTATGGAGTCGTTCTGGAACCGCAACTTCATCGAGAGCGTGCAGATCACGATGGCGGAAGACTTTGGCGTCCAAGGCCGAGGCGCGTTCTATGATGAAACAGGTACCATTCGGGACGTGATTCAGAACCACCTCTTTCAGGTGCTTTGCAATCTGGCCATGGAGCCTCCGGCCAGAGCGGACAGCGAGTCGATCCGCGATGAAAAAGTTAAAGTCCTGAAAGCAATCCCACCTCTCGATGAGAAGAACCTGGTGCGTGGTCAATTCCGCGACTACCGCAAGGAGAAGGGCGTCGCACCGAATTCACAAATGGAGACCTTCGCCGCTCTGCGGCTCGAGGTCAATACCTGGCGCTGGAAAGGCGTCCCCTTTTATATTCGGGCCGGGAAGTGCCTGCCGATTACGTGCTCGGAGGTCACTGCCCGGTTTCGATTACCGCCTACGTTAATCCGTGACAGTGCTCTAACCAAAAACCATCTGCGGTTTCGGATAAGCCCTGAGGTGACCATTGCCATGGGCATGACAGTAATGGCTCCGGGCGAGGAGATGGTTGGTCAAGCGGCAGAAATGGTCGCAAGCCGCCACCCTCAAGCCGAAGAGATGGATGCTTACGAGCGCGTACTTGGAGATGCGATGGCCGGCGATGCCACGCTCTTTGCGCGACAGGACTACGTGGAAGAGGCATGGCAAATCGTCGACCCTGTGCTTAAAAAAGTGACCCCAGTGTTCGAGTATGAACCAAACACCTGGGGCCCGAGTGAAGTTGATGAAAGAGTTTCACCTGAGGGAGGTTGGCTTAACCCGGTCGCCACAGCCCATGGAGAGCAGGCCAGCGCGGTTCGAGCTGCCTAATTAATAAGGATAGCCCAGGAGATTTTGGCAGAATTCAGGCTTCATCTGTTGCCACAAGCGCCTGAAATGTCGGACTGATTGGGATCGAGGAGGATTACATGGAAATTGAAGTGCTCGCCGATCCTGAATCAGTGGCGCGGAAAGCTGCCGGGGTCATTGCTGCAGAGGCACGGGCGGCCATTGCCGCACGCGGCCGCTTCGTCGTCGCCATTAGTGGCGGACATACTCCTTGGATTATGCTGCGCGACTTGGCCGATGAAGACATCCCCTGGATAGCTGTGCATATCGTACAAGTAGATGAAAGAGTTGCCCCCACCGGACATTCGGACCGAAACCTCACTCATCTGCAGGAAAGCCTGCTTGAGCATGCTCCTCTCCGACCGGAGCAGATCCATGCCATGCCGGTTGAATCATCTGATCTAGAGTCGGCGGCCAAGCATTACGCGCTGACTCTTTCCGAAATCGCCGGTTCGCCGCCAGTGCTCGACGTGGTTCATCTCGGTCTTGGGCCCGACGGACACACCGCCTCTTTGGTGCCGGGAGATGCAATTCTGCAAGTCACTAGTCAGGATGTCGCCCTGACCGGGGTCTACCAAGGCAGGCGTCGGATGAGCTTGACGTATCCGATCATCGACCGATCTCGGCGCGTGCTTTGGTTGGTCACCGGAGCTGAAAAGATCGAGATGCTTGCTCGGTTACGCAATGCAGATGTTTCGATTCCGGCCGGGCGCATTTCCGGAAATCAAGCCTTGGTGCTGGCCGACCGTGCGGCTGCAGGGGAGCTGAAAGAAGATCGGATGCAAGCTGGGGTGTGATCGGGCAGCAGATCTTCTGGTGTTAACTCAATCATGATTGAGGTGTTGCAAGGAGAGAGCCGTGAATGCCACCCAGGTTTTTAGGGAGAGAAGTGATTCGCGATTGGACCAGCTCTGCATCAACACGATCCGCACACTTTCGATGGATGCGGTCCAACAGGCAAAGTCAGGGCATCCAGGCACGCCTATGGCCCTCGCGCCTCTGGTCTACACGCTCTGGAACCGTATCATGCGCTTCGATCCAAAGGACCCGATCTGGCCTAATCGCGATCGGTTCGTACTCTCAAATGGTCACGCTTCAATGCTGTTGTGGTCCATTCTCCACCTCACTCAGACTCAGGCGGTCGATGCCGACTATGAAAGACTGGGTCAACCCTCAGTGACACTCGATGATATCCGCCGATTCCGCCAGTTAGACAGTAGGGCACCAGGACACCCTGAATACCGCTGGGTCTCGGGCGTTGAGACTACGACCGGTCCGCTCGGCCAGGGCGTCGCTACCAGTGTGGGCATGGCCATCGGAGAGAAGTGGCTGGCCGCTCATTACAATCGGCCGGGTTTCGATATCTTCGACTACCACATTTACGCTGTATGCGGAGATGGTTGCATGATGGAGGGTATTTCCTCTGAAGCGGCGTCACTTGCGGCCCATTTGGGCCTCGACAACCTTTGCTGGGTCTACGACAACAACCACATCACAATTGAAGGGGACACGAGCATCGCTTTCACCGAGGATGTCGCGGCCCGGTTCCTGGCGTACGGATGGAATGTCCTGCGCGTCGGCGACGCCAACGACATCGATCGCATCGAGCGCGCTTTTGAGGTCTTCCGAAAGACACCGGGCCGGCCCACGTTCATTGTCCTGGACAGCCACATCGGCTACGGTTCTCCGAATAAACAGGACACCCCAGAGGCTCATGGCGAGCCACTGGGCGACGAAGAAATACGTCTTACCAAGCGCAGCTATGGTTGGCCCGAGGATGCGAAGTTCCTGGTGCCGGACGGGGTGTACGACTACTTTCTTGCAGGAGTGGGCACGCGCGGCGCACAAGCTCGGAATCAGTGGGAGGAAAATTTCGTCGCCTATCGCGCCAAGTACGCTGACCTTGCCAACGAGATCGACCTAATGCAGCGTCGTGGACTCCCACAGGGATGGGACAGAGACCTTCCCGTGTTTCCAGCCGACCCGAAGGGAATTGCTGGCCGGGATGCTTCGGGCAAAATATTGAACACACTCGCGCAAAACATCCCTTGGTTTCTCGGTGGTTCGGCGGATCTTGGACCGTCGAACAAGACCACGTTGAAGTTCGACGGCGCGGGAAGTATCCAGGCTAATAACCCCGGCGGGAAGAATCTCCATTTCGGAATCCGCGAACACGCCATGGCCGCAGTTGTGAATGGGCTCTCCCTTTCAAAACTTCGTGCCTTCGGCGCGACATTTTTCATCTTCAGCGATTACGCGCGCCCTGCAATTCGGCTCTCGGCATTGATGGAACTCCCGACCATTTTCGTTTTCACCCATGACGCCATGGGTGACGGCGAGGACGGGCCGACTCACCAACCCGTCGAACACCTCGCGTCCTTGCGCGCCATCCCCGGCCTAATCACAATTCGGCCAGGTGACGCCAACGAGGTCGTGGAAGCCTACCGCTACATCATGCAACTCCGCCACGAACCTGCTGTACTGGCACTCTCACGACAGCCCTTGCCAACTTTGGATCGAACAAAGTACGCCCCGGCGTCTGGATTAGCCCGCGGTGCCTACATTCTTGGCGATGCTCCTGGTGGAATACCTGAGGTAATCTTCATCGCTTCGGGCAGTGAGGTAAGTCTCGCATTGCAAGCCCATGAAAAACTGATCTCTGAAGGCATTCGCTCGCGGGTTGTCTCCATGCCATCGTGGGAGATATTCGACCATCAGACACAGGAGTATCAGGAGAGCGTACTGCCGCCCAACGTGAAGGCGAGGGTCGCCGTGGAACAGGCCTCAAGCTTCGGATGGGAGCGATACGTCGGCACAGGTGGCAAACTCACGTGCATGAAAACGTTTGGCGCCTCGGCGCCGCTCAAGGAGCTGCAGACAAAATTTGGTTTCGAGCCTGACCACATCGTAGCGGCCGCCAAAGAATTGCTAAGTAAGAGTTGAAACGACCATGCCGAAACAACGTACGTCGCGAGTAAGTTGCCCCCGGCTCAATGTGCCTGCCAGACGTGTAAGTCCCAGATGAGCATTTACGACACCGTCGAAGGCGCTCGTTTACTAACGATCCAAAAAAAGAAAGGGCACTGGAACCGTTGGGGTCCCTTTCTGTCAGAGCGTGCTTGGGGAACGGTGCGCGAGGACTACAGCGCCGGTGGCGACGCGTGGAGCTATCTTCCTCACGACCACGCCCGTTCGCGTGCGTATCGCTGGAACGAAGACGGCATAGCTGGCATCTGCGATCGGCACCAATTTCTTTGTTTTGCTGTAGCCCTTTGGAACGGACGAGATCCTATTCTGAAGGAACGGCTGTTTGGCTTGGCTGGTCCCGAAGGGAACCACGGCGAGGACGTGAAGGAATATTACTTTTATTTGGATAATACGCCGACCCACTCGTACATGAAGTACCTCTACAAATATCCCCAGGCTGAATATCCATACGATCGGCTTCTTGAAGAGAACCGAAGGCGGGGTAAACTCGAGGCGGAATACGAGCTCGTTGACACTGGAATATTCGACGAGGGGCGCTATTTCGATATAGTTGTGGAATATGCCAAAGTCGAGGCTGAGGACTTAATAGTTCGCATTAGCGCTAGTAATCGCGGTCCCGATGCGGCGCCGATCCATTTGCTCCCGACCCTATGGTTCCGAAATACCTGGAGCTGGGGACGCGATGATACTCGCCCGTCGATTGCCGCGCAGATTCGCGGTCGTCCGAAACAGGGCAGCGTGAGCACGCTCTTGGCGCGGCACTCGCAGTTGGGCGATTATGCCCTGTACTCTTCAGGTCCCGACGAACTGCTGTTCACCGAGAATGAAACCAACACCTTGCGACTGTATGGGGTTTCTTCCCCGATTTCCTATTGTAAGGACGCGTTCCATTCGTACGTAGTTGAAGGCAACCGCGAGGCTATGAACCCGGGTGCCACCGGCACGAAAGCGGCGGCGCATTACATCCGCACCATCGACCCGGGCAAGACCGTTACCTTCGAACTTCGCTTGGCATCTCTGCGCAACGGAGATCAGCTCAAAGCGCCTTTTGCTGATTTCGAATCTTTGCTGAAGCAGCGCCGCAAGGAGGCTGATGATTTCTACGATGTGGTCATTCCGGCAAAACTCACAGTGGATGAAAAATTGGTAGCACGACAAGCCTTCGCTGGAATGCTCTGGTCCAAGCAATATTATCACTATGTCGTTACTGATTGGCTGGAAGGAGATCCAGCCACGCCGGCGCCGCCATCGGCGCGCACCGTGGGCCGCAACCACAACTGGCCTCATCTGTTTACGCGCGACGTGATTTCAATGCCGGACAAGTGGGAGTTTCCATGGTTCGCATCGTGGGATCTGGGCTTTCATTGTGTCACCTTGGCATACATCGACCCTCACCTGGCCAAAGAACAGATTCTCCAGATGCTGCGTGAGTGGTACATGCACCCCAATGGGCAAATCCCCGCCTATGAATGGGATTTCAATGGCGTCAATCCACCCATTTTGTCTCTTGCGGCGAGGGCTGTGTTCGAGATCGAGCGCGAGCATACGGGTATAGCTGATTTCACATTTCTAGAACGTGTCTTTCAGAAAATGCTCCTCAACTTTACCTGGTGGGTCAACCGCAAGGACGCGCTTGGCAAAAACATTTTCCAAGGTGGATTTCTGGGGATGGATAACATTGGTGTGTTCGATCGCGACAAACTCCCGCAAGGCTACTTGTTAGGACAGGCGGATGGCACAAGTTGGATGGCTGCTTTCGCCAAAAACATGTTTGCTACCGCACTTCTGTTAGCCGAAAAGAACCCAATTTATGAAGATGTCGCCAGCAAATTCTGGGAGCACTACATCTTCATCGCCAATTCCATGAATAGCATCCGGAATCCACTCATGTCACTCTGGGATGAGCAAGACGGATTTTTCTATGACCACTTGATCTCTCGGCAAAACGATTCCATCCCCATACGCGCTCGTACTATGGTGGGCTTTGTTCCCATGTTTGGCGCGTCTACGGTGGCTGCTGACACGTTCGATAGTTATCCGGATTTTCAGCGACGCCGCCAGTGGTTCATTGAGCATCGCCCAGACCTGATCGAGAGCGTCGGGGCTATGGTGGTACCTGGACCTAACAAAAACTTGATCCTTGGCTTGGTCCGCACTGATCAATTACGCCGCATGTTGACCTATATGTTGGACGAAAACGAGTTTCTCTCCCCGTATGGCGTGCGGGCGGTCTCGCGCTATCACAAGGATCACCCCCTAATCCTTAACTTGGATGGAGAAGAATTTCGGTTGGACTATGAGCCAGGCGAATCCTTGACGAACCTCTTCGGAGGCAATTCCAACTGGCGTGGTCCGATTTGGCTTCCAGTCAATTTTCTGATCCTTATGGCGCTCAAGCAGTATCACCTCTACTACGGCGATGAATTTCAAGTAGAATGTCCGACCGGCTCTGGAAAGATGAAAACGTTGGGTCAGGTTGCCGAGGAATTGGAGCAGCGATTAAAGCGAATCTTTCTTCGCGATCAGGCCGGCAACCGGCCAGTTTTCGGCTCCTGCCGCTTGTTCAACGCGGATCCCCATTGGCGCGATCTTATCCCTTTCCATGAGTACTTTCACGGAGATACCGGCCGAGGCTGCGGTGCCAGTCACCAAACCGGTTGGACCGGGCTAATCGCCCAGGTTTTGGTTGACTTAGGCGAACACGCGGACCTGGGTCAAGACGAGGGTTGAGCAGCCACGAAATGTGTTGGGAATATGGACCGAAACCGAAAATTCTCCTCTCGGTCACGGTGAGTCAGGTCGGTTCTGTGAAAAATTTTGTCCTGATGCGCTTTCGTCAGCCCTGTTACTTTTGACAATAGACCCCGTGCTGTTCTCGGCTCATATCTGGTCGCGACTTTACGACAATGTACGCCTACTTACTCGAGTCCCGTTCGGAGTCTTATCAGTTTCGAGCAACCGGCATAAACGAGGCAATTCGAGACATTGAGTCCGTTAATTCTCAAGTTGTGGCTAGGGTTGTCTTGTCGGCGGGCCTCCCCGCTATGAGAAGCAGTCCCGCGTCCTCACAGAAACGCTCAAGGCCTGAAACAGGAAGCCGGTTGGTACAAACGTGCGAGAACCAGCTAAACAATTTTGAATACTCCACTGCTGAGAATCGCCAGGTTCTCGTACAGCCGTTTGGGAAGGGCCAGAATCAGGGCCTAGTCGATGTCCCCAGTATGCACGCCGTGGGTGAGATTTCGTTTATGTCAGGCCCAACTAATAGGTCGGGGAGGTTTTGTGCCTGAGGCTCGACACGTTCGGGTAGGCCTCCCTTCGTTATCCACATCTTTCAAGTCTGCTTTGTTTGTTTTGGCGATCACCGCGTTGTCGTTCGCCGTTGGGTGCGACAAAGGAAAGACAGCGGAAGCCGCGCCGCCGGTGGTGGAAGTGGTTGCGGTCACACAAAAAGATGTGCCCATTACCAGTCAATGGGTGGCGACTCTAACGGGGAAGGTGAACGCCCAGATTCGCGCGCAGGTGGCGGGCTACTTGATGCAGCAGATTTATTCTAACGGCGCTTACGTGAGAAAGGGAACGCCTCTTTTTCAACTGGATCCACGTACGTTCCAAGCATCTCTGGATCAGGCCAAAGGCGTTCTGCAGCAGGCGAACGGCGACCTTGCTCGTGCTCAGGCTCAACAGGGCAAGACCCAGATGGACGTCGCACGTTACACGCCGCTGGCTCAACAGGGGGCCATCAGCAAACAGGAACTCGATGACGCGGTCCAGAACAACTTGTCGGCGCTCGCGCAGGTGGAAGCGGCGAAGGCAGCTGTGGCCTCGGCCCAAGCAGCGTTGGAAACCTCGAAATTGAATCTTGGATTCAGCACGATTGTGGCTCCCATAGATGGTGTGGCCGGGATCGCAAACGCCCAGGTCGGCGATTTCATCAGCCCCCAAAGCACCAATCCGCTTACCACCATTTCCACGATCAATCCCATCCTGGCGAATTTCACTCCTAGCGAGCGGGAATATCTCAAAGCGATGCGGGATATCGAGAAGGCCGGAGAGACAGAGAAGCAGGCACTCGGCAGACTGAATTGGCAATTGGAACTGACGGATGGTTCTATTTATCCGTTGGATGGCAAGTTCTACGCTCTCGACCGGCAGGTGGACATCAGCACTGGTGCTATCTTGTTACAAATCGAGTTCCCGAACCCCAACAATCTCCTGCGACCCGGTGGCTTCGGAAATATCCGTACGGTCGGTCGAATTGTGACGGGTGCTCTGCTCGTGCCCCAACGTGCCGTCACCGATGTGCAAGGAAAATACTTAATCGCCGTCGTGGGAAGCGACAACAAGGTGAACATCCGGCCGGTTGTCGTCGGAGAGAAATTTGGAGAAATGTGGATTATCACGGACGGGTTGAAGCCAGGCGACCGGGTGGTGGCTGAAGGCACGACCAAAGTAAGCGACGGCATTCATGTGATTCCGAAACCGTATTCGCCGGGCACGACTACTTCAGCAAATTCCAGCGCAGGCACTCCCAACTAGCCGCATGTACAAATTCTTCATCGAACGTCCCATTGTCTCCATGGTGATCTCCATCATTATGGTGATTGTCGGTGCGGTGGCCGTTCTGGGGCTTCCTACCGCTCAATTTCCCAATATCGCCGATCCACAAATCCAGGTAAACGCCACCTACGTCGGAGCCGATGCTCTGACCGTCGAACAGTCCGTTGCTACGCCGATCGAGCAGCAGATGAGCGGCGTCGACAATATGGAGTACATGTATTCGCTGAACGCCAACAACGGAACCATGAAGTTGACGGTGGATTTCAACATCAAGACCGACGCGAGCACCGACCAGATTCTGGCTCAAATGCGCCAAAATCAGGCCGCCTCACAACTGCCCGCTGCGGTAAACAATTTTGGCGTCACCGTCCAGAAATCCACAGCTGCGCCGATGATGCTGTTCGACCTCTATTCCCCCAACGGCACGTATGACTCCCAGTTCCTTGCCAATTATTCCTACATCAATCTCGTCGACGGCCTCACCCAGGTTCCAGGTATTGGCAGCGTGTCCGTGTTCGGGGCGGGACAGTATGCAATGCGAATCTGGATCAAGCCCGATCAGCTGGCCAAACTCCAGATCACCGTCCCCGATATCATCAACGCGGTACAGACACAGAACAACGTGAATCCGGCGGGGCAAATCGGCGGTGAGCCCGTTCCCAAGGGACAGGAGTTCACGTATGCAGTGCGCGCGCAAGGGCGGCTAATCTCGGAAGAAGATTTCGGACAGATCGTCGTTCGCGCCCTATCGAGTGGATCGGTCGTCCGATTGAAAGATGTTGCGAGAATCGAGCTCGGCGCGCA
>Ga0210403_10001669_pt1 | contig 20869 bp, 14 predicted proteins | sample IncBWC19MmetaG_FD_150863 | JGI IMG/M metagenome (GOLD analysis project Ga0210403, IMG submission 150863) | Forest soil microbial communities from Barre Woods Harvard Forest LTER site, Petersham, Massachusetts, United States - Inc-BW-C-19-M | ecosystem: Environmental > Terrestrial > Soil >... | reverse complement strand
ATCCGCTACAACCGCTTTCGTGGGCGTCGCTTCAGCAACAGAACGTTGAGCTGCTATTCCTGGCTACGCCCCATGAAGCTTCGCGGTCGCTGGTGCCCGAAGCCATCGCGCAAGGGCTTCGCGTCATCGATCTGAGTGGAGCGTGGCGACTTAAGCAGGCGCAGAATCGCGCGGTCTATGGCTTCGAGGATGCAGATTCTGTAACGGCAGCTGACCTCACCAACAAGGCGGTTTACGGACTGCCGGAGTTAAGCCGCGATCAGATCCCGAGCGCGGCCTTAGTGGCAAATCCGGGATGCTACGCGACTTCGGTGATCCTGGCTTTGGCTCCTCTGCTCAAGACCGGCATTGTCGATCGCCAGCGCGGACTCGTTTCCGACTCGAAGTCTGGCGTCTCGGGTGCGGGCAAGGAACCGAATTCGCGCACTCACTTTGTTTCCGTTGCCGACAACCTTTCCGCCTATTCGGTCTTCGGTCATCGGCATGTGGGGGAAATGCTTGAGCAATTGCAACTGGACGCGAGCGAATTGATTTTTACGCCGCATCTGCTTCCGATTCCCAGAGGAATTTTTTCGACCATCTACGTGCACTTGAACCGTGAGATGAAGGCTAGCGAGGTCGAGTCCTGCTTTCGCGACTTTTATGCCGGCGGGCGCTGGGTCCGAATTTTTGCGACGCCGAAGCTGCCGCAAATCCAGTTCTCTCTCCATACGAACTATTGCGACCTTGGCTTCTGCCTGGCTGACGACGGCCGCCGACTGGTGCTGGTCTCCTGCGTGGACAACCTGCTCAAAGGCGCAGCCGGGCAAGCGGTACAGAACATGAATCTGATGTACGGATGGAAAGAAGAGGAAGGCTTGCAGTGAAGATCGTAGTCAAAATTGGAGGCGCGGCGCTCGAGGATAAATCCCGGTTGCGCAAGTGTGCCCGGGCAATTGTCGAGTTAGCGCGGGACGGTCATCACGTCGCCGTAGTCCATGGAGGAGGAAGCGCGCTCACTCGAACTCTCAAGCTGCTGGGCAAGGAGAGTGACTTTGTAAACGGATTGCGCATCACCGACGCCGAGACTCGCGACGTCGCTCTCATGGTGTTGTCTGGGATCGTAAACAAGAGCCTGGTCGCGGCAATCGTTGCTGCAGGAAGTGCAGCGGTGGGTCTCTGTGGCGCCGATGGCATGGCTTTCAGAGCGCGCAAGAAACAAAACGCAGGCTGCGACTTGGGATTTGTCGGGGAAATCTGCTACTCCGAGCCGCGCTGGATCGAAGCCATCTGGAGCGCTGGGGGAATTCCGGTGCTGTCTTCCGTCGCTCTTGGTTCCGACGGCGAGTACTACAACATCAATGCCGACCAAATGGCGTCCGCCTGCGCTGTGGCCTGCCATGCCGACTCTCTGATTTTCCTCACCGATGTGGATGGAGTGAAGGACGCCGACGGTGTCGTAATCCCATGGTTGAACACGAAAGATATAGCTGCATTGATCGCCCACTCCGTCATCGGCGGGGGAATGTTGCCTAAGCTCGAAGCTTGCAGTCAAGCACTCCAAAAAGGTGTTGGACGAGTGCGGATTCTGCCGGCGGCACAGGCCGAGATTCTGCCGCAGTTTTATTTCACCAAGCTGGCATGTGGGACGGAGGTAATTGGCGCATGAGTCTCGCTTCCGTCATTCGCTCCGAAGAGATATTGCTACTTCCGACCTACGATCGTCACAAGATTCTTTTCGAGAAAGGGCGAGGCGTGTATTTGTGGGATTCGCGCGGGAATCGTTATCTCGATTTCCTAAGTGGGATCGGGGTAAACGCTCTGGGACACGCGCATCCTGCAATTCAGGCAACGTTGAAGCGCCAGGCGGGACGTCTGATTCACGTCTCCAATCTGTTTTTCCACGAGTACCAGGCAGAGCTTGCCAAGCGCTTGACCAACATTTCCGGACTTGACCGGGTTTTCTTCTGCAATAGCGGAACCGAGGCTTGGGAGGGCGCGCTTAAGCTCGCACGCATTTACGCGCGTACCAGGAATACGAATGGCCACAAGCCGAAGTGGCGCATCCTCGCCCTCGACAACTCATTTCATGGGCGCACTTTTGGTTCGCTAGCCACTACCGGCCAAGCGAAGTACCGGGATCCGTTCGTGCCGCTGATGCCGGGAGTCGGCTTCGTTCGGTTTAACGACGTCGAAGATCTCAAACACCAGTTCGACGCAGGCGTGTGTGCAATTTGTCTAGAGACAATTCAGGGTGAGGGCGGAATTTGTCCGGTAAGCCCAGAATTCCTGCAACTCACGCGAAAGTTGACCGAGAGCAACGACGCGTTGCTGATTCTGGATGAAATCCAATGTGGTCTGGGGCGGACCGGACGCTACTTCGCCTACCAGCACTATGGCGTAAAGCCTGACATTGTGACGATCGCGAAGCCCCTCGCCGCAGGACTCCCGCTGGGAGCGATTCTCACGACCAATCGCGTTGCAGCCAGCATGCTCCCCGGCATGCACGGCACAACCTTCGGCGGAGGGCCGCTGGCCTGCGCGGTCGCGATCGAGTTTCTGCGCGAATTGAATAAGCTGCTGGATCACGTGGGCGAAGTTGGCGGCTATTTCCGTGCACAACTCGAATGGTTGAAGGCCAAGCATGGCTGCATTCGCGATGTCCGCGGGATGGGCTTGATGCTGGCAGTGGAATTGGATTCGTCCGACACGGCGAAGGCGGTGGTTTCCATCTTGCTGAAGAAAAGAATCTTGATCAACCGAACACATGAGTCAGTTCTGCGCTTTTTGCCGCCCTACATTATTCAAGAAAAACACGTTGATGAAGTGATTCGAGCATTGGATTCGGCTTTGACTTCGGATGCTATAAAACGGCAGCGCATGCCGGCGGTAAGTCGCACCCAACAATCAAAACTTAAGGAGTCACAATGAATAGCCAATCACTAGGCAGAGCGCCTGTCATCCCTGCCAGAGTTCCCAATACCTTCTGGGGGCCTGACTTGGTCTCGACCCGCGATCTTGGTCCGAGCGGAGTCGAGGCAGTGCTTCATCTTGCCGGAATTATGAAAATGCGTCCGTCAGATTTTCGCAGCGCGCTCGCTGGCAAGCAGATGGTGATGTTCTTCGAGAAGCCTTCGCTGCGGACCCGGCTGACTTTCGAAGCTGGGATGTCGAGCTTGGGCGGCGCCACATTCTTCGTCGACCAGACTCACGAACGGCTTGATGGGCGCGAAAAACTGAATGACATTGCGCACAATCTCGAGCGCTGGGTGGATGCCATCGTGCTGCGCACCTTCGCCCAGGAAACAATCGCGGGAATGGCCGAGCATGCGTCCGTTCCGGTGATTAACGCCCTCAGCGACCTGGAGCATCCTTGCCAGGCACTGGCTGACTATTTCACTCTGCAAGAACGCTTCGGCGATCTAAAGAATATCTGTCTGGCCTATGTCGGCGACGGTAACAACGTGGCGCATTCGCTGCTGCTCACATGCGCGTGTCTCGGATCCAACATCCGCGTGGCCACACCCAAAGGATACGGTCCCAATGCAGAAATCGTCGCCGATGCCCAAGAGATCGCGGAACAGACGGGCGCTGTGATCGATATACTTTCCGACCCGCACAAGGCAGTGGACGGCGTCGACGCGGTTTACACCGACGCGTGGGCCAGCATGGGCCAGGAGCATGAAGCTGGGAAGCGCGCCCGCATTTTCCCGCCCTACCAGATGAACGACGAACTCGTGGCGGGAGCAGCCCCTCACGCGGTTTTCATGCACTGCCTGCCCGCCCATCGCGGAGAAGAGATCACCGACGCACTAATGGACTCGGAAAGATCGGTCGTCTTCGATCAAGCGGAAAGCCGTCTGCATGTGCAGAAAGCCATTTTGTATTTGTTGCTGGGTGGGGAAACCCGCCTGCCCACGAGGAGCGCTCATGCCTGAGAAAGTGGTACTCGCTTATTCCGGAGGTTTAGACACCTCCATCATTATTCCATGGCTGAAAGAAAATTATGCCTACGACGTGATTGCGATGGTGGGCGACGTTGGCCAGGGAGACGACATTGAAGCCGTGGTCGCGAAAGCCTACGCCACCGGAGCGTCTCACGTGGTGGTGGAAGACCTTCGCGAGGAATTTCTCACCGAGTACGTATTTCCCGCGCTCAAGGCGGGAGCGGTTTACGAGCACAAGTATTTATTGGGCACATCGCTGGCACGTCCGGTCATTGCGAAACACCAGGTCAAAGTTGCGTTGCGTGAAGGAGCCACGGCTGTCGCCCACGGATGCACCGGCAAAGGCAACGATCAGGTGCGGTTCGAATTGGCCTACCAGGCGCTTGCGCCCGAGCTCCGCGTGATCGCTCCCTGGCGTGAGTGGTCGCTCAAGTCTCGTGAAGATTGTCTTGACTATGCCGAGCAGCACGGAATTCCCGTGGTGGCCAGCCGCGAGAAGATTCACAGCCGCGACCGGAATCTTTGGCACCTCAGCCATGAGGGGGGCGAGTTGGAAGATGCGGCCAACGCTCCGCTGTCCAGCACCTGGCAGCTTACTCGTTCACCGCAAGACGCGCCAGACCGCGAGGAGCAGGTTACGATCGGCTTCGACGCCGGGGTTCCGGTCTCGGTCAATAATCTGGAACTCGATCCTGTGTCATTGGTCGAACTGCTGAACGAAATCGGCGCTCGCAACGCCATCGGACGGGTCGACCTGGTGGAAAACCGCTTTGTCGGAATTAAGTCTCGCGGTTGCTACGAAACTCCGGGCGGAACTTTGCTCATTACCGCCCACCGCGAACTCGAAGCTCTATGCCTGGAGCGCGATGTGGCGCACTTCAAGCAACACATCGGGCTGAAATATGCAGAACTCGTTTACTTCGGGCTCTGGTTTGCTCCTCTTCGCGAGGCGCTCGACGCTTTTGTTGAATCCACGCAAGAGAACGTCACAGGCTCGGTCACGCTCTCCCTATACAAGGGCAACGTCTCCATTGTGAGCCGTCAATCTGAGAATTCGCTGTACCGCACCGATCTGTCGTCGTTCACCATGGGCGACAGTTACGATCAGAAAGATGCGGCCGGTTTCATTCGTATTCTGGGCCTGCCGTCGCGTTCGCGAGCCCAAGCACGTAAACAGGCGCAAGGATCGGAGGTGGCGCAATGAAGATGTGGTCCGGCCGTTTCCGCCAGCCTCTGGATCCAGAATTTGAGCGCTGGCAACGTTCTTTTGACTTTGACCGGCGACTGTTGAGCCATGAACTTGCGGCCAGCAGTGCCCATGCTCGCGCTTTAAAGGGAGCGGGGATTCTCGATTCAACCGAACTCATCGCCATTCTCCAAGGTTTGGAACGAATCGGTGAGCAGGTGGCATCGTCGCCCAAGTTTCTCGAAGACCACGAAGCCGAAGACGTGCATCACTTCGTCGAGAAACAGTTAGTCTCGCTGATTGGCGACACTGGATACAAGCTGCACAGTGGACGCAGCCGGAACGAGCAAATCGCGACTGATCTTCGTTTGTACGTCCGAGCCGCAGTTGATCAAGTTCGGGCTGATCTGGCGGCGTGGTGCAGTGCGTTGCTGGATCGTGCACAGCAAGCGGGGAATGCTGCTATGCCAGCCTACACGCATCTGCAACGCGCCGAGCCGGTGTTGGTATCTCACTGGCTGCTGGCTTACATCGAGATGTTTCTGCGGGATGCGGACCGGCTCGCGGATTGCCGCAAACGGTTAAATGGGTGTCCTCTCGGTTCGGGTGCGGTCGCCGGAGCTACGTTGTCTCTCGATCGTCGCACGATGGCTGCCGACCTTGATTTCGATGGCCCGACTGCCAACAGCATCGACGCTACCAGCGATCGCGATTTCGTCCTCGAATTTGTAAACACACTTTCGCTCCTCACTCTGCACTTGAGTCGGTGGGCGGAGGAGATGATTCTGTTTTCATCGCAGGAGTACTGCTTCATGCACCTGCCCGAGGCATACTCCACGGGCAGCAGCGCCATGCCCCAAAAGAAGAATCCGGATTTATTGGAGCTTACCCGTGGCAAGTGTGCTCGTGTGATCGGAAGCGCAACCACTCTGGGGATCTGCATGAAGGGCTTGCCGCTCGCCTATAACAAAGACTTGCAGGAGACCCAGGAACCGCTATTCGACGCGGCCGATACAGTGATTTCACTGTTACCCCTCGTGACCGGCTGGATGAAAGCTGCGGAGTTTAATTACGAAGCCATGCAGCACGCGGCGGAGTCGGGATTTATGAACGCATGGGCAGCCGCTACTTATCTCGTACAACGCGGGGTCCCTTTTCGCCTGGCACATGAGCAGATCGGAAAAGCCGTGCAGATGTGTCTGGAAAGGCAATGCGAGCTTCAAGATTTGTCTCTGGAGGAACTGCGCTCGGTGAACCTGAAATTCGATCACGATTTCTACGCCTGCCTGAAGTTGGAGTCGGTGCTTGCGATCCACGATGTGCCCGGCGGCACAGCTCCGCCGCGAGTAAAGCAGGCGATGGCTGACGCTCGACAGAGGATCGAGTCCATCCGGGAGGTCGTCCATGCGCACTCGTAAAGCCATTCTGCCCGACGCTCAGGGCATCCATGCGCTCATCTCCGCCTACGCTGGCGACGGGACTCTTCTGCCGCGAACCCTGGCCGAGATCTGTGAGAACGTCCGAGACTTCGTGGTGTTGGAAGACGGCGGAATGATTATCGGCTGCGGCGCGCTCCATCTATATGGCCCGCATCTGGCAGAGATCCGGTCCATCACCGTAGCACCTTCGCAGCAAAGAAAAGGCGGTGGCGGATTTTTAGTGAAAGCGTTGCTGGCAGAAGCCAGGAAACACCGCGTCACTTGCACCTGCCTGTTCACGCGCGCTCCAGAATTCTTTGGACGGCTAGGTTTTGCCACGGCACAGCGCGAAGACCTGCCAGACAAGATTTACAAAGACTGCCACGTTTGCCCCAGATTTCATGCCTGCGACGAGGTAGCGATGGTGCGCGGTAAACTGCCAAGATTTGCGATTCTACCGGAACCGGCGAACTGGCTGGTCAAACTTCAGATTTGAGTGCTGCTTTCTGAGATGAGTATTCCCCCAGCGGCGAGTCTGGGCGGCCATTGCCAGGTTTTGCAAGGCCGCCCATTCGCGCTATCTTATTCTCATGCAACTTCGTGGATGCGGTACAGCTCTCGTAACCCCTTTCCGTCAGGACGGCTCCATCGACGAGCCGGCCCTGCGCAACCTGGTGGCATGGCAGGTCGAGTCCGGAATCGATTTTTTGGTTCCCTGCGGCACCACTGGCGAAACGCCTACTCTCTCGCACGACGAGTGGCTACGGGTCATCGATGTGACCATCGAAGTCGTAGCGGGACGCGTCCCCGTCATGGCCGGCGCGACTTCCAACTCGACTCATGACGCGATCGAGAAAGCGAAAGAAGTCGCTGCGCGGCCTGGCGTAAACGCGATCCTTACGGCTTCACCTTATTACAACAAGCCAACACAAGAAGGCCAGTACCGCCATTTCCGTGCGATTGCCGAGGCCGTGGACAAACCGATCATTCTCTACAATGTCCCAGGGCGCACTGGTGCGAACATCGAACCCGCGACTCTGGCGCGGCTGTCGGAGGTCCCCAATATTGCCGGAGTCAAGGAGGCCAGCGGCAACATAGGGCAGATGGCGGAAGTCTGCGCGGTTGTGCCGGAGACTTTTCTCGTTTTTTCTGGCGACGATGCGGTTACATTGGCTCTCATTGGGCTGGGCGGCGTGGGCATCGTTTCGGTCGCGTCCAATGAGATCCCCCGCGAGATGGCTGACATGACGCGAGCTGCGCTGGCGAACGATTGGGTCACGGCGCGGCGCATTCAGCGCAAATACCTGGCGCTGATGCAAGCCAACTTCATCGAGACCAGTCCGATGCCCGTAAAAGCAGTGCTGGCGATGATGGGAAAAATCGAAGAAGTTTATCGCCTGCCTCTCCTCCCAATGCGACGCGAGACGCGATCGAAGTTGCAAAAGATCGCTGCCGAGGCTGGAGTGATTGCCAAACCAGCGAGCCCGGCGCCCGACGTAGTTAATTTCTACATCTACGAAAACTGGCTTGCCGGACCGCACAAGATTGTTCTGCATCGCTCCAGTTGCGGACAGTGCAACCACGGCAAGGGACGTCCCTCCGGACATGATGCCGACCATGCACGCTGGCACGGCCCTTACGCCACGCTTACGGAGGCGCGCGAAACGTCGCACGGGATGGCTGGTGTACTGATCCGCAGCGAGTGCAAGTGCATTTGACTATGCCTCGATTGTCGACCGCCGTTCTCCGCGCACCTGCAGGTGTTCTCGACGGGCTCAGCGTTTTAAGGTGTGATGATCTTGCGGCAAACCCAAAGCCTTAAATCGCAGAGGTCGGGAAGAATACCCGCGGAGTGCGCGGACAGCGGCAGACTACGAACGCTTCATGGCAATCGGCAGTTGGCATCCCCACGCTGAAAATCCCGTATACTTTCCTCGGATGGAATCCCTCAGATCCGCGATCGAACGTCTCGCCTCCCTCGAAGTTGAGAGCAATCCCGATGCCCGTCAAATCTTCATGGACTTTCGCGACGAACTGACCCAGGGCAAGATTCGCGCCGCGGAAAAGATCGATGGGCAATGGGTAGTGAATATCTGGGTGAAACAGGGCATTCTGCTGGGCTTTCGGCTTGGCGAACTGAGCAAGATGGGCGAAGACGTGAGTCTCTCCTTTGTCGATAAAGACACGTTCCCTGCTCGGCGGTTTACCGTTCGGGATCGCGTACGCATAGTGCCGGGTGGATCGTCGGTGCGCACCGGCTCCTATGTGGCGCCTACCGTAATCTGCATGCCTCCGATGTTTATCAACGTCGGCGCCTACGTGGACGAAGGCACGATGGTGGACTCGCATGCGCTGGTCGGATCCTGCGCCCAGATTGGCAAACGCGTTCACCTGAGCGCGGCGGCTCAGATCGGCGGAGTCCTGGAACCGATCAACGCGTCTCCAGTCATTGTTGAAGACGATGTGCTCATTGGCGGCAATTGCGGAGTGTATGAAGGCACGCTGGTGAGGACGCGGGCTGTGCTAGGTGCGGGCACGATTCTGACGCGCTCGACTCCGTTATACGACATTGTTCGCGGGCAGGTATACCGAGCTACTGACGAGAAGCCACTCGAAGTGCCGGAGAATGCGGTCGTCGTGCCCGGGTCACGAGCGGTGACGAAGGGTCAGGCTGCCGAGTGGAACTTGTCGCTCTACACACCCGTCATCGTGAAGTATCGTGATGAGAAGACAGATCAGAGAATCGAACTGGAGGAATTGCTGCGGTAACAGCTGATGACGACCCGCTAATTCGACACTATAGGCAAAGCGGGCATCGTAGCATTTCTTCGATGGCGCAGCTCCAAATGCTTTTGGCGAAAGTGCGCTTTGGCGCGTTCGCCCCAGGCGCGCACAAAGTAATAGTTGAGTCCAGCGCCAATGGCTGAACTCGCAATGGGAATTACACGCCCCGACCACTTCTCCACAGCTTCCCTGCTGGCTTGCGCTGCAATCCGCTGAATCACTTTGGGCACAAATCGATTCACGACCTCTTTTTCCAGCACCTCACGACTGATGTCTACACCGGCGGCGCTGGCCGCGGCAATCCAAAGCTCGGCGGTTTCCTCGTCAGTGTTGTATTCGAAACCATAAATCAGACTGAGCTTCTGAATGGTTCGCAGGGTAATGCCAGCAAGGATGCTGAGGTCCGGGACGATCGTCAAAATACCCCCCAGGCCAAACCCGGCGCCTTCGGCAGCAGCCAGCTTCATTCCACTGCGGATGACGTTGTTCGCGAGATCATCAAGAATACCGACATCGACGGAATAGATGCCTTGAAAGCTGTTGATCGGAACGCCATAGGCGGTGCGAAGTTGGAGGAGAAACTTGTTGGGATCTACCTTCACAGTTTCGTATGCGTGTTGAAAGCCGCGCCGCAGACCATTTTCGACCCGGCGCCGTAGCCACGACTTGCGGTGCTGTATAGCCATGTGACTTGACGTTAACTCAAGCAGCTTAGAAAAACCAGTTCCCCGTCCATGGTTCCCGGTTCGCGTCCCGTCCGCCCGGCCTGCGTATGCTACGATCAAGGGACACCTAAAATGCCAACTGGAAAACTGCACATCGTAGCCCTCGGCGGTCTGGGCGAGTTCGGAATGAACTGTATGGCGGTCCGCTGGGGCGATGACATCATCGTCATCGATGCCGGTCTGATGTTTCCCGAGGCCGAACTGTTGGGCGTGGACATCGTGGTTCCGGACATTTCCTATCTCATCGAAAACCGGCAACGTGTGCGCGCCATCATTCTCACCCATGGCCACGAAGATCACATTGGTGCATTGCCATGGATTCTTTCGGAACTCAATGTACCGGTGTGGGGCACCGAGTTCACTCTCGCCCTGTTGGAAGACAAACTCGAAGAGCACGGGCTGCTCGAGGGGGCCGATCTGCACGAGATTTGTCCCGGAGAACGGTTCAAAGCAGGCCCGTTCACGATTCATCCAATTCACGTCACGCATAGTCTTGTAGATTGCGTGTCATTGGCGATTCACACGCCGCTGGGCGTCCTCATTCACACCGGCGATTTCAAGGTCGATCCCACTCCCACCGACAACAAGATGTTCGACCTGCATGCCTTTGCAGAGTACGGCAAAGAAGGCGTGCTGGCGCTATTTCAGGATTCAACCAACGTCGAGCGCAAGGGATACACGCCGAGCGAGCGGGCTGTGCGACGCAAGTTTGATGAGGTGTTCGCGCATACCAAGAGGCGGCTGTTCATCTCTTGTTTTTCTTCGTCTATCCATCGCATAAAACTGGCTGTCGAGTTGGCATGGCAGCATGGCCGTAAAGTGGCATTTGTCGGGCGTTCGATGACCAACACTTCCGAGATTGCCGAGGATCTGGGTTACATTGAAATTCCCGAAGGACTGCTGATTCACCCCGGGGACATGAAGAACTATCCGCCCGAAAAAGTCTGCGTGATGATCAGCGGTACTCAAGGCGAGCCCATGTCTGCGCTTTCGCGGGCCGCGGTGGACAATCACAAGCACGCCAAGATCGAGAAAGGCGATACCGTTGTCCTGTCGTCAAGAATCATCCCCGGCAACGAAAAGTCGATCTACCGCATGATCGACCATCTGTTCCGCCGCCAGGCGCACGTAATTTACGAAGACGGTTCATCCCCGCCCATTCATGTGAGCGGACACGGAAGCCAAGAGGAACTTAAGCTCATCATCAATCTGGTGAAGCCGAAATACTTCATTCCGATTCATGGCGAGTACCGGCAATTGAAGCTGCACGCGGAGATGGCGGGCGCGATGCATAGCTCGGTGGGAAATGTGATGCTGATTGAGAGCGGCGAAATTCTCGAATTCGACGAACTGGGTGCGCGTAAGGCTGGCCGTGTAAACGTGGGCCGGGTTTGCATTGATTCCGGCTCGCGAACCGACGTGGTTGAAGATTTGATCATTAAGGACCGCCGCCACTTGAGCGAAGACGGCATTGTGCTGCCAATCATCGCCATCAACAAGCTGTCGGGCCGGGTGGAAAGTTCGCCGGAAATCGTGACCCGCGGGTTTGCACCGGGCGAGGACGGCTTTCTGGACGGCGCACGTCAACTTGTAATGCAGACACTGGCACTTTCAAGTGCGGAAGAGAAAGCCGATTATGGCGTGATCAAGGAAAAAATCCGCGCGGATTTGAAGCGCTACATCTCGAAGCAGACGCAGAAAAGACCCTTGATCATGCCGGTGATATTGGAAATCTAGAAGCACAAAAACTGGCCACGGCTTTTTCGCAGATCAACGGGGATAAGGCGTCAGCGGGCGGAGAAAACCGATCGTAAGCCTAGCGGATATTCACGAAGCCCAACGTCGCTTGCGTGGTGTGGCCGTGCGCACGCAGCTAATCCAATCGTCGCTGGGTGAAAATCCTTCTGCGCTAGACCATCGCAAACTGTATCTCAAGCCCGAGAACCTGCAGCCTATCGGCGCCTTCAAGCTGCGTGGGGCATACAACAAGATTGCGTCTCTTTCTCCGGAAGAGCGGGGCCGCGGCGTGATTACTTATTCCAGCGGCAACCATGGGCAAGGTGTCGCCTATGCGGCACGCGCGTTGGGAGCCAAGGCTGTGGTCGTGATGCCGAACAATGCGCCTGCGATTAAGCGCGAAGCAGCAGCGTCGATGGGAGCCGAAATCATGTTGGTTGGCCCTAGCAGCCTGGAACGCCAGACCAGGGCGGAGGAACTTGCCGCACAGCATGGTTATGTTATTGTGCCCCCGTTTAACGATGAAAAGATCATCGCTGGCCAGGGCACGATGGGCCTGGAGATTCTGGAGGATCTGCCTGAAGTCGAGACCGTGTTGGTGCCCGTTGGCGGCGGAGGAATGCTCAGCGGCGTGGCTACGGCTATCAAGTTGAGCAAGCCAGGCGCAAAGGTCATCGGCGTCGAGCCAGAACTCGCCGCGGATGCGCAAGCCAGCTTGCGATCCGGAAAGATCGTCCAGTCTACTGCCCAGCAAACCTCGCAGACCATCGCTGACGGATTGCGAACGCAGAGTATCGGTGCGATCAACTTCGAACATATTAAGCGGTACGTCGACGACATTTTGACGGTCAGTGAGCTGGAAATCCGGCAAGCCACGCAGTGGCTGGCTACGAATCCAAAAACGGTAGCCGAACCCAGCGGTGCAGTGGCAGTGGCGGGATTCTTATTCCACCAGGACCAACTGCCTAGAACCACCCTGAATGTCGCAATTATCAGTGGCGGTAATATTGATCCGCAGATGTTGCGGGAGATCACACAAGGCTGAGACGTCCCAAGCAACGCCTGTACAGTGTTTCGTCGTCATACTGTAGAAACGTAGCTTGCACGTTTTCTCGCGGCAGCGCAGCTGATTAAGACTATGCGACCGAAACTGATCATTATTGCCGGCCTCTTGCTCTGTGTTACGGCCGTGGCGGAAACAGTGCGTGGAACGCCCATAAGGGTTTCCTCCATCTATCTGTCGCCCGATTCCGGTTCCAACAAACTGGCCGAGATCGATCGCGGACGCGAGGTCGTCATCCTCGAAACCAGCGGCGGTTGGTTACACGTGGAAGCAGTGCTTTCGGAAGAAAAGGCCATCACGGGCTGGATGGTTAATAAAGGCGTTGTGCTGGGTTCGACGCCGAACGGCGATAAGATCGTGTTTGGCGAGGCCGTGAACTCGGAGGACCAAGCCAGCCAACGGCACGGGCGGCGCGGCGCGGCGCAGGATGCGATGCGTCTCTACTACCGGACAGCCGAGTATTTTCCCACGTCCCCCCTCGCAGGTGAAGGCATGTATCGTTCCGCAGATATTCGTTGGCAGATCGACAAGGCAGATGTGATGTCACGCCCATCGGCTAAAGAGAAGGAGGCATATCTTCGGGAAGGCATGCCCGAGGACTTTATGAAGGAAGTAATCAAGAAATTTCCGGGGACAAAGTGGGCCGATCTGGCGGCCTTTCACCTGATTGAAAATAAGCTGTGCGGCGACTGGCAAGGCTCGACCAAGTGTCCCGACAAGGAAGCAGATATGTACGAGAAGTACGTCAACGACCATCCTCAATCCCCTGCCATCGTGGAAGCCTTGTACGACGCAGCTTGGCGCAGGTCTGCTCTGATTGAGATGTACAAGACCGAAGGCCAGTCGAAGAAATCGGATGAATCCAGAGGCAAGGCCATTGCCCTGGCACAGAAAGCAGTGACACAGGGGGCGCAGAGCGATTGGGGACCGCGCGCTCAGCTGCTATTGTTCATGATCGAGCAGAACATTCCAACCTATGGGAACGGGGTAGACTAATTTGCCAATTTATCAAGTCGTGGTTCTAGCGATCGTTCAGGGACTGGCGGAATTTATTCCAGTCTCCAGCTCAGGACACCTGATTATTGTGCGTAGATTGCTTGGATGGAACGAACTTTCGCCCGCGCACGAGCTAACTTTTGATGTGGCTCTGCATTTTGGCACGCTGCTTTCAGTTCTCTTCTATTTTCGGCGAACCTGGTTTCAAATTATCCGGGCGGCCATGGGCGGCAAGGTCGTGCGATTTTCCGAGGCGGGCGGTGAGGATCAGAACCTTACAGCCGATGAACAACGAGACGAGCGTCTACTACTTTGGTTTCTTGCACTCGCAACAATTCCCGGCGCAATCGCTGGAAAATTGCTGGAACACTCCGCCGAAGACTACTTTCGCGAGCATATCTTTTTGATCGCTGGGGCATTGATCGTGGTCGCACTATTGATGTGGTGGGGAGAGAACGTTAGTCAATTTAACAAGCCCCTTACCCGGATCAGTCTTTCGGATGCCCTGATCGTCGGCTGCGCTCAAGCCACGGCTTTAATCCCCGGCGTTTCCCGGTCCGGTTCAACCATCACAGCCGGCTTGTTTCGCAATATGACGCGAGAAGCCGCGGTGCGATTTAGTTTCCTGCTATCCACACCTCTCATCGCGGGCGCCGCTCTGCTTAAGGCCCACGAACTCAGAAAAGAGGGTTTGCCCGCCGGAATGCACATGCCTTTTCTCGTGGGAGTGCTGGTTTCAGCGGTCGTTGGATACGCGGCGATTGCATGGCTGATTCGATATCTTCAGTCCAACAGCCTGAAGGTCTTTATCGTTTATCGCATCGTGGTGGGCGTGATTGTGATCGGCCTCGCGTTAATGTGGCACCTCCAGTAATCGCTGAGACTCTGGCTGTGCCACTGGTGCTGGCGTGTACGTGACGCTTGGTGGCACAGGTTGTGTTTGTCACTCTGGATACCACTGCCGAATCCCGAGTTGTAGGGTTCGCTCGTTCTTGTCATAATTGGAAGGCTCTGGCATAGATCTGGCACCGCCAGCAGGAGTTCGTTCCTGCGTAGTACAAAATTGCCTATGAGGTATCTCTCACAGATCTTTGCCCCGACCAATAACCGCCGGCTGAATGAGCTGGTCGGCTTTCTTTTGTGCATCTCCGCGCTCCTTCTCTTCCTCGCATTGGCCTCGTATTCGCCATTGGACCCGTCATTAAACAGCGCCTCGGTACTGACCGGTTCGCGAGCCGCTCGTAACTGGATCGGCGTCGTAGGCGCCGTTATTTCCGACCTGGTCTTGCAGGGTTTCGGGATTGGAGCATTCCTGCTTCCTGTCTTCTCTGCTGTGCTTGGCGTTCGCTGGTTTCGTTCGCGCAGGGTCTCTTCGCCGGTCGCCAAGGTCCTGGGCGGGATCTGGATGCTGATCTTTGTCCCCGCTCTGCTGGCGCTTTTGCCCGGGCACTTGCGCTGGATGAATGCGATCCCGATTGAAGGCCTGTTTGGACGGATGGTTGGCGATTTCCTCATCCATTACTTTAATTTGGCGGGAGCCTACATCGTTTGCGCTAGCGTCTTAGCCGTAGCGTTGTATCTCTCCACGGCATTCTCTTTCGCCGCGCTGCAGGTCTGGGTGCCTACCCGCTTCGCTTTCGCAATTGCTCTATGGGATCGGTGGAAGGATTGGCGGGATGCGAGCGCGAGGAAGCGCATGCAGAGCGAGCTGGAAAAACGCCGCGCTGCTCCCAAGCCAGTGATCACGACACAGATGGTTCCGGCTCGGCCTGCAGCTCCGCCTCAATCTCAGGCGCGGGTTCAAGAACCCGCTCGAACCGGCATCGATCGGACATTTGCCGAAGACAACGGAGAACAAGCCCACTCAGCGCCGGAATCACGGCCTGAGCCGCAAACGGTTTCTCCCGAAGTTACAGAGCGTGCCGATAGCGCGCAGAAACCTAAAACGACTCTGCCCCGCATTGCCGGCGGTTTCAAGCTACCCCCCAGTTCCCTGCTGCACCGGCCGGATGAGCAACAAGCCATCGATGCCAACGAATTGAAGTTGCTTGCCCAAGTGCTGACTGGAAAGTACGCGGAGTTTGACGTGCATGGGCAAATCACCCAGATCAATCCCGGCCCCGTGGTGACTACTTTTGAATTCAAGCCCGAGGCGGGCATCAAGTACAGCCGTATTACCAACCTTACGGACGATCTATGCCTTGCCCTGAAGGCGGAGAGCATCCTGATCGAACGCATGGCGGGCAAGTCCACCGTGGGCATCCAGGTACCCAACCGCGAGCGCGAAATCATCTGGCTGCGGGAGAATATCGAATCCACGGAGTTCATCGGATCAAAGTCGAAGCTCACGCTGGCGCTCGGAAAAGACATCAATGGCCGCATCGTTACCGCCGACTTGAACGGCATGCCGCACCTGCTCATCGCCGGCTCGACCGGCGCTGGAAAAAGCGTCGCCATCAACGCCATGATCATGTCGATTCTTTACAAGGCGACGCCCGATCAAGTTCGATTGATTCTGGTTGATCCAAAGCGGTTGGAGTTGGGCAATTACGAGGGCGTTCCGCACCTCTATACGCCAATCATCACCGAACCCAAATTGGCGGCGAATGCGCTGCGCAACGCCGTCCGCGAGATGGAGCGGCGGCTCAAGTTGCTGGCCGAGAAAGGCGTGCGCAACATCGACCAGTACAACAAGCTCTTCGACGAAAACGACACACCCAGCCTGTTCGGCGAAGGTTCGGAGGAACGTCCACTGCCCTACATCGTGATCATCATCGACGAATTGGCTGACTTGATGATGCTCGATTCCAGCAACGTGGAAGAGTCGATTACGAGGCTGGCGCAGATGGCGCGCGCGGTAGGCATTCACCTGGTGCTCGCAACGCAGCGGCCTTCGGTCGACGTGATCACGGGTCTGATCAAGGCGAATTTCCCGGCGCGCATGTCGTTCCGCGTGGCAACTAAGGTAGATTCCCGCACGATTCTTGATGCCAACGGCGCCGAAGCCCTGCTGGGACGCGGAGACATGCTGTACCTGCCCTCCGGGTCCGCCCGGGTTCACCGTCTGCACGCTCCTTACGTTACAGAGAAGGAGATCGCTGCGGTGGTCGAATTCTGGCGTGCTCAGGGGCTCGCCGAATACGAAGAAAAATTCCTGCAGGCACCGAAAGACGAACGTGGAGACAGCGGCTCTGGAGCCGAAGGCGGTGAGGATGAGGAAGCGGCGAATGACCCGCTCTACGAAGATGCCGTGAAGTTAGTGGTTGAATTCGGTAAGGCTTCTACTTCCCTGCTACAACGCCGTCTGCGCATTGGCTACGGGCGCGCCGCGCATCTCATCGACTTGATGGAAAGAGACGGCATCGTGGGAGCCGCGGATGGTCCCAAACCCCGCGAAGTCTTGAAACGGCCCGATTGGCTCTCTGAGGTCGAGGAATCGCTCCGATAACACGGTGGTCAAGAGGTCTCAGCTTTGCGCCAAGCTCTGAGGTTCGCGGCATAAAGGACAAGACAGAACAGATTTGCAGGAATAAAGCCCCATTGCGAAGTCCTTAGTCCGATAAAGCAAATAATTACGCTGTTGACGCCGGCCAGAACCCATCCTTCCCAATGTCTCCGACCGACCAGAATGGTTGAAAGAATTGTAAGTACGCAGGACAGATAGTCGAGCCTTAACGGCACTGAAATGCACCCCCGCAGTAATTATGCGGCAAGGGCGCCGGCTTTCTCTGTGACGCTGAACCTCTCGTAACGTAACGTTGGTACGTGCACCGAAGAAGCTGAGATCGGCACTCGACATGGCGGGTCTTTACCGGGGATCCCCAAACAATGAGGGCGATCTCCTGGGAGATCGCCCTTCTTTAGTCAAGCGGGTGCTGATTAGAACGTGATCTTCCCCACAATCTGAACCAGTCGCCCGGTCACCCCCGAGGTTTGAAACGCACCGTAAATGCTGGTGGGTGTTGGGGCCGTGGCGTAGATTTGTCCGAACGGCGCAATCCCTCCGGCCAAGTTATTCTCTGGCGAGGCGAAATGCGGATGATTCAGCAGGTTGAAAAAATTGGCTCCAAGGGCGAATTTGAATCGCTCCGTGATAGAGAAGTTCTTCATAAGGCCCGCGTCCATATCGAAGTAGCCTGGTCCGCGGAATAGGTTTCGGCCTGAGCCGAAAGTTGTCTCGGCACCGGAGGGAACGAACATGCTCGAAGTCAAGCACTGATGAGCATCACCCGCGGCAATATTTCCGGGGCCGCTGCAGCCTGGAAAAGCCTGACTTGGGTTCAGCAACGCTCCATAGACTCCCCAGTTTGGAGGAAGACCTCCTGATCCGGGCGGAATGTTCGCGATCGGCGCACCACTGTCGATGACGGAGTAAGGTAGTCCACTCCGAGCAAAGATGGTGCCCGAGAGCGACCATCCACCCGCCGCCGCTTCAAGCCAGTGACTTTGGAATTTGAATGGTTCTTCCCAGACGAATGTGCCGGTGAAGTTGTTACGAATGTCTAGATCCGAATTACCGTAGTTCAACCGTAGATTATTCGGGTCTAGCTGGTATGGCACGGTGGCGTACAGAGCAACCGGCGTGTTGAAGAGGCCAGTGGTTTCGTCCAGGGCATGGCTCCAGGTATAGCTCGCCGTGCCGCTGAAACCGTAGGAGGCCCGGTGTGTCACCGAAGCGATCAAGCCGGCGTAGTTCGAAACTCCGCCGCTGTAGATCTGCGTGACCGGACCGAACCGCGCGTCGGGCGCGGTGGTGGGTAAGGGCAGCGCCCCATTTGTGGTATACGCATTCACGGCTGAACTCTCAATTAGCTCATCGTAGCCATGCGTGCCCACATAGTTTAGATCAAAGGACGTTTTGGATCCTAGAGCTTGCTGAACTTCCAGGTTCCATTTCACGTAGGTTGGATTGCTGATTTTGCCACTCGAGAAAAAGGCGGGTGGCGCAAATCCGGGGACCGCCGCTTGCAACTGGGCGAGCGTAGCTCCCGATGCAAACCCCGAATTGAAAGCGGTATTGGAATTGACCGCGGTGGTTTGCACGTCGTTGATGCCATTGATCGTCACTCCCGGAGCGACGGGAATTCCGGGCGCGGCAGGATTCCCGGTAAGTGTAGTGCCCGTGAGACCCAAGGCATTCAACGTCGGCGCATTCGCTTCTATGTTCGTCACGATCACGCCCTGATAGAGATCGGTGAACATCCCGACCCCAGTACGTATAACGGTGTTCCTGCCGAACGGACTCCAGCTGAGACCGATTCGAGGCTGGAAGGCAACCGCCTGCAAGCTGCCGAAAGCTTGATGCTGGTTGGACTGAATTGCCTGGTTGTAGGGAATGTTCGGATCATGATCCAGCGACGTGAAGGGATCGACCAGGCGAGAAAAGCAATTGGTCTGGCAGACCGCATTCGAGTTCCGATCAGCGCGAAGGGCCGCGGTCAGCTTCAGGTTAGATTTGATTGCCCATTCATCCTGGAAATAAATACCCAGGCTGTAGATGGCAATAGGATTCCTTGGGAACTGCGTAAAGTTCTGTGCGTATAGGTTGCCGGCAGCAGGCGTCAGCAGTCCATTGGCGAAGTCCGTCAGATTTGAGAAAGCCAAGGTTCCGTAGGCATTGAACTCGTTTCCGTAATCAGTTATGTCGTTGCGGCGGAAATTGACTCCAACCTTGAAAGTGTGATTTCCGTGGTTGATCGAAAGGTCGTCCAGAATTTGATACTGGGTAGTGTTGCGGCCCTGGGGAAAGTTCGTATCAGCCAGTTGAGTACCCCCAAGGTTCGAGAATATGCTGTTCAGGGTCACGCTGTTGTAGGGCAATACGTTCAAGCGGCTACCGACAGGAGTTGACTCTCTGAAAACCGCGCTGTACCACATCCCCGAAGCCACCAGTTGGTTCACCACGTTGGGACTGAACACGTGGGTCTCATTCAGTTGACCATCGTCCGTGGGTTGGATGCTCAAATTATTAAACAGCTGTGGATTAATGAGGTCCGTTCCGGTCGGCTGGGACCCTCGGTCAAAGTGCACTCTGCCGAACAGCTTGTCTCTGGTGCCGATGTTCTGGTCGATGCGGGCCGCCAGCAGCCATTCATTGTTGTGATTGGTGCCCGAGGCATGGTCGAACAGCGAGCATGGGGCTCCGCCCACGCCGAACCCCGGAAAACTGGTGAGGTCGGAGCATCCTTGTTTGGGATCGGCAGCGGCGCTCACGGGACTGTAATTGGCGTGTCCAGGAGCGTTGTTATAAAGAGCGAACATTTGATTGTAGAACGGAATTTCTGCGCCTCTACCGTTCGCGGTCAGGTTGTTGAGCACTGCCGTTTCGAAGGCCGTGGTGGGAAGAAAAATGTTCTGCGTGGAGGGCAACACGTAACGCAAACCTTCCGTGTCCAGGAAAAAGAAGGTCTTGTTCTTGATGATGGGTCCGCCGAAGGAAGCCGACCATTGGTTGTTGACCGCGAACGGCCTGGGTGTGTTGCTAGAAGGATTGAACCAGTCGTTCGCGTTCAGCACCGTACCATTCCAATAATAATTTGCATTGCCGTGGTACTGGTTGCTGCCCGACTTGGTCACTGAATCCAGCTGTACCCCGGCCATACGTCCATATTGGGCGGTGTAGCCATTGGTCACGACCGCGACTTCCTGTACTTCGTTGGCGCCCAGCGTCAGGTTGCTTGATCCGCTATTGTTCAGATTCAAGAACGGGTCGTTGTTGTCGTTACCGTTGATGGTGAAAAGATTGGAGGTGGGAGGCAAACCGAACGCGGCGAAATTGCCATAGCCGCCGAAAGTTCCTCCCACGTTCATTACCACGCCAGGAGCCGTTTGAGCGTAGTACGTTGTGTCATTTCCGGGATTTGGCTGCAAAGCGATCTGCTTCTCGTCAACTGTCGTTGTGAGATTAGGATTTTCGGTCTGTAGCAGCGGCGCCTCGGCCGTTACCTCAATAGTCTGGTTCTGCCCATGGGGGCTGAGATTCAACGTAACACTCGTGATCTGTCCAAGTTGGGCGTCGACCGAGCGCCGCGTCT
>Ga0210403_10001667_pt1 | contig 20876 bp, 20 predicted proteins | sample IncBWC19MmetaG_FD_150863 | JGI IMG/M metagenome (GOLD analysis project Ga0210403, IMG submission 150863) | Forest soil microbial communities from Barre Woods Harvard Forest LTER site, Petersham, Massachusetts, United States - Inc-BW-C-19-M | ecosystem: Environmental > Terrestrial > Soil >... | reverse complement strand
CCTGCGCGAAGCTCGCCATACCACTCCACCGTGGCCTGCAGCGCAGGCTCGAGGCCCAGCATGGGGCGCCACCCCAGCCGCCCACGGGCACGGGAGGAGTCGAGCTTGAGATACCGCGCCTCATGCGGATGGGGGCCGTCATCGATATCCCATGCGAGCTCTCCCGGCCACAGCTCGGAAAGGCGCTGCACCAGCCATCCCACCGGCCTCGCGTCCTCCTCCGGCGGCCCGAAGTTCCAACCGGCAGCGTGCTGTGGCTGCTGCCACAGCTCCTGCGCCAGCACGAGATATCCGCTCAGAGGGTTGATTACGTGCTGCCACGGGCGTATGGAGTTGGGGTTGCGCACGCGCACGCTCTCGCCGGCCAGCGCCGCGCGCATGATGTCCGGCACGAGCCGGTCCTCGCCCCAGTCGCCGCCGCCGATCACGTTGCCGGCCCGCGCCGAGGCCAGCCGCGGGCCGTGGGGATCGGAGAAGAAGGAGCGACGGAAGGCCGCAGTGAGGATCTCCGCGCAGCCCTTGGAGCTCGAGTAGGGGTCGTGGCCGCCCATGGGCTCATCCTCGCGATAGCCCCACTCCCACTCGCGGTTCTCATAGCACTTGTCAGAGGTCACGTTGACCACCACGCGCACGCTCTGCGGGTGCGCGCGCACCGCCTCGAGCACGTTGACGGTGCCCATCACGTTGGTCTCATAGGTCTCTCGCGGCTCGGCGAAGGAGCGCCGCACGAGCGACTGGGCGGCCATGTGGATGACCACCTCCGGGGCGCAGGCGGCAACCGCCGCGGTGAGCGCCTGCGGGTCGCGCACGTCGCCCTCGATCGCGTCCATGCCCTCGCCCACGCGCGCCAGGCCATACAGCGACGGCTCGGTGGGCACGCCGTCGGCGAAGCCGGTGAGCTGCGCGCCGAGCGACTGCAGCCACAGCGACAGCCACGCACCCTTGAAGCCCGTGTGACCCGTCAGCAGCACGCGCCGCCCGCGCCAGAAGTCGGGGTCCACGCTCGCGCCGGGGACCGCCTGCGTTGAGCTCTCGGCAGCGCTCACGCTGTTACGCCCATGTCCGCCACGGCGCCTCTCCAGAGCTCCATAGCTGCTCGAGGTGGTTGCGATCGCGCAGCGTGTCCATCGCCTGCCAGAAGCCGTGATGGCGATAGGAGGCCAGCTGGCCGTCGCGGGCGAGGGAGCGCATCGGCTCCTGCTCCCACACGGTGTCATCGCCGCGCAGGCGCGCGGCCACGCGCGGGGAGAGCACGAAGAAGCCGCCGTTGGTCCAGCCGCCGTCGCCTCGCGGCTTCTCCTCGAACTCGCTGACCATCTCGCCGTCTATGTCCATCGCGCCGAAGCGACCGGGAGGCTGAACGGCGGTGACCGTGGCGTCCCTGCCCTGCTCGCGATGGAACGCGATCAGAGCGGTGATGTCCACGTCGGCCACGCCATCACCGTAGGTGAAGCAGAAGTCCTCCTCGCCCACGTAGGGCAGCACACGCTGCAGCCGGCCGCCGGTCATGGTCTGCTCGCCGGTGTCCACCAGCGTGACCCGCCACGGCTCGGTTTCGGAGCGATGGACCTGCATCTCGCCCCTGGCGAGGTCGAAGGACACGTCGCACGTGTGCAGCGAGTAGTTGGCGAAGTACTCCTTGATCAGATAGCCCTTGTAGCCGAGGCAGATCACGAAGTCCTCGATCCCGTGGGCGGCGTAGATCTTCATGATGTGCCACAGCATCGGCTTGCCGCCGATCTCCACCATCGGCTTGGGGCGCACAGCGGTCTCCTCGCTGAGCCGCGAGCCGAGACCGCCCGCAAGGATCACGACCTTCACGTCAGGGCAGGTTATTCGACGCGACGGTGGCTCACCGCATGATGCACGGCGGGCGGTAGCCCGGCGGCAGAAGCGCGCCCATATGCAGCGGTTGAAGGGGAAGGTCGCGCAGAGCCACGCTCGTGAGCTGGACCGGCCCGAGCGTGACCCATTGGCAGTGCGTGAAAACGCCGCCGCCCCTCACTTCGCTCCCGCCTTCCAGGCGGCTGCCCTGCTGAGCCCATGCAAGCTCATCGCCGCTCAGGTCCACTCCCAACACCCCCAGGAAACCTTCCAGGTCAACCACGGGCCGGATCGCTCCGCTACGCAGATCGAGCACCTTAATCTGCTCGCCCGAGGTAGCTCCTACCGTGGCATAGGCGATTCGCCCTGCGGAGAGGCTGGCCGCGCCGCCGACCTGTTGGGGGAGCGGCGATCGCGAGCTGGAGTGGACGACGTTCGCCGTGACGATCGAGCCCAGTTCGTGCGCCGAGGGTTGACGCGGCGTTGCCCACCAGCCCTCCGTGTGCCACCCCGGCGGAATGAAGCCGCTTGCCGTGACGAGCACGTCCCCTGCGTCGTCGACGTCAGCGAGGAGGGTGTCGCGGGGACGGACCCCCAACGACCCGAAGCTCGCGCTGTAGATGTGCCGGCCGCTGCGCGAGTCGAGCACCATCACCGTAAGCGTCCTTTCTCCAGTGCCCTCCTGCAGATATGCCAAGGCGACCCGCTTGGGAGAGGAGGCGAGGCTGGCAAGGCTCTCGGACACGCGGGCGAGCGGCCGCCACACACCGCTGGGCAGGCTGACCGCGATGAGCGTTTGCGGGGCAATACCCGGTCGATGAAGGCATCTCGACTCGACCACCGCGTAGAGCACGGAGCCCGCGAGCGACATGAGCGCCGGCGCAGCGGATGGCGGGCCGTTGGTGGGCGCGCGCACAACCGTGCATCCCGCCAGGGCTGTGAGCGACCTCAACGGTCCACGGAGCAGGCCAGCCTGCACCCCGTGGGCTCTGACGACGACGATCCACTTGGAGCTGGAGGAGGTCAGCGTCTTGGCGTTGCCGCCGGCGAGCGCGCGGGTCGCCCCGGTCGGGCTCGTCAGCATTGGCGAGGTCGCGCCTCGCCACGACAGGCCTGCGGGGGTGATCTGGGGACCGGATAGGAAGCCCGGGGCGTTCGCGGTGTTGGCGACGGCGGGCGCCGCAGCGCACAGCAGAAGGCCACAAGCACCGGTCACCGCCCATCGGAGTAGTCCTGTCATGTGGAAGATCAAAGCACAGTGGCGGTCGGGGAGGGCTCGCACGCTGCCGCTACACGCCACGTGCTGTTATGTGCACCCTGGCTCCGTGGAGCGCCTGAACATCACGCTGGATGACGAACCGGCGGAGAAGCTGGCGCGACTCGCCGCCCGCATGCACGTCCAGCCTGGAACGGTCGCGCGTTCGTTGCTGGCGAGCGCCATTGACGACGCGGACCCCGATGCGCGCAACGTGGCTGAGCTGCTGGATGGGATTCCGGGTGCCTATGCGCGCGCCCAGCTCGGTCGCGAGCAGGCCACGGCCGGCGAGACCATCTCGCTCGACGAGCTGTAGACAGGTGGCTCGCGTCGAGCTGGCGGCTGCGGCCGTCGAAGACGTCGAAGGCCTGATCCGCACGCACAGCCTTCCCGCCGACACACGCGCTCGGGTGGCGCGATCGCTGCGAGCGTTGGAGCGCTTCCCGCTCATGGGACCAGCACTCGACGGACGCTGGACGGGCTTGCGCTTCTTGCTTGGCCCGTGGCGGTGGCTGCTGCTCGTTTATGTGTTCATTGAGTCGGAGGACCGAGTTGTCGTGGTCACGGCCCAGGACGGGCGCGTCGACCGCCGCCGCTGCGCGGAAGCCTCACGGAGTGCCGCATAGTCGAAGCCCTCTGGCTGCCGGAAACGGTCGGACAGGTGCTTGGCGGCCGCACGCCGGCGCTGCTCATAGCTTTCTTCGGCTTGGCTCCTTTGCCTAAGCGCCTCCTCGCCCTTGCTGACCAGCGCAGCGAGGATCTTTGAATCTGACGTCCCGGCCGGGAAGCTGCGCCGACTTCGCTGGAGTGCGAACTCGACTTTCTCGTCACTCGTAATGGTGTAGCGGCGCTTCTTCGTCGGCATACAAGGAGTGTGGCATTAAGTGCAGCGCTCTTGCCAGGCTACTTTCCCATGGGAATGTGGGACTGTCTCGATTTGCAGGCGATTCCCACTTTCGCGCGCATATCGGTCCCATTTTCGCCCACATCGCATTCCCACCTTTGCGTACCTATCGCTCCCATTTCGCGCTGGCCCCCCCGAACCGGCCGCTCCCATAAGCCCGTCCCGCGTCCTCACCGCTCCCACACCCCCCCAGCCGAGGTCGCCTGCTCGCTCTCCGGTCGTTTGGGCCTTCAGGGGATACGGATGAGCAGCCTGTAGGCGAGTCCGGCGCGGCGCATCGTTTCGGCGTCGAGCAGACTGGATCCCGGCAGGTTCAGACGCTGCTCGGCGACGCGTAGCCACCTGCGCTCGGTCTTGCGCAGCTCGGCCACCATCTCGCGAGGATCCTCGATGAGCGCCAAGAGCCGCAGGAGATCCTCGCGCTGCGTCTCTGGGTCGCTGTGGACCATTAGTGATCGGGCCTTGATGAGCACCGCCCCGAGCAGTGTCGGCCGGCGAAGCTCGAACGAGCGTCCCTTGACGATCACGGTGACGGTCTCTGACCGAGTGATGGCCTGGGAGCCACCTGGTATGCCGATCGCCTTGAGGCCAGCCCCGAGGTCCGGCGGCGGCTTGATGCCATCCGGCGCCAGCACATCGACGATTCGCCCGTCGCGCTGGTAGCGATGCGCATAGCCGTCCTGGTCTGGGCCGACCAACTCGAAACCATCTCCACGGAGCGCCACGTCGATAGAGCTCAGCGCGCCCTGTGGTCGCGCTTGACCAAGGACGTCGATGTCGCGGGTAAACCGCACGTCGCTGACGCCGTGCTCAAGGGCGTGCAATTGCACCATCAGCCCACCGATGAGCACCCACTTTCCCGGGAGCAGCTCGACGAGATCCCCCACGGCCGCCCAGAGCCCAACGGTCTCCAAATCGTCGAGGTCAATCTCGATCTCGCTCATGGCACAAGAGCACGCGCGGCCTCGCGACGGGCGCGCGGCTCGTCGCTCTCAAGCAGGTCCACCAGGATCGCGGCGCGGGGCGCGCGGAGATCACCACGCTCCAAGCGCGGCCACACGTCGTCGCCCACCCAACGGACGCGCACCGGTCCCGCCCTCGGCACAAGAGCGTGCTCGGCGACGATCGCGTGGCGGTGGCCGGCCGGCGCGTACACCTCGACTGCTGACGCCTGTCCGAGGAGACCCACCACATCACCTGCCGAGATGCCGGTGGCGAGCACGTCGGGCCGGTCGAGGATCCGGCCCAACTCCGACGGGTGGACGTCGAACTCCTCCGTCTCGGCGCGGTGACGGAGTCGGGGTGCGTACTCGCGTAGGGGGTGGTCGCGCAGCCAGGCGCGCATTCGTGAGGAGTAGCGGTCCCGGCCAGCCATGTCCTCGGCCGTGATGTCGTCCCCGGATGCCAACAGGAGGACCGCCCAGGCCATCGCCTGTGACAGGGGCCGGCCGCCACCGGGTCGCTGCCGGGCCATCCGCTGCACCGCTCGCTCATCCAGCCACCAGCTGCGCGCACGCTTGACCGCGGGCAGCCGACCCGATGCGATGTGCTGCCGCACGGCGACCGGGCCGACGCCGAGACGGTCAGCAGCCTCGCGGACACTGAGAAGTGACGCATCGGGCATAGACAGAATGCTATCGCTAGCGCAAGGGTTCTGTCCGCCGTCCCACAGCCGGCAGCAGCCCGCCCCGCGCCATCACCGCTCCCGCACCCCCACCACGTTGGACCCGCCACCCGCGAACGGGTAGTCGGCCTCCGCTTCTGAGAGCACCCTGAACTGGTAGCTCGCAGGCCCTGGAAACCTGAACCGATAGCTGGCGCGATAGCCGCCCCTGCGATCGCTGCGAATCACGTTGAACTTGATCCACGGCCCGCCCGCGGAGCGCGCCTCGAGCACCAGCAGCTTCCCGGTCGATGGCACGGGCCCGCCGAGCACACGCCCGCTGAAGTAGATCCGCCGTCCCACGCCCGCCGTCCGCGGGGCGATCGCGAGCCCGACGCCCGCTTGCACCGCGAGCGTCAGGGTGCGCGTGGCCACTGCAAGCGGGTCGCCGACGTGCGCACGGTAGGCGAAGCTCAGCGTCTGCGAGCAGGCCCCCGCCGGTATCCGCACCGTGAAGCTGCCGTCGGCGGCGGTGTGTGGCGACGCCAACGTCACTGCCGGTGCGCCGCTGTACGCAGGCCTGGATACGAGATCGATGAGCGCGCCGCCGATGGGGGCGCCGCCGGGGCCGGTGAGGCTCCCGGTGATGGTCTCCGCGCGTCCGAAGCCCGCCACCAGACGCGCGCTCCGCGTCCCCTTCCAAGCAACCGCAAGCGCTGCCTGGGTCGAGGCCGGCGTCCCGTTGGCCGACCCGGGCGTCGGCCCACCGCCCGCGCCAGCGTTGGCGCCCGCCGTCGCGCGGCCGGCGCCGCCACCGGCGCTCCCGGCCGGGGACGGCTGGCTTGCAGGCGTTGCGGTGTTCGCCACGACGATGTTGCGGTCGAGCACAGGCGCGGTGTTGCCCGCGGCGTCCACCGCGCTGACCGTCAGGTGATGAGAGCCGTTGGCCATGCCAGTGGTGTCCACAGCTACATCGGTGCTCACGCTCGCCAGGCACGGCTGCACGTAGAGGAACGCCGGCAGGCCGTCGCTCGTCTGCCCGACGTTCTTGCAGCGCCCGCCGTTTTCGTCGAGGACCGTGGTCTGCACCACCGTCCCGTCCACGCGCACGATCGCCTCATACACGCCTGCGCCCGGATCTGTCGCGGTGAACATCACGTCGCTCGTGCCGCTCACCGTGGCCGCGGTTGCCAGTTCGCCGCTCACCGCACTCGCCTGCGGGCCTGTCGCCTGTTCGAGCGTCAGGTCTGCGGCGTAGAGGTAGACCACTGCGGCGTAGCCGCTGGGATCGGAGAAACCATTGCCGCATTCGCTGCCTGAAATGCCAGCCGAGCACGAGACATTCATGAAGATGTTCTGACCGACATTGGGCGTTGGCACCGCGAGCTTGTTGGCACTCACCAGTGGCTGCCCTGGTTCGCCCAGCACGTGGCAGCCTGTCGTGAATATGCATTCGTCGAACACGTTGGTCTTCGACGGCCCAGCGAACCAGAACTGGTAGGTCGTGTTTTCGCCGCCCCTACCGTGCGAATAGCCGGCACGCCAGAGAATCGCGCGCACCAACCGATCGGCCGATGGAGCTTCAAACGTCCACGTCGCGCGGTCCACATTGCCGAGGTGGGTCGTTTTGTCTCCAAGCGCTGCTACCAGTGCACCGCCCATGCTGCACGTATCGATCGCGTAGTCGTCGTATGCACCACCCGCCGCTGTCGACCCAATCCACCCATCCGCCGGAGCCGCTTCGCCCGCTGGCGTCCGACACGTGTACACGTGATAGCTGCCTGCCCACGTCGCTGACGCCAAAGCCATAGCGGCGAGCATTGCGAGCAGCGTTGCGGTGAAGATCCTGGACACCATGTCAACCTCCTTGTCATTGCTGTGTCCATCCTTGTCGTTGCCAGTGCCGTCTTCACCCCCCTCCCTTTTTCCAGAGGTGCGCTCGCAGCGTCAACAAAGGCGTGAGCAGCGCCGAAAATGCGGGGCGGCGGCGGCCGGGCGTGTCTCTCACTCCGGCCGCCGGTCTGGCTCAGCGCGGCGTGGCGCAGGCGGCGGCGGCGCTCAGACCGCAAACCGCACAGGCAGCCGAGCGAGCCCGTAGATCCCGGACACGCCCTCGAACTCCGGCTCACCGTCGAGCTCGAGCTCCCTCACATTGCTCGCCAGGAACGTGAGGCCCTCCTGCAGCTCCGCGCGGGCGAGGTTGGCGCCCACGCAGTAGTGCACGCCGGCGCCGAAGGTGAGCGCGCGGGCGCGGCCCCGGTCCACGGTGATGTCGAAGCGGTCCGCCTCGGCGTCCGGCCCAGAGCCGTCCTCGAGGTCGCGGTTGCCGGTGAACGCACACACCATCACCACCGTTCCCTCCGGGAAGCTCACGTCGCGGTACTCCACGTCCTCGGTGAGTATCCGCGCGGTGAACGGCGTGATGGGCTCGTAGCGCAGCGCCTCCTCCACCGCGGCGGAGGCGAGGCCGGGATCGTCCACGAGGCTGCGCCACTGGTGGGGGTGTTCGGCCAGCAGCCTCACCGCGTGGGCGAGCTGGCTCTGGGTGGTGTCAACGCCGCCCACCAGCACGTTGAACACGAGGTTGATGCACTCCACGTCCGACAGCCGCTGCTCGTGATCCTCCGCCTCGATCAGCATCGAGATGAGGTCATCGCTGGGATCGTCCCTGCGCGCCTTCACAAGCCGTTCGGCGTACTCATAGAACTCCCGCACCGCCTCGTCGATGGCCTCGATCTCGCTGGCCATGCTGGCGGCGTCGAACTGCCGCTGGATCCAGTTGGACCAGTGGTGCAGCCGCGGCGCGTCCGCCAACGGCGCACCCATCACCGTGGCGATCACCTGGGATGGATAGGGCTTGGCGAACGCCTCCACGAACTCGCAGCTCACCACCCCGCCGCCACCCGCCGCCGGGCTCTCAGCGGAGGCCGAGACGGCGTCCGCGAGCAGCCCCTCCAGGAAGCCTCGCATGGCGGGGCGGTAGCGCTCCACCGCGCGGGGCGAGAGCGATGGGTTGACCAGGCTGCGCAGCCGTGCGTGGTCGGGGCCGTTGACGTGGAGGATGTTGCGCTTCATCTCCTCATACAGCGGCCCCTCGGTCACCCCGAAGATCTCCGCGATCTTCATTCCGGGGAAGATCGCGGAGCGGCTGCGCAGGAAGAACTCGGCCGACTCGCGGTCGAGCACCATGTAGCCGAAGGGCGCCTGCGCCAGCCAGCCCTTCGCGCGCACCTCGCGCATGGCCTCGTGGAAGCGTGCCCCGCGCATCGACTGGTCCGTGTAGTCGAACGCGGGGAGCTCCAGCTCATGGACGAGGGTCATGGCACGGGCGCTGATCTCTGGCGCCGCCTATTTCTTCTTCGGGCTCACGGCCTGCTTGAGGCCTGCGCCCGGCGAGAACTTGGGCGCCTTGGACGCTTTGATTTTCACGCGCTCTCCGGTCCTCGGGTTGACGCCCTGACGGGCGGCACGTTTCACCACGGAGAACTTCCCGAAGCCCGTGATGCTCACCTCATCGCCTTTTTTGAGCGTCTTGGCAACGGTGTCCAGCAGCGACTCGATGGCGCGCGAGGAGTCGGCCTTGGAGAGCCCGCTGTCGGCGGCAACCGCCTCAATCAGCTGGGTCTTGTTCATCGGGTTTCCTTTCAGTTGGTGTGAGCAGCGAGCGCGCAGGCTACCTTGCCAGCTTCTTGCCCGGGTTGAGCAGCCCCTTGGGGTCGAACGTGCGCTTGATCTGCTCGTGCAGCTCGAGCGCTCGCTGCGGCCATTGCAGGGCCAGCAGGCCGCGCTTCATCCAGCCCACGCCGTGCTCCCCCGCCACCGAGCCGCCCAGCTCGCCGGCCAGCGCATACAGCTCATCGCTGACCGCCTCGGCCGCATCGAGCTCGCGCTCCTGCTCGGGGTCCACGAGGACGGTGGCGTGGACGTTGCCCTCGCCGCCGTGGCCCCACGCGCACGAGCGCAGCCCGTGGCGCTCGGCGATGGACTCGAAGCGCTGCAGGCCCTCCGCCAGCCGCTCCAGCGGGAACACCACATCGCCGCTCACCTTCGCGCCGCGCACCGCCGTGACCACCGGGTTGATGCCGTCGCGCCAGCGCCACAGCGCGGCTGCGTCCGCCGGCTCGTGCACCGCCACCGCCGCATCCTCCAGCAGCTCCAGCAGCTCGGCGCGCTGCGCGAGCGCCTCCGCGCGCGTGCCGTCCACCTCCAGCAGCAGCACAAAGCCCGCGTGGGCCGGCACCGGGCCGAGACGCTCCTCGGCCGCGTGCGCGCCCGGGTAGGCAGCATCGGCGATCGCCAGCGTGGCGCCATCGAGGAAGTCCAGCACCGACGGGCGCAGCCCCGCCGCGAACACCTCCCCGATGGCAGCGCAGCCCTCGGCGCGGCCGCGCAAGAACACCACCATCGGCAGAGCCGCCTCGGGCGCCGGCAGCAGCCGCAGCCTCACCGCCGTTATCACCCCCAGCGTGCCCTCCGAGCCGATCATGAGGCTGCGCAGGTCATAGCCCGCCACATCCTTGCGCGCCCAGCTGCCCAGATCCACCAGCTCGCCAGGCGCGAGCACCACCTCTAGGCCCGTCACCCACGCGCCCGTCACGCCGTACTTCAGCGCGTGCGGCCCGCCCGCGTTAGTGGCCACGTTGCCGCCGATCTGCGACTGCTCCGCCGCGCCCGGGTCCGGTCCGAAGAACAGCCCGTTCTCGCGCGCCAGGCGCTGCACGTTGCGCGTGGTCACGCCCGCCTCGGGCAGCATCCGCCACAGCTCAGGCTGAAGCTCGCGCACCCGCCGCAGTCGCTCCAGCGAGAGCACCACGCCGCCCTCCATCGCCACCGCGCCGCCCGCCAGGCCACTGCCCCCGCCGCGCGGCACGATCGCCACGTCGTGCTCGTAGCACCAGGCCACCACCGCTGCCACCTCCTGCGCGCTGCCCGGCAGCGCCACCACGTCGGCATGGCCCTGCATCCCCCGGCGGCGGGTGGCGTCGAAGTTGTAGGGGGAGCCGGGCGCTGGCTCCAGGACGTGCTCGGAGCCGATCAGGCCGCCGAGCTCCGCCCGCATGGAGGTCGAGCCCATCGGCATATTATTGTCGGGCAAAGCCCGCAGGGGCTCAGCCGCGACAGTCCACGGCCACCTCGAGCGCTTGGCACACCTCTCGCATGCGGCTGTCACCAAGGCGGCCAAGCCGATCGACGAGCACGGCCACCGACACGCTCTCGACCGAGTCCAGGTTGACTGCACACCGACGCGGCACCGGGTCCTCGCCGGGCTCTAGCGCCACCTCGCTTGCGAGACTGCGGATCGTGGTCGTGCAGGGCGCAACGAGCGTGCGTCCCAGCCGCGGGATCGCTGTATCACGGGAGAGCACCACCACGGGCCGCCTGCCGATGTCGGGCAGCTCGCACCACCACACCTCCCCCCGCCCCGGCATGGACCGCGCGCTCACGACGACGAAGCGGCCTCTCGGAACGACGCCAGGTCGCCCCACTCATCTGGCTCAGTGAGGGGGTGCTCGTCGTATACGGCGTATGCGGCATCGATCTCCGCGGAACGCCGCCGCTGCAGCAGCGCGGCGAGCGCCTGGTCAAGCAGCGCGGCGTTCGTCACAGGGGAAAGCGCCCGGCGGGCCCCCGCCAACAGCTCCGCGTCAACGGTTGTACTCACGCGCGTCCTCGCCATGCCCGAATTATGCCATAGATATGGCACAGCCTCGAGCGGCTCCCGTTTTCGCAGGCGCCTCAGTCCCGTTTTCGCGGCGCCCGCTGTGGTCTACGAGCAGACCACAGGTAGCATCAACCTGTACATGGCCGTCACACCAAAGCCGCAGCAGGGGAGCGCGCCGGCGCCGGGCGAGCACCCCCACCGCACCCTCTCCGGCGAGCCCATCCGCGAGCTCTACACCCAAGCCGACCTCCCCCCGGGCGCCGGAAGCGGCGGCGAGCAGGACCCCATTGGCCTCCCCGGCGAGTACCCCTACACGCGCGGCATCCACTCCTCGATGTACCGGGGGCGACTGTGGACGATGCGCCAGTTCGCGGGCTTTGGCACCAGCGAGGAGACCAACGAGCGCTTCCGCTACCTGCTGGAGCACGGCCAGACGGGCCTCTCCACCGCCTTTGACATGCCGTCGCTGATGGGCCACGACTCAGACCACGCGCGCTCGCTGGGCGAGGTGGGCCGGGAGGGCGTGGCGGTGGACACGCTGGAGGACATGCAGACGCTGTTCTCGGGCATCGACCTGGGCGAGGTGTCGGTGTCGATGACCATCAACGCACCCGCGGCGATCATGCTGGCGTTCTACGTGGCAGCAGCGGAGTCGCAGGAGGGCGGTGGCTCTGGTGCCGCCGATCCGGTTCCCCGCGAGCGCCTGTCGGGCACGATCCAGGCGGACATCCTCAAGGAGTACATCGCGCAGAAGGAGTGGTGCTTCCCGATCGATCCCGCCATGCGCCTGTGTGGGGACATGATCGAGTGGTGCACGCGCCAGATGCCGCGCTGGCACCCCATCTCGATCTCCGGCTATCACATCCGCGAGGCGGGCTCCACCGCCCAGCAGGAGCTGGCGTTCACGCTCAAGGACGGCCTCACCTACGTGGAGCAGGCGGTGGCGCGGGGCCTGGACGTGGACGACTTCGCGCCGCGGCTGTCGTTCTTCTTCAACGCGCAGATCGACTTCTTCGAGGAGATCGCCAAGTACCGCGCCGCGCGGCGCATCTGGGCGCGCGAGCTGCGCGAGACCTTCGGCGCCAAGAGCCCCCGCTCTTGGCAGATGCGCTTTCACTCACAGACCGCGGGCGTGAGCCTCACCGCACAGCAGCCGCTCAACAACATCGTGCGCACCGCCATCGAGGCGCTCGCCGCCGTGCTGGGCGGCACGCAGTCGCTGCACACCAACTCCTACGACGAGGCGCTGGCGCTGCCCACCGAGGAGGCGGTCACGATCGCGCTTCGCACCCAGCAGATGATCGCGCACGAGACGGGTGTTACCAACACGGTGGATCCGTTGGGTGGCAGCTACTTCATCGAGTCACTGACGGACGAGATGGAACGCCACGCCTACAAATATTTTAATAAGATTGATGAGTTGGGTGGGATGGTTGACGCGGTAAAGGCGAACTATCCCCAGCGCGAGATCGCCGATGCGTCCTTTGCGTTGCAGCAGGAGATAGACGCGGGCGAACGGATCGTGGTGGGCGTCAACAGCCACCTCGCCGCCGATGAAGCGCCGATCCCCACGCTGCGCGTGGACCCGGCGCTCGAGCGCAAGCAGATCGACCGCCTGCAGGCGGCGCGCGCAAGGCGCGACGGGGCGGAGGTGGAGCGCGCGCTGGCGGCGCTGCGCGAGGACGCAGCACACGAGCGGCGCAACCTGATGGAGCCGCTGCTGGTGTGCGCCCGCGCGGGCGCCAGCGAGGGCGAGATAGTGGAGTCGCTGCAAGAGGTGTTCGGCGACTACTCCGAGACGCCAGTGTTCTAAAGGTCCGGATCTCACTCCACCAGCGGGCCGATCGCAACTTCGCGGCAGTCGTCGTGTCCTCGGATTAGAGTCCTCTCACGGGGATGCTCCCCGCCACCCTACGCACCGCCTCCGGAGGCCCGATGTTCACTGGCAAGCGCCCCGCCGCCCTGCTCTCGCTCCTCACCGTCCTCGCCCTCTCCTGCGCCCTGGCGCTCTCCGGCGCAACCGGCGCATCGGCGGCAGCCTCGAGCGCGATCGTCTCGCCGCTGCCGGGCACCGTGTCGGCGATGCCGGCGAGCCAGATCAGCTTCCTGGGCGCCTCCGCGGCGTCGCTCAGCTCGATCTCGGTGACGGGCTCTGCCAGCGGACGCCACAGCGGCCACCTTCATTCCTACTCATCGGCCACCGGCGCGAGCTTCATCCCGAGCGCGCCGTTCACGCCGGGCGAGCGCGTGACCGTGCACGCGATCTGGCGCACGCCGAGGGGCGCGCGCACGACCCTCAGCACCTCCTTCACGGTGGCGCAGCCCGCGGTTGTGTCGTTCACCGAGTTCCCCGCGGTGCCCGGCACCCCGGCGGACGTGCAGAGCTTCAACTCCCAGCCTGCGCTGCACCCGCCCGCCATCACCGTCCACCAGGCCGCGGGCGCCACCAGCGCGCCGGGCTACGTGTTCGCGGCGCCGTTCCTCGGCCCCGGCCAGTGGGGCCCGATGATCTTCGACAGCGCTGGCAACCTCGTGTGGTTCCACCAGGTGCCCACCGGCCAGGATGCAGCGGACCTGCGCACGCAGGTGCTCCACGGCAAGAACGACCTCACCTGGTGGCAGGGCCGCACGATCCAGCTCGGCTACGGGCTGGGCGTGGACGTGGTGGCTGACGCGAACTACCACACGGTGGCGGTGATCCACGCGGGCAACGGCCTGCAGGCGGACGAGCACGAGTTCAACGTCACTCCGCAGGGCACCGCTTGGGTGCTCGCCTACAGCCCCGTGACCACGAGCCTCGCCTCCGTGGGCGGTCCGGCCAGCGGCACGGTGGTGGAGGGCGTGATCCAGGAGGTGGACATCCACACGGGCCTCGTGATGTGGGAGTGGCACAGCCTCGGACGCATCGACCTCACCGAGTCCTACTCCAAACTTCCCGCCTCGCCAGCGGGCGCCTACGACTACTTCCACATCAACTCGCTCACCACCGACGCGCACGGCAACGTGCTGATCTCAGCGCGCAACACGTGGGGCCTCTACGACATCAACCACCACAGCGGAGCGGTGATGTGGCGCCTGGGTGGCAAGCGGAGCACGTTCAAGCTCGGCCAGGGCGTGCAGTTCGCCTTCCAGCACAACGCGCTGTGGCTGCCCAATGGCGACATCAGCCTGTTCGATGACGAGGGCGCGCCGCCGGTCAACCCGCCCTCGCGCGGGGAGGTGGTGCGGCTCGACACCGCCGCCAAGACGGCCACGCTGGTGAGCCAGTTCGTGCGCAACCCCGGGCCGCTCACCACCGGCAGCCAGGGCGACCTGCAGGCGCTGCCGGGCGGCAACTGGATGGTGGGCTGGGGCGGGCTGCCCAACTTCACCGAATTCAACGCCCAGGGCCAGGTGGTCTACGACGGCCAGCTCCCGCACGGAGAGTTCAGCTACCGCGTCTACCGCCTGCCGTGGGCGGGCCAGCCCACCGAACCGCCGGCGGTGGTTGCACGCTCGGTGGCAGGCACCAGCACGGTGTACGCGAGCTGGAACGGCGCCACCACAGTGTTCTCCTGGCAGCTGCTCACCGGCTCGAGCGCAGCGCACATGACGGCTGTGTCCACCACGCCGCGCAGCGGCTTTGAGACCACCATCCCCGCGCCCGCAGCGGCGATCTATGAGGTACGCGCGCTCAGCGCCTCCGGGAGGGTGCTGGGCACCTCCACGGTGGTCAGCCCGGTGGCCGGCTGAGAGTTGCGCAGGCTCACGGCCGCGGCACCGCGTGGCGCTCAGGTGAGCGCTGCGCCGTGCAGGCCGGTGGTGGGCCGCTCGCGGGCGTCCCACCACTCGCCCACCGCGTCCAGCGCGGAGCCGATGATGCCCTCGCGGAAGGAAGCGGAGTCGTTGAGGTGTGGCAGCGGCTCGGCCGGCACGGGCACTTCCAAGAACTCACACAGCGGCTCCCAGCCTTCGCTGGGGTTCCACACCAGCAGCCGCTCGGCAGGCACGGTTTGCGTGACGGTCTCGTTCCAGCGGTCCATCACCGCGGCGAGGCCGGCGTCGCTGTAGGTGTCGCCGGCCAGCACGCCAACGCCGTCATCCCAGGTCATCCACCGCAGCAGCTTCATGTAGCGCTCCCACAGAGGGTCCACGGCGGCGCGCGCCTCGCACAGGTGGTGCATGGGCGACTCGCCATGGAACACGCCCCACACCGTGCCACGCATGCTGCTCACCCATTCCTCGCCGCTGCGCACGCTGAGCAGCACCTTGGCGTCGGGGAAGTACTCCATCAGCTCGGGGTAGAAGCGGGCGGAGGGCCAGTCCACGGTGGAGCGCGCCGCGCCGAAGATGCGCTCCCAGTCGGGTGAGCCCTCGGCCACCGCTTCCCACAGCGGCAGGCCGGTGTCGAGGTCCGCGAGCAGGTCGCGCATGTGGTAGCAGGGGCCCTGGCAGAGCTGCTCCAGAGCGAACATCTGGGTGGTAGTGGCGGTGCGCGGCAGGCCGGCGCCGATCACCTTCATGAGCACATGCACATCATGGTTCGCAGTTTTCTAGCAGGTACGTGACTCGGCGGGCGCCGATGGGAGCGCGGTCTTCGCTGCTTCTTCAGGTGACCTTGAGGTAGGCGAGCACCGCCAGCACGCGGCGGTGATCGTCGTGGCAGGCCGCCAGGTCGAGCTTGGAGAAGATGTTGGTGATGTGCTTCTCGACCGCGCCCGGCGTCACCACGAGGCTCTCCGCTATGGCGGTGTTGGAGCGTCCCTCGGCGATCAGCTCGAGCACCTGGCGCTCGCGCGCTGTCAGGCGCAGCAGGCCACCCTCGACGCCCTCGCGTGGGGCCAGCAGCTGCGTGACCACCTGGCGGTCGATCACGGTGCCGCCTTCGGCCACCTTGTGCAGCGCGTCCACGAACCCCCGCACGTCGCCCACGCGCTCCTTGAGCAGGTAGCCGATCCCCGCGGTGTTCTCGCCGATCAGCTCGCTTGCGTAGGCGGTCTCCACGTACTGGGAGAGCACCAGCACGCCGAGGTCCGGCTGGCGCCGGCGCGCCTCGATGGCGGCCTGCAGCCCCTCGTCGCTGAAGGTGGGCGGCAGGCGCACGTCCACGATCGCGAGGTCAGGCTGGTGCCCGGCGATCGCCCGCAGCAGGCCCGGCCCATCTTCCACCTGGGCCACCACCTCGATGTCCTGCTCGCGCAGCAGCGCCACGAGGCCCTCGCGCAGCAGAGCGAGATCCTCAGCGATCACCACGCGCACGGCAGGCTCGCTTCCACAATCGTTCCGCTGCCCGCTGGACTGTGCACGCGCAGGTGACCGTCGAGCGCCTCCACGCGCGCGCGCAGGCCCGCCAGGCCCGCCCCGTGCCCATCGGCGCCGCCGCGGCCGTCGTCGCCAACGATCACCAGCAGCGCCCTGTGCTCGTCGCTGAGCCGCACCCAGGTGCGCTGCGCGTGGGCGTGCTTGGCGGCGTTGGTGAGCGCCTCCGCCACCACGAAGTAGGCAGCGCTCTCCACCGCGGGAGCGAGACCGTGGCGGCTGTGCACCTCGATGGCGGTGCCGAGGCCGTAGCGCCCGGCGAGCGACTCCACCGCGGCCACGAGGCCGCGGTCGGCCAGCAGCGGCGGCACGATCCCACGCGCCAGGTCGCGCAGCTCGGCGATCGCATGGTGGGCCTCGCGCTGGGCCTCCTGAATCAGCAGCCGCACCTCCGGCTGGTCGCTCGCGCGCAGCTCCGCGCGACCGAGCTGCAGCGTCAGCGCCACCAGCCGCGCCTGCGCGCCGTCGTGCAGGTCGCGCTCGATCCGCCGCAGCTCAGCCGCCTGGGCGTCAAGCGCCTGGCGGCGGGTGCGTGTGAGCATGTCGATCCTCGCCCGCAACGCCCTGCGCCCGTAGGCCACGAGCACGCGGTCGTGCAGCGCGAACAGCGAGTAGGCGCTACCGGTGGTGCCGAGTCCGAGCAAGGCCCACGCCGGCCAGAAGGTGTGCGCGCCCGCCAGCAGCCACGTGAGCAGCCACGTGAAGATCAGGATGGTGGCCGCCACGCCCACGATCGCCCACACGCACGCCACGCGCCTGACCGCGCCCGCGGGCCGGCGCCACGCCCACGCCGCGGTGAAGTCCAGCAGCACCAGCACGCCCAACCCGAGCCAGGCCCAGGCCGGCCAGAAGTAGCCGCGCGAGCCGATCGCCCAGATCGACACCACGAGCACCGCCGCGAGGAACGCCAGCCGGCGCACGATCGAGCGCACGTAGGCGCCGAAGGAGAGGCCGGCGGCGAGCACGGGCATCCAGCGCCGCGGCCTCGGCCCGGAGGGCAGGGAGAGGTTCAGGGGCAGTCGAGCCCGCTCGCTCATCCCGGCAATCGTCGCACGCGCCGCGACGAGCGGCCGTCAGGGCGCCACGGCCTTGGCCTGGCGGCGCTGCGGGCTCACCCGCTGCACATCCCACACCAGCCCCGCGCGCTCCAGCGCCGTGATCGCGAGGCCCGTGAGGTCGATCTCGCCGCGTCCCATCCCGTGGAACGCAGACGTGGGGAAGGCGTGGTGGTTGTTGTGCCACGCCTCGCCGAAGGACAGCGGCGCGAGCCACAGCAGGTTGCGCGAGTGATCGTCGGTGTCGAAGCGCCGGCGGCCGAAGAAGTGGCACAGCGAGTTGATGCTGTAGGTGACGTGGTGCAGCACGAAGATGCGCACCGCTCCGCCCCACAGAAGCCCGTCAAGCCCCGCGCCGACGGTGCCGCCGGCGAGCACGCCGAGGCCGAAGGGGATGGCCAGCCCGAGCAGGGACCAGAGGATGAACGTGCGATCCACGAACTCCACCACCGGGTCCGCCAGCAGGTCGGGAGCGAAGCGCTCGCGCGCGCCGCGCTCTGAGTGGTCGAACAGCCAGCCCACGTGGGCGTGGGCGAGGCCGCGCAGCGCCCCGCGCCAGCCGCCGCCGTGGTCCACGTGCGGGCTGTGGGGGTCGCCGGGCCGGTCGGTGTAGGCGTGGTGCTTGCGATGGTCGGCCACCCAGGAGATCACCGGGCCCTCCACCGACATCGTGCCGAGCACCGCGAGGATGCCGCGCAGCCACGGCCCGCAACGGAAGCTGCGGTGCGTGAGCAGGCGGTGGAGGCCGAGCGTGACCCCCAGCCCGGTGGCCACGTACAGCACCAGGAAGATCGCCACGTCACGCCAATGCAGCTCGCTGTTCCACAGCTGCCAGCCCGCCAGCACCAGCAGCAGCGGCGGAAGCCCGGTTATCACCGCGGTGACCGCGCGGTCCACGTTGGGCAGGATCGGCACCTGTATCTCCTCCGCGGTGGGTCGCCGGGGGGCCTGTGGCTGCCCGTCGGCGCCGCCGCTGGGCGTGGAGACGGCGCCACGGGAGGCAACGCCATCCTCACCGGCGGGCGCTGGGGCGGCAAGGTCCTGCGGGGCGGCGCTCATCCCCTTTGAGTTTGAAGCGGCGGGCGGTGCCTGTCGATGCGGTCGGCCACCCGCGTGGGGGCGGCGGACCCCCCGCTGCGATGGTGGGGAAAACCCCCCGCCGCGCGCGCCTCGGCGCGATCGGGACCGCCGCGCGCGCGGCTCGGAGCGAGGGTTGCTGCCGCCCCCGCGAGCGCTACTGTGACTCGCGCGATGCGCGGGCGCAGACCAATCAGCAGGATCGGAGTGGAGGTGCGCGAGCAGATGCTCCACGGCCACCGCGTGGTCTACCGCCAGGCGGGTAGCGGACCCGTTGTGGTGCTGCTGCACGGGATCACCTCCGACTCGACCACGTGGAGCCGCGTGATGCCCTACCTGGCGCGCCGCTTCACGGTGATCGCGCCGGACCTCATCGGCCACGGAGACTCGGACAAGCCCAGGGGCGACTACTCGCTCGGCGCCCACGCCAGCGTCCTGCGCGACCTGCTGCTCTCGCTGGGCCACAGCCGCGCCACGTTCGTGGGCCACTCGCTGGGCGGCGGGATCGTGATGCAGCTCTCCTATCAGTTCCCCGAGATGTGCGAGCGCCTCGTGCTCGTGGACAGCGGCGGCCTCGGCCGCGACGTCAGCCTGCTGCTACGGGCCGCCACGCTGCCCGGCTCGGAGTACGTGCTGCCGCTGCTGGCTGCAACTCGGCTGCTCGACGCCGGACGCCTCACCGCGGGGCTGCTCTCGCGCGTGGGCCTGCGCGTGGGAACCGACATCGAGGAGATGGCGCGGGGCCACGCGACGCTCGCCGACCCCGGCGCGCGCGCCGCCTTCATCCACACCCTGCGTGCGGTGGTGGACCCCCGCGGCCAGCGCGTGGAGGCCACCGACCGGCTCTACCTGGCCAGCCACATCCCCTTCCTGCTGATCTGGGGCGAGCGCGACACGATCATCCCCGTCTCCCACGGCCGCGCCACCCACGAGGCGATGCCGGCCAGCCGCCTTGAGATCTTCCGCAGCTCGGGGCACTTCCCCCAGCTGGACGAGCCCGAGCGCTTCCTCGACGTGCTGGGCGACTTCATCGACGCCACCGAGCCCGCCGACATCGACGCCACGGGCTGGCGCGAGCTGCTGCGCGCAGGCTGACCGCGCCGACGCTCAGGCGGGGCGCACGTCCAGCACGACCTTGCCGAGCGCGCGCCGCTCGTCGATCGTCTTCAGCGCCTCGGCGGCCTGCTCGAAGGCGAAGCGCTGGCCTACCACGGGTTTGACGACGCCCTCGTCCACCAGCGCGGCGGCCCCAGTAGTTGTCAGCGGATGCTACATCTGACCAGAGCGCTGGTCGTCCGGCCTGGCCAAACGATGACGGGCACTGCCTTACAGATGCCCTGAGTCCCTTCAACCACGTAGCTGCCTCGCTTTAGTAGGACGCGAAAGCCATGGGTCGAGGTAATGGCCGTCCTCACGACTCGGGAACCCCGCTTGATGAGAACCTTGTAGCCGATCGCTCGGCGCGGACCGGAATGGCCACGAGACGGTTTTGGTCCGCCCGCAAGCAGAACCACTCCGGCGAGGACTCCCGTGTCGGCCGACGCAACACTGGCGAGAGGTAGCCCCCCGCCTGCTTGGTGTATCGGCAAAGCACGACCCACCACACCACCTGTGTGCGCGTCTATTACCAGGTCCAGCACGGAGCCCGTCGGGGCCGGATCGCCTTTACGTACGTGGGCATCGTTGAGTGTGAAGTTCCCGTGCATCACAACGAGCACGACTGATGCTCCCAGCATCTTGCGCATCCCCGGGCTAGTTTCAGGGAACGTTGTTGATGGGTCAATGCTGCGCATCGCATCTTCGAGAGTTCCCTTGCCGACGCTCATCGTCGGAGTAGGTTCTCCCGCCCGAGCCGATGTGGTTCGGGCGATTGTCTCGATCTCGCTCAACGGCAGTTCCGGGCCGCTCGGGATCACGACCGATGCAAACGGGTCTATCGGCGGGGGGCTGTTTGAAGCCGACGCGCTCAGGATTTGTGTGCCACCAACGACCGCTATCCCAACAAGCATCATCGCCAGCAATAGTCTCCGTCGCATGTTCGCTCGCTTTCTCATCAACATATCCAATACTGGGCGTTGCCGGGGTAATTGCTATACGGATTCGCACCTATACACATGACGCCTGCTACTGATTCGAGGTTTCCGTTGATCGTAGAGCTGTTGGCACCATTCCAGGCGAGCCACCCTCCGCCGTTGACA
>Ga0210403_10001666_pt1 | contig 20883 bp, 14 predicted proteins | sample IncBWC19MmetaG_FD_150863 | JGI IMG/M metagenome (GOLD analysis project Ga0210403, IMG submission 150863) | Forest soil microbial communities from Barre Woods Harvard Forest LTER site, Petersham, Massachusetts, United States - Inc-BW-C-19-M | ecosystem: Environmental > Terrestrial > Soil >... | reverse complement strand
AAGGCGCCACGGCAGTCGCGCACGGATGTACCGGCAAGGGAAACGATCAAGTTCGCTTTGAATTGACATACCAGGCGCTTGCTCCGAATCTCAAGGTAATCGCGCCCTGGCGCGAGTGGTCGTTGAAGTCCCGCGAAGATTGCCTCGACTATGCCGAGCAGCGCGGTATTCCGGTCGAAGCAAGCCGTCAGAAAATTCATAGTCGCGACCGAAATCTCTGGCACATCAGTCACGAAGGCGGGGAATTGGAAGACGCTGGCAATGCTCCCTTCGCCTCAACATGGCAGATCACGCGCTCTCCTCAGGAAGCGCCGGATCGGGAGGAGCAGGTCTCGATTGGTTTCGAGAAGGGTGTTCCCGTCTCAGTCAATGGGATGAAACTCGATCCAGTTTCGTTGGTTGAACTGCTGAACGAAATAGGCGGACGCAACGCCATCGGCCGGATCGATCTGGTCGAAAACCGTTTCGTCGGAATCAAGTCTCGTGGTTGCTACGAAACCCCCGGGGGCACTCTTTTGGTTTTAGCTCACCGTGAACTCGAGGCATTGTGTCTGGAGCGTGATCTTTCCCACTTCAAACAGCACATTGGATTGAAGTACGCGGAACTGGTTTATTTTGGCCTTTGGTTTACGCCTTTGCGCGAAGCTTTGGATGCGTTCGTTGAGAGTACTCAAACCAACATGACAGGCACCGTCGCGTTTTCTCTCTACAAAGGAAACGTTTCTGTCGTGAGCCGCCAGTCCGAACACTCCTTGTATCGCACCGATCTTTCTTCGTTCACCATGGACGAGAGTTACGACCAGAAAGACGCGGAGGGTTTTATTCGCATCTTGGGCTTGCCTTCGCGTTCGCGAGCTCTAATGGAGAATGCGAAATCTGAGGCTACCAAATCGGGGGTCGCTCGATGAAGATGTGGTCCGGCCGTTTTCGAAAGCCACTCGATCCGGCTTTTGAGAAATGGCAACGATCTTTTGAGTTCGATCAGCGCCTGCTGGCGTACGAAATTGCCGCCAGCAGCGCCCACGCCCGCGCTCTGAAGAGTGCAGGAATTCTATCGTCAGACGAGCTGATCTCCATTTTGACAGGTCTGGAAGAAATCGGAAAACGAGCAGCAGAGTCTTCCGCCTTCCTCGAAGATGACGAGGCCGAAGATGTCCATCACTTCGTCGAGAGGCAACTCGTCGCCCTCGTCGGTGACACGGGATATAAGCTTCACAGCGGACGGAGCCGCAACGAGCAAATCGCTACGGACTTGCGGCTTTATATTCGAGCCGCAATTGACGAATTGACGTCAGGGATTTCGGAATGGCTAACCGTTCTCCTCGAACGTGCTGAGCGAACTGGAAATTCGGCGATGCCAGCTTACACGCATCTGCAACGGGCGGAGCCTGTATTAGTGGCACATTGGCTCCTTGCCTACGTAGAAATGTTTTTGCGGGATGCGGGCAGAATCGCGGATTGCCGGCGGCGGCTTAACGAGTGTCCATTGGGCTCTGGTGCGGTCGCCGGCGCTACCCTTACGCTTGATCGTCGCACCATGGCTCGCGAGTTGGAATTTAATTGCCCTACCCGCAATAGCATGGATGCAACCAGCGATCGTGATTTCGTCCTGGAATTCGCGAATGCACTTTCGCTGATTGGCGTTCATCTCAGCCGCTGGGCGGAGGAGATGATTTTATTTTCCACCCAGGAATACAACTTCATTCATTTGCCGGAGTCGTACTCGACGGGCAGTAGCGCGATGCCGCAGAAGAAAAATGCGGATTTACTCGAGCTGACGCGGGGAAAGGCAGCTCGACTAATCGGAGATAACATCGCGATCACCGTAGCTTTGAAAGGATTGCCCCTTGCCTACAACAAAGACTTGCAAGAGATGCAGGTTCCTCTGTTTGAGGCTGCCGATACCATACTCGCGCTGTTTCCGCTGGTAACTGGATGGATGAACGAGGTGGAATTCAACCACGAGCGCATGCAGCAGTCGGCGGAATCGAGCTTCATGAACGCCTGGGCGGCCGCTACTTATTTAGTGGAGCGTGGAGTCCCCTTCAGGCTCGCTCATGAGCAGATCGGAAAGGCGGTGCAGATGGCAATTGAAAAGAATTGCGAACTGCAAAAACTATCGCTTGATGAGCTGCATCAAATTAATCCTATGTTCGGTCCAGACATCTACGATCGGCTCACGCTGCAATCGGTTCTCGAACTTCACGATGTTCCCGGAGGCACGGCGCCACGGCGAGTGAAACACGCAATTGCAGATGCGAAGCAGAGAATCGCGTCCATTCGAGAGGAAATTCATGCGAACGCGTGAGGCGATTCTTCCAGATGCGGAACGAATCCACGAATTGATCTCAGCATATTCGGGAGATGGGACTCTATTGCCCCGAAGTTTTCCCGAACTCTGCGAAAACGTGCGCGACTTCATGGTGCTCGAGGATCACCGCGAGATCATTGGATGTGGAGCTCTCCATTTATACGGGACGCACCTCGCAGAGATTCGCTCGATCACAGTGGACCCGCTACATCAAGGCCGCGGAGGCGGCGAACAACTGGTTAAGGCTCTCATGGCGGAGGCAGAACGTCACCACGTCGGATGTATTTGCCTGTTCACACGAAAGCCAGATTTCTTTTCACAGATGGGTTTCTCAGTCGCTCAGCGCGAAGACCTGCCTGATAAGATCAACAAAGATTGTTGCGTTTGCCCGCGCTTTGATCGATGCGACGAAGTTGCGATGGTCCGCGGCGAGATTCCGAAAGTCTCTATTCTCCCTGAGCCCACTACCTGGTTGGTCAAACTCCAGGTATGACTCCAAGCGAGGAGCCGTCCGCGATTCACCTCCCTAAGGGATTTAGTTTTTCTACCGCGAGCGCTGGAATAAAAGTCAGTGGTCGGCCAGATTTGGCGCTGGTGGAAGCCTGCGTGGGCACGACAGCAGCCGCAGTCTTCACCAAGAACCGAGTTGTTGCGGCGCCTGTCGAGGTCGGACGTTCGTTCCTGGCTCTGGCCCACGGCCGCGTGCGCGCCGTCATCGTTAACTCTGGGAATGCTAACTGCGCCACGGGAAAGCCTGGCTTGCGCGCCTGCAAGAGGATCTCCGCTGAAACCGCGGGGCTGCTGGGCGTAGCCGTCGAAGAAGTGTTCCCATCCTCAACCGGCATCATTGGAGTTCCTCTGCCCACGGACAAAGTCGTGGCAACGTTGCCTGAACTCATATCTGCTCGCGCAGCCTCCGAAGACGCTCTGCTCCGGTTCGCAGACGCTATCTTGACCACCGACACCCGGGCTAAACTGGCCTCATCGCTCTTCAGGATGGGAAAGAAAGAAATACGATTGGTGGGAGTCGCAAAGGGTGCAGGGATGATCCATCCCCAGCTCGCAACCATGCTTGTTTATCTGTTCACAGATGCGGTTGCCAGTCCGAACCAGTTAAAACAGCTTTTGACCCACGCCTGCAATGAAAGCCTGAATTGTCTTTCGATTGACGGAGACACTTCGACGAATGACACGGCGTTGCTGATGGCGTCAGGAAAAAGCGAGATTTCTCTGAGTAGCCCCGTGGCTCGCGCTAAATTCGCAGGCATGCTGCGAGATATTTGCCAGTCACTGGCGCAGCAAATTGTTTCCGATGGCGAAGGTGTAAATCACGTGATCCGCCTGCACATCGAAGAAGCCCACAGCCGCACCGAAGGGCTCGCAATTGCGCGGGCAATCTCACGTTCGCTATTGGTAAAAACAGCCTGGGCAGGGGCCGATCCCAATTGGGGGCGTATGTTGGCGGCCGTTGGAGCTTGCGGATTAAAGATCGATCCGAATCTGGTAGATATTTCTATCGGCGCCCAGAAGGTTTGCCGCAGAGGTGTAGGAAATCCATTCGACGAAGGCCAAGCCCACGCGGAACTGGCGAAACCCGAGTGCGATATTCACATCCGGCTTCGACGAGGCTCGGCTTCCCTCATCTTTCTCACCACGGATCTAACCGCCGAATATGTTCGCATTAACGCGGACTACTCGACCTAACATGAATGAAGACGGCGTGGCCCACCTGACATCGTTCAGCTTCGGACGGACCTAAGACGAGGAAACGATAAAAACTCGTGCCACCGTCATTCAACGACATCATAAAGCCAGCGACTGTGAATCGTTACCGCAGTCGAAACATTTTTGCGAATAATACAGTATCCGCCTGATCGCTGCTTTAGCGAACGCTCCGTGCGCATGGTCGACAAGCCTGTCTATCCTTGATGTAAAGTGGAGCATCTTTATTGCGGCATTTGTTCCGCTACTTTGATTTTCAAGGAGTTACGTTTGCTAAATCAGACCGCGCCCATCGTCTGGCCGGGAAAACCCTATCCCTTGGGGGCGACCTGGGACGGAGAAGGGGTGAATTTTGCTATCTTCTCCGAGCACGCGGAAAACGTTGAGTTGTGCCTCTTCGACTCCACCGGCCGGCGCGAGCTTCATCGCGTGCTTATGCGAGAACAGACCGATCAAGTCTGGCATTGCTATCTCCCCGAAGTCCGGCCGGCTCTCCTGTACGGATATCGGGTAAACGGCCCCTATAAGCCGTCAGAAGGGCTTCGTTTCAATCAGCATAAGTTGCTACTGGATCCCTACGCCAAGCAGATTTCAGGAGATCTGAAATGGAGCGATTCGCATTTTGGATACAGAATCGGTCATAGAAACGAAGACTTGTCTTTTGACCGTCGCGACAGTGCTCCTGGCATGTTTAAAGGCGTTGTCGTCGACTCCGCATTTACTTGGGGGGCTGATCGCGCCCCGCGGATCCCCTGGCACGAGAGCGTGATTTACGAAGTGCATGTCAAAGGATTCACCCATCGGCATCCCCAAGTTCCTCCTAACCTGCGCGGTACATATGCGGGACTGGCGACCGCCCCTGTCATCGACTACTTGAAGAATCTTGGAATAACCGCAGTCGAGTTGATGCCGGTGCATTGCTTTGTGGATGACCGCCCACTGGTGGAGCGAGGACTACGAAATTACTGGGGTTACAACACGATTGGGTTTTTTGCTCCCGAACCTCGTTACTCTGCAACCGGATCACTCAACGAATTCAAGACGATGGTGAAGACACTGCATTCAGCGGGTATAGAGGTAATCCTCGATGTGGTCTACAACCACACAGCTGAAGGAAACCAGATGGGGCCGACGCTGTCGTTCCGCGGCATCGACAACTCCGTTTATTACCGCGTGTCGGGTGAAAATCCGCGCTACTACGTCGATTACACGGGAACTGGCAACACCCTCAACATGCGGCATCCCCGCGTGCTTCAGTTGATCATGGACAGCTTGCGCTATTGGGTTCTGGAAATGCACGTGGATGGTTTCCGGTTTGACCTAGCAGCAACACTCGCGCGCGAGCTACACGAGGTCGATCGCCTCGGCGCATTCCTCGACATCATTCATCAGGATCCAGTGCTCTCGCAGGTGAAGCTCATCGCCGAACCCTGGGACCTTGGCGAGGGCGGGTATCAAGTTGGAAAATTTCCGGTGGGATGGGCCGAGTGGAACGATCGCTATCGCGATGCCATACGTTCGTATTGGAAGGGAGATGGCGGGCAGATCGGAGAACTGGCATACCGCATCACAGGGTCGAGCGACCTGTACGCCCGCAGTGGACGCCGTCCTTATGCAAGCATTAACTTTGTGACCGCGCACGACGGGTTCACCTTGAATGATCTGGTGAGCTACAACCAGAAACACAACGAAGCCAACGGAGAAGGAAATCGCGACGGTACCGACAATAATCGAAGCTGGAATTGTGGCGCGGAAGGAATTACGGATGATCCTGCCGTAAATGCGTTACGCGCTCAGCAGAAGCGCAACTTCCTCGCCACTCTTTTCTTCTCACAGGGTGTTCCCATGTTGCTTGCTGGAGATTCGATTGGACACACTCAGCAAGGGAACAATAACGCATACTGCCAGGACAACGAAATCAGTTGGATAAATTGGGATGAAGGCAGCATGGACCAAGACCTTCTTGCGTTTGCTCGCCAGATCATCACATTGCGGAAGAACCATCCGGTTCTCCATCGCCGCAACTTTTTCCAAGGCAGAGCAATTAAGGGTGCTGGCGTAAAAGATATTCTTTGGCTAAAACCTGATGGCAGCGAAATGACAGACGAGGAATGGGGGCGGGAGTCGGCACGAAGCCTTGGAGTGTTTCTTGCCGGCGAAGGGCTTGAAGAGCAGGATGAACGCGGACAGCGCGTGACTGATCAGAATTTTCTCCTACTGATGAATGCTCATCATGAGCAGGTGCAGTTTCGGCTTCCGACGGTGGCGTCTGGCATGGTGTGGGTGGCATTGGTTGATACGTCCTATGAGACTTCGGCCACTCCGGGTCTCCTTTACGAGGCGGGCAGAAACTACGACCTGAAAGCCCGATCTCTGGCTGTGCTTGTCGAGCGGCAGCGCGACCAGGTACGTGACAAAGACCGAAGGCATGAAACGTAATCATCGTATGCCATTCGGAGCGGAATGCCGTGGAGACGATAGCGTTCGCTTCCGGTTGTGGGCTCCCAAAGCCCAAAGAGTCAGCCTTTCTCTGGAAAACAAACAATCGGGCGGGCTCTCAATGGCAAAACTGCATGGCGGGTGGTTCGAGCTTAGGGTCGATGACGCTAGGCCGGGCGACCGCTACAAGTATCTTATCGACGATGCCACGGAGGTTCCGGATCCAGCTTCACGGTTTCAACCGCTGGATGTGCATGGACCAAGCGAAATAGTCGATCCCAATGCGTTCGGTTGGAATGACGAGAATTGGCAGGGAAGGCCTTGGGAAGAGGCGGTTATCTACGAACTGCACGTGGGTGCGTTCAGCCCGGCAGGAACCTTCGCGGGTGTTGAGAAAAAGCTCGACTATCTCGCAGACATCGGCATCACTGCGATCGAGCTGATGCCTGTTTCCGATTTTCCCGGAAAGCGAAACTGGGGCTATGACGGGGCATTGCCTTACGCGCCTGACAGTACGTATGGGCGTCCTGAAGAATTAAAGCGATTGATTCAGTCAGCGCACGAGCGAGGGCTGATGGTGCTGCTCGACGTGGTGTACAACCACTTCGGCCCCGATGGAAACTACTTGCCGGCGTACGCTCCGCAGTTTTTTACAGATCGGCGTCGCACCCCCTGGGGAGAGGCCATCAACTTTGACGGCCGCGACAGCAGGGCGGTTCGGGATTTCTTCATTCATAACGCTCTTTATTGGTTAGAGGAATACCATTTCGATGGGTTGCGCCTCGATGCAGTGCATGCAATTTTGGACGACTCAAGTCCGGATATCCTTGTTGAGTTGGCCGAGACCGTTCGCCAGACATTCGGTTCCGATCGTCACGTCCACTTGATCCTTGAAAATGGGGATAACGCCTCTCGGTACTTGCGCCGGGAGAATCCCGAACGCCCACCCCTCTACGACGCGCAATGGAATGACGACTTTCATCATGCACTCCACGTGTTGCTTACTGGTGAAACCGATGGCTATTATCGCGACTACAGTGCAGAGCCAGCCAGGTACCTGGGCCGCTCCCTGGCCGAGGGGTTTGCTTTTCAAGGTGAGTTCTCTGAGTATGAGGGCGCGAATCGCGGTGAACCCAGTGCGGACCTGCCTCCACTTTGTTTTGTGAATTTTCTGCAGAATCACGATCAGGTCGGGAATCGTGCATTCGGCGAACGAATAACACAGCTTGCCAGCAAGGATGCTCTGAAGGCAGGCCTCGCAATTCTGTTGCTAGCTCCGTCTCCCCCATTATTGTTTATGGGAGAAGAATTTGGCGCAACCACGCCCTTCCTGTTTTTCTGCGACTTTGGCGGCGATCTGGCAACCGCGGTCACAAATGGGCGCCGGAATGAGTTTTCCAGATTTGAGAAATTTACGTCGGACGACGAGAGAGCTCAGATTCCTGACCCCAACTCTGAGAAGACATTTCAGTGCTCGAAATTAGATTGGCAAACTGTCACCGAACCGTTTCACAAAAACTGGTTGGATTTCTATCGCGAGCTGCTCTCATTTCGAAGAGAGGCTATTGTTCCGCACCTCAGAAACGGAATGGGGGGTTGCGCGCAATACGAGGTCAGCGGTCAGAAGAGCCTCACGGTGAAATGGGATCTTGGAGATAACGGTATCCTTACTTTGGTCGCCAACTTGGGATCTGAACCTGGTGCCGGCATACCGCGTCCTCCCGGCGACGTGATATATACGAATGTGCCCGAGGCTTCGCTACAGAGAGACCTGCCTCCGTGGTGCGTCGCATGGTTTCTTCGCCGATGACTGAAGCGCGCATTCCGCTGTCGACGTACCGCCTGCAATTTAATCGAAATTTTACTTTTGCCCAGGCTGCGGAGTTGGTTCCCTATCTGGCTGCTCTTGGTATCTCCCACTGTTACGCCTCTCCCTATTTGCGGGCGCGGCCCGGCAGCACTCATGGCTACGACATCATCGATCACAACCGATTGAATCCTGAGATCGGCAGCGAGGAGGATTTTGAGAGGTTCGTTGCCGCCCTGCGGGAGCATGGCATGGGACAGATTGTCGACGTCGTGCCGAATCATATGGGAGTGATGGGTAGCGACAACGCGTGGTGGATGGACGTCCTCGAAAATGGACAAGCATCCGATTACGCAAGCTACTTCGATATTGACTGGGAGCCGGTAAAGGACGAATTGCAGGGAAAGATTCTCGTCCCGGTCTTGGGCGATCAATACGGCAACGTTCTAGACAATGGCGAGCTCAAACTGAATTTTGATCGGGAAAGAGGGGAGTTCAGCCTTTTCTATCACCAGAATAAATTTCCGGTAAATCCGCGAGAATACCCGCGAATTCTGGGACGAGGTCTTGAACGCCTAGAACAGACGCTCTCCGCAAAACGCGAGGAATTTCTGGAGCTGCAAAGCCTGATCGCCGCCTTTAGTCATCTCCCAAGCCGCAACGAAACCGCGCCTGACCAGAAGGCGGAACGGTTGCGCGATAAGGAAATTCACAAACGTCGCCTGGCTGAATTGTGTGTTCGATCTCCCGAAATCGCTGCTTTCATCGAACAGAATGTTTGCGAGTTGAACGGAACGGCCGGCGATTCGAAGTCCTTTGATGAGCTTCACGAACTTGTTAAAGCCCAAGCCTACCGGCTCGCTAATTGGCGCGTGGCGGTGGATGACATCAACTACCGGCGTTTCTTTGATATTAACGATTTAGCTGGCCTGCGGATGGAGAACAAAGCGGTCTTCGATGTCACCCATCGCTTCGTTCTCGACTTGCTAGGTCAGGGAAAAGTTGACGGCCTTCGCATTGATCACCCCGACGGTCTATACAATCCCGCCCAATACCTTCGGCGGCTGCAGACGGGCCTTGGACCCGAGTCCTCCGAAGACTCCTCAGAACCTCCCAAATTTTATGTGGTAGTCGAGAAAATTCTGACTGGTGATGAACAGCTCCCGAGAGAATGGCCGGTCCACGGAACCACTGGATATGACTTCATGAATCTGGTGAATGGATTATTTGTCGATCCAGAATCGGTTGGCAAGATGGACCGTATCTACCGGGTTTTCACTGGAGGCAAAGTCAGTTTTGACAATCTCGTCTATCGCAGCAAGAAAATCGTTATGCATGGCGCTCTTGCCAGCGAGTTGAATGTGTTGGCGAATGCTCTAAGCCGGATCGCACTTGCGAATCGTCACACTTGTGATTTCACGTTGAACAGTCTGAAAGACACCTTGGGCAGGATCGTTGCGTGTTTTCCGGTCTACCGCACCTACATTTCTGAAAGTCGCGTGTCAGAAACTGATCGACAATACGTCCAGGAGGCGGTTGAGTGCGCAAAACGCCAGAGTCCCGGTTCCGACCCCAGCGTGTTTGATTTTGTCCAGGACGCATTGCTTCTCAACAAGGCGGAATCGCAGGGCAGTGTTTACCGCAAAGCCGTCACAAGATTTGCTATGAAAGCGCAGCAGTTCACCAGTGCGGTGATGGCCAAGGGGCTGGAGGATACCAGCTTCTACCGCTATCACCGGCTCGATTCGCTAAATGAAGTCGGAGGAGACCCGCGTCGATTCGGCGTAACCCCCGAAGTATTTCACGCCAAAATGGCGGAGCGGTCCAAATTATGGCCTCACACCATGCTAGATACCTCCAGCCATGATACGAAGCGATCCGAAGATGTCCGTGCCCGCATCGATGTAATCTCCGAAATACCTTACCGGTGGGCCAAAGAAGTGCGGCAGTGGCGGGAGCTGAATCAGAGCAAGAAGCACCTGGTGGATGACGTACTGGCGCCGTCACGCAATGATGAATATCTTCTGTATCAAACGTTGGTTGGGTCGTGGCCTCTCGAAGGAGCACCCGATGCCGGTTTCCGTGAACGTATGAAGCAATACATGCTCAAAGCTGTGAGAGAGGCAAAAGAAAAGAGTAGCTGGGCAAATCCTAATGTGAATTATGAAGCTGCGGTCATTGCTTTCGTTGACGAGATTTTGGTTCCCAGCCAGGAGAATGCCTTTGTGGCCAGCCTTACGGCGTTCAGCAGCGATGTTGGCCGGGTTGGCATGATCAACAGCATGTCTCAAACCCTGCTTAAGCTCACTTGCCCGGGAGTTCCTGACCTCTATCAAGGCACTGAACTCTGGGATCTAAGCCTGGTAGATCCTGATAATCGGCGTCCCGTGGACTATTCGCGCCGTGCCGAGATTCTCAACGAGATGAAGACTTGGCCGAAATCTGGCGAAGGATTGATTGCGTGCGTCCGTGATTTGGTAAATCACATGAGCGACGGACGGATCAAGATGTATTTGACCTGGAGAGCGTTAAACCTACGAAAAGAGAGTCCGAAACTTTTCACCGACGGGGACTATGTTCCGCTAGATATTCAGGGACCCAAAGCAAGACATCTCGTAGCTTTTGCACGCTCGTGGGAGGACCACGAGCTAATAGTCGTTGTGCCTCGGCTTTGCGCAAACTTGCTAGACGCCCAGCGCGGACTTCCGGCTGGCTCCTATTTGTGGGGAGATACTCGTGTAGAAGTTGGTCGAGAGGAATTTGCGAAAGCCAGCCGAAATAGAACCTACAGAAATATCTTCACAGCAAAGACTGTTGATGCAAAAAGTTCACGGCAGGAGGGATCTCTCCAAGCATCCGCCCTATTCGAAGATTTTCCCGTCGCGGCCGTAATCTCGGAGTGAGGGAGCATCCTCGCGCGCGAATTCCACGTCCATCAAGCCTGGCCAAGAAACGCGCGGATGGCGCTTTGGGTCTGGAAATCCAGGACTTCACCCAGTTGACCGAGGTCGCGCAGCAAAAGTGCAGTATCCAGTTGCTTATGGTTCTGCTCTGCCACGTTGTGAATACAGCGACGGATGAGGTTGTACTCTTCCAACAACGTCGTCGGAGTGTAGCCCTGCTCGCGCCGGTCTTTCCCGTGCCGGCTCGCAGCCTTCATAGGCTTCAAAGCAATCTCCTTCACGCTAAACTTCATGTTATTCAGGGCTTCGTCAACAACCGGCATTACCGGTGACAGGCGGCGTTTGGCGGAAATCTTAATACGCCGTATGTTGGGGTCGTCCTGAGTATATTGAAGCCACTCGTGGTGTAGAGCACCGCGTTTCTTTGAAACAAAAAAGTGGAGCCGCTTGCCCCGATTCTCTTTTTGAAAAGCTTTGGGCTGAAGAGTAGACTGTACTGAACCGAGTTTTCGGGTTATTTGTTCAATTTCCTGGGCCAATGCACTCTCCACCTCTAGAGATTGGCGTTCGCCCCTAGCGACGCGGCTGACGTAAGAAGGGTCCACTCCAAGCTTACGTGAAACCCGCACGTACAGGCCGCGATAGAGAGTCTGAGGTGATAAACCGATTAACTTTGAGTTTGTGGTAGGATTGTCATGATACATGACTGCCTTTCATCGGGCTGTCAATGCCGACCGTGCAGTTGAATTAACAGAGAGGTTAACCAAACAAGTTACAGTATAGCAGTTTGGTCCATGAGCAGAGCAAAAAAACCCGGACCCAGAGTTGAGCAGCGCCAATGGGCGGGACGGATCAATATTCTTCGGCGTCGCTTGGGGATGAGCCAGTCGGAACTGGGCCGCCAGTTGAATTCCTCAGCCATGGCAGTTTCCCGCTGGGAACGCGGGGTTCAGGAACCCCCTGCCAATATCAACATTCAGCTCGGGAACCTTACCGGTGACCCTGAGTGCTGGTATTTCTGGGACCGAGCCGGTCTGCACAGCGAAGATTTGATGCGAGTGTTCCCCGCCGTCCGGTCGCGGTTGCGCAAAGATCGCCCGCTCGAGTTGGAAATCGTCGAAGCGGGTGCCGCGCCCCTTGGCAAGAAAAAAAATAAATTGGTTGCAATTCCCCTGCTGCCGGTAACGGTCGCGACTCACGGCGGAAAAGGTGATCCTGCGGCCGCGCTGAGTCAAGTTCGTCCGGAGTCCATGTTGGCGGCGCCAAGTGAGTGGTGTCCCAATCCAGCCCACACCAGTTGCTTGCGAGTACATGGACGCTCCATGATGCCGCTAATCCACAGCGGTTACATTCTTGTGGTCGATACATCGCAAACCAACCGTTTAAAGCTGAGAGGGCAGATTGTCGTCGCGGCCCATAAAGAAGAAGGGCTGATCGTATCGAGACTGCAAAGGTTCGACGATACTGAGGTGCTGGTGCCGGAAAACCGCGAGTACGATTCGACGCCAATCTCGACGGCTGGCTGGAGAGTTATGGCGAAGGTGCTTTGGTGGATAGGCCACCCGAACAGCGATTCCGGCGCCTAGTTTGAGAGCTTGGATCCCGCCTTGGCCGGGAAAAAGGTTCCTCCCGCCAATACTTTCTTGACGGCTTCAACCAGGTCGCGTGCAGCTTCACTTTTGCCCACAGCACCGCGAATCCCACCGCGATTGAAGTGGCTGGTCAAATCGTCAGATAGATGAAGGGAAAACAGGATCACAGGGATATCTGGTCGGGATTTCCCAATCTCGCCAGCAGCGTCCAAACCATTCATCCCGGGCATGGTGATATCCATCACAATGACATCCGGCTCAAACCGGAAGGCCTTCTCCACAGCTTCATGGCCATTGCTCGCCTCTGCGCAGATGCTCCAATTGGGAACGGATTCCAGAAGGTTGCGAATTCCCATTCTCATGACTTCATGATCATCCACGACTAAGACTCTGACATGCGTCGGTATCGACTGGGAAAGACCGGTTTTTTCGAGGTTCATAGGAATTTGTAGAAATAGAGTCGCGAATATATTCTGTGTTTCTGCCCCAGGGCCGCAATTTCGCCAACCTGAAAATCCGGTCAATCTTATACGGCTGGGAACCCGACGCAAATAGCACAATCGTGCCAACCAGGGATCCGTTGGAGCTCACTGAAACATTCAATAGTGCCTTAGAAATTCGTATGAAATTGTCAGAAGGAAAACGTCGCCGGAAGCCGTGCATCCGCGTCATTCACGCAATTGTTCTTGCATGAATCAGGAAAAAGCTGCACAGTTTTGTAACTTCGCGTCTGGTTTTTCTACATTAACGCGCATGGAGGACTACAGCTTGAGCCCTATCGTCAGAATTCAATCCGATCGTTAATATTTCGGATGTGTGCTAGCGATACACAGCTGAAAGGAGATAACCATGCTCTATTGGGCGCTAGTGTTTCTCGTAGTGGCGATAGTGGCGGCGATTTTGGGATTCGGTGGCATAGCGGTTGCGGCCGCAGGAATTGCAAAACTTCTGTTCTTCGTTTTTCTTGTTTTCTTCGTGATCAGCTTAATCGCCCATTTGTCTCGCAGAGGCAGTGCTGGAGTTTGAACTTCGCAAAATAATTAAGATCCTCCGGCCGGGCTTCGCTGGCATGTGAAGTCCGGCTTTTCATTTCTCCTGGTTTTCCCTCCATAAAAGCAACCGGTGAGAATTCTGCTCCGTCGGTAAGCCCCCAATTCCGAAAGGCAGTATCATTTCAGCCGACCACAAAGGAGGGCCAAGAGTGGCGATTTTGGTAGTCGGCGGTGCCGGTTACATCGGAAGCCATACAGCGCACGCGCTTAGACGCAAGGGACACGAAGTTATCATTTACGACAACTTGTCGACGGGATATGCCAACCTTGCCGATGGCTTCGAACTGGTGATCGGCGATATCTCGGATTCCACGAAGCTTGCATCATTACTAACTCGCGTGGATGCGGTCATGCATTTTGCAGCCTATGCTTATGTTGGGGAATCGGTCGAGAATCCGCGGAAATATTTCCAAAACAATGTTCTTGGCAGCATCGCCCTCCTCAATGCCGTGATGGATTCTTCCGTTCGCAAATTTATCTTCTCCTCCACTTGCGCCGTCTACGGCGTTCCATTGAAAGTTCCGATGGCCGAGGACAATCCTAGATTGCCGGTCAATCCTTATGGTTCTTCCAAGCTTGCATTCGAGTTTGCCCTGGAATCTTATGCGCAAGCCTACGGGCTCCGTTTCGTCGCCTTCCGCTATTTCAATGCATCGGGCGCGGATGAGAATGGACAAATCGGGGAAATGCACGATCCAGAAACCCATCTGATCCCGGCAGTGTTTGAGGCGATCAAGGGTAAGCGTCCCGCGCTACAGATTTTTGGCGACGACTATCCCACCCCGGACGGGACCTGCGTCCGGGACTACATTCATGTCAGCGATCTTGCGGAAGCTCATGTGCTGGGTTTGGATTGTATCGACAAGGGAGAATCGGCAGCTCTGAACCTCGGAACAGGACGGGGATACTCTGTAAAAGAAGTGATTTCAACGATTGAAAAGGTGACGGGCCGGAAGGTCCCGTGGCTTCTCGCCCCGCGCCGGCCGGGAGATCCACCGGCGTTGATCGCCGATCCAAGCCGTGCGGGAAAGGTGCTGAACTGGAAGGCAAAGCGGTCGCTGGAAGAAATTGTTTCGACGGCCTGGAAGTGGGCTGAGCGTAAGCAATGACGCTGCTCCGAAATCCGCTGAACTCGGCCTCACTTGCGAAATATATCTCCGATGCGACGGATTTGAGCCCCCACTCCGCGTAACTTTTCCTCGATGTGTTCGTAGCCGCGATCGATGTGATAGACGCGGTCGATGATGGTCTCTCCATCGGCCACCAACGCCGCCAATACCAGTGACGCTGACGCTCGCAGATCCGATGCCAAAACTGCTGCCGCGCTCAACGGTGTCTTGCCGCTGACCACAGCGCGCCGTCCTTCAATCTTGATGTTCGCTCCCATGCGTACCAGTTCTTGAGCATGCATGTAGCGATTTTCAAAAATATTTTCGGTGATGGTTGAGGTTCCTTCGGCTTGGGTGGCAAGAGCCATGTATTGGGCCTGCATATCCGTAGGAAAGCCTGGGTATTCCTCAGTGATAATGTCGGCGGCCTTGAATGAAGTATCGCCAATCACGCGAACTGATTCCGCAGTCGTCGACGTTTTCACGCCGACTTCATCTAATTTTCGTAGCAGCGCGCCAAGGTGAAGAGGCTCGCAGCCGCCTACCATCAAATCGCCGCCTGTGAGCGCGCCAGCAATAATGAACGTCGCAGCTTCGATCCGATCGGGAATAATGCGATGTTTCGCTCCGTGCAGCTTTTCGACACCTTTCACCCGGATCGTCGACGTTCCGGCGCCCTCAATTCGCGCACCCATCTTATTCAGCAAATCTGCCAAGTCGGCGACTTCCGGTTCGCGAGCGCAATTCCGCATCACAGTGTCGCCTTCCGCAAGTGCGGCGGCCATCAGAAGGTCTTCAGTGCCAGTGACGGTGATCTTTTCAAAGACGATTTCTGCACCCTTCAGTCTCGTGGCACTGGCTGACACATAACCGTGCTGTTGCTCGATCTTGGCGCCGAGACTTTCCAGGCCTTTGATGTGCAGGTCGATGGGTCGGGCGCCAATGGCGCAGCCTCCGGGAAGGGAAACCCGTGCGTGTCCGCAACGCGCCACTAAAGGTCCGAGAACGAGTGTGGACGCCCGCATGGTTTTTACCAACTCGTAGGAAGCTTCGGGAGAAGCAAGGTTCCGGCAGGAAATCGTGGTGCGATGCTGCGCCCGCCCGTAACCTAACTCAACCTCCGCACCCATTGCCGACAGAAGTTTGCGTGTTGTCTCGATATCCCGGACCTGAGGAATATTCTCGAGGATAACGGGTTCTTCCGTAAGAAGTGCGGCAGCCATGCATGGTAAAGCGGCATTTTTAGCTCCGCTGACACGAATGGTTCCGAGCAACGGGTTGCCGCCGCGAATCACAAATTTATCCATATGCGGATAATTCCTTACAAAGCGCGAGTAGTTGAATATAAAGCCGAGGCTCCATTCTAATGGTGGACACTGCCTGAGACCGGAAGGAAACTGTTAATCGGGAGGGCACGGTCTTTCGAAGGCCTCCACTTGCTCCTATCGCTTCCGCGCGAGCGCGATGGCATGTCGCACATTCCCATCCACAGATTTGAGGATACGTTCGGCTTCATTGGGACCAACTCGAGCTTGCAATGTAACGAGTGCGATCGGAACACTGCCGCCGGCAGCATCTAACGTTTTCTGTGCTTTCGATTTGGGGACGCCTGCTGCTTCTTGCAATATTTTTACCCCACGTGCAGCCAGCATCACGTTCTGCGGGCGCACGTGTACCATGAGATTTCCGTACACGTATCCCAACCGAGTGAAGGCGCCACTGGAAAGCATGTTCAAGACCATTTTCTGTGCTGTTCCGGCCTTCATGCGAGTGGATCCCGAAATCACTTCCGCGCCCGTGTTAATCACTATTCCAATATTCGCCGCCTTTTCCAATTCCGAATTTGGGTTGCACACAACAGCTACAGTCTTCGCTCCTTTTCGTCTTGCGTAACGCATCGCCGCAATAGTGAATGGAGTGCGCCCGCTGGCTGCGATGCCAACCACTACATCCTTCTTCCCCGGTTTCATCTTTGCAATTGCCCGCTCGCCAAGTTTCCCGGAATCTTCATTCGATTCGACAGCCGCTGCCAGGGCCTTCGGCCCGCCGGCAATTATGAATTGCACAGTTCTTGGATCCGTACCAAACGTCGGCGGACACTCGACCGCATCCAGCGCAGCGATTCGACCGCTGGTCCCCGTACCAACGTAGATCAGGCGACCGCCTTTTCTGAGGGAATCAGCAATCAGATCGATGGCGGCAGCGATCTTAGGAAGAGCTTGTTTCACCGCCGCAGCGACTTTTGTGTCTTCAGCGTTTATAACCCGGGCAATTTGCAACGCGGATTTCCGGTCGAGGTCCGCGGATGCGGGATTAGGTTGCTCAGTGGCGAGGCCACTCAACGTCTTGGATCCCCTTCTCAACCCTCGGCCTCGACTTCTAATGCGTCAACGATCGAGTCGTGAAACATTGGCCTTATTTGTTTAATTCCTTGGTTACTGGAATCCGGCCATGTTCGATTCGTTAGCATGACAATCGCAAGATCGCGTTCTGGATCGATCCACAATGAGGTGCCGGTGTAACCGAGATGGCCGAAGGACTTCGCAGAAAAGTGCTTTCCAGATTGCGATGGAAAAGATGGGGTATCCCAGCCCAGTGCTCGAGAAGTTCCCACAGGTGAAGATTCCCGCCCAGTGAAAAGCTTTAGCGTCTCAGGGCGAATCAGCGGACGACCTTCATTCAGCAATGAATTGGCGAAGATAGCCAAGTCAGTCGCGGAGGAAAAAACTCCAGCATGTCCGGCCACCCCGCCCATCACATGAGCATTCTCGTCCTGAACTTCGCCCTGAGTGACGCGATCGCGAGTATTGTCTCCGCGTGAAGTCGGCGGAATCGAAGATCGCCACGCCGATGGAGGATTAAACGTCGTATGAGTCATTCCCAGCGCGCCAAAAACCTCCCGCTGGCAGAAGCGATCGAGCGCCTCATCTGCAATCCGCTCCAACAGCGCTCCCAGAATGATGAATCCGATATCGCTGTATTCGGCGCGAGCCCCGGGATCGGCAGTTAAATCAGTCGCGAACGCAAGTGATAGCAGACCCTCTTTACTGGAAGCCTGTTGAAACAGTTTCTCGTAGGCCGGCAAACCTGAAGAGTGCGCCAACAACATATGCACGGTCACTTCTTTGCGGCGCGGATCTACTTGAGAACGACCACTTCCAATAAATTCTGGGGCCAGAGCGACGACGGGAGCCTCCAAATCAAGCAAACCCCGCTCATAGAGAATCATCGCCATACTCGTCGTCGCGACCACCTTGGAAACCGAGGCCAGGTCAAAGATCGTGGCCGCAGTTACCTCTTGAGAGCCTGGTTCATAAGTGAACCTGCCTTCTGCCTTCGATGCAATCAGTTTTCCGTGATGAGTGACTGCGGCCGCCGCCGCCGGAAACGCGTGTTCCGCGATTCCTTTATTCAGAATCTCGAATGCATCAGAGAATTGAGTGTCCTGTTGGCCGTACGCTGGCGCAGGTGAGTGAGCATGAGCCTTCTGCGCCACGTCTGGTGAAGAAAAGGCATCCGGCAAGCTATGTACTCTCTGTGGCCGTGAAATGTTCACAATATTGGTAACAACAAATGGTAGCAGAACACCTCACACACACAGTTTGCGAAAGCGGCACCTGTAACTTGAGTTCCTTGAGATGAGCGATCCAACTTGTGTAGAGTCGAAGTATCAGCTCAATTCTCACAACTTCGTGTTGGAAGCAGCCACTGCGCCTGTTTGTCTCGGCGATGCTCTTCAGTGCTTCCGTTGGTTTACCCGCAACGGGCCTCACAAAAAAAGCCTCCAGTGGTCAACTCCCCCTGAAGGTCCTGGATGGAATTGTGATGGACGCAATCCACAGCCAGGAAATTCCTGGCGCAGTGCTGCTGGTGTGGCACAACGGCCAGGTAATTTATCGCAAGGCATTTGGTTACCGCTCGCTCGAGCCTCGCCGCGAACCGATGACCGCAGACACGATCTTTGACTTGGCATCACTCACAAAGGTTATCGCGACCAACACTGCGGTTATGCAGTTAGTTGAACGTGGAAAGGTTCGGGTTAACGAGCCCGTAGCTAGGTACCTTCCTGAATTCGCCGCGAATGGCAAAGAAGATATTTCCATCCGCGACTTACTGACCCACTATTCAGGTTTGCCGCCAGACTTGGAGTTGGACAAAGCCTCACAAGACAAAGAATGGCGAGGCAAAGAGACGGCTTATCAGATGGCTTTTGCCGAAAAACCCGTCTTTCCACCCGGGTCGCAATTTCTTTACAGCGACGTCAATTTCATTGTCCTCGGCGCGCTGGTGGAAAAAGTGTCGGGCCAATCGCTGCAGGAATACTCGGAGAAGAATGTTTTTCGCCCGTTGCACATGGGCCACACCCAGTTCCTGCCTCCGGCGTCGTGGCTACCAAAAATTGCTCCGACGCAATTTGACGAACAGAACAAGATGTTGCGCGGAATCGTCCACGACCCTACCGCCCGCCGAATGGGGGGTGTCGCAGGCCACGCTGGAGTGTTCTCCACTGCGGACGATTTGTCGAAGTTCGCTCTTGCACTTCTCCAAGGGAGTTCGATCCTCTCGTCTCCTATGGTCGAGAAAATGACCACGCCGGAGCAGCCCCCTACCTCCGATGTTTTACGCGGATTTGGCTGGGACATCGATTCCCCGTTTTCAAGTAATCGCGGAAATTTGCTGCCCGTTGGCTCGTTCGGCCACACCGGGTTCACGGGGACCTCGCTATGGATTGATCCCACCACCCAAACCTTCATAGTCTTGCTGACTAATGCTGTACATCCCCGGGGCAAGGGAAGCGCAATCGCGCTCCGCTCTAAGGTCGCGACTGCGGTGGCTTCCGCGCTGGATTTGACGGTCACTGAAACAGAACAACTGCGATGGAAGAGCATCACAGGATATAACGAAGCGGAAACGGCCGCTCGCCATGTATCCGCAAGAAATGGTTCCGTTCAAGCTGGAATCGACGTTCTGGAGGCTCATGGCTTCGATCTGCTCAGACCGTCTGAAGGGAATCCCTCGGAAGGGAAGCGAAGAATCGGCGTGTTGACCAATCAGAACGGCGTCGATTCTCAGGGACGACGCACCATCGATGTTCTCGCGCAAGCTCCCGGAATATCCCTGCAAGCGATATTCAGCCCTGAGCATGGTGTCACCGGCACACTCGATACGACTGGCGTTGGCGACACGACAGACTCGGCGACCGGTGTTCCCGTCTACAGCGTATACGGAGCAACGGAGGCTGCCCGCCGGCCGTCTCTTGAAATTCTCAAGAACCTTGATTCTGTTGTCATAGATATTCAGGACGCTGGCGTCCACTTCTATACCTACGAAACAACCCTGGGATATTTTCTGGAAGCCGCGGCCAAGGCCGGAATCGAGATCATTGTGCTGGACCGGCCTAATCCCATTACAGGATCGTTTGTGCAAGGCCCTATCGCGGATCCGGGTCGGGAAAGTTTTGTGAATTATGATCGCCTCCCAGTACGACATGGCATGACCATCGGTGAGGTAGCGAAGATGTTCAACGCGGAACATCATATTAACGCGCACCTGGAAGTTGTCCCTATGGAAGGATGGATGCGCGGTGATTGGTTCGACTCAACCGGATTGTCCTGGATTAACCCATCGCCTAACCTGCGCAGTCTTACCCAAGCCACCCTTTACCCTGGCGTTGGTCTTATCGAATACACTAACGTCTCCGTCGGGAGAGGTACGGATACTCCATTCGAGGTTGTAGGCGCCCCATGGATAAAAGCCCGTGAATTTGCCAATTACATGAACGCCCGGAACATTTCTGGAGTTCGATTCGTCCCTATTAATTTCACGCCCACCGCCAGCAACTACACCGATCAGAAATGCGAAGGCATCAACCTTATCCTCACGGATCGCAATGCGTTGGATAGTCCAGAATTGGGCATCGAACTCGCGTCCGCTTTGCAAAAACTATA
>Ga0210403_10001663_pt1 | contig 20901 bp, 22 predicted proteins | sample IncBWC19MmetaG_FD_150863 | JGI IMG/M metagenome (GOLD analysis project Ga0210403, IMG submission 150863) | Forest soil microbial communities from Barre Woods Harvard Forest LTER site, Petersham, Massachusetts, United States - Inc-BW-C-19-M | ecosystem: Environmental > Terrestrial > Soil >... | reverse complement strand
AGGCTCCCGGTGCGCAAGTCCAGAACTTGCCTGCTCCACTCCGACCACATGACTGCGCGAGCCGCTCTACGATATGATTCAAAGCCGCAGCGCCCAAGAGGGACTCATGAAAATTCGCTGGAGAATAGTTTTCGTCCTCGCCATATTCGCCATAACGCTTGTCGTGTTGATCGAGCGAAAGTCTGTGACCGCCGCTGCACAATCTCCGGCGCCTGCGAAAACCGCCGCCCCCTCATTGCCCACAAGCCAAGCTCTGACAATTCCCGACACTAATCTGTCTATTAACTCGCCAACTCCCTTGTCGCAGCGGATTGTCCACTACGAGATCGACGCTAAGTACGACGCCTCGAGCCGTACCGTGGACGCAACCGAGGTCCTCACCTATCACAATCTCACGGAACAGCCGCTCGACCACTTCCCTTTCCATCTTTATCAAAATGCTTTCCAGCCGAACGCCACCTTCGTACGTGATTCCAAACTCATGGGGAGCCGTGACACCGGGTACGCGAAATGGGAGGCGAAGTATTACGGTTCGGAGGACATCAAGAGCATTGAAGTCGAGGGACAGGGCGACCTCACCCGGAATCTCCAGTTCATCGCCCCCGACGACAATAATAAGGACGACAAGACCGTAGTCGATTTACGCCTTGCCAAGCCGGTTCCCGCCGGCGCATTCGTTCAGTTTAAGATCGCCTTCCAGATCACGTTCCCCGAAACCCAGGCGCGCTCCGGATGGAAACGCGATTTCGTTCTTGGAGGCCAATGGTTCCCCAAAGTCGGAGTCTGGTGGCACGGAGCATGGAACTGCCACCAGTATCACAACACGACGGAGTTCTTCGCCGATTTCGGCGTCTACGACGTGAAACTGACTGTCCCGCAAAACGAAGTCATTGGCGCGAGCGGCATTGAGATCAGCAATGTGACGAACTCCGACAAGACGAAGACGGTGACCTATCACGGCGATGACATTCACGATTTTGCCTGGACCGCGAGCCCACGCTTCAGAGTCAAGGAAGCCGACTATCAGGCCCAAATGGGCCCCATTAAACTCCGCTTCCTGATGCAACCCGCGCACTGGGACCAAGTTGAACGGCACGAACGGATCACGCGCGAAACTCTCGACCACTTCGAGAAATGGTACGGGCCGTATCCTTATAAAACATTGACCGTGGTGGATCCGGAGCCCGACTCCGCCGCCGGAGGCATGGAATATCCCACATTCATCACAGCGGGCACAACCTGGTGGATGCCGGAAGGCCTCCACGAGGTCGAAGGTGTCGTCGAGCATGAATTCGGACACCAGTACTGGTACGGCATGGTGGCTACCAATGAATTCGAGGATGCATGGTTGGACGAAGGTATCAACAGCTACACGGAAGTGAAGGTCCTGGACTCGATACTGGGACAGAACACATCCATCATGAACCTGGTAGGGGGGACCTATGGCGAGCGTGAACAACAGCGAGATTTCTACATCGGTACTGCCGATCGCGACGCCATGGCCCAAAACGCCTTCGCGTACGTCAACTCCTTTTCCTATGCGGGGGTTACCTACGGCAAGACCGCCAGCGTTCTGCTCACTCTCGAGGGCATCATCGGCGAAGACACCATGGCGAAGGCGATGCACACGTACTTCATGAAATATCGTTTTACTCACCCCACAAAAGAAGATTTCCTGAAAACGATCGAGGAGGTTTCGGGAAAAGATCTGCGCTGGTATTTCAACCAGGCGGTCTATGGGACGCAGGTCATGGACTACGAAGTCCTCGACGCAGATTCTTACCCGACCAATTGGTTTGAGGAAAAGAAGAAAGACGAAAAGGACGACAAGGATACGAAAAACACCGATACGGTCTATCAGTCGACCGTGACCGTCCATCGCAAGGGCGACTTCGTAATGCCCATCGAGGTCGAGGTGAAATTCGACAACAACGAAAAAGTCCGTGAGCACTGGGACGGCCAAAGCCGCTGGATAAGGTTCAGTTATCAGAAGAAGGCGAAAGTAATTTCGGCCGAAATCGATCCCGATCACACCATCCACATCGATCGTGACAACTTCAACGATAGTTTGCTCGTCGAGCCCAATCCCAAGCCAACCCATAAGCTTTCGACGTACTGGCTATTCTTCACGCAATGGGCCAGTCAGGCGATGGCTTGGTGGGCTGTGTAGTGCCTCATCAATTGTTTTCCAAAACATCGGCCGCAAAGAAGTGAAGTGAAGTGAAGTGAAGTGAATCAACTGGATTGGAGTGAAGTGGATTGGAACGAACTGGGTTGGAACAAACTGGATTAGAAGAAGTGATGCGAGCTTTAGCCTCTGAGGGGGCGTTTCAACCAGGATAAGGAAGACGAATGACGAACAAGAGCTTGCTCACTACTGGCCTCGGCAAGGTCACGCACAATAAACGATACATCTTCTGGTTCTGGCTGTTGAACCTGACTCTGGCTGAATTCGGCACCGCCGTATTCTGGCGAAGCTCTCATGCGATTCTCGACCACACTCTGCTAGCCGAGCGTCTTGTCAAAGGTTTCGACTTGGCTGTTTTCGGAGAGTTGCTGTTCAAACCAGAATTCGGAAGCCTGAGGGCGATGACACTTCCCGGCCTTTACTTTGCGTTCACGTTTTTTCTCGCCACAGCCCTTTTTCTGCCGGGTATTTTCTCCGGATACGCTTCGAACTATCGCCTGCCCCGCGAGGAATTCTTCCGTGCATGCGGACGAAACCTCTGGCGTTTCATCCGCATCATGGTCGTTGCCGGAATTGTGATGGGCATCGTTGCCGGTCTTCTTTTCATGGCCAACGGCGCCATTGTCAAAAAAGCTGGCGAGACCACCAACGAGAAGCTTCCCTTCGAATTGCAGATGACCGGACTGGCAGTGATCTTCCTGATCATGACCACCTTCCGCATCTGGTTCGACCTGGCCGAGGTGGATACGGTTTTGGACGACCAGCGGGCGGTGCGCAAATCGATAGCGGCGGCCTTCCGGCACACATTTCGCGGCCTTGCACGCCTCCTCACCAGCTATGTTGTCGTCACCATCGTCGCTGCCATTCTGTTGGTCGGAGGACTCTGGATTTGGATGAAGTTCGTGCCCGCTGAAAGCGTGTTCGGCGCGTTTGTCATTGCACAGATCACGCTCTTCCTTTTGCTGATGCCACGTTTCTGGCAACGGGCGATCGCGGTCTCTTACTGGCAACAGCGGATGCTGGCACCCATGGTCGCAGTCCATCTCATCGAACCCGCTCCGGTGCCGGTGACCACAGCTCCAATTGCTCCGGTTCCCGACTCTGCTCCCGTGGTTTCCACTCCGGCGATCCCGCCCACCGAAACGCCGCAATCGTAATGAGGCATTTCCTGACCGGGCCATCAGAGCAGGCCGATTGTGATTGCCGGATTACGTCGGCCAAGGTCCGGGTCGTCCTTCAGTCCCGGCTGCGATTGCAGGAGTCGCCAGCTTTCGTCACTGCTCTTCCACCAATTCTCCCCAAAGATGCATCCGCGAATCTTCCCAGCCTCCGCCAGTTTATGCAATCGCTTCTTCAGCATCACTTTTCTCCTTGGACTGTCCAGCAGTCGGACCGGAATACCTGGGCTGCACCCAGGCAAGTGGCGGAGGAGGTTAACGGCTAGTCGCCTGTTGCGCGCCCAGTTGAGGCGCGGGAAGTAGAAGAGGCTCTTCCGGCATGATGATCCACGCAATCAGATAGGAAAGGAAGCCGACACCGGTCATGAATGCGACGATCAGCCACACGACCCGCACAAGCGTGACGTCAATGTCGAAGTATTCGGAGAATCCGAGGCAAACGCCGGCGACCTTGCGCCCGAGTCGCGGACGGACCAGTTTTAGCCGGGCTAACGAGGCTCCCACCCGGATCCCGCAGTAGGCACAGACCAAGGCATCGTCCTGAATTACTTTTCCGCAATAGTTGCAGTACATAGCTCCGCCCTCAATTTATTTTACGAAAAGCATTGGTTGGATGTTCCCTACTTCGTCTTTGAGGAACCTTACGGGTTTCGCCCCAGAGGCACGGAGGAATGACACGGCTATTCCCGGTACGCCTCTTTCATGTGGCGGCGCGCCTGGTCGGCCTGTCCACTGTCGGCGCGCCCGGTCAGGACGGCTTCATAGGCTTTCATCGCCAAGTCACGTTTCTGGAGCAGGTCGTACATTTCCCCGGCTGCGAGATTGGCTTTCTGGCGAATATCCGGATCGGGGTTGGGGGCTTCATTGACCAGTTCGTACGCGGCTGCGGCCCCATCAAGGTCTTTCTTGCTTCGCAATAACTCACCCAAACCCCATGCAGCCAGTTCGTAGTGAAGCTTGCCATACTTCCCTTCCCGGCCGTTTTGCCAAACTCTCCGGTACCCGGCCTCAGCTTCACTGAGTCGCCCCGCGGAGCGCTCGAGGTTGGCGACTTCGGTCGGGAACAGATGGTTGCGAGGATACCTCGCTGTCAACTCCTGCATGTATCCGATGGCCTCGTCGTAGTGGTGCTCTCGGCGAAGGAACAGGGAGAGGATCACTTTGGCGTCGGTGGAGTTCTCGCCATTGCCCGTGGCTACTTCGCGCAGGTAGCTTAGTCCCTTATCCCTCGATCCGTTAAGTCCAGCCAGGGCCGCCGCAACTTTTATGCTCCATGGCAGGTTTCCGGCGACGTAGTTGTGCGTACCGACCACCATCTTGGCATCGGAGTAGGAGGGATCGAGCTCGAGCACGCGCTCGTGATCGTGGCGTGCGCCGACAGCATTGCGCAACGCCGAAAACCATGCGCGTTCGACGAGCCCGGTGTAGACCGCAAACTCGGCACGCGTAACGCCGCGGCAATAAAGTGCATTGATGTCTGCTGGATTGGCTTTGAGCCGCTTGTCTTCCAGGCTCAGGGCGCGATGTGCCAGCTCTTTGATGCGATCCTTGGTCTTGCCATCCGTAGGACGGGGGGCGCGTCCTATAAAACTATCGTTCGTGTAGTCTCCGGTGTTCATCGCACCTGTTTCGTAGAGATCGCGCATGAGAACCACAGTCAGGAGATGATTAACCGAGAACGCGTCGTCGGGATGCTTGCCAACAATCTTCTCAAGTTCCTCTGTCGCCCGGACGTAGTCCATGTTATAGAAGTGATCGAATGCCACCTCTGTTTCAGGATCGTGCGGCGGGCCATGAGTGGGCTTTGGGTCGGGTGTTATTTGCGCCCCGGCTAACGGGCCGTTCGTCATGACAAGAACGAGGAGCATAATGAGGCGAGCACACAGCGGGAGATTCATGCGCAGACTCTGCTTGAGGATCCACAAAACCCAGTTTGCCTAGTCTAAACGAAGAGCGCGCGTTCGAACCGATACTGGCTGCGGCCAGGCCCAATTCTGGCTAGAATCAAGAGCGTTATCTCCGTGCCGTGTCCGATACTTCCAAGCCGACGAAAAGCGCTCTTATACTCTCATCAGCCACAGAACTGAAGGTAGCGGAAGCACTCGTGAATCGCCTGCGACCCGGTTCGCCGAATGGAGCTCGGAGAACCGAGCGGGCGCGGCCAGCGCCGAGGCTAAGACTTGGGGCCTCGGGATTTCGAGAACTTCCGCTATCGTTCAGTCCTTTTTTTTGGTGCGTTCTTGAGTCCCAAGGCTTTCGTAACTGACGCAAGTTTACGCACTGACCCACGTAAGAATTGCTTGCAGCGCGATCGGAGCGAAAAGCCCTCGATTCATAAACTATTATTTTTCAGTATCTTGCATCTGCAACGTTTTGGTGCTTGGAGTGCCATCTAAGGTTTTTTGGGTAGGTCCCGATTTATGGCCGAGGTAGCACAAGGAACGCAAGAAGAGTTCTGGCGCCCGCCAACTCTAAGTGAGGAAGTCGCAGTTCGCGACTCCCATCCGGTGATGGCGGAAGCTTGTCCTCGGTGCGGGACCGAGTTCCTGCTGGGCTCGAAGTTCTGTCACTCTTGCGGCGGACGACGTCCAGCAGTTATTAGTTCCTCCGCCCGAGCCGATGCAGCAGCCCTAGCCGGGTTATGGGAGCGCGGCATTGACCGGATCCAAGCCGGCATCGCGGGAGTTCCCTGGAGCAAGCTTAAATTCCCTTCCTGGATGCATCATTTGCACTTTCACGAGATCAAGAGTCGTCTAAGCCTTTCGACCGCTTCGCTGATCGCGTTCGTGATCGGTCTGTCTTGCGTGGCAGGAGCCCTGCTGGTCGGCCTATACAGTGCCAAGACTTGGAATGATTTTCAGGCGATTCAGTATTACCGGGCGGAATGGCTGCTGGCGGCCACCGCTTCCTTCGTGGCCGGAATCCTTTTGAAGAAGCCCTCCCAGGATTAAGTAGATTCGCTCCCGCTGCCGGCAGCGCGCCGCTGCTGGCTCATCCGATAAAGATGGTGTACCGGTCCGATTCCCTTGCCTAACGGCTGGCCATTAGAGATCGCGGCGGTCACATAGGTCTTCGCGAGAAGAGTGGCTTCCGCCAGCCCTCGATCTAAGGCTAGATGGCATGCCATCGCGGTCGCAAAAGCGCAGCCGGTTCCGTGCGTGGACTTCGAGCGCTGGCGCTCGGCCTTGAAAACTTCCTGTTCGATCCCACGTTTGGTGCTGAAGCTCAGCAGATCCGTCGCCTTTTCGAGATGCCCACCCGTCACAACCACGGCAGATGCCCCCATCTCGTGCAACTTGGCGGCAGCGGCTTTCATTTCGTCCAATTCTTCTACTCGCTTCATTCCCGTCATCACAGCCGCTTCATCGACATTCGGCGTTACCACATCCGCCAACGGAATCAGGCGCTCGATCAAAATCCGGGTTCCGGGCGCATCGAGCAGGTCGGCTCCGGACGACGATTTAAGGATGGGATCCAGAACAATATTGGGTAGCCGACCGTTGTCGGACCCAATTGGCCTCAGGAAGTCGGCAACGGCCTTGACGACCTTCCCCGTCCCCAGCATGCCGATATGGACGGCGGCGATTTCCAAGTCGGCGACAAGCTCTTGGAGCGTATCTGTGACCAGCGCAGGATCGACTGCCTCCACCCGCTTCACCCCTGCCGTTGACTGCACCGTCATTGCAGTAATGCACGACACGCCGTAGCAGCCATGAGCAGCGATCGTCTTGATGTCGGCGGTGACGCCGGCTCCTGACGAAGGGTCAAATCCAGCGATCGTGAGCACCACAGGTGGTTTTTCGGCCATGGACTTCCGTTCTCGAAAGCTCCTCTGCTGCGCAGACTTTGGCACAGAATCTCACATCGGCAAGCTCTCGGAATTGACTTTATTCACCCTGCGGGAGAAAAATTCTTTGAGTTCATGCGAAGGGCGGTCGCCGTAAATACATGATTCCATGTAAGTTGCCGGATTGCTTCTTGTAATTCGTTGATTCCATTCGGCTTGTAAATTCTACCCTGCCGCGTCGTTCGTGCTACTTACTATTTAGTAAATGCGTAACCTTTCTGAAATAAAGGTGTTTGTCCGCATCCCTATAAATTTCCAGCATGTTACGTGTGATTTCCATTACTAGGAGATCACTGTTGGACGTGTCCTTTCGCCTTGACACACCGTTTGGCAGGCCGATAGCATCTACGAACTGCAGGCAAGACCAGCCTTAGGCCAAGGGCACTTTTGAGTATGCGAGGAGAACTGAATGCGAAGACGTATAGCTCATGGACTGGCGATCGCTTTTCTGATCGTCGGCCTGGGAGCGGCTCAGGGACCGAACATCTCGGAGGCGAAACCGGCTCCAGTTAGTTCCGTTCAAGCGAAGTCCGAAGTCCGCAAACAGGTCGGCAAGACCAAACCGTATCAAGTTGGAACAGCATCCTGGTACGGGCAGAACTTCGAGGGTAAACCCACGGCTAGCGGTGAACCGTACGATATGTACGATATGACCGCCGCCCACCTTACGCTTCCCATGGGAAGCTATGTGAAGGTAACGAACCTGCGTAACGGGAAGGCCGTCATCGTCCGGGTCAACGATCGTGGACCGATCGTCCCGGGCCGCATCATCGACGTTTCTTACGGGGCCGCCCAAGCCCTTCAGATGAAGGCTCATGGGCTGCAACGCGTACGTCTGGATCTGGTTCAATCGACCAGTGTCGCCAAATCCCGGCAACAACAGAAGCCGGATTACCAGACGGTTGCCGTCAACCATCCCCCTGTAGCGAAACTCCCGTAAAAACCCGTACACTAGGCGGGATGACGGCTGCTCTGCCCGACCGCATCCCGACCGATAGCTTGAGCTATCGAAGTGATGATCCGCGTCAGCGGCTCATCATTGCGCTTGACGTTTCGTCCGCCGCCGCCGCACAGAAGATTGTGGCGGCGGTGGGAGACTCCGCCTTGACCTACAAGGTGGGGATGCAGCTCTATACCGCCGTAGGGCCGCAGATCGTGCGCGATCTCGTAGTGTCTGGACGGCGAGTGTTTCTCGATCTGAAGTATCACGACATTCCGAACACCGTTGGAGCAGCCGTCTCCGAGGCTGAGAAGCTTGGTGTGAGCATGCTGACGATCCACGCGGCGGGAAGCACGAAGATGGTGCGAGCCGCGGTGGACGCGGCGAAGGTCCGGCCCGAGTTGATGGTGCTGGCGGTCACCGTCCTCACCAGCATGGATGCACACGATCTGGAGACGATTGGGATTCGCGGATCCATGGAAGACAGCGTGGTGCGGCTCGCTACGATCGCACTGGCCCAAGGCTGTCAAGGGGTGGTGACCTCGGCGCGTGAGGCTTTCACACTGCGCGCGGAGCTCGGTGACCGGTTCGCGATTGTCACTCCGGGCGTGCGTCCGGCGGGAAGCGGCGTGGCGGATCAGGTTCGCGTGGTAACGCCAGCAGAGGCTATCGCATCAGGCGCGAGCCATATCGTGGTAGGCAGACCGATCACAGAGGCGGCCGATCCTGCGGCCGAAGCAAGGGCGATTCTGGCGCAGATTCGCGGGTAGCGGCGATACGATCGCGCGCCGTGGAAGCCACTGCCTGGAATTCACAGTTCAACGCGATATTGCTAAAAAGCTTCCAGTTTCCGTGATGGAAGCTCCTGTTGATGATGGTGGCAATTTCGTGTGATAGGCGTGGTATATTAGTAGTATGAAGGAGAAGACATCTGTCACACTCTCACCCGAGGTGCTTACGGGGATCGATCGACTTGCTGGGAGGCAGCGTTCGCGGTCCGCTTTTATCGAAGAAGTTCTCCGCCAGTACCTGAACGATCGAGTCAAAGCAGAGCGTAAAGCTCGCGACCTCGCGATTCTCAATCGTTTCGCCCACGAACTGAATCGCGACGCCGAGGAGGGTTTGGACGACCAGGCGCCCGAACCGGAACAGGACTAGTTTCAACGGACAATCCGATGAGACGAGGAGATATCTACAGGATTTTCAGGCCAAAGCAGGATGACCCGAAACGCTATCGCTTTTATGTAGTGGTCAGCCGCCAGGAACTCCTCGACTCAGCTTTCTCGACGGCGGTTTGTGCACCCGTCTACACCAAGGGTCACGGGTTAACGACGGAAGTCGCGGTCGGAACTGCCGATGGTCTGAAACACGAAAGTTGGATCACTTGCGACAACCTGCGCAGCATTTCCAAATCGGCGCTCACGGACTTCGTAGCATCGCTTTCTGACACAAAGATGCGCCACCTGAATGAGGCGTTGTCGATAGCACTCGATCTCAGCTGAAGTGTTCTGCACGAATCGCACTTTCTCGGCTAGCACAACCGGAAGAGGCTAGTAGCTCCCGCGCATCCCAGCCCGACACGCACGAGCCACCGTACACGCTCGGCGACCACGACACCAGGAGAATCCTTCTTACGCCCTGCGATATAATCCGGCACCAGAGCGGGGGCAAAACGGCAGCGAAGCTCATTTATCTCGCCCAACAATCACAGCGATCAAAGATGGCCGCCTCGAATTCAACTACGACCACGCACGATCAAAAACTGTGCATCGCGTGCAAAGAGCCGATTCCTATCGATGCAGGGGTCTGCTTTCATTGCAGAACCAGGCAGGTGCCAGAACCAGTAGCTAAGGAACCGGAATCCAAGCGGCTATTGGCATGGATTGGCGTCGTCACGGCAGTGATCGGGCTCATCACCGGCCTAAGCGGGCTGGTTGGACCACTAAAGGGCTGGTGGAAGACGGGGCGCCAGTCGCACGCATTGCTCGCCAGCGCGCAAAGACAGGAGGAACTCGGAGAATACTCGGCTGCCATGGACACGCTTGCCGAGATCCTGAAGGCCACGCCCTCGGACACGCAGGCTCTGCATACTCAACTCGATGTTGCGATGCTGTGGATTGAAGAGATCCGAACTCCGAGGCACAACGTGGATGATGTCGCGCCGCAAGCGCGGACCATTTTTGACCGCCTCACTCCCATTCTCGAGGGCGGACTCAGCACGGCAAAAGGTTATCGGGCGGCTGACGTGGTGGCGCACCTTGGCTGGCTCAACTTCTTGAAGGGGAATATCACCGGGCAGAACGGGATCGTTGAATCGCATCTTCGCGAGGCGTTGCGCATCGATCCGGAGAACGTCTATGCCAATGCCATGATCGGGGAGTGGCTCCTGCTGCCTCGCGCAAATCTTGAAGAAGCGAAAACGCACTTCGCGACAGCGTTGAAAAGCGGCAAGGCTAAACCGTTTGTGCGCGGATGCCAACTCGAAGGGATGATCTATAACGAAGAGCCGGGTGTGCGAGCCGAACTGATTCGGGTGGCCAATCAGATGAGAAAGGACAATGACCCGATCAGCAACGACGACAAAGGAAGAATTCACTCATATTTCAGCACGACCGTTGGAACCGATGCTGAACTGCGGGAAGTGGTGTCCGCAGCACCGCCGGATGAGGTCTGGGCCACCTACGAGTGGGTCAGTCCCCCCGCCGCCGAGGCATCGGACTTCAACAAACTGGAGGCGCGCTTCATTCAGGCCAACATCGATGAGGTCTCCGACAAAAGGGAGGAGGCCCTCCAGATTTACCGGAGTCTGGACCAGGAACTGAAGCAAAGGAAGGATTCAGGTCCCCGCATTTCGCAGCGCGTACGAGATGCGGTGCAGCGGCTCAGCCACTGAGTGGCTAGAGCTTCTCGAAGAACTCACACGCCGAGCACGAGATGTAAATTCCGCCCGGGACACCACGTTCGCGGTCCTTCACGCGCTTCACGATGCGCGTCGCTTTGCCGCACTTGGGGCAATCGGTGCTCTTGGTGGTATCCATGACCTTCTTGCGGTCGGCTGTCTTTGCGATCTTGGCGCCCACTGCCATGATGAATCTCTCCTGATGTTTCGAATATGTGCGCAGCGCTCCGCGTCAACCGCTCGGAACCATGTGGAATTGTCTGGATCCACTCGGGAAGAATATGGCTGCGTCTTTGTGCTCTTCCGCCGACGTTTATTTTACAGTAACGTTGTGCTGGCTGTCTTGCCGCAGGCAGGGACCGGAAATACGATGCCGCGCAAATTCTGGCCGATTCTGAATACGCTCCTGTTTACGATTTTCGTGCCCGGCACGGTCGCGATCCTGATACCTCGCTGGCTTCTGGGTGGATTCGTGAAGCCGCCAGGTGGTGCGCTGACCTGGATCGGGGGCGCCGTATTCCTGATCGGGGCCGCTATCTACTTTCGCTGCGCTTGGGAATTTGCAGTGCGCGGGTTGGGCACCCCAGCCCCGATTGCGCCCACGAAATTTCTGGTTACGACCGCCCTCCATCGCTGCATCCGCAATCCGATGTATATCGGCGTGGCCACGGCCATTCTCGGAGAAGCCGCCGTATTCCGATCGCTTCATGTCGCAGAGTACGCCTGCGTGATGTTGCCGATCGCTCACATCTTCGTTGTCTTGTATGAGGAGCCCACCTTGCAGCGCCAATTTGGCCAGTCGTACGAGGAATACAAGAGAACTGTGCCGCGCTGGTGGCCGCGACTCTAAAGAACTCCGGCGCCCTCTTATTGATTGGCAGCGCGCATCTGCGGCGAACTGAAATTCCCGAACTCGAGTTCCGACACGATTCCTGACGGTGCACCCCGCTTGGTTTCGATCCATTGCACCCAGCGGGAAAACGGCCGGTTGTCTCCCATGCGGTACTTGTCTTTCACCGTAACCCGGATCCTGGTACCCGCCAGAAGTTGCTCGGCCCACTGTGATTCAAGATCGTGGTAACTACCCCCGTGGCCCTGGAATGCGTCTTGCAGGGCCTTCGGTGCGAAGGTATTCATGTTGGGATTCTGCAAGCCCAGGTTGCGGATATCTCCGGGCGCTCCGAACTGAATGCCGATCAAATGCCCGGCATGCTCGCCAGTCCCGCCCGACATGGCACGCTGCGCGGAAACGATGCGATGAGTCGCCACTTTGCCGGGAACGCCGAGCTCCCCCGAGGCTTCTTTGTAGGAATAATTTCCCTGGGTCCACTCACGAAAAACGAATTGCGCACTGATATCAGGTAATGCCATACGACTCTCCGAATAGCGCGGAATGGTAGCACGAAGTGGGATTGTGGGCGAGGGAGTTCAGTTCTCAGTTCTCAGAAAAGTTACTCTCAGGAGTCCGAAGTCAGGTACCTAATCTGGACGACAGCCACATCTTTACGGGCTGACATGGCCACGCAAAACAGTAATTGAAGCCTTGGGCAGTTGGTACAGCGCGTCGGCGCCGCCCTGCACCGTCGACTTTGAGGGCGGTCCATCGGGATCAGCGTGGCTGCTCTGCCCTTGCTGGCGCCATTGGTATTCATTCGAGCCGAAGGTGATGCGGTCCAATGGGCCGGAAAAATGGCGCTCTGTTTTCCCTGTGCCGAACCCAATCTTCACGGCATGATCGTTGGATTGATCGCGGTTGACCAGCATCACCGACCACTGGCCATCCGGACGCTCCACCGCATAAGCGGTGACCAGAACGTGCCCCGCGGCATCGTTGACGTCGCTCGCGGCTTTGAATTGCTTGTGTGGCGCGTCGATCGGCTGCACCCACTCCTTCGTAATCATTTGCGCGGCGATATACTGCGGCGGATACCCCACCACTTTGTAGTTCTGATCGATCAACAGAAAGTTTCCAAAGCCCGAAGTGTTTTGGGGATAGGGCATGTAATGGAAGTAGTAAGTCGCGCCCGCGCCCTCAGCCATCATGCTTCCGACGTAGTCAGCGAGCCACAAACCGCTTTTCACGGTCGAAGGGGGCGCTCCGCCTCCGATGTTGCCTTCGGTCATGAAGAACGGAATGTTCGACGGCACGCCGTTGTCTTTCCACACTTGCACGATGTGGTGCACATATTCCGGCTCGGGATAGAGATCGGCCCAGGAATAACTCGGACGGTCCTGGTACGGGTAATGCTCGAAAGAGAAGAAGGTGAAATCGTTGAGGCGGTTGTGCGCCTTCAGGTAATCGACAAAACGTCCGATCCATGAAACTTTGCCGTTGGCGTCCGGCCAAACCTCGACGTCGCCGAATGTGCCTTCGAAGGGCGGGCCTCCCAGCTTCGCCTCCGGCACAAGCTTGTGAATCGCTGTCGCAAACTGCAGATACAAAGTACCGTAGTCCTCGGGCAGCATGTGCTGGCCGTCGGCTTCTTCTCCCATCTCGACATACGAAATCGGATAGTGCCGCTTGTACAGATACGCTATTTCGTTCGCCGCATCTTCCGGAGTGGCGTACAGCATCGCGATCGGGACCATCGTCGGCAGGCCGCGCGTCACGCCGCTGTTGAAGAAGAAGTCGAAGCCCACTTGATCGCCGCGGCTGTGGTCTTCGTCAGAAGCAGCGTGCCAGGGATCGACCGAGGAAGGCCATGTAATCGTCTGATCACGGCTGGGAAAGTGCGTCACGTAATCGTTGAAGGCACCATCCTCTGAGAGCGCGCCCACATACAATTCGTTAATCGCATAGCCAACACAGTTGCGCTTGTCGGCTGAGCCATGTGTGTCGCAAGTATTGGAAGACTCCGTCATCCAAATACGGAGGTAGCGCACGGGAATCATCCAATCGACCAGCTTCAGCGTGACAGTGCCACCCTTGCCTTCTGTAACGCTGCCCAACGGATACGTCTGCCATGTGCCCTTCATCGTGCCCTCGTAAAAGGGTTCGAGTTCTCCCGTCCAGAATTGCACCGCATATTTTTTTGCGTAGGGATCGGCCCAGGCGATGCGGATGGCGTTCACATCAATCTTCGTGCCGAGGTCGACCATCACCCACTGGGGATGAAGGGAGTCATCCTCTCCGGTGAAGGCTTTGGTCAGATAAGGATTGCTCTTCCAGTAGGAATGAATATCACCGTCGGTGAGGCGCGACCATCCGTTACCGTCGCCTCGGCTGAATCCGCGGTGCGGCAGAGGAGAAGCCCAGGAGCTGTGAATTTCTTCTCCAGGCTCGGCACTGCCGACGAAATAGCCTTCCTGCTTCTCGGGATTGCTCCACTTCCCTGCCGGATTCCAGTGCCAGGCTTCCACCATCAACTCGGTGTTTTGCCGGTAGGTGACCGTTTGCCATCCCGCGCCGAGAATCTCTTTCAAGAGCGGATCTTTGAGCAGGTGATCGGGAGCACCGGTGCGTAAGCGGTCGATAGCGGCCCCCAGGGAGTGGACGGGGCTGAATGTGTTGGCGACGTGTGCCGGGTCGGAATCAACAGTGACCTTCTGGGCCGCCATGGAAATGGAAAGCGCCATCACAACAGTCGCTACAGCCAGAACTGGAAGAGAACGTTTTTCGAGACGCACGCCACCCTCCGCACTCGCAAGCAGAACCATTCGCATAAACGCAATCCTTCTATTGAAACGATTTAGCAGCCCGTAAAATCGCAAACAGAATACCACCGAAATCCTTACCAGCGTTCAAACGGTAGGCGATCCGGCGGTTATTCCAGCCGCTTTGGATTCGGATCTTCCACAACGAATACAGTTCTTGACACGCGGAAATAACAAAATCGGGGTACAATGCTGAGCGCTCTTGACCGAGAGGAAGCATTCTGCTTGGGGATCCAGCCGCAAAGGGTAATCTGATCGACCACATCACGCTCGCAGAACAACCTTCTCGTCACCTGATGTCAAAAGATCGTCGGAGAATTCCTATGACAAACTTGCGCACTCTCCTCGCTTCAGTCGGCCTGGTCTTGGCGACAATTCAATTCTCAACCGCACAACATTGGGTTCCCCAAGCGAACCAGCCCAACGCGAACCTGGCACTGAGCAACCCCCTCTTGCTCACAGACGGCACGGTCATTCTTCACCAGCAGTGCGGCCCACAATGGTGGCGTCTGACTCCGGATGCTTTCGGAAGCTACGTCAACGGAACATGGAAAAGGATCGCCTCAACGCCGTCAGCATACGCTCCTCTCTACTTTGGTTCAGCGGTGTTGCCGGATGGCCGCGTGATGGTAGCGGGCGGAGAGTACAACTACTGCCAGCCTGTTTGGACCAACATGGGTGCGATCTACGACCCAAAAACCAATAAGTGGACGATGGTAGCTCCCCCAACAGGCTGGCAATCAATCGGCGACGCCCAGACCGTGGTTTTGGCTAATGGCACCTACATGCAAGCGAACTGCTGCACCAAGGAGAGCGCTCTGCTCGATCCGGCCAAATTGACCTGGACAATCACGGGCACAAATAAGAAGGACGTTTTTGACGAAGAGGGTTGGACTCTTCTGCCAGACGGCACAGTGCTGACGGTGGATGCCTACGTGTTCGCCTATGCCAAGAACGGGAAGCGGTATGAGATCTATCATCCGTCAACCGGCAAGTGGACAAGCCCTGGAAACACCCCCGTGCAACTCTGGGATTCCTATCCCGACGCAAATCACGCGTCGTACGAACTTGGCCCGGGTGTTCTGAGACCGGACGGGACCGTCTTCTACCTGGGCGCAAATGGCGCTCCGGGACAGGCCGGGCATACTGCCACATACGATACCAATACGAAAACATGGACTGCCGGACCTGACATCCCGTATGGAATGGATGCTGCTGATGGCCCGGCCGCGTTGCTCCCGGGCGGGAGCGTGCTGTTCCAGGCCAGCCCCGGCATTTTCAACACCGGCTCTAAGTTTTTCACCTGGGATGGAACCCAGTATAGAGACGTCACATGGAGCAACACGGATGCGCCGAACATTTCGTCGTACTACGGAAATATGCTGTTGCTACCCACCGGTGAGGTCCTATACACCGACTTCGGCAATGTATGGGTTTTCCAGCACGGCGGGAATCCCAAGAGCGCATGGCTCCCGCAGATTCTCTCGGCTCCCTCGACAGTGACGCCCGGGCACACGTATGTAGTTTCGGGCCTGAACTTCAACGGATTCTCGCAAGGCGCCGCATACGGTGACGACATCCAGGGAGCCACGAACTATCCCCTGGTGCAAATCACCAACCGGGTGAGCGGCCAGGTGTCCTACGCTCGGACGCATGACCACAGCACGATGGGGGTTGCCTACACAACGCCCGCCTCGACCAGTTTCGATGTGACCCGCAACATTCCGTCCGGCGTTAGCGACTTACGGGTGGTGTGCAATGGCATTGCGTCTCTTCCCGTAACCGTGAACATTGAATAGATCGAAAACCACGCGGCTCTGATAGCGCTACCCGAATGTCTCGGTCATCTCGCTGATAGTGTCCTGAGTCTTGGTTTCGACTCAGGACACTGTCAGTCTCTTCGCCAATTGACCGGTATCCCCGCATCCTGCTACCGTCATTAGTTTGCCCTCTCGCGTGCGGACGACTCTAGGTGTGTGGCGCGGGCACTCTTGCCCGCGCACACTAGAAGGCGCATGGTCGCCGGATCGCGGCGGCAACCGTGATGTGGTCGCGCACCGGGGTCCAAAGTTCATAACTACGGAGACTCTCCATGTCTGCCATTAAGTTTCGTGGTGTCGATTTCATTCAATACGATTCCCTGCTTACCGACGAAGAAAAACTCGTACGCGACACCACCCGCCAGTTCATTGAAGACAATCTGATTCCCATCATCGAGGAATGCAACCGCGCGGGCCGCTTTCCGCGCGAACTTGTAAAACCCATGGCCGAATTGGGCTTCTTCGGTGCATCGCTCAAGGGATACGGCTGCGCCGGCATGGGCAACGTGGAATACGGCCTGATGACGCAGGAACTCGAGCGCGGAGATTCAGGAGTGCGGAGTTTTGTCAGCGTGCAGTCGGGCCTCTGCATGTATCCGATCTATGAATTCGGCAGCGACGAGCAGAAAAACACCTGGCTCCCCGCGATGCAGAAAGGCGAAAAGCTGGGATGCTTCGGCCTGACCGAGCCGGATTTCGGATCGAACCCGGGCGGTATGCGCACGCGCGCACGCAAGGTTGGGAACGAATATGTGATCAACGGCGAGAAGATGTGGATCACCTCGGGCACGATCGCCGATGTGGCCATCATCTGGGCCAAGGTGGAGAACGAGAATGACCGCATCCGCGGGTTTCTGGTGGAGACGAACCGTCCAGGATTCAAAGCTGACGACATTCACGGAAAGTGGTCGCTACGTGCGTCGGTGACGTCCGGGCTATCGCTGCAGGATGTGCACGTGCCCGAATCAAATCTGCTCCCCAAAACCGGCGGCTTACGGTCTCCGCTGATGTGCCTCAACCAGGCGCGGTACGGCATTGCCTGGGGAGCCATTGGTGCGGCGATGTCGTGCTACGACTGCGCGCTGCAGTATTCTTTGCTTCGAAAACAATGGCGTGATCAGCCGATCGCCTCGCACCAACTTGTGCAGGACAAGCTGACCTGGATGATCAGCGAGATCACGAAGGCGCAATTGCTGGTACTTCAAGTCGGACGCTTGAAAGACGCAGGAAAGGTCGAACCCCATCACGTCTCGATGGCCAAGCGCAACAACGTTTGGATGGCTCTGGAGTGCGCCCGGCTGTCGCGTGACATTCTCGGCGCAAACGGAGTGGCGGACGATTATCCGATCATGCGCCACCTGATGAACCTGGAATCGGTGAAGACCTACGAAGGCACGCACGACGTTCACTCACTGATCATCGGGCAGAGCGTCACAGGGATCGACGCGTTCTAGGCAGCAGTAAGTCAGTCGGATAGTCGGCTTGCCAGGCAGTCAGATTCGAGTACAGTTTTCAGGCTCCCACAGGTTTGTTCGGTTTTCGTAACGTTCTAAGACCACTATCACTAAGCAGATCATGGCACCTCAAGGCCTGCCGTGAAGCAGCGGCTCACACCTTCTAGGGTCTTACCTCTTCGAAATGGCCGGAGAATTCAAGCGAATTTCCAACTCCGTAACAATTTTTGCTTCCACGAAGAGCGCTGCCCGATCGTGGAGTAGCCTTCCCTCCGTCAAGGCGAGGGCCTTCCCCAGAAGGCTGTGGTTCTTCTCAATCTTCTCCATTGCCTTGATTACCCATGGGGCGTGGGGTTAAGTCTCAGTTATCTTTCCCAATGCTGGGCTCGTTCGGGCGTGCAGCGCGCTGGCTGAGCCGTCAATCGGTTCAACGACGTGCTGTATACGTGCGGCACCAACCTCACTAGACATGCTCCACACGGTGAATCTTTTTGCACGATGGAGGTTTTATGGCAGTCACTCGGACCCCCACAGTCGAGAACCCGGGCGTCGTTAGAGTCGCGACGAGTAAGGGTCAATACTTGCATTTCATCGTAGATGCCGGCGGCCCCATTCCAATCTTCACGTTCGCAAGCAGCGCCAAGGGCGTATTGTACGAAGCCAGCGACTTTCCAGGGCATCCCAAAACCAAGTACGAGTGGGATCACTTAAAGAATCCCTCCGACATCCAGCAGTTGGACGAACTGGAATTACGCCTCGCCTTCTTAACGAATGCTAAATACACATGCACCGTCGACTTAAACGATGATGCTGGCAACACGACGGTTGTTCTGCAAATCGACTACGCCGGCACACCAATGGACAAAGCGCCGGAATCTTTCACGGTGGTGATTCAATGAGAAAGATGAATAGAGTGCTTGTATTGCTCGCGGTGATACTGCTCTATCATCCTGTATCCGCATGGACGCAGTCCGAGCCGGGGGTGAACGGTTGGATTGACAAACAGATTGATGATCTTCTTGACAAACAACTTGTGGGACAGAATGGCCAAGGCTCCGATAAACAAAGAGAGTCGCCTGCAGCTGATTCGAGGTCAACGTCACTGGTGGACCAGAGTTCAGCGACCGACTTCTTCAGTGTAGCCGCGAATGTCATTCCCGTTACGCCGGGCCTATCGCAGTTCGTGTCCTCGACAGGATCAAGCGGAAACACCAGCGGCGCTGCCGGTTCGACGACAGCGACAGCGAGTCTCTACGCGCTGCTTGCCGGGCTGAACAAAGTGAATCCAACGGACCCAAAGTTTTATGCCGAGCATGTCTTCTCCCGTAGATTTTCGTTTACCGTCGGAACCGCTGCGTCCACTCTGGCAACCGACAACACCGACACGCCAGCAACGGTGTACGGCGCGAAGGTACTTCTGATCAATGCGCGCGAGTTGTACACCAAAGCTAATCTGGCCAGAATAAAGCAGGCCCAAGAAGCAAATGCCAACGCTGCTAAAGCCTCTGCTGCTCTGAAGCTTCAGGTCAAAAAACTGATTTTCGCCGCACTTAACCCTGCCTCTGTCGATGCCAACGGCGAACCTTCCCATCTCGACAGTTTCGCTGCATTCATCAGGGATCACCTGGCTGGAGACGCCAACTTCCAAGCCACTCTCAGCAGCCTGAGCACCGAGACGAAGAAGCGGATTCAGACTCTCATTGACAATTCCTTAGCGGCGTTTTCGCAGGAGAGGGCAGTTTTTCAAGAGAAATACGATGAAATCAGCAAGGCACATCAACTGTCGATCTCATACACCGCGGATATCCGGGACGCCAAAGGCAATAACTATCATCGGGTGGAAATGATTTTCGACTACGGCCTGAGCCCGCGAATCAACTGGACGGTAAATGCCAGTGGGGACTATACCGATCGCAAGACTTCATCAGATTCGAAAGGAGGAAGGTTTGCAACGAGCTTCCAGGGAAATCTCACACAGCCCGACTCAGCGTGGGGAAAAAACCCGATCACGCTCACCTTCAGCGGAGAGGGCAAGTGGCAGACCGGCCAGAAGCCACAATACACTTTCGAATCCAAGCTGACGATCCCGCTGGTACCCGGCGTCGAATTACCCCTTGCGTACAGATATGCGAACAGAATCGCACAGATCAATCAAACTGACTCGGAAGCGCGGATGGGGCTGGCCGTGGACATCTCGCGTCTGGCACACGCATTCAAGTGAAGGCCCTTCATTTAGCGACATTGAAAAGAATCACTCTAGCCGTACAACTCTTCCAGCAGTTCATACGCTCGCCGCAAATGCGGGATCACAATACTGCCGCCCACGACCATCGCCACATTCAGCGATTCTTCCTGCTCCACCCGGGGCACTCCCAGTCGATAGGCCTGGATCGCATGATAGAAAATGCAGTCATCACAACGCAGGCAGGCTGAGGCAACCAATCCCATCAGCTCTTTCGTCTTAGCCGACAGGGCACCTTCCAGGTAGGTGTTGTGATCGATGTTGTAAAAGCGCTTCACCAGAAAGTTATTCGCCTTGTCCACGTTAGCGTTCAGCCTGGCGCGCGTCTCGATGAAGCGGCGGGCGAGTTCGCTCTTGTCGGCTACGTATTTCTCGGTGAAGAGGAAGGTCGGCTCTTTGCGTTCCGCTGCCGGCCGTTCGGGACGTTCGGCCGTAGATTGTTCAGTCGTCGGAGTCATGGGCAAATACTAGCAGAGAATTTGCGCGCCACAGCCCAATCAGATTGATACGGTCCGCGGAGACTTCTTCCGTCTCTTTAACCGTCCGCACATTACGCTGTCGGCTTGTCGCGGGGTGGTTCGACGGCCAGGAATTCTTCCGCGAAACGGCGGGCATAGTCGTCGAGCAAGCCGGGAATTCGTTGCGGATCCGAAGACTTCAGCACCAGCCCAGCGTGGTG
>Ga0210403_10001662_pt1 | contig 20902 bp, 23 predicted proteins | sample IncBWC19MmetaG_FD_150863 | JGI IMG/M metagenome (GOLD analysis project Ga0210403, IMG submission 150863) | Forest soil microbial communities from Barre Woods Harvard Forest LTER site, Petersham, Massachusetts, United States - Inc-BW-C-19-M | ecosystem: Environmental > Terrestrial > Soil >... | reverse complement strand
CACAAGCGAATCCATACAGCATTTGGTATGAGTCCGGCAGCTTACGCTGCCAGCCTCAAGCCAAATACTGTATTAAAAGCGTGAGACAAGGTGTTCGGGATTTGGGGACCTTGACAGCCTGTCGCGAGTTGACGTGGATATGTGGTCCCAATCGGGGACTGACACTAGGGTTGGGACTAGGCTAGGATTACGAAAATAGTGAAGCGTTAAGAAGTCTGGGCTAATATCTCGGCCTTCGCCAAGATTATAGGATGCGTCCTCGACGTGAAGACCGAGCTCGTGTGGGGCTGCCGCGCTATGTCCAGCAACCTCCTCTAGTTGCTTAACCTGTACGATGTTGTTGTGAATAGCTGATGCTTGCTGAGTCGTGTATCCATATCCATACCAATCAGCCATGCCTATAAGCATACCGCGGTATATGTCTGGCGCAAACAGGTTTTGCTCTCCAGGCTTCAGGTGCTCGGCTGGGGTAGGGCGTACGCCGAAGGTAGTCGATTCGGGGAAGCTCACGATTGCGACTTTTGCTGCCGTATGAGTTGCTAAGAGACCTAGAAAATCGGCAATCTCGGGCAATTGATTGCGAGCTTCTGGTGCGCGATTCTGCATTTCGTCAAGAAAATCCACTTCGGTCATTTCGCCTAGGCGGGGGACCAAGTCACTTGTAAGCTCACGAAAAGCGTCCACTTCCCAGGGATCAATAGATGCTGTAATTACCTCACGATGTGTTTCAGTTAATTGCATTGCAAACCTCCATTTTACTTAGTCTTTTATTGTTGCTAGGTATCCAGAAAATCTTCTATTTTATCCAGTAATAATTCTGCTTCAGCTGGATGATCGCGCATCCACAGCACTACGGAGTGCCCACATTTGGGAATTTCAATGAGCTGGAATTGACTATCGGGTACTTCTTCGTAGACCATATCGATCACATCTTTCGGTATAGGGCTATAGTATTTGTTGCCTCCTATTTCAACCTCACCAACCGCACCGCCCTCCGGCTTACCATATTCTTTCGGGTCGAGCCCATCATATTGACCCTTAATGAGTAGTAGGTCGCCACGAAACCTACGTAGCAAATCGATTGTGTCGGTGTTGCGATAGCTGAATGGTTTGGTAATAGAGGTACGAAACTCCTCACCAAAGTGCTTGTCATAGGCATCCCTTGTATAGATTCCCGGGTAAAACAAGATGAGCTTTGCGATATTGTCCGAATGGTTCTCTAGCAGCTTTAGGGCAGGTGTGCCTCCTAAACTGTAGGCAACGACTACCTTTTTACGATTGCCGTCGAGTAGTTGATAGAACGCCTCGACTTCACGCACGTTGTTACCTAACGTGGTTTGTTCAGGTTTTAAGACACCTGCACGACTATGGCCAGACAAATTCATTCCGAGAAGTGAGTATCCGCGTCTCTGGAGACCAAAGGTCACGGCATCTGACTTAGTGAAGTCTGCCCTTGCCCCATGGATCGATAACACCCAAGGCTCTTCGTGCGCTTGGTTATACAATATTCTCCCTTCCATTGCATACTCTCCAATAGATTTCTCAAAATAGACGACATCACCGGGTGGAGCGTCAGCAAACCACAGTACATCACGATATTTTGATTCGGAGTAGGTCTGATGTTCTTTTTCGACCATGGACGCAATAGTACAATGAAAAGGATTCAATTATCAATAGCAATTAATTATATCAGTGTGGAAATTGTTGATAGCACGTTACACCCGATCGTGCTCCCGTTTTCATTGTAAAGTGGGGGGGTAAAAACACAGCTGTGTGTACTGGTCTGTCAGTCATCGCGCACCTAAAGCAATGACCAGCTACCAACTCTAGCTTTTTATCAGCAATACTCGACCATGAATTGAGGCATAATAGGCATTAAGACCAGAAAATTGACAAGCTTTATGGTGCGCCCGGCAAGATTCGAACTTGCGACCCCTTGGTTCGAAGCCAAGTACTCTAATCCGCTGAGCTACGGGCGCATACATAAATATTTTGGGGCGAACGACGGGGCTCGAACCCGCGACATTCGGGACCACAACCCGACGCTCTACCAAACTGAGCTACATCCGCCATGAATTCATGTATTACAGAGACATTTTAACAGATTGACACAAAAAACGGTAGATGTCCTGATCCACACTCATTTTTCTAGCCCAGGTCCTGTCATCTGCCCCGCCGGATGTTACCTGTCTTGAGGAAGGCTGAATATGGAATAGCTGACTTTGCGTAATAAACTTTAATGTGCAAGAATGATCGCATGAGCAATAATCAAGATAACACCCGACCTACTTGGCGAAAACTTAGCTCTAAAGTTATTTTTAAACACCCTCGTATAAGTTTAATAGAAGACCAGGTTGAATTGCCGAATGGGCACAAAACAAGTTATCTGCATTTTGGCGGTACTGGCAGTGGTGTGACTATAATTGCAATCAATGCCGACAATAAGATACTGGTTGAAGAAGAATACAGCTATCCACCGAATAAGTGGATCTATCAGTTCCCGGGTGGCGGGGTTCCTGAAACTGAAGATATAGCAGAAGGGGCCAACCGCGAGCTTATGGAGGAATGTAATTTGCGCGGGGGCAAATTAACGCATATAGGTAAGTTTCTTTATGATAATCGGCGTTCGGCAGCACACGTGCACATTTTTGTCGCTCGTGACCTACAACCGAAAAGCCTTGATGGTGACTTAGAAGAAGACATCAAAATAAACTGGTTTACAGAGGCCGAAATAGACGGACTTATTGCCACTGGCGAAATTGAAAACGTCATGACACTGGCCGCCTGGACGCTCTATAAGCACAGTAAGCTTGTCTAGCTATTTGCAAACAAGGCAGTCTTCTTCGCTCTGGGCCTCAGCCAACCATAGCTTAGAGGCCTTCCACCATGGTTCAATATCGTGATACGCCACTAAGTCGGCTGCACGACGTAACACCCAACCTATCCAGCCATACAAGCGTACATTGCCCCATAGCACTGCTGCCCAATGTGGGCCAGCTGGCATAACATAAATTGGTTTTTTAGGTTTGTAGATTTCAGCCGGCTGACCTTGAGATTTGCGCTTGAGATTTTTAGCCACAAAATCAGCATCATATAGTGCAGTTTGGGCCATCCCAGTATAAGTTGTCTCTGCGTTGTCGCCCAGAACATAGATGCCAGGCTCAGACTGTAAAAACTTGTCGACAATAACTCGACCCTTAGGAGATAATTTAAAATTATTGGTGGCAAAGAACGAGTTATTAGACATACCCGCCGTCCAGACAACTGTATGGCTTTTTAGGGCTTCGCCGTGAATCACAATGGCATCGGCAGTTTCGGCCTGCACGGCCTCGTTCATATAGAGTTTGATCCCCAATTTAGTCAAACGATCTGCCATAGCCTTTGATATATCTTCTGGCATGCGCGGCATTAATCTAGGCGATGCCTCGATAAGATCAACATGAACGGGTCGCGGTGATATGCCATGATTGTGCATAATGCGTCGCATATAACCTGGTAGCTCGGCAGCCAATTCTATGCCAGTCGGGCCACCACCGACAACTACGTAGTTAAGGTCTGGCTGGTTGTCATCGGTCAATTGTTGGTGGATGTGTCGTTTTAATTTTTCGGCGTCTTCCAATGATTTAATACCGTATGAATATTGTTCTAACCCTTTAATACCAAAATAATTTGTGGTGGAGCCCAGTGCTAATACCAGAACATCGTATTCGAATTCCTTGCCATCTGCGGTGCGAACTACCTTAGCATGGCGATCTAGTATCTCTATTTTTTGATACTCTATAGTTATTGATCGGTGCGCAAAAATATCAGCTAGCAGTATAGCCGAGGCCGTTCGACTACCTCCAGTTGCAGCCCTGAACAGAGAGGGATAGTAGCGGAATTCTGGTTGGTCAGAAATGAGAACGGTATCAAAGCTCTCGTCTTTAGACAAATCCAATGCCAATTTAACTCCACCGAAACCACCTCCAACTACAACGACCCTAGTTCGCTTTGATTCATTCATGTTTATGATTATACATAACCCCTCCAACCATTCCCATGCTTAAATGCCCGGCTATAACCCTAGCCACTCCCATTTTTACAGCCCACTCCATAACGAAACACTAAACTTATACATTTAGATCAGTGGTAGTCAGCTCGTGTTCTGTAAAACTAGAGTGAGTCAGGGTTATGGACTCGCTGGCACGTGTTAAGCTTAGAGTATGGAAGATTTTAAGCAGCAACTTATCCAATCCGGCTTTACTGGCGAAACCGATGATACTGATGACACCAGACAGTTTTACAGCCATGACGCGTCGTTATTCGAGATAAAACCACAACTAATAGTTTACCCAAAAAATAGTGCTGATGTTCAACGCCTGATCAATGTGACCAGCAAACTCAAACAAACCCATCCTGACCTATCAATTACAGCTAGATCAGCCGGCACAGACATGAGCGGCGGAGCCATAAACGAATCTATAATTGTTGATTTTAATAAATATTTTACAGCTATAGAAGAGATAACCGCCAGTTCAGGCCACGCCCAGCCAGGCGTTTTTTATCGGGATTTCGAGAAAGCAACGCTAGAGCAAGGCTCACTCATGCCAAGCTATCCAGCCAGCCGTGAACTTTGCACTATAGGCGGCATGGTTGCGAATAACTCTGGTGGCGAGAAGTCACTTGAATTTGGCAAAACCGAAAACTTTGTAACCGAGCTAAAAGTTGTGCTGGCTGATGGCAAGGAATACACACTCAAGCCGCTAAACCGAGCTGAGCTTGATGCCAAGCGTGCCCAAAAGGATTTTGAGGGCCAGGTATATAGCCAACTATTTGCTTTGCTTGATAGTCATTACGACCAAATAAAGGCCGCGAAGCCTAGTGTCAGCAAAAACTCCACAGGCTATAACCTATGGGATGTTTGGGACCGAGAAACTGGTGTTTTCGACCTCACTAAGCTAATCGTTGGCTCCCAAGGCACACTAGGTTTTGTAACCGACATCCATCTAAAGCTTGTGCCCGCCCGACCACACTCTGGCTTACTAGTCTGTTTTTTGAAGGATATCGATCGTCTAGGCGAAATCATAAATGTTGTACTCGCCCAAAAACCAGCCACTTTCGAGTCATTCGATGACCACACTTTGTGGCTATCTATAAAGTTTATGCCGTACTTCGCTAAAACATTAGGTTTATGGGGTCTTGTAAAACTTATGTTTAGTCTAATACCCGATGGTTTTATGCTACTCAAGGGCATCCCAAAGATGATTCTGATGGTGGAGTTTAATGGTCAATCTGTTGATGAAGTCACTAGCAGGATTGAAACAATGCGCACCATTCTAAAACCATACGGCATGGCCATGGAGCGCGACGAGACCGAGGTAAAGAGCAAGAAGTTCTGGATTATGCGTCGGGAGGCATTCAATCTGCTGCGCAAGAAGGTTAAAGACAAACACACTGCACCATTTATCGACGATCTAGTTGTGCAACCCAAATATTTACCAGAGTTTTTACCGCAGCTGCGCAATATAGTCAAAAAATACAACTTGCTTGCGACTATTCAGGGTCACATTGGAGATGGTAATTTTCATATTATCCCACTTATGAAGATCGAAGAGCAAAGTGAGCGCGATAAGCTTTTGCCAGCCATGAAGGAAGTTAACGAGTTAGTACTCAAATATCACGGCTCGCTATCTGGCGAACATAATGACGGTTTAGTACGTGGCCCCTGGCTAGAACAGATGTATGGTCCCGAGATCTTAGCGCTATTTCGTCAAGCTAAGCAGATTCTTGATCCTGAAGCTATTTTTAATCCCCACAAAAAAGCCAACGCTGACTGGGATTATAGTTTTAGCCATGTTCGAGAGAAATTCTAGACAGACGCCTGCGCTTCTGACGAATATTCTTCTCTGTTAGAAGACAGTCTTCGAGATTTCTGTATTCGTGCTATATGATAGAGATATATGCGCATAACTAATGCTCCCAAAGATTACATATGTCCAGTATGCATTCCGTTAAATGGCATAGAGAATAGCGATACTTTAATGCACCAATCAGACATCTTTTACAAAGATGATCTAATTACCGGATTTATCAACTCGTTCTCTCTTGGTGGGATAAAAGGCAACGCGCTTATAATTCCGAATCGGCACTTTGAGCATGTTTATGAGTTGCCTCTAGAATATGGGCATCGCGTTTTTGAAGTCCTACAAAAAACTGCCATAGCTATGAAACAAGCCTACAAATGTGACGGCATCACCACCTTACAATGCAATGAGCCTGCAGGTTGGCAACATGCTTTTCACTATCACCACCACGTTATGCAACGTTACACTGATGACGACTTTATTAGCAAGATGTTAAACAAAACCGTTGTGTCAAAATCAGAAAAAGCCGATTATGCTGACAGGCTACGGGCTGCTCTAGCAAAACCTAGTCTTTAATCTTCAATAAACCCACCAGATTGATGCGACCATAGCTTTGCGTAAAGCCCAGGTTTGGCTAGCAGCTCAGTGTGCGTGCCATCTTCTACTATCATTCCATCGTTTAACACGATTATGCGATCCATCTTTTGGATAGTACTCAGGCGATGAGCGATTACTAGTGTTGTGCGGTTCTTCATAAGTTGCTCTAGCGCCTTCTGAATATAAACCTCACTCTCAGAATCAAGCGCACTGGTTGCTTCGTCTAGAATCAGAATTGGTGCGTCCTTGAGAATAGCCCGGGCGATAGCTACACGTTGTCGTTGTCCGCCACTAAGCTTAACCCCACGTTCACCAACAATAGTGTCGTATTTGGCGGAAAGTTTATTGATAAAATCTGATGCATAGGCTAGCTCTGATGCCGCTTGCACCTCAACACTAGTTGCATTTGGTTTGCCATAGGCGATGTTATCAAAGATAGAACGATGGAACAACAGCGGCTCTTGTGGCACATACGAGATTGCCTGGCGAAGGCTGGCTTGAGTAACCTGCCGTATATCTTGGCTATCAATAACGATACTTCCCTGATCGACATCATCAAAGCGTAACAAAAGTCGGGTGAGCGTTGATTTACCGCCACCGCTCGGGCCAACCAATCCTACTCTTTGCCCACTCGGGATATTGAGAGTCAGATCTTTAAATACGTTTTCTTCTGACGACCCCTCATGGTATGAGAAGTTAATGGCATCAATCTTAACAATGCCCTCCTTTACAACCAGTCGCTTGGCCTTTGGCAAGTCCACGATCTCGGTTGGTTCAAGAAAAATCTCGGTCATAGACGCGGCCATCAGGAACGCTTCTTCGATATTACGAATCATTGAACCTACTTCGAACAGCCTGTTAGTAAGTGTAATCATGTACGAGAAAGAAAATATACCAATGGCCAGAACACTTGGATCACGATGCAAAAGATAGCCTACAAAAGCTATAAATATAATCTGCAAAGCAATAAGCACTCCCATACGAGCGGTGCCCGAACGAGCCGTGGAGGTCCAATCACGAAGTCTAAGACCAAGAAGAAGCGCGCCGTAGGCTTTGTGCTGCTTAAGCTCGTCATCCTCACGAGCAAATGTTTTTACTGCTTGAGCATTAACGATTGTATCCGATACATGTGCAATCATGTTGTTTGTTGCTTTTTTGCGCTCGACGCGCAGTTTAGAGCGACGCCTACTTTCGATAACAATAAGAGCTAGCGTTATGCCAGTTAAGCCAACTAGAGCTAAGCCCATAGGCAATGAACGGCTCAACACGATCCCGATGCCCACGAACATAATCAATAAAAAAGGCGCCACGTTTATATAAACCGTGTCAATGAGTTTGCCGAGAGCTGACGGGTAATCGAGTGCATTGCTGACCAGCTTCCCACCTATAGTATTAGAATGGAAACCAACGCTACGTTGTAACAACTTATCTAATACTATCTGCAAGAGATCGTATTGAGATGAGGCATTAAGTTTTAGGACATTAGCGAATCCAAACCAATTGCCAAGTAAACCAACGCTAGCCCCAATTATTAGCGGCAGCAGATAGCCCATAATATCGCCTCGGTGAGTGGCCAGTCCTGCTAGTGCCATGCTAATAAAATATGGGGTCACAACATTGATGCCGATAACACCCACTAAGTAGGAGAGTGAACGAAGAAATATGGGCTTGTTGCCCCATATAACGCTCCAGAAAATTGAGAGTGTTTCTTTTTCTAGATTAGAACTGCGAGTTGATTGTGTTGATTTTTGTTTATTTGGGCTCATAAAACTCTTACTTTAACTGTTTAAATATAACACATCTGATCTGTTAGATAGCGTAGAAATTGACTGCTATCATTACGACTGCTATATTCAGCAACAAGGCTATGCTAAAAAATATTAGGGGGAAACTTATGGCAACCGTACAAAAGATCACACCAAGCCTCTGGTTTGATAATAACTGCGAAGAAGCGATGACTTATTATACCTCGGTCTTCCCAAACTCTGAGATCATATTGATCAAACGTTATCCCGAAGGCATAACCCAAGGCCCAATGGCCGGTATGGACGGCAAGGTATTGACCGGTATATTCGAGTTAAATGGTCAGCGATTCATGGCACTTGATGGTGGACCGCTATTTAAATTTACAGAGGCGATTTCGTTTTCTGTAGACTGTCAGACACAAGAAGAAATCGACCACTACTGGCAAAACCTGTCTGCCGTACCAGAGGCTGAACAGTGTGGTTGGTGTAAAGATAAGTACGGCATCTCATGGCAGATTGTACCTAGTATCTTGGGTAAATTAATGACCGACGAAGACCCCGAAAAGGTAGGTCGCGTTACTCAAGCCTTCATGAGTATGAAGAAATTCGATATTGCCAAACTGCAAGCAGCCTATAATGGTTAGTCAGCAGCACTCTCTATAGTTTACATGTACTTCCTTTGCGCTACGTCATTCCCGACTTGATCGGGAATCTAGGACAGAAATGGAATTCCTTTTTTACTGGATTCCCAGTCAAGCTGGGAATGACGGGAGCGCAAGGTGTGAGCCAGCATGCTGCTTCTGCTCTGGTCCTTATCTGTTATAATAGCCAGTTAGAAATGCAAAAGATCCTACTCTACTACAAATTTGCGCCATTAGCCGATCCAGAAGCAGTTCGGTTATGGCAACATACGCTTTGCGAACAGCTCAACCTAAAGGGTCGTATCTTAATTTCGCCCAAAGGTATCAATGGTACAGTTGGCGGCGATTTAGAAGACGTAAAAGCCTATGCCAAAGCTACAAAGCAGTACGTTCCGTTCAAAGGTATCGAGTTTAAGTGGAGCGATGGCAGTCGCGACGACTTCCCCAAATTAAGCGTTAAGGTCCGTGACGAGACCGTGACTTTTGGTTTACCAGACATAGACGTAGATGAAAAGGGCGTTGTTAATGGCGGCAAGCGGATAAAACCGAATGAGCTAGATGATTTTATGACCAAAAACCCCGACGCAATATTATTCGATGGTCGCAATAATTACGAAAGCGCCATTGGTAAATTCAAAAATGCCGTTACGCCAGATGTTAATCATTTTAGAGAATTGCCAAACGAGCTAGATAAACCAGAGTACGAAGCCTTAAAAGATAAACAGATAATTACATACTGTACAGGCGGCATACGCTGCGAGACCCTAACTGCACTAATGAAACAAAAAGGTTTTAAAGACGTTTATCAGCTACATGGCGGTATCGTAAAATATGGCGAAGCCAAAAAAGACGACGGTCTTTGGCAGGGTAAGTGTTTTGTGTTTGATAAGCGAATGAATGTAGCTTTTAGTGACCGATCAAAAGATATCGGCACCTGTAGCCAATGCCAGGTTAGTACCAGCAATTATGCTAATTGCGCCTATATGCCTTGCAATAACTTGGTACTCATCTGCTCAAAATGCAGCAGCACTACAGAAACCTGCAGTGCTGCTTGTGCCGAAAGATTAGTATTATCTTCGGAAAGAATTGCGTAGCGAGTGGCGAGCGCGAGCGTAGTTTACGCCAGCAGCCGTGATTCCACCCAGACCCGTCATGCCGCCAAGGATCTCTGTTGGACCAGTGGCAGGTAATTCCGCAGGGGCAACAGCTACAGGCGCAGGCGTCGGAGCTGTTGGGGGTGTAGGGGTTGGAGTTGGTGGTGGAGTCGGCTGACAAGTTGTGCTACCAACTGGCACACCAGGCTTACACTCTTCTACCGGAACAACCACTTTGGCAGTACATTTTTCTGAAGTCACAATCTGCGTATTGCCATTAACCTTAATGGTCAAGGCAGCTACAGCAGTGAAGTCGCCAGCTGTTTTATATTCGTGTTCAGCCATAACGCTATTACCAGCAGCGGTCTTAATCCCGACAGTATTGGTTTTATCACCAAAGTCGAAGTTAGCGCCCTCTATAGTTGCGCCATTTTCGGCACTACCACTGACTTTAAAGCTATATTTGGTACGAGTGATTTTGGTAGCTTCTAAAACTGTACATTCGAACCGTGGTTCTGGTGGGGCTGGCTTGACTTCGACTGGTTTTGTGCAGACATTGCCAGTTAGCTCTTCGATCTTGCCGTTAAGCTTTAAGAAGATAGTTACGCGAGCTGTGAATTTGCCAGGCATAACATACTTATGGGTGACTACGGCCGAGGGGTTGGTATTTTCGGTTGTCGTACCATCGCCAAAATTGTAGATTACTTTAACAATTGAGCCACCGCCTAGAGTGTTGAGCCCACTTGTAAAGTTGAATGTGTCTCGATCTACAGATGTTACATTCAAAGTCTGGCAATGGCAGGCTGCCGCAGGTGCAGCAGAAAGCGTAGTAATAGCCATAATCCCGACAGCAGCAAGGGTCGCTGACACAGTATTAAAGAAACGATTCTTTTTGATAGCATTAGCTAAAACAGTAAATATACGGTTCACAACAGTCTCCTCGTTAAAGTCTGCATTGTATAACAGACGTGACGGTTTGTCAACTATGTTGGTAATGCTTTCGCTTACATACTGTTGGTACTGGCAGTTTTTGATCTGTTGTGGTAATATAACAGCGTTGTTTTTATCTAAAATAAAATTAACATATTTAGGCTATGGCCCCATCGTCTAGCGGTTAGGACACCAGGTTTTCATCCTGGCAACCGGAGTTCGACTCTCCGTGGGGTCACCAAAGAAATTTTTTCCTACCACCACACCAACTATTCCTAGCATCAGTATGTTTTTAAAAGAATATGCTTAGTTTATACGATTTGACTCCTCTGGCATATTAAATTAGACTTCGTAGCGTTGAAATAAAATAATAGGGATAAATAGCATGCCGGAAATACAATTAGCTCCAATAGATTCAGAACCCGAACCAGTTGTAGAACAAGCTTTTTCAGAATTCTTGCAGGGTCATCCTGAGCTACTGGGAGGGAAAGTCTTATCTGATGCCGAAATCGTGCTTGATACAGAGACTGTTCAGCCCTTTGGCGAAGAGCTAATGATAGACGTGAGTCCCGGCACGCCCTTAGCCCTAGACAAGGCTTCTAATAGCCTTGTCGGACAATTATTTTGTAATGATGACTAGCCCAAGCCCGAGGCTTAAACAAAAAAAGATAGTCATAATCTCCTATGAAGGTGATGCGCACATCACCTTTGTTGCGCAACATCTCGGTATACCCTATGTTACGATCGACCCGATATCCGTCCCTAACGGGAATAGTCTTTCATTTGGTTCAAAATCTGGCCAGACGATCATTACTTACAAGGGCGAGCAGCTGAAAAACGTAATAGGGGTCTGGTATCGTAAGCCACAATCAATTGATAAGTCAAAGCTACCGGTGCCCGAGAATTACCGCGAATATTCTTATTCTGCTTTGCAGCAGTTTATTGAGCTCCTAAGAGGCCAATTTGAGGATGCTCTTTGGGTTTCAGACTATTACGCCATCCAGCGAGCGCGCAATAAAGTCACACAATTGGCTGTCGCTAAACAAGTGGGGTTTCGAGTACCAGACGCCTTAACAACGTCAGACGAAAACGACGCCCGATCTTTTGTGAATAAGTATGGTGTCGTTATCGTAAAACCCCTTGCAAGTATATTCCCTGTGAAGAATGAGACAAAACCATTAGGATTTTTCGCAACTAAGATAAATCCTAATCAAAGTTTGAATGGGCTAGCATTTGCGCCAGCTATTTTTCAACAACTCATTGACGCCGTATATGATATACGCGTTACAGTGGTTGGCGACAAAGTTTTCTCAGCTGTGATCACAAACGAGGGGACAACTTCTAAGGAAGTACGCGACTGGCGCCTTGGGCACGTCCAGGGAAAGATCAAGATTTCAGCATTCGATGATCTTCCTAGAAATATTGCAGCTGCCTGCATAGCTCATCAGCGAGCATTCGGTCTCAACTTCAGTGCTATTGATTTGGTTATGGACAAAAAGGGGCAATTCTGGTTTCTAGAGAACAATCCCAATGGGCAATGGGCTTTTGTCGAAGAAGAGACTGGGCAGCCAATCGGTAAGGCTATCGCGCAACTCCTTATGAGCAGTGACAGATCGTAGGTGACTGCTGCCCATCTGGTTTGGGCTAGCACTTAGATAGAGTAAACAAAACTAAAGCGGTTTATACAACCTTATAGTGCAAAGTAATACAATTTTCGTTTAACTTTTCACACGATACCAAGTTCAACTTAGTATCCATTGTGCTGCCAAACAGAGTCAGGCCTGTACCTAAGAGAATAGGCTCGATTGTTAGATACAGATCAGTCACAACACCAGCTTGCATAAACAGCGTGTTGATTTGTTGACCGCCACAGATAGCAACGCTGGTGAAACCTTCATCACCTAAGCGTTTTACAAGATCTGCTGGCGGTTCCGTAGTAAATTCCGTGGGGTCAGCGCGATCATGCGGGAAGGCTTCTGGTCTAGAAGTATAAATAACCATCTTGCGCCCTGGCAATTTGCGGCCAGCTTTTAACATAGTGGCGAAAGTACGCGAACCCAACACCATCACACCTGCTTCTTTAGTAAGCTTCACAAAGTGCTTAATGTCTTCTGGGCTGGTCCAATCCATAGAGAAATCATCAACATCGCGGGCTAGAAACCCATCGGCAGTTAGCGCAGCAATAACAAAAACTTTCATCTGGTCATATTTTGGCACACAAGGTACTCTGTAGCAATGGATGTGGAGGTGTTGCGTAAAATTCTGTCTATGTTTGAGCTTGATGCCCGGCGCATATTGCCTGTACAAAAAGGCTACAGAAACCAATCATATGCAATCAAATTGAGCAACGACGAGCTAGCAAACCTGATTTTGTACAAGATAGAGCCAAATATTCTAACAACTATTGCTAATGCTAATGCCGTATCGAACTTTCTGGCTGATAAAGGTATGTCCGTTCGACAGACATTAGATAGCCGCATCGTCTGCCTTTCTACAGATAAAACAAAAAGATACGGTGCCCTATACAACTACTTGCCTGGCCAGACTATTCCCTGGGAAGCCTACACTATGCGTCATATAAAATTGCTGGGCAAAACCATGAGCGATATGCACGCTTTATTGGCAAAGTTTGAAGGTGATTTGACAGAAATTGCATTTGACAGCTTGGCCCTCAACCATCGTATGCAAACCTATTTTACAGACCCTAATGTTATGGGGGCTTTATGGGCTAAGCTGAATCTTAAGATTCGACATACCAATTTTCAGCCCCTGTTACATATCTGCCAAAAACTACCAGATCAGCAGGCTCTGCATATGGATTTTGTAAGAGGTAATGTTTTATTTGAGACTGTAGACAATGGCCTAACTATAAGCGGCATTCTGGATTTTGAAAAAACCGGTCGTGGCCATGTCGTATTTGATATTGCTCGGACTCTTGCTTTTCTATTGGTCGACTGTAAATACAAAGATGAGACCAAGGTACGCAAATACTTTTTGCAATCGGGCTATAGTAAACGTGGTGCATCACCCTACGCTACACTAGTCGTAAAACAACATGATCTATTAGAAGATCTACTCGATTTCTTTCTAGTACACGACTTTTATAAATTTTTACGTCACAATCCGTATGAATTCTTGCCCCAGAATGAACATTTTATTCGTACTCGTGATTTACTCTTACGGCGACACATATTAGAATGGGATGAAACTATGGAGAGGTAACATGAATAAGGCGTGGAAGAAGCGACTGATCTCACAGAGCGACCTGATGACATTGCACGAGAATCTTAAAGATAAAGGTAAGACAATTGTCTTTACGGCGGGCTCGTGGGATTTATTACATGTAGGCCAGTGTCGCTATCTTGAAGAGTCTAAGAAAGAAGCCGACATTCTAGTTGTAGGTGTCAGCAGCAACGCTGCGATTCGCAAGGTTAAAGGGCCGAATAAGCCAATTCTCGATGAAAAAATCCGCGCGGAGATGCTAACGTACTTGCGTAGTGTCGACTTTGTAACCATTTTGCCAGAGCCCAGTTGCCAGCCTTCGCTCGGCTTACTCAAACCTGATGTTTTTATTACAGTCAGAGAAGACTGGGCCGCCGACTATGAATCCTCCAAAGAATATAAAACCGTTACTAAATACGGTGGCGTAGTCAAGGTTGTCGATCGTCAGTCAACGGCTTTGTCTACCACTAAGATCGTCCAGCGAGCTATCGGCGGAGAGCTCGGTGATATTTTTAAAGATTTTATGGAACTGCGCAAAGATCCGCTAAAAGAACGATGAATCTAACCCCTGAACAGCACCATAAGCAAGAAACCTATCGTGATGCCAGATTCACCAAACAATACGATGGCATCTGGCAATCTGTCGGCAAATGCGTATTTTGCGACCTGCGCGAAAAGTATGTTTTTTATGAAGAAAACGGCATGGTCATGACAGTCCAGCTTTTTGCCTATATTGATGGTCATTTTATGATAATGCCTCGTCGGCACGTACGGTCACTCAAAGATTTGACTCCGCTTGAATGGGAAACTGTCCGAAAATTTATGTATATGGGCAAAAAAATAATCCGTGAGGTACACGGGATTAAAGGCATACAAATGCTTTTGCGTGATGGCGGCATAGTGGCCCAGAGCACCGTTTCGGATCACCTACATATACACTGCATACCCTTCGATGCACCAGATCTAAGCGTGTGGAACTATCGCAAACTAAAATATACCCCTCTAGAGAACGCTGCGATCTATAAAAAACAGGCCGCCAAACTTGCCGCGTTAGATACTAAGTTCGAGAAAAAGTACAAGGGGCAAGAATGAAGTTTGATTGGAATGAGCTAGCTTTTAGCAGCAAAAAACCCATTAATAACTTACAGGCAATTTTTATTGCTGCGCCGCGTGAAATGTCAGTAGCTCGCTTTAATCAAATTGTAAAAACTTACTTACCACAAGGTAATATAGTTCTAGGCCTCGCCAAAGAAGATTACGTGTTGGGCTTTGAAAATCAACCACAATTTAAAATGCTGCAACTAACCTCCCCTTCCCCCGTCATTCCCAACTTGATTGGTAATCCAGGACAAAAGGAATCATTATTGACTGGATCCCCGATCGTAGCCGGGGATGACGTAGCACAAAAAGGCCAGTCAATCGAAGATCAAGTTGCCAAGATTAACACAGCTGGGCTAAAACATACAATCAGTACACTTAGTTACTTCCAGCGCGATACAAAATTCATTCTAGAGAAGCTAGATTTTGCAAAAGTATTGTTTATTAATGGCTCGTGGAAATATCTGTTCCATACCCTACCCCAGTACTATGTACTAGCAACACGGCTCGTACCTTACGAATTGTTGTCCCCATTTGCTAGCGAGCAAGAGGCTCGGGCTTACGAAACACAGATACATCACCTAATCCCCGGCTCAATCGGAGACCCAAGAGATCTATACACAAGCCCAGAAATGCTAGAACATGCCAGTCAAGCGGCTTGGCAATCGTACGACTACGGTTTCCAAACAGGCATTAGCTTAGGTATAAAACAAGGCGCCAAATACAGACTTTTGGTGACAGCCTTTAACAAAGTAGTCCCCTTCCAAACCTATGCTATGCACTATGGCGCCGCGCGCGAAGCCAACTTTTCACCTATGAATGACCTTAATTACTATGACACGGTGCACGCCGAAGTAGATTTTATCGTCAAAGTCCAAAAAGCCAAGCTAGACCTAGCTGGCACCACGCTATTCATTAACCTGCTGCCCTGCCCTAGTTGTGCGCGCATGCTTACTGAAACCGATATATGCGAGATTGTATACCGCGAGGATCATTCCGACGGTTACGGCGTAAGGATGCTTGAGGCATCTGGTAAAAAAGTCAAACGACTCGTAACATGATTATTATAGAATATAGCAAAGGCATCTATGACACACCCCGAATACGAATATCTTAAACTGATCGCCAACATCTTAAAGGATGGTCGGAGCAAACCCACACGCGGTATCCACGGCATTAAGTCTGTCTTTGGAGCACAGCTGCATTTTGATATGCGCCAGGGATTCCCGCTACTGACTACAAAAAAAATGCCCTTTAAAATTTTGTTACATGAGCTATTTTGGTTCATCTCTGGCAGCTCAGACGTTAAATATTTGCATGACCATAAAATATTTTATTGGGACGGATTCTTGCATGAAGGCTCAAATGACTTGGGCCGAGTTTATGGCGTACAGTGGCGACATTGGAAGCGCCCCGATGGCAGCGAGTTTGATCAGCTACAATGGGCAATTGATGAGCTTAAAAACAACCCCGACTCTAAAGCAATAATAGTTAGCGCCTGGAACACCGGCGAGCTAGACGAAATGCGCTTACCGCCTTGCCATACCATGTTCCAGTTTGATCTCACTAAAGGTAAGCTGCGTTTACATTTGTACCAACGGTCTTGGGATGTGTTTTTAGGTGCACCTTTTAATATTGCCCAGTATGCCTTACTACTGCACATGGTTGCGCATATCATTGGTGCCGAGCCACGCGAACTTGTTATCTCGGCAGGCAATGCCCACCTTTACAATAACCACTTAGACGCCGCCAAAGAGCAAATCCAGCGCAAGCCTCTCCCCTTACCTAAACTTAAAATCGTGGGTGACGTTAAAAATATTGATGATTTTAAAGAAGAAAACTTCTTGCTAGAGGGCTACCAGTCCCATCCACACATTAAGACCGATCTGGTTATTCTGTAGACAAACTTCTGATCTTACACAGTAGTGCAGTTTGCTCTAAAGACGAGCACCGGAGCACAGTTTTTGGGGCGAAATGGGCTGTTTGCGTAAGTCCAGTATAGGCTTGATTTTCTAGTTGCTGTGGTGCATACTTAACCTAGTTATGACTAACAAAGACCTTTTGCAAGACCTCAAACAATTTATTACTGTCACAGTGTCACAGCAGATAGCTGTTGTGATAGGCAACATGGCTACAAAAGATGACCTGAAGCAACTTAGAAGTGATTTTGAGCAATTCGACGAAAAACTTGATGCTATACAAGATGCCCTAGGTGAAACACTCCAAGACCAAGAATTCCGACTGCACAAACTAGAAAGCTGTTCGGATTAGAGCAAGCAAAAACAAGGCATACTTTGACAAACGAAAACCTACTCCAAGACTTAAAACAATTTATCACTGCAACGGTGTCACAACAGCTTAAATATGGCTTGTTTACAATTCAGGAACGCCTGGATACCATTGAATCGACGATGGCCGGCATGGCAACTAAAGAAGGTCTAGTGCAACTAGACGAAAAACTCGATACTATTCAAGATGCGATCGCCGAGACATTCACAAACACTGCCAGACTAGAGCGCAGTAGTGCATAACGTGTCATAAGCTACTAGGTGCTCACGACACATTCGCCCTAACGTAAACCGTTCTTTGAACTGCTTGCGACAAGTGTGTCGATCAATAGTAGCTATGTGTTTTATAGCCCCTGCTAGCCCGTCAGCATCGGTCTTTTCTACCACAAAGCCCGTTACATTGTTTGTGATGACTTCTGGTATCGCGCCAGAGTCTAGGCCGATTACTGGTGTGCCGCAGGCTAGAGCCTCAATCATCACCATACCAAAAGGTTCATCAAATAATGATGGAACAATCAGAGCGCGAGCATTACCCAAAAATTCCTGCTTCTCGGCATCATCACTAATAAACCCTACATATTCGACGTCTTTACCCAGATGTGGCACAATAAATTCCTGCCAATATGTGTCTTTATGTGTGCCAGCGTAGTGTTTGCCGGCAATTTTTATAGGGACTCCAGCGCGCTTAGCGGCCTCAATGGCTAAATGTACGCCTTTAGGTTGAATGATCCTGCCCAGATAAGCAACGTAATCACCTGATGGTCGATAATTGGGTTTAAAACGATCCGCAGCTAAGCCATGGTAAATATTGCCAACCCAATTTGTGTTTTCTGGCATGCCCTTGCGTTGCGCTAATGACATAGACAGCCAATTAAGATGGGCATATTTTGGGAAAACACTCTTATACTTCACTAAAAAGTTGAACGGGTCATGATGAGTAAATACTACTGGTTTCTTGCAGAGAGCCGTGAATGGCAAAGCAATATCTTCTTCGTTAGAGTAAATATGCACGATATCAAGCTCATCTTGATTGGCCATTGTAAAAGCTTTAGCTATAAGCTCGCTCTGTACCTGACGAGCTAGCGTCACAAAGGTAAATGGATGCTTTTTTAGTAAGTCCATATAGCTATCACCGCGAATAGCTAACTCTTGCCCGAAATAGCTCATATCCGCCGTAATATTAGGCACGCCGACATCAACTGGGCCCGGAGTGAGGAGTGTCACGTCAACACCCAAAGACAATAGGCCTTCCGCTAAATCTATAACCAATCGTCCAGGCGAAAATATTACATGCGGCAGAATCGCCCTATGCATAAATATGTGAGGGGCAACTAGACCAACTCTCACTATTTTGTTTTTGGAGTCTCAGTCTTAGGCTCATCACCCAAAAAGCTAAGATCAATTTCGTCTTTTGTATCGACATCATCGTCACCGTAATAAAGGTCTGGCTGGGAGTTATCTGTACTTGGCATGGTATTTACCCCATTTTACATTTACTTCTAATCCTAGAATTATGATTCTACAGTACTCATTTGTAAAGCTAGATTACAACGAGTTAGGATTTTCTTCTCTGAGTAGCATCAATAAACAAGTTGCGAGTTACAAATGTCCCAAGGCGATGTGGGCTGTGTCCGTAGCCATGCCTCTCGCCTTCGAATGGCAAAACTTCTAAATTAGATCCTGGCAACTGATCAACAAGTTCACTTGAGTTAAAGCCATACGTAATTAAATCTTCTGTGCCATAATTTACGCCAGTTATTAAACCAGATACTTTTTCGTGAGCACCGATAATATCCGCATTCAATCTTCCCGCCGCCAGGCTCCTAAGTATCACAAAGTTTGTGCGGGATTGCCCAAGAACACCTCGCAGGGTTTCAGAGCCACTGCGTACTGGTTCAGCGGCCTGGAACACTGCCTGTCTATCCTCCTTGTAAGGACCTGTGTGTTCGCGCTCCTTTATAAAACTGCGTAGAAGTGTTGAGCTTGGTTGCTGCACTGCGTTGCCAGGCGCACCAATGGTCATCGAAGAAACTATTAAATCTATGTTGGGCGCGAAACATCCAGTCGCAGCAACCATGGCACCTCCGTAGGAAAATCCCAATAAAGCGACCCTCCCGACATTAGGTAGTAGCCGTCGTAAGAGCTCTAGATTATTACGGGCAATCGGGCTCATGTCCCCTTTTGCAACCTGCCTGCGGTCCGTCGGCGAAAGATTGACACCAGCCTCACCCATTGGCGAACCAAACAGGTAGAATGGCAAATTAAGGCCGTGCTGATCTGTCATGCCAACCTCATTTGCTAGCATTTGCATATACGCCGCGGTTACCATGGTATCTTCTAGCGTTCTGCTAAAAGGCGTTACCATGACAAGAGCTTCTTCTCTGGACACCTCCGAAGGAGCTTCGCCAGCCAAGGCCGCATAGCGAATGCCAGTTTTTTTATCAATACCTACACTATTGTTTAGCTTGCCAATAAAGTTCTGGTAGCCAGTGCGGCGGGCGATATATTCAATCCTTTCGGCTGTTTCGCACGCAACACCGTACGGCCCACTTAGATCAGGATGAGAACCAAAATCAGCATAAGAAACTGGGGGCTGTAATATAGCCATAATTATAAATTACTATACAATATAATTAGATTTAGTGCAAGTATTATATGTTGTCCCCTCTTTTTATAGAGGGCGGCCCTCCATTGGCGTGACAACATGGCTTTATCGTATCTGTATCTATATAATCGCACTAGTCCGTAGTAATATGTGTAAAAGCGTAATCCATCAACTAAATCGTAAGGTAATCATGAACATACTTATAACTGGCGGCGCTGGCTACATAGGTAGTGTTGTGGCAACACAGTTACTTGAGGCTGACCATAATCTAATTGTGCTAGACAACCTATCACAGGGGCATGAAGCTGCAATACCAAAAGGTGTGCGTTTTATAAAAGCAGACATCGCCGAAGTTAGCTCGCATATTACACCCGATGATCACATAGAGGCAGTGTTACATTTTGGCGGTCTTATTGCTGCCGGCGAGTCGGTAATAAAACCAGAGCTATATTGGCATAATAATATGGTAGGTTCATTACGGTTACTAGAGACTATGAGGGTACTCAATATTAAAAAGCTAATATTTTCATCTACCGCGGCCGTTTATGGTAACCCTGTCCATATACCTATCACAGAAGCTGATCCAAAAGACCCAACTAGCCCCTATGGTATGTCAAAACTCGCCGTGGATATGGCTATCGGCAGCGAATGCGTGGCGCATGGTTTAGCCGCAACAAGCCTTCGCTATTTTAACGTTGCAGGAGCTTACAAAAATTGTGGTGAAGGTCACAATCCAGAAACACATATAATACCCCTAGCTCTAGCGGCGGCGGCCCAACAAACCCCTTTATATCTATTTGGTAATGATTATCCAACAGATGATGGTACATGTGTCCGTG
>Ga0210403_10001661_pt1 | contig 20917 bp, 17 predicted proteins | sample IncBWC19MmetaG_FD_150863 | JGI IMG/M metagenome (GOLD analysis project Ga0210403, IMG submission 150863) | Forest soil microbial communities from Barre Woods Harvard Forest LTER site, Petersham, Massachusetts, United States - Inc-BW-C-19-M | ecosystem: Environmental > Terrestrial > Soil >... | reverse complement strand
TTCCTTATCCCCCGAAAGATTCTCCAGCGGCAGCACTACCAGCGAACTGCTCCGGTTCGCCTTCCCCTTGCTCGCATTCACGCCCCGCACATAGTGGACCGTGATCCCGGAGATCAGGGCGCTTCCCACCAGCACGGCTGCTACTAGCAACGCAATCCGCGAAATTGAAAATTGGCGGCCATGCAGCCCCTGTGCAACGTTCACGAGACCCTCGGAATTTCCCGAACCGTTCTTGCTCTGCACTTCGGGGACCCCAACTGTCTTTTCGACCGTGATCACCTCTGGCGACGGATTTTCGGATGGCGAGTTCCTGACCTCAACGGGTGCAATAAACCGATACCCCCGCCGAGGCAGCGTCTCGATAAATCGCGGGTGGTCGGATGAATCCCCCAAAACTTCGCGCAGCCGCATCACCGCGTTATTCAATCCGTGGTCAAAATCCACAAATGTGTCGCTGGGCCACAGCCTCTCTCGCAGCACTTCGCGAGACACCACGTCGCCCTGCCTCGCCACCAGCATCGCCAGAATTTGAAATGGTTGTTCGGATAGTTTCAGTCGCAGGCCGTGCTTGCGGAGTTCTCCCGCTTCCATATCGGCCTCGAACACGCCGAAGCGCACGTTCCTGGGTGAGCGGTGATTTTGTTCCATCGTTGTTCCGGGAATGCCAAAAAGTATAGCCTCGGCAGCAGGACCGGTCAAAGCGTACTTTTCATCTAATCTGTTAACTCTCATGTTTTCAATCCCGAAGCCGTGGATACAGAAAGGTTTTCGTTTGGATGCATCATGGATTGCACTCCCTTGTGATTCCCCGCACATTCGCGCAACACCAAATCGGCCGGTCGTCTCATACGGAGCGTTCTTGCGCGCAAGCGCTCGCCAATATAAGGACCGGGTCGAACCACAGGGGAGCGCGCGAGGGGGATACGAATGTTCAATAGTGGTTGCAGTTCTTCTTTTGTAAAATGGATTTGTCTGTCGCTCGCACTCGTCCTGGCTCTCTTCGCCGCCAGTCCAACCCGCGCCCAAGTTTCCGGTGCCACCCTCTCCGGCCTCATCACCGATGAGCAGGGCGGGCCAGTTGCGGGCGCTACCGTCAGCGTGAGGAACACGGGCACTGGCGTCGTTCGCGAAGTCACCACGAACGGCGATGGGCTCTACGCCGCTCCCAACCTCATTCCAGGCACCTATGAAATAACAGTTGCATCAAAGGGCTTCCAAACTTTGGTTCAAAAAGGTATCACTCTTAATGTCGGCGCCCAGCAGGCATTGAATCTCAGTCTGAAAATTGGTGCGTTGTCCCAAAAAATTGAAGTAAGCGCTGCCCCTCCCGATATTCAGACAACCACATCCACGATCAGCGACACGGTTGACTCTCATACTATGCGCGAACTCCCTCTGAACGGCCGGGACTGGACCTCGTTGGCCACGCTTCAACCAGGCGTCAGCAGCATTCCCAACCAAGTGGGAACGGGCTTCAGCGCCAACAAGGGCAACCGCGGTTTTGGCAATCAACTCAGCAATAGCGGTCATCGCGCCAACGAAAACACTTACCGCGTCAACGGTGTGAGCATCAACGATTACTCCAACGGCGCGCCCGGTGGGGCGTCCGGGCTGAATCTTGGCGTGGACGGAATTCAGGAGTTTTCCGTTCTCACCAGCAACTACACCGCGGAATACGGGCGTACTTCCGGCGCAGTTGTCAATGCCATCACCAAAAGCGGCACCAACGATTTGCACGGCACTGGTTTTTTCTTCGACCGCGACAAAATTTTCGATGCCAAAAACTACTTTGATCCCGCGGGTCCGATTCCTCCCTTCCGCCGCATTCAATTTGGAGGTTCGGGTGGCACAGCAATTGTGAAGGACAAGACCTTCATCTACGGAACTTACGAGGGCGTGCGGCAGAACAGACCCGGTTCACAGGCAATCCACGTCCCTACAGATGCGGAGCGCGCTCTGGCCGTCCCGGCAGTAGCTCCTTATATGAAACTCTGGCCAGAGGCGCCTGCAGGCACCCCGGTGGACGCGAATGGAATTACCCAGACTTTTGACGTAGCGTTGCCTTCGATCTCGAATGAGAATTATTTCACCATCCGTGTCGACCAGAAGTTTTCTGAGAAGGACACGCTATCGGCTAGCTATTTTTACGATGCCGGGCCTCAGCATCAGCCCGATCCGCTCTTAAACGCCGTCCATCAGGTGTATTCGCGCAGGCAGATGGGCAGCGGTGAAGAAACGCATATCTTCAACCCAGCTTTAGTTAACACCATTCGCGCTGGGTTTAGCCGTGTGCGTGGTGACATAAATGATCCCCTCTCCGGTGACGCCGTCGCTACAGACACGGCGCTCGCCGTAGCTCCAGGCGCAATCGGTCCTCCGCAGATTGGCGTCCCCGGCGTTTTGACCACCGCCATTGGGCTCGGTGGCCTAAATCGATTCCTTCACCGCTGGACTTCCGGCCAAGTCTACGACGACGCCTTTCTCACCCACGGAACCCACTCGATCAAATTCGGATTCGCCTTCGAACGCATGGACTACAACATTACGGAGAAATTGAGCCCGAATGGCCGCTTCAACAACTATCCGAGCTTGGCCGCGCTACTGGCGAATGCTCCGAACAAACTCAATGCTTTGGCCCCGGGTGGTTCCAACGAGGTCGCAATCAGGGAAAGTCTCTTCGCAGGCTACGTCCAGGACGATTGGCGGTGGCGCCCGAACCTCACGTTCAATTTGGGCTTGCGCTACGAATTCACAACTTTGCCGTCGGACGCCAACAACCGCATTCAAGAGATCACTTCACTTACGAACTGTGCCACTCCCGGCGTTCTCCCAGGCCCGACCAGTCCGTGCGGACCCGTTCACGTCAGCCACTTTATCAGCAACAACCCAACAGCCAAGAACTTCGAGCCACGGATCGGATTCGCTTGGGATCCGCTCCGGGATGGCAAAACGTCCGTCCGCGGAAGTTTCGGTATTTTTGACGTTCTTCCATTGCCTTACGAGTTTGGCCTGAACACCGCCGCCACTGCGCCCTTCCAGATTATTGGATTCGATCCCGCGGCGACGCTCGGTAACGGCATCAGCCAAAACATTAGTTTCAATCCCAATAATATTCGTAACCGCTACATTGACCAAAACCCGCACCGCGCCGATGTTCTTAACTGGAATTTGAATGTCCAACGGCAGCTCGGCCAGGACTGGACTTTGACGGCTGGCTACATCGGCTCTCGGTCCGTACATCTTTCCGTGGCCGCCGATGACGTCAATCTCGTTCCACCAGTTCAAACTTCTGCGGGCATCGTCATACCCTCCAACACCTACCAGCTTGATCCCAATTGGGGAGGCGCGAATGGAGGACTCACCCCGGGCGGTCCGGGAGGGGCTGGTATTCGACCAGTTTTTTTTGACGGGGAAGCAACCTACCACGGATTCCAGGCCCTCTTGAAGCACGAGCTAAGTCACGGTGTTCAAGGTCAGTTGGCTTATACGCTTGGCAACTGCAAAGACACAAGCTCCGCTCCAGTTACTGGAGATACGTACGTCAATTCAGTCGCCGTTCCTCTCCTGCTCAGCAAGTCGTACAGGATTGGAGCATGCGACTTCGACGTTCGCCATACGCTTGTGGGAACGGTCATGTGGAATCTTCCCGGGCCAAAGACGGGCTGGCAATCCTACGTGGCCGGGGGATGGCAAATCGGGACGATCGTCACCGCAACCAGCGGTTCCCCCTTCACCGTAACTTTCGGTGGAGGTGGAGACCCTCTTAACACCGGCTTCAACGGTGATTTCTCCATGGACTATGCCCAAACCGTCGTGGGGTGCAACGCGACTCCGGGGGTAAAGACTGATGCCCAAGGACAGCTGCTGGCATTCAACCCCAACTGCTTCACGCCCGCACCCCCAGTGGCAGGAGGAGTTCTGGTCGGAAATTCAGGTCGCAACCATTACTACGGTCCAGGTCTCACAACAGTCGATTTCTCCACTTTCAAAAACTTCACATTCATGGAGAGGCTCAAGGTGCAATTCCGGGCGGAATTTTTCAACATCCTGAATCACCCGAACTTTGCCGCACCCAATTTTCTCAACGATGCCAACAACTCGATTGGTACTTCGAATGCCGGGGTGATCGGTTCCACGTCCACTTCTTCCCGCCAGATCCAGCTCGGTCTGAAGCTGGTCTGGTGATTGCCACCCTCCTCTCCGGGCGAGGTTGAATCGTGAAACTCCGGCCTCGCCCAACTATTCAGCCCGTTTCACCCCACGGGCTGAACAGTTTCTTATAAACAGAAATGCCGTCGGTGTGTCAGCATCCCTTTCGGGCATGAAACCAAATCGTGAACGATCGCTTCCAACAGGCCCAAATGATCACTCCTGCGGATCGTAAATCCAAGATCTGGTCCGTCGTCCGCGTCTCCAGCGGAAATTTCCTGGAGATGTACGACTTCATGGTCTTCGGCTATTACGCCGCCTCCATTGGCAAAGCTTTTTTCCCCAGCAACTCCGCCTTCGGTTCTCTCATGCTCTCGCTGATGACTTTCGGCGCCGGTTTTCTGATGCGTCCCCTCGGCGCGCTCGTTCTCGGCGCTTACACTGACCGCCACGGCCGCCGCGCCGGCTTGCTCCTCACACTCAGCCTGATGTCCGTCGGCATCTTCTCCATCGCCTTCATGCCCGGCTACGCCACCATCGGCCTGCTCGCGCCCCTGCTTGTCGTGTTCGGCCGCCTGCTGCAAGGCTTTTCCGCCGGCATGGAACTCGGCGGCGTCTCCGTCTATCTTTCCGAAATCGCCACTCCCGGCCACAAAGGTTTCTACGTAAGCTGGCAATCCGGCAGCCAGCAAATCGCGGTTATGTTCGCTGCATCCGTTGGCGTAGTCCTGAACTCCATTCTTCCACCCGAAAAAATGGAACAGTGGGGCTGGCGTGTTCCTCTTCTTCTCGGCTGCGTCATCGTTCCATTCCTCTTCCGCCTGAGAAAATCTCTCCAGGAAACCGATGAGTTCGTCGCCCGAAAACGCCATCCAGGCACTTCGGAGATTCTCCGCTCCCTCGCAAACAACTGGCCCATCGTTCTGATCGGCACGCTGATGGTCACCATGACGACTGTCTCCTTCTACATGATCACTGCCTACACCCCGACGTTCGGCAGTTCCGTGCTGCACCTCTCCAGCTTCGACAGCCTGATCGTCACTCTCTGCGTCGGCGCCTCCAATCTTTTCTGGCTCCCGATCATGGGCGCCCTCTCCGACCGCATCGGCCGCCGCCCGCTCCTGTTCGGCTGCACGCTCCTGATGCTCTTCACCGCGTACCCAGCCATGCTCTGGCTCGTCCGCGATCCTTCCTTCGGCCGCCTTCTCAGCGTCGAGCTCTGGCTCTCCTTCATTTACGGCAGCTACAACGGCGCGATGGTCGTTTTCCTCACCGAAATCATGCCTATCGACGTGCGGACATCCGGCTTCGCGCTCGCCTATAGCCTCGCCACCGCGATTTTCGGCGGCTTCACCCCCGCCCTCAGTACCTATCTGATTTACATTTCCGGGAATCGAGCGATCCCCGGACTTTGGCTGTCCTTCGCCGCTGCCTGTGGCCTCGCCGCCGCTCTGTTTGCCAAGCCTCAGCCCGCTGCGATTTCAGCGGCAACTCCCGTCCCCGCCGAATCCTGATCCACTCCCGGCAGCAGCTCTCCGTCGCCAGCGCATCTGTGAGCATTCCACGCTTTTCTTGTTATCCCGTCCCAACGGTGCTATCTTTTTTTCTCCCGTCCCTGCCCGCACGCATGGGGAGTTCCCTGTCCGCACGTTAGGAGCAATTTCGTCCCATTTCCGTCTGCCAAATGCCGGTTCCCGCGCATCTGATTTCTGGTGGGAGATTTCCGGTCTTCCCGGAGGCATAAACCATGGCTACGCAGAGCAAGCTCACCGCGATCGATCAACTCCGCAGCGTCGTTTTGGAATCTCGTGCCAACTCAGACCGCCTCTTTGAGATCGTTCGCGAAGATTCACTCTACGAACGTCCCATCCCTGAACGCAACCGCATCATCTTTTACATGGGCCATCTCGAGGCGTTCGACTGGAACATTTTTCGTACCCATCTCTTTGCCCTGGATTCGCAAACACCCGTTTACGACAAGCTCTTCGCATTCGGCATTGACCCGGTCGACGGCGGCCTTCCCACCGATCAGCCCGGCGATTGGCCCTCTCTTTCGGAAGTACGCAACTACGTGCAATCGCTCCGTGACTTGATCGATGACGCCCTCGATGGAGGGGCCTTCCCACTCGCCAATAAGCCGGACGGCCCTTCTGCCGAGACTCTATTGCGTGTTGCTTACGAACACCGCCTCATGCACATCGAAACTCTCGCCTACATGCTTCACCGGATCCCGTATGAGCGAAAGCATCGGCAAGCACAGGAGTTCGTTTCCGCTGCTCCCATTGAAAACGAAATGCTCGAAATTCCCGCCGGTCAAGCCACGCTCGGTCTTTCTCGCGGCCCCTCCGGCTCATTCGGTTGGGACAACGAGTTTGGTTCTTTCACGACGATCGTTCCGGACTTCCGAATCGACAAATACATGGTCACCAACGCCGAATTCCTTCGTTTCGTTGAAGCCGGCGGCTACCGGAATCCCCAACTTTGGTCTTCGGAAGACTGGCAGTGGAGGGAGCGCCATTCCATCTCTCACCCTGCGTTCTGGAATCAATCGGGTTCCGCATGGACATTCCGCGGCATGTTTGAAGAACTTCCATTTCCCGCAAACTGGCCTGTCTATGTCAGCCACGCTGAAGCCAGCGCCTATGCACGTTGGGCAAAAAAATCCTTGCCCACCGAAGCCCAGTGGCATCGCGCCGCCTATGGCACTCCCCAAGGAACAGAGCAGGCTTATCCTTGGGGCGCCAGCGCGCCTGAATCCAATCCGGGCAATTTCGATTTCCGTCGCTGTGATCCCGCGCCGGTCAACGCCTTCCCCGAGAACAAGAGTGCCTTCAGCGTCGTCGGCCAACTCGGCAACGGCTGGGAATGGACATCCACTCCTTTCGCTCCGTTCCCTGGCTTCCAGGCCTTTTCCTACTATCCCGGTTACTCCGCGAATTTCTTCGATGGAAAGCACTTCGTCATCAAGGGGGGGGCTGCACGCAGCGCGTCCGCTTTACTGCGCCGCTCGTTCCGCAACTGGTTCCAGCCGCACTATCAGCACGTCTACGCCGGATTCCGTTGCGTCTGCGAGTGAGGCGAGAGATGCCGAAAACGACCATGCAAACTGGACCCAGCCCTTCTTCGCTGATTGGCAGATTTACGCTGGAAGTGTCTGCCGGCCTCACGAAGTCCGGCCAAAAGGAACTGCCCTCAAAATATCTCTATGATTCAGTCGGCTCAGCGCTCTTCGAAGTCATCTGCGCTCTTCCGGAATACGGCCTCACGCGAGCCGAAGAACGCATCCTTCATCAGCACGCCCGGGAAATCGTCGACCAGCTTCCTCGCCCCGTTGTCGTTGCCGAACTCGGGAGCGGCACCGGCCGCAAAACGCGCCTGCTCCTCGAAGCCCTCTCCCGCTGGCAATCCACCTGGTACCACCCCATCGAAATTTCTCCGTCCGCGCTCGCCGTTCTCCGCCGCGAACTCCGCGACATCAACAGCATCAGCATCGTAGGCTTCGAACGCGAATATCTCGACGGTCTCCGCGAAGTCGCCGCGCGCCGGGCCACGGGCGAACATCTGCTCGTCCTCTTTCTTGGCAGCACCATCGGTAATTTCGATGGCGCCGCAGGCTCGGACTTCCTCCACGATCTGCGCCAGATTCTCCAGCCCGGCGACTCGCTTCTGCTCGGCACCGACATGCTCAAACCCGTACAAACCTTGATTAACGCTTACGATGACCCGATTGGAGTCACCGCCGCCTTCAATCTCAACCTCCTGGCCCGAATCAATCGCGAACTCGGCGCCGACTTCAACCTTTCTCAATTCGCGCACCTCGCCATCTTCAATGAAGCAACGCACAGTGTCGAAATGCACCTCCGCTCCCGCTCCAGGCAAAAAGTTTCCATCCCGGAGGCCTCCATAACCGTTCAATTCGAAAAGGACGAAACTATCTGGACCGAAAGCTCCCACAAATATTCGCATGACGAACTCGTCAGCCTCGCACACCACTCCGGCTTCCACCGCCAGGCGCAGTGGATGGATCAGTCGCGGGGTTTTGCCGAAAATCTCTGGATCGCAGAGTAGCGGCCACCTGCAGGTAGCCCAGCCCGCAGCCCTTCTTGAGTTTGTAGCGGCCGCCTTCTGAGGCGGGCGCTTTTCACCGCCAACATACATCTCTCCAATTGGTAGAAATTCGCCGTTGCGATGCAACGCTGGTCGCAGACGACCAATCTTGGAATTGCTGCGTTTGTTGTGAGAATTCTACAGACCCTTTGCTTTTCGGAATTCACTGACCACGGCCGCCGGTTCCCGGTGCATTCCGTCCACCGCATAATTCATCTGCCGAATATCCGCGGCGGAAACTTTACCCGCCAGATCAGCCAGCGTCCCCCGCAATGCGGGAAATCGCTCCAGCGTCGCCTTCCTCACGATCGGAACCGCGTCATACGGTGGAAAATAGTGGCGATCGTCTTCCAGCGCCACCAGTCCCAACGCGCTGATTAACCCGTCGGTTGAATTCCCCGCGACCACATCCACCTGATGATCCACCAGCGCCCGGTAAATCAATCCCAAATCCATCACTCGCGTCTTCTCCCCAAATTTCAAATTGTACCGCTCGCATAATCCGCTGAAGCCATCCGGTCGTTCCAGAAACTCATAGCCAACGCCCGCTCTCCACTTCGGCGCCAAAGCGGTTATGTCGGAAAGTTTCTGCAAATTAAATTTCTTGGCGTCTTCGCTGCGAATCACCATCGCAAACGTATTCTCAAATCCCAGCGGCTCCGTCACCTCAAATCCAAACCGCTCCGCATACCCTTTCTTCACGCGTTCATAAACGCTTTTCGAATCCCCCTGCGGCGTTTCATTCAGTACCGCTGTCAGCGCTGTTCCCGTGTACTCCACATACAAATCCAGGCCCCCCGCCAGCATCGCCTTCTGCACCAGCAAAGTTCCGCCAAGATTCGTCTTGCGCTCCACGGGAATTCCCGTCCGCGCCTCGATGTGCTGCGCCAGCAGTTCGGCTAGCATCACCTGCTCGGTAAAGAATTTCGAACCGACAACAATCTTCTCAGGTCGCTTCTGGCCGCAGCCGCTCAAAACCGCCAGGACGATAGCCAGCCACACGCGCAGCGCTCGAGGAAGGGAAGTATGCATAATAAACTGGACTCGCCTGATATCGCTGAAACTTTACGTCACGCGCAGCCGTCGCTCCAATCTGCCCAGCAGAAAATCCGCCACAATCGCCAACAGCGCCGCCGGAATGGCACCAGCCAGCAGCAGCGAATCGTTCACCAGTGCTACCCCGCGAAAGATAAATGTCCCCAGGCCCCCCGCCCCAATCGCCGCTGCAATCGTCGCAACACCGATGGTAATAATCGTCGCCGTGCGCACTCCCGCCAGAATCACCGCCCGCCCCAATGGAAATCGCACCCGAAACAGAATCTGTGCCTGCGTCATCCCCATCGCCTCGGCCGATTCCAGCACCGCCGGATCAATCTCCGTCAACCCCACATACGTATTCCTCAAAATCGGCAGCAGCGCATAAAGTGTCAGTGCAACAATCGCGGTTCGCTTTCCAATTCCCCCAATAAACGGAATCGGAATCAAAAATCCAAACAACGCCAAACTGGGTATCGTCTGAAAAATCCCCGCAATCCCCAACGCCAGCGCGCGCAGCTTCGCCCGCCGCACGATCAACATACCCAGCGGCACACCAATCAAAATCGCCGCCGCCATCGCAATCAGCACCAACTCAACGTGCTCCAGTGTCGCACTCCGGATTTCCTCCTGGTGCTGCGCCATAAAACGCCACAGCCCCGTCATGCGGCCCCTCCGCGCACATCCAACGAAGCTGCAAACGCCAGCACCTCAGGATGCTGCAACCGCAAAAATTCCTCCGGCCCTGCACTGGCCACGATCCGCCCTTTTTCCAGCAGGATAATATGCGAAGCCAGCAACAGCGCCTCCCGCAAATCATGCGTCACAAACACAATCGTTTTCTCCAACCGCCGGGCCAGCGACTGAAACTCCCTCTGCAATTCTGCCCGCGTCACCGGATCAAGCGCCCCGAACGGTTCATCCATCAGCAAAATTGGCGGATCCGCCGCTAGTGCCCTCGCCACTCCCACCCTCTGCCTCTGTCCGCCCGAAAGTTCTCTCGGTCGCCGCTGCGCAAATTCCTCGGGCTGCAATCCAACCAACTGCAACATCTCCTTCACTCGCGTGGCAATCTTTTCCTTCGTCCAATTTTCCAGCCCCGGCACAAGCCCCACATTCTCCGCCACTGTAAAATGCGGAAACAGCCCCGCCTCCTGAATCACGTAACCAATTCCGCGCCGCAGCCGAATCGCGTCCCACTCCCGCGTCGCCCGTCCCTCCACCATCACTTGGCCCTTGGACGGCCAGTGCATCCCATTAATCAGTTTCAGCAGCGAAGTCTTCCCACTCCCGCTTCGTCCCAGCAGCACCAGCGTCTCTCCGCGCGGCACCTCCAGCGAAACATCATCAATAATCGCGGCATCCGCTCCGCTGTTTGGCCGCCACGACACGCCGCGAAACTCAATCAAGTTTTGTTCAGCGATAGTCATCGGTATTTGCAGCCATCATTACCAGTCAAAACCGCCCGACCAGTTTAATCCACCCGCCCCAGCCAATGCCCTAAGTCATTTCTGCCATTCACTAGCCCACACACTTTCGTGGTACTTTGAAATTTGCCGGCGATTCCGCCCAGCATTCTAATTGCAGCCATGAGCCCCCTCGAAACTCTCAGCCTCGTCCTCGGCGCCGGTTTTGCCTCCGGCCTCAACGTCTACGCCACCGTTGCCACCCTCGGACTTCTCCAGCGTTTCGGCATAATCCATCTCCCCGAACATCTCCAGGTACTCGCGCATCCACTCGTTCTCGCGATCGCTGGTGTTCTTTATGTCATGGAATCTCTAGCCGACAAAGTCCCCTTCGTCGATTCCATCTGGCAAGCCGTCCACACCTTTATCCGCCCGCCAGCCGCAGCGCTGCTTGCATTCAGCGCCACCGCCGCCGCGCCTGAGCCCTGGCGCTGGGCTGCTGCCCTTGTTGCCGGCGGCATCGCGCTTACCTCTCACGGCACGAAAGCCAGCGCTCGAGCGGCCGCCAATGTCTCGCCGGAGCCACTCAGCAACTGGGCATTAAGTTTTGGGGAAGACGTCCTGGCCGTCTGGTTAACCTGGTTCGCCACCGCGCATCCCGCGCTAGCCATCGTCGTAGTCGCAATTCTATTCGCGATCTCGCTCTACCTTCTCTACCACCTCTTCCACTTCCTCCGCCGCACCTTCCGCAAACTCGCCGAAACCTGATTTCCGCTCCGCTCAAATCACACCTCGGCTTGTCATCCTGAGGCTATCCGACGAGGATAGCCGAAGGACCTCAACCAAGAAATCTTGCAACCCCTGCCCGTGAAAGTCGCTTCCGTCGTCTCTCCCTACTTCACGTACGTCCCCACCCAATCTAAAAACGTCTTATACCAAAGCTGCGCATTTTGCGGCTTCAGCACCCAATGCCCCTCATCCGGGAAAATCATAATCTTTGATGGCACACCCTGCCGCTGTAGCGCGCTGAAAAACTCCAGCGATTGCGTATAGGGCACCCGGTAATCTTTCTCCCCGCAAACCACCAGCGTCGGCGTCTTGTATTTCCCCAATTCCACCGCATACGTCGAAGGCGACCACTTTTTGTAATTCTCCGGCGCGCCCCACGGCGTCCCCATCAGGTCGTGCTCTTCAAACCACAATTCTTCCGTCGCATACATCGAAGTTTTGTCGTACACCCCGGCATGACTGACGATCGCCTTGAACCGGTCCGTATGAGTTGTCAGCCAGTCCGCCAGGTATCCACCGTAAGACCCGCCCGCGGCCGCCAATTTCGTCTTATCAATGAAAGGATACTTCGCTATCGCCGCATCAATCCCCTTCATCACGTCCGTGTACGCCCGCCCGCCCCAGTCATTTGTGATTTCATCCGTAAATTTCTGCCCGTATCCCGTCGACCCGCGCCGGTTGATCATCAGCGTCACGTACCCCGCAGCCGAAAACACCTCCGCGTTCCAGCGATAGCCCCACGCGTCCGACCACATCGTCTGCGGCCCGCCATGCAGCAGCACCAGCATCGAATATTTCTTTCCCGCGGCGAATTGCGGCGGCTTCACCAGCATCGCCTCCACCTTCGTTCCCTCCGCGCCTTCAAACCAGAACTTCTCCGGCGCATTCATCTCCAGCGTCGCCAAAGCCACGTCGTTCTGGTGCGTCAGCTGCTTCAGCCCGCTTCCATTTCCCGCCGCCACAAATAATTCGCCCGGCATCGTCAAACTCGTCCGTTCCGTCACCAGCGTCTTGCCGTCTGCACTGAACGAAAACGCGCTGTTGTACCCATCCACCACCTTCTTCGGCGTCGCTCCGGCTCGCGCCTCCATCGCATACACCGGCTGCAGTGTCTCGCTTTCCGCCAAAAAATAAATCGTCTTGCTGTCCGGGGACCACGAAAGATTCGTCGCGCTCCGATCAAAACTTTCCGAAAGATTCTCAATCTTTCCGCTCTTCCGGTCATACAGCATCACCCGCCAGCGATCGGCCTCATATCCCGCCGTCAGTTGCGCATGATACGCAATGTACTGTCCGTCCGGCGAATACACAGGATTCCCATCAAATCCCGGGTTCGTCGTAATCTTTTTCGGCTCACCGCCCGCCATCGGCACCAGGAAAAGTTCGCCATTCGTGCTGATCGCTTCCATCTTGTCCGGCACCGCGGTATAGCAGATCTCCTTGCTGTCCGGCGAAAACGCGAAGTCATTCACTTCGCCCCGTTCGTCCGGAGGAATGTCGTAGTCCGCCGCAGGCGTCAGGTCGCGGGCCGAAGTATTTCCGTCCACTGGCATCACAAACAGATGGGTGCGCTTCCCTTCACTCCAGTGATCCCAGTGCCGGAACAGCAAGTGATCGTAGATCCGTGCCTTCACTTTGCTCTTTTCCTTTTCTTCATCGCGCTTGCTGTTGCATGCGTCGTCTTTGCAGTCCAGATACACCTCTGAAGTAAACGCGATCGACTTCCCATCCGGCGCCCACTGAAACAAATCCGCGCTCGTCGAAAGCGTTGTCAACTTCTTGGCCTCGCCGCCTTCCATCGAAAGCAGGTACACCTGCGAATTTCCATCGCGTGAAGAGAGGAACGCCAGCGTCTTCCCATCCGGCGACCATGCCGGCGAGCTGTCATGCCCGCTCTGTGTCACCTGCATCGCTTCGCCGCCCGCCGTGCTCACCATCCACACATTGCTCGCGTTCCGATTCGCCTCCATATCCGGCGTGGACACCACAAACGCCGCCCACTTTCCATCCGCTGAAACCTCCGGCGCGGAAACACGATGCAGCTTGATCATGTCGTCAAACGTAATCGGATGCTTCGTTCCCTGCGCACTCAGCGAAACGCTCAGTGCCAGCGTTCCAACCACTGCCCATCCCGCTCTCAACAATTTCATCGCTCTCTCCTTCACCAGCTCCGGATACCTTCTATAACTCAAAACCTTGAGGCGTCTTGCCACTTGCCGCGAAAAAGTAAAACTTGTCATTCTGAGGGCATCCGATAAGGATGCCCGAAGAACCCCAATTTCCAGTGTGCTTCACGACACAACAAAAATAAAAAACAGATCATGCTCCCCGCAAAACACCGCTTGATCCCATTATCCCTCACGCTCAGCAATCGCGTCCCTCACTTCTCCTTCCGCGTCGGCACTCCCACAGCCCAAATATACCCGTCCGGGTCAGCCAGCATCACATCCCGCCACCCGTGCGGAAAATCTCGAGTCGTCTGGATAATGGTTGCTCCGGCCTCCCTCGCCCGCTTCTCCAACAAATCCGGATCAATTCCAAACACCCGGAACTCCGCCCCAGTCCCGCGTACTCCCGGCGTCTTCAATCGCTCGTACAAAGGATGCCGATCATACGTATGGTCCGAGTGCAACAAAAACTCAAAATCCAGCAGCTTCAGCACCGCAAAGTCGCCATCCGCGTACCGCACCGCTGCCCCAAGCACTCGCTCATAAAACGCCAGCGAAGTCCGCATATCCCGCACCAGCAAATTTACCGAGAACTGCCGCATCCCCCGCCCATAATCGTCCGCGGGCATAAACGCCTCGCCCGTCCGCGTCATCGTCAACGTCTCACCTCCGCACCGCCATCCAGTTCACCAGCGCAATCACCGAAGTCGTTCCAATCACCACAAATTCGCTGCGCCCCATCCTCGTGGCCAGCACCACGGAAAACAATATTCCCAATCCCGCAAAAAGATACGGCGCCGGCAATAGGAATTTCGCCTTCCCATCATTCCGGCTGCGCAAAATAGGCACTGCCAGCGCCACCGCGCCATAAACAGAAAGCCGCGAAGCCGCCGACAACAATGCATTCCACTGAAAGTTCCCAATCCAAGCAAACAGAAACACCAACGTCGCATACACCAGAATCGAAACATAAGGCGTCCGGTATTTCGAATGCACGATGCCGAAAAACGCCGGAAAATCCCCCTGCTCCGCCAAAGCGTACGTAATCCGCGGCGCGTGCAACACATTCGCGCTCAAGTACCCATATCCCGAGACCAATGCCGCCATCGCAATCGCCAATGCTCCGCCCGAACCCATGAATCGCTGCGCCGCATCGGCCAACGGCCGGGCCGACATTCCTGCATTCGCCAGCGTCGCAATCGTCACGTATTGCACCGCTGTGTACATCAAGCACACCACTCCGAGTGCCAGCAGCAGCGCAATCGGCGTATCCCGCTTCGGATTCGTCGATTCGCCGCCCACAAACAGCGCCCCTTCGAATCCTCCATACGCATAAACCAGCAACAGCATCGTCTCAAACCATGTCTTCGCGGAGATCCGCGGCATCGCCAGCGGCACTCTCAATTCCGGCCGCGCCACCAGTGCCCAGCATCCCGCAAACACGAACGCCAGCAGAAACCCGACCTTCACCACAGTGAAGAAATTACTCAGATTCTTTCCCGTCTTCACGCCAAAATAGTTGAAAAGCGCTAAGTGCCCAATCAGCACGAAAAGAACCAGAAATTTCCCCGCCCCGCTCTCCAGCCGTGGGAAAAACTTCGCACCGTAGGTCCACATCAGATTCGCCGCCGCGGCCGGCGCCGCAATTCGCGTCAACCAGGTCATCCACGCCACCAGCAACCCCGCAAATCGCCCCAGCGAATCCCGTGCGTACAAATAAAGTCCGCCCGTCTCCTCATACCGCGAAGAAACCTCCGCGATGCACCCCGCAATCACCAGAATCCCCGCACCCGCCGCGACGCAACTCAACGGACTCCATCCACCCAGATTCCGCGCCAAATCCGCCGGCAGCTTGAAAATGCTCACGCCCACGATCGAATTCACCATCAGGGCCGTCAAACTCCAGCGGCCAATCGTGCGCACCAATCCCTTCGGGTTTTCTGTCAATGTGAATTTCCCTGAAACAATTATTTCGCGGGCGCAGTCACCGGCGCGGCTTTCATCTTCACAATCTCCATCAACACATCCGCCTTCCCCAAAATCAATTCCAGGTGCGGATATTTCTCGCCGCCGTGATAATCAATCTTGTAAATCCGGAAATAATCGCCATTCTCGGCCAGCAACTCGATCGGCTCTTTCCCCTCTTTCGCCCGCCTGACCGCATCCCGAAAACTATCAGGCGACCACTTCCGTCCATCCACTGCCACCAACTGCATTCCCGGCGAAAGTCCCGCTCTCTCCGCCGGCGACCCCGGAATCACATCCAGAATCTGCCCCCCTTCCGGCCCGCCCGGCGCATGCACCTGCAACCCAAGCGAGAACTGCAGGTCCACAATCAAATCCGCGGCTTCTTCCGACCGCTGATGTTCATTCATCGTTTCGTTGAACACCAGTTTCCAACCACTGTTCTCAAGCCCTTTCAATGGCGCGCCCGAGCCATGCGATTTCAGCCGTTCCTCAAAAAAATTCCGCCAATCGTAAGTCGCAACCTCATTCATTCCCGCAACCACATCCTCAAACGTATACGTCAGCAACTTCGGCCCGGTATTCTCCCCGCCATGAAATTTCTGGCAAAAATCGTCCAGCGATTTTTTGCCCTTGCTCTCCCGCCGGATAATCGTGTCCGCCTCCAGCCAGATCAGAGTGCTCTCATCGTAGTAATCCACGCCGCGCCGCCACGAAGCCCCTGCCGGCGGTGCGCTGTACAGCAGCTGCGCCGCAATCGCCGTATCCTGTAAATCGCGCCACGTTCGGCCCGGGCGGTCGTTCAAATATGCCGCCGTCGCTGCCAATTGCTCCCGAAACTTCTCCGGTGTCCAGAATCCTGCCCGCGCCGAAAGAATCTGCCCGTAATACTGCGTCAACCCCTCATACACCCAAAGCAGATCGCCCTTCATCGCCGCCTGGTAATCCGGCGTCGCCAGACCCGCCGGCCGCCGGTATTTTCCATTCCATGAATGCGTGTATTCGTGCGCCAGCAAATCCATCTGCGTCTCGCGCACATCGGGATCCAGAAACAACGCCTCCGGCGTTCGGTTGTCGCTCGACTCGTGATGCTCCACGCCATCCGGCGGCATCCGATCCGAAAGCGCCAGCAAAAAATCGTACCGCCGATAATGCCTTGCCCCGAAAAGTGCCAGGTCCTCCGCGATCAACTGCCGAAGATGCTGCACCTCCGCTGCGCCGGCCTCCAGCGCCGCCGGCCCATCCGCCGCAATGTGGATCGTGTGCCGCGGCTTTTGCCCCGGCGACAAATCAATGTCCTTGAAAAACGCCCCGGCAATCACCGGTGAATCCATCACCGTCGTCAATGAAGCCGGCGCAAACTCAATCTCTCCCGCCACCTCTTTGGAAACCGGCAGGGCCGTTCCATATTTCCACCCCGCGGGCAGCCTCAGACTGGCCACATAAGTAATGTCATCCGACTTCACTCCTTGTGGATACAGCATCACAACATACCAATTCAGCACTGCAAGCTGCGCCGTGCTTGCGGGATGTTCGCGTGTACCGGTAGCTTCAGCCGGTGACAAATAATCCAGCTTGATCTCCAACCGGTTCGCCTCCCCGGGCACATCCACATGAAACGCGAACATATCCACATCGTCTCGCGTCCACGCGACTTCTTTCCCGCTCGCCGAAATCTTCAGCCCTGTCAAATCGAAAATCGGTCCCACCGGCGAGTGGTCTCCCGGAATCCACTTCGGATAAACCAAAGTCATCGGTCCCGGTTTCACCGGCAGCGAAATCCTTGCGTGAAAAACGTATTTCGCCGCATCGCGCAGATCCACATCGATCCGGGCGGGATCCTGCGCCGTCTGAGCCACCGCGCCGCTCGACCCGAAAACGCTCACCAGCACAATAGTCACCACAATCCGCGCCCATAATTTCGTCATCAAGCTCATCCTCCCAACCCGCGAAAGAGTATCCCACCCCCTCGCTGCTCCCGTCCAACTTGGCTCTCACTTCCTCTTCGCGCTTCAACTCTCCGCTCCGTCGCTTCTGCTACAATTTGCCAATGGGCATCGCCATCCACTCCTCCTCGCTTTTTTCCCGCAATCTTCGCAAAGACTATCCCGTCGCCGTCCGCGGCGAAGGTTGCTGGATCGTTGCCTCCGACGGCCGCCGCTACCTCGACGCCTCCGGTCAGGCCGCTGTCGTCAGCATTGGTCACGGTGTACCCGAAATCGGCCGCGCCATGGCCGAGCAATCGGGTCGCATCGCCTTCGCCCACACCACCCAATTCCACTCCGAATCCGCCGAAAAGCTCGCCGCTCGCGTCCTCGCCATCGCTCCGCGCAATTTTCAAAACGGCGGCCGCGTCTACTTCACCTCCGGCGGCTCCGAAGCCACCGAAACCGCCATCAAACTCGCGCGTCAATATTTTCTCGAAACCAAACAGCCCGCACGTTTTCGCATTGTCTCCCGCAAGCAGAGCTACCACGGAAGCACACTCGGCGCCATGTCCGTCAGCGGCAACGTCGGCCGCCGCGCGCCCTACGCGCCCATGATCCCCGAATGGGGCCACGTCGCCCCGTGCTTCTGCTACCACTGCCCACTTGGCAACACGTATCCCGAATGCAACGTAGCTTGCGCCGATGACCTCGACGTTTTTCTCCACTCCAACGACGACGCCACCGTCGCCGCCTTCATCTTCGAACCCGTAGTCGGCGCTACGCTCGGTGCCGCTTCCGCCGTTGACGGTTACACTGCTCGCATCGCCGAAATCTGCCGCCGCCACGGCATCCTCCTGATTGCCGACGAAGTCATGTCCGGCATGGGCCGCACCGGCAAGCCATTCGCCAGCCAGCATTGGGGCCTCGAGCCCGACATCATTCTGACCGGAAAGGGAATCGCCAGCGGTTACGCGCCCCTCGGCGCAGTCCTCGTCGCTCCGCGCGTCGTCGACGCTTTTGAAAAAGGCACCGCCGCCTTCATGCACGGATTCACTTATCAATCGCATCCTGTCTCCACCGCCGCAGGGAACGCCGTTTTCGATTATCTGGAAACGCAGAAACTCTTCGATCGCGTCAGTCCCGCCGGCGACGCACTCCGCAAATCTCTCTCTGCCCTCGAATCCCATCCCAACGTCGGCCAGGTCCGCGGCCTCGGCCTGCTTCAAGGCCTCGAATTCGTCAAAGACAAATCCACCCGCGAGCCTTTCCCCAAAGAATCCGCCATCGCCGAAAAAATCCGTCAGGCCGCCCTCGAAAAGAACGTCCTCACTTACCCGTCTCAAGGCACAGTAGACGGCACGCGCGGTGATCACGTCCTCCTCGCGCCACCGTTCATCATCACGCCGCAAGAGTGCCAACTCATCGCCGATGCTTTACAATACGCCCTGAGCAAAGTCTTTCCCGCTTGATCGCGATCGGCATTCGTTTTCATTTTTTAAGTTATTCTTTTCCACGGAGATCGTCCATGCGGCATGCTGCGTCCTCTCTTCTACTGCTCGGCTTTCTGCTCGTCGCAATCCTTCCCGCACACGCGCAGGAAAAATCCGCCGCCAAAGCACGGGCCCGCGATCTCGGCGTACCCTTTGACGGTACCCCCGGCCACTTCAACGCCATCACCGACGTTTCCGGCGTCCTCGTCGGCCACACCACGCTCATCTCCGGTGAAGGTAAACTCGTCCTCGGCCAAGGCCCCGTCCGCACCGGCGTCACCGCCATCCTCCCCCGCGGCAAAGATTCCATGATGGATCCCGTTTTCGCTGGCTGGTTCTCGCAAAACGGCAATGGCGAAATGACTGGTACCACCTGGGTGGAAGAATCCGGCTTTCTCGAAGGGCCAGTGATGATCACCAACACCCACAGCGTCGGCATAGTTCGCGACGCCGTAATCCAGTGGCGCGTCTCCCATGGCCAGGCCGATGCCAGCGGCTACTGGTGGTCTCTCCCCGTCGTCGCTGAAACCTGGGACGGCTGGCTCAACGACATCAACGGTTTCCACGTCAAGCCCGAGCACGCCTTTCACGCCATCGACTCCGCGCAATCCGGCCGCGTCGAAGAAGGCAACGCAGGCGGCGGCACCGGCATGGTTTGCAGCGGCTACAAAGGAGGCATCGGCACTTCCTCGCGCAAGCTCGCTGAGAAAGACGGGGGCTATACCGTCGGCGTCCTCGTCCAATGCAACTTCGGCTCCCGCCAGAATCTCCGCATCGCCGGAATTCCTGTCGGCCGCGAAATTTCCTCCGAAGATCCCTACGCCTACCAGCCCTCCGAAATTTCCGAGCGCGGTTCCATCATCATCGTCGTCGCCACCGACGCTCCGCTCATCTCTACACAACTCAAGCGCCTCGCCCACCGCGCCACCCTCGGCCTCGGCCGCCTCGGCAGCATCTCCGGCGACGGCTCCGGCGATATCTTTATCGCCTTCTCCACCGCCAACCCCGGCGCAGCCGTCTCCAAAAATGTAGCCGAAATAAAAATGCTCCCCAACGCCAACCTCGACCCGATCTTCGCCGCCGTCGTCCAAGCCACCGAAGAATCCATCGTCAACGCCATGATCGCCGCCGACTCCATGACCGGCATCGATAACCACCACGTCACGTCGCTTCCGCATGACCAGCTCCGCGCCGTCCTCAAGAAGTACAATCGCCTAGTCGAGAAGCATGATTGAAGGCTTGCGATGCGGCGCCCTCTATTTACGTCATTGTCGGCATTGTGGTTGGTGCTCCTCGTCGTGGGCTGCGGAGGAAAACAACAGATTGCCAGCGGAGAAGCAGCCGTGACGCAATTTCACGCGGACCTGAATGCCGGAAATTTCGACGAGATCTACCTGGCCTCCGATCCGGCCATGAAAAATGCGAGTTCTCAGAAAAAATTTGTGGCCTTACTCGACGCCGTCCATCGCAAGCTGGGCCCAGTGAAGAGTGCCAATCGGCAGACATTTTTCATTAACTACGGAACTGCCGGCAAGTTCCTCCGCCTCACCTACGCCATCCAGTACGATACCGACAACGCTACCGAGGAGTTCGTCTTCCGTTTGAACGGTGACAATGTGACGCTGGCCGGCTACCACATCAATTCCGAAGCACTCGTCACAAAATAATCCACAGCCTCGACAGCCGCTCAATTCTCTGCCAAGCCGAATCGGCTACCTTCAGGTCTCCCGCTCAAGCTTTAACGCACCCCACTCCGCTACAATACGAATGTGCCTAAAACCATTCGTCCCCTCTTCCTACTCTGCTTCTTTTTTCTTCTCTCCTCCTGCCACAAGCCCTACCCCGCCACCATAGCCATTACCCACGCCACCGTAATCGAC
>Ga0210403_10001659_pt1 | contig 20925 bp, 15 predicted proteins | sample IncBWC19MmetaG_FD_150863 | JGI IMG/M metagenome (GOLD analysis project Ga0210403, IMG submission 150863) | Forest soil microbial communities from Barre Woods Harvard Forest LTER site, Petersham, Massachusetts, United States - Inc-BW-C-19-M | ecosystem: Environmental > Terrestrial > Soil >... | reverse complement strand
TCTAATCACCAGAGGTGGTCGACCGACCGAGTGAAACCATGCGCCGCAATCGAAGGGCCAAGATCGTCGCTACCGTCGGTCCGGCGAGCGGATCGCCTGAAATGCTGGAAGCGCTTTTCCTTACGGGCGTCGACACATTTCGGCTGAATTTCAGCCATGGAACGCACGAGGATCACGCCAGGGTCCACGCCGCCATTCGCGCGCTGGAACTGAAGGTCGCCCGTCCGATCGGCATCCTGCAGGACTTGCAGGGACCGAAGATCCGGGTCGGAACAATCCGGGATGGAAAATTTGCCGTCGCCGCCGGAGAGCAAGTGCGCTTTGTCCTGTCCGGTTCCGACGGCGACAGGATGTCGATTCCGCTTCCCCATCCCGAGATTTTCGAGGCGGTCACGCCGGGCGATGATCTCTTGATCGACGACGGCCGCGTTCGCGTCCGCGTGACCGGGCTGGGGGCCGATTTCATCGATACCAAAGTCATCACTGGCGGCGTGATCTCGAACCGCAAGGGCGTGAACGTCCCCAGTGCGGTCTTGAACCTGTCGCCGCTCACCGCGAAGGACCGGGCCGATCTCGCCTTCGGGCTGGAACTGGGGGTCGACTGGGTGGCGCTTTCGTTCGTCCAGAAGCCGGGCGACGTCATCGAGGCCCGCGGCCTGATCGGCGATCGCGCCGGGATCATGGCCAAGATCGAAAAGCCGGCGGCGCTCGAACATATCGATGACATCGTCCGCCTCTCCGACGCGGTGATGGTCGCCCGCGGCGACCTCGGCGTGGAGATTCCGCACGAAGACGTGCCCGGCCGGCAAAAGGAATTGATCAGGTGCTGCCGCCTGGTCGGCAAGCCGGTGATCGTCGCCACCCAGATGCTGGACTCGATGGTCGCAGCGCCGACTCCGACGCGCGCCGAAGCGTCCGACGTCGCCACGGCGATCTATGACGGCGCCGACGCGGTCATGCTGTCGGCGGAATCGGCAACCGGGCAGTATCCCCGCGAGGCGGTGGCGATGATGAGCCGCATCATCGAGAGCACCGAGCGCCACAAGATGTATCGCTCCATCATCGATGCCTCGCAACCGGGCGAGGAGGAAACCGCGCCGCACGCCGTTGCCGCGGCCGCCGCCGATCTCGCGGCGGCGCTCAATGCCGCGGCCATCGTCGCCTTCACGTCGAGCGGTACGACCGCCGCCCGCATCGCGCGCAAGCGGCCGCGAGTCTCGGTGCTGGCCGTCACGCCCAATCAGCTTGTGTCCCGCCAGCTCTGCCTGCTGTGGGGCGCTCACAGCGTGCTCTCTAAGGACGTCGACAATTACGAGGAAATGGTCGAGCGCGCGACACAGACGGCGCTCGCCGAGGAATTTGCCCGGCGAACCCAATCCATCGTGGTGGTGGCCGGCGTTCCATTCGGCGAGACCGGCACAACCAACAACCTGCGGGTGGTGCAGATTGGTTGACCCGGACCAATGTATCGACTGCCTGCGATCGTAATCTGGAGAAGGCGGTATTTCGCCAATGGCCGCTTTGCGCCAATACCGGTCACTCACGAACTGATAGGCGTCTCTATGAAGTCCTAATCGGAGAACGACTGACTCCATTTCATGTGTCACGATAGACCCGTAACCTTTTCTCTATGCCTTTTTTATTTTTTTTTTGGAAATCTATTTTTAAAATTTGGGAGAGTGAGCACAAGCTAGGGCTCATCGCGTTTCTGCAGAGAGGGCCTCAATTGCGAGATGACCCCATATCTCATTTCAGACCGTTGCATACCATCCCTTGCGAGGGTTGGTAGCAACGAAGTCGACTCCATCTTAACCAGAATCTCAGCAACTTTCTTGGTCGCGGAAAGAGAGCTGAGTCAAAATGGGAATCGGTTTCGCGTAACACGCAATATGGAATCTTTCGAGCGACCCCCAAGAAGCGTGCCAAGTGGCGGCTTAACCATCGAGGCCACATCTAGTGGCATTCAATCTGCGAAGCTTTGAACGAAAAGTGGTCGCGATACCCGTCGCGTCAAGAACTCATTCCTGTCTTCCCGCGCACGCAAGACGTGCAGAGAAGTTTAGCTATTAACCGGCCATGCGCGGCTCGCATTGGTTAAACGCTATGCCGAAGAAATAACGTTGATGATCGTAAGGCAGGGCGAGAAAGCGCGACGTCCTTCGAACGATAGCTGGCGTATCCGAGAGCAGTTGACGACGCTAACGATCGTGGCGGCCATTCATCTGAATTATGATAATTTCGCTCGCATTTTGAGCGAGGGATCTCGATACATCTGAATTATGATAAATCGCGCTCGCGGTTTTCAGCTAGCGGGTCCCCTTGCCTACGTTGGCCGAAGGGATCTCAATAAATCTGAATTAAGATAAAAGCTCGCCTGCGCGGCGTCCTCGCGCGCGCGCTAAGGTTAACAAGTGAGGTTAACGCGCCCTGCCGACCATGTGGAGGGAGCCAAAAACTGGCACTAATCATAACTAAAACCCTGATTTGCTCGATTTACGGTATCAGGAAACCATAAGCTCTGCTAGGAGGTGCGAGGGCTATGAGGGCTTTTTATACCTAAGCCTTTTAAGAGCATTTTCAAATATCGTATATCGTCAGTGATCCGAAAAAGTGCTCACAGCCCTCGCAGCCCTAGCACTACATCAGGTCCTCAACCTCATCTGCGAACCCGAAGTCACGCTCGGCCTGTTCCGGGTCTTCGGCGGTTTGCGGGCTCTCAACGGTCACGAGCGCGGCCTCGTCAACGCAAGTCGCCTGCCAGTGCGCGACGTTATCCCGGGGCATCCACTTCGCCAGCCGGTAGCCGAGCAACTTGATGCCGACCATGCCCTTGAGAAACTTCGCCGCGCTGTCCGTTGTGAGCTTGTGCTCGGGTACGGCCCGGGCCTCTGCAATGGCTTTTCTGACATCGGGCCGCAACATCACTTCGGCTGTCGTCACGTCGGCCTCGCCGATACTTGCGGCCATTGCGGATGGGGAAAATGAAGCGCTCGGGATGGTTCGCCAGATAGGCGAGCGCAACGTCGAGAGTTGATGTGCTCTTCATTGAATGAACTCCGTTGACGTGCCCGCCAGATGCGCGGCGAAGTCTAGCAGTCGCTTGATGGCATAAGCTTGCTGCGGGTCCTTGACTTCGACCACGATTTCGGCCCGGCCACCCTCGCCGCCTTCCGAATAGATGTACGTGCCCGCGTCGCCGATCTCGAAGACGATCTCTTCGAAGCCAAACGCCTGCTGGTAAAGGTCGCGAAGAAAGCGCAAGCCGACCTCGTCGATAGCAGGCAACGGGTTGACAGAGACGCTTGCTTTGTCCGAACCATCCGGGGCCGGGGGAGTGTCGGCGAGGTCAGTGATGTGAGATTTCTTGATCATGTCGAACCACTTCCTATTGTGAATCAACGCGGCGTCGTTTGATGACGACGAGCGGGCCTTTACGCGGCGCGCTACTGGTTTGGATGCAGAGCGACGCTGAGATTTCGGCGCACTTCTGAATTTGGCTTGTGACGACTTCTTTTTCGATTGGGACATGGTGTCCTCCATTAGCAGAGTAGCCAACCGGGGACACGGCTGTCAGGTTGTGCGGCGAGCGTCGCCGCTTCGTTGTCACACGGACAAAAACGGAAAGGTTCTCTCGGTCGCGTGTCGCGCGCGCACGATCGCGCTCGCGTCGCATCGCTGCGCGCATGGCGTCATCGTCGGCCAACAATCTTGACGGCGGAGGGGACGATGGTGTAGACACGGGACAGTTCCTTAAAGTTGCGTTCCGGGTAACATCCGGGGCGAGTTATCCGCGAGGCCCTGTGGCGGGGCTTTTGCGTTCGAGATGTCGGCCCCGGCGCGCAATGCGTTCGGGGCCGATCTCGTTCGGAGGGGACACTCCGGTATCGTAGCGTATGAAGTGGGGAGCCCGGGGCAGTGGACCGCCGAAGCGGGGGGTAGCCTACGGGATGATCACGCCAGCGCGGGTGATGCTCTGCCACCCGTGGCCCATGATCGCGGTGGCAAGTGCCATCGTCAGGTTGCTTTTAGCATAGTTTCCGGAAACCTGTCAAGCAATTCCTCCAATGATTTCAATAGGTTGAACCGTAGTTCAGTCTGTCACGGATGGGGTGAACTACGCTTCATTATTTCAAACGAACTGTCATTCAATATGTGGTCATTGCCCTCCCTGAGCCCCTACGGAGGCCCGCTGATGTGGCTCAGCCGAGGCCCCTCGGTTTCGCCGCCGGTGCGGCGACAGTTGCACCGGGTTGCGTATCATGCCCGGCCCGTCGCCGATCTCGCTCGCACTCACTTTGCGATTTTTAAGTGAGGACCGCCGAAAAAAAATGAAAAACGGAATTGAGTTTGAAACAGTCCGTTAAGAAAGTGGAAACCATGACAACAGGTCGAGCTTGAACCGCCCGCCGCGATGTACAGATATGCCGTCAATCGTACTGGAAGAGTTAGTTGGCCCGGGATCGAAAGCCCCCGGGGACCGTGCAGGGCGAAAGCCCATGGTGCCGAGAACTAATTCCAGCGCAGACGGGCCGCAATAGTGCGGCCACGGGCCTCCAGCACAATGGAGGTTCGTTATGTCACGCGATCTATACCACCATACGCACTCACTAGCTCTGCCCCACATCATGCTCGACGGCGCATTGAAGCCGCTCGACGTGAGCACGCTCAACACAAGTAAGATCGAACGCAATAACGGCTTAGTGCCGGGCAGCATCCCGCAGAGCGTCAACAAAGCCCCGGAGTATGTGCACGCCACATCCAACCCGGAAGGCGACAACACAAGCACGCTCGGTTATCTGTTGCGCGATCCTACCGGGCTTGATCACATCCGCGTCCGCTTCACGCTGCACGCCGAAGACTTCAAGCCATGGCGCGAGGTCGTCGAGGCCGAGCCGCTGTATGAGCGCAAGTTCATCGACGAAATCGCCGCGAGCGCGCATCGCGTCGGCACCAACCCGATCTCATGGTTTGTCAGCAAAGAGCGCATCCCGTTAGAACGGGTCAAGGCAATTCACTTCAAGACCAAGCGCGATAGCGGTTGGCGCGAGGTCGAACATCCTTGGAGGTTTGTCCCCGAGATCGACAGCGAGATTTTAGGTTACGAGATCGGCTCACGGGACACGCCCGAGACTAACTTCTTCGAATGGTCGCGGCGCTTCGTCAAGGAAGATACGGGTCAATCGGGCAACGTCTCCGTGTATCGCACGCTCGCGAGCCAAACCTATCAAGCACTGTTCGCGACCGGCTGGAAAGGTCCGCAAGAGCCGCCGCAGGATTGCGCAGACCCTTACAAATATCGGACCTATGAATTGCGCACGGTCAGCGTGCCAGAGCAAACCGTCAAGGCGTTGAACGCTATCTTTCCGTTGATGCGGTACAACGGCAAGATCGATGCCGTCGAGCCGCGACCGTTGCTCGGCGATGATGACGATCTAACTGGGCTCGACAAGGTCATCGCGTCGTTCAAACCAAAGAAGCTCTCGACGGTCAACGCCGAGATCATGACGACGCCGATCCGGTTTCAAATCGACACCGATCTTTTCAAACAGTACCTCCCCGAGGAAGTCGAAGAGGACAAGGCGCTGCTTATCGCCGAGGGCCGTTGGCATCTGCCGAACGAAGGCGGACGCTACACGCTGCGCTTTGCCTACGGCGACGTGCCCGAGGCATTTGGCTTTCCTGATGACCACACCAAAAATTGGTTGGGCACCGATGTCGTGACGCGAAAGTTCGGCCCCGGCAATGGCGGTAAGGGTTCGCTCAAAGACAATGCGGACGTTGAGATGTTTATCGACTTCGACATGGAAGGCGACAAGCTGATCCGCGCGACCGACGTGCTCCGCCGCAAGGTGCGTGAAAAATTTCTCACGTATGGACGCAAGGCCGAAGTGATCGCCGACCCGGAAAGGTTCGGCATCCGAGCGTCGGGGACAGCCAACGGCTACATTTATGATAGCTCTTCGATTTGGTGGGAGAAAAACGATTGGGTTTGTCAGCGCTGCAAGTACGATGACAGGCCGCCAGCGATTGGCGAGGACGCAAACCTTGCTCATCCGCTGATCGCAGCCGCGTTGCGTGACGTGCTCGTGCTGTCGCTGATGGATCGTAACACGGTCAAGGCGGACCCTCCGCGATATGATCGCAACAGGCCGATGCAACGGCCCGGGCCTTACAGTCCCGAGCAAGAGGTCAGGGAAGTTGTGATCTATTGCCCCGGGCCGCATCTCGAATGCGGACGGCTCGACCTCGCATGCATCGCCGAAGATGCATCGGCGTCGCGGACATCCTCGCACCATTCATCGCGGCACTGATAAGCAGCGCACGATGTACATCGAAGCAGTGTGGATCAACGCGGGCGAGATGGATACGTCGAACCTTCCCGAGCCGCCGCGCAACTTCGTTGTGAGGTCGTGATGGCATCCTCTTATCATCATTACCGCAGAGACCGGCTCTCGAAGATACTCAAGGGCAGTGATCGCAAGCGTCTACTCTCGAAGCCGAAAAATCTTCGCGAGTGGGAAGAGGGTCACAAACACGGCAGCCTGCTTGAACCTTTGCAGCGACAGCGGCAAGGGCAGGCGTCTCACTTCGAGGCCGCCGAGACGAAGCTTTATCGCATCAAACGAAACATCGAGGTCACCGCATGGGACCTCGGCGTGACTATCTCATGACGCGGTGACGAAGTCGCTCCAGTCCTGCATGATCGGGCGCGCGATGACGCTCAACCGCGATAGGCTGTACAACCGACGCGGACTTCACGCCAACATCTGGGGCGATTGCACGAAGCCGTGCGGCGCGCTCTGATGCGAGGATGGCCCCGAAGCATCACCCTGCCCCACTGTCCGGCGGCGACCGCAAAGCTCTCAAAAAAGAGCTTTCGAAGTCGCGGGCAATGACACGCATTTTCGCCGAGCGGTCGGCCGAAAAGCGGCGCGACGGCGAGGCGCTGATCCGCGAAGCAGACAACCTCGCCTGTCAAAGCTGGAATGAAAAAATGTGGGGCGATGGCGGCCCCATCGATCCGTCGCCGACAATCGATCAAGCCATCAACGGCGGCTTCCCATGGCTGGAGATCAAATGCTCACGCCGCCAGACACCGCGCGATGTCGATCTCTGCGCCCTGCCCCACGTGCCGACGACATGCGTTCACGACCTTGCGGGGCGGCTGGTCTGTCAGAAGTGCAAGAAGGCGGGGAAGCGCCCGGCTGCGACGTTGCTCCAGCTAACACCACGCTCGCGCTATCAGCCGCCGGAAGGCTAGGCCGTGGATTGGGGCGCAATCAGAACCCCTATAGGGCCTAGTGCCGCGAATCCGGGTCGGTAACCAGAAGATTCGCCCGAATCGACCGGAACGACTACTGGTGTATCTCCCGAAGGAGGATTTCCGGCTTGATCGCCAAGCTCAAACCGCATGGTCGGATACAGGTGCCTGTCACGGACGTTTCGGAGTTCATCACCGAAAGCGACGTGGAGCAGAAGCTCGTCTATCCGTTTCTCGTGCACCCAAGCTTCTTGGATATCCCGGGGGAGTGGGTCCGCACCAAGGAATACATGGAGCCGACCGAGATCGACAAGGGTGCCGGCAAGCGCGTCGGCTATTCGAGGCGGCACAGTGGTTCAAAGAACTCACGCGCGCGCTCGTGATTGTTAATCTCCGCGATACCACATTCGAGGCCCATCGGGACGAGCCGCCACTTGACGCCTTCATTAACGCCGTCAATTTCTATATTCGGTCCCCACCTTTCGCGCTGATGATCAAGAAGCGTCTTGAAATCGTGCTTGAAAATATCGAGCAAGAGGAAAAATTAGGTAAGTATCAGCGGTTCACGCTCGAATCCGGCGCGCAGGTTGTCTACAAATCGGGACGGCTGGGCGAATTTCTGATGAGCATCTATGCGTCTCTGTTCGACAAGCGCGCTTCCAGCATCGGCGCTGCGCTCGAATCATTGGCGGGAAAGAATGCTCGCAATGCTCTTGGCATGTTCGCTGACATCATCGCGTCGCCTCACGTGCCGACAAGCCAGATTGGCTCTACCGCCGCGGCCTCAGAGGTAGCGCGAATCGACGAAGATCGCATCGTCAGGGCGCTCATGCGAGGGCGGTATCGGCTGTTCAATAACAAGTTGACATATGTCCGCAATATTCTTTCGCCGGTCCCGAACGCTAAACGACCGAGCAATTTCCTCTACGCCGACGTACTAGAGTTTCTGATCCGACATCGGAAGGAGAAGATCGATTTCTCGGTTGAGGGATACGCGTCGGGCCGCACCATCGTGAACCGCATGGGACAACTCGGCTATGACGAGGAGGATGCGTTCGCGGCACTCAAGCAGCTCGCAAAATGGAACCTCGTGGAGCCGGAAAGTCTGCTAGTCGAGGAGTTGACGCTGGAAGACCCGGTACAGGTCCATGCTTCCGGTTTCATTCACATGCGGTATTTTCTGAAACGTCCCGAATATCTATACGGCGTCACCGCCGATATGGCTTTCGCCACGTATAGTCTAGTGGGGGAGATCGCCAATATATGGTCGAGTGCCTCAGGTGAGCCGGGGTTCCGAGCCCGGCAGCGCATCCTGAATCACCTCGCCGATTATTTCAAAGCTGAATACGACCGACGCGTCCGGCGCCATGCCTTTTATGGTGATCTTGGATACGGCGGAAAGAGCGCGATGCAAGCGTCGAGGCTCGTCGCGGATCAGATTGGGCAACCCCCACCGCGCTCGGCAGCGCCCCCCGTGCGATCAACGAATAGGGACAAAAAGGCGCCGTAGGCATGGTCTTTGACCCATGTGAGCACCAGACGAGCCTGCGCGCTGCCGCTGGCTGACTAACGCTCTAACCTTTTGTTCACCTGATGCGGCGACATTGGCCGGCGGGTTGCGTATCACGCCCGCCTTTCTGCGAAGCCCTCGCCGATCTCAACCCGGCGGGGGCCTTCGTTTTTCTGAGCCCTTGACGCCAGCAACAGCCCGTATATAGGCCGTGCCCGATTGGACACCGGAACTGCGGTATGACAATCTCTGCGAGCGCATGGGGAGCGTGGCAAGTTGGCTTTCTTCTAGCGAGGTGGACAAGACGATGAATGACAGCAACAGCATGATAATGTCGCTTCTTCCATTCTTGATCCTGAGCATCCCGCTTGCGATCTGCGGTTACAAGCTTGCGCCGAGACTGGGAAAAGCAGTGTATTGTGGGCAGTCCTATGCCTGATACCCGTGTTCAACTTTTTCTTCCTGGATTACATGGGATACTGTGTCGCGGTCCGAGTTCTGGACCGACTTGATGCGGTCACGAAACGGGTCGGCGCATAAATTCAATGATGACCAATGATCCTCGCCATTTATGCCCGAAGTGCGACGGCAAGCGCATCTTTAATGGGAAGAAATGTACGGTGTGCTGGGGCAACGGCTTCATTCCAACCCTCGTCGATAGTGATGATGATGATGATGATGAGCCGTCGAAACCGCGTCGCGGCGACCGACCATCGCGACGATCCGACAAGTCCTGATACGTTGGCTAGTGATCAGCGAGCCCGCACCTTGCTCATCGCGAACTTGCTCCAACGCAGCATCATCGGAATGCGGATTTTGTAAAGGTCTTGCCCGATCAGGCCCGTTGTTCGACTGTAAGCCTGCACGACCGCGTCGCCGACAGAGTGAGCAAGCGCCATCTCCCGCTCTTCCAGCGGGTATTTGTTTTTCAATCCCCAATTCGAAAAGGTCGTTCTAAATCCGTGCGGCACGGGACAGCGACCGTTATCGACCGTCGAGATTTTCCCGCGCTTCAAGAACTTGTGCAGGATGTCAGGCATGGCCTTTTTCCACATCGGCGACGCCGGTCCTTTCGAAGGGCTCGGGAAGACATGATCGTCGGGCTTGCCCGGCTTGCCGATCAGCTTCAATACCTCCGGCGACAGCGGCACGCGATGCTCTTCGTCTTCCTTCATTCGTCCGTAGCCGATTATCCAAACCTTGTTTTTGAAATCGACTTCGCGCCAACACATCTCCAGCGTCTCGTTAGTGCGGGCTGCCGTCAAAATTGTAAAGGCAAGAGCGCGGGACGCGATGGTCCCCAGTGCCAGCAAATCGACCATGAAGGCGGGCACGTCATTGGGAAGCATTGCCGGATGGTGCTCGACCTTCTCCGCTTTCGGTCCGGGCAGATGTTCGAAGACCTCCGCCGAGGCCGGGTTGTCGCCAGTAAAGAAGCCTCTCGACTTTGCATTGGCGAAGATGATCTCAATGACGCCGCGCACCTTCTCACGGGTCGGCGGGCTATCGTTCCAGATCGCGAGATGGTGCTGCACATCAACCGTATCGATCTCGGCGACGGGCCGTGCCGCCAGCGTGCCGCGCTTCAAGAGCCAACGGCGATAGGATTTGGCTTGAAGATCACCTTTCCAGCTTTCCGCCTCGCCCGGCATCCACGCGGGCTCCGCGCCTTCGACGGGCAGCCAGTAGCCCTCCAGATATTCGGTGACGACTTCGCCGAAGAGCTTATCGTCGGCCCCGGCTGGCGGCGGGGGATTGCGCTTCCGGTTGGCCGCGCCTCGGCGTTCCGCCGGGCGACCGTTGCGCCGTTTGGTAGCCTCCGCTTCCCGGGCCGCCCGGGCCTTTGAGTGCGACAGGTCGCCCGGGGCTGTGCCAGCCGTCCCCAGCAACATGGTTCGGAAGCTCGCACCATCGCGCCACGCATAGGACCAATAGCCGCGTCCGTTGCGCGTCAGCAGATACAGCGATTGCCCGTCGCTAATCTTCGTCAGCTTCTTGACGCCGACGCTGTTCTTGATGGCCTCGGCGACCTTCGTCGGATTGAGTTTCGACACTGGGGACGGGCTCCGATTGTTACCTACTTTGTTACCTACATTTAGGCCCCTAGCCCTGCTCGCGCAAGCCCGCTATTGCGCGACTGAAATCAAAGTTAAGCCCGTATTATGGGCCTTATTGCCCACTCTTGCCCAGTATTGCATATCGTCGGATTTGTCTGGGTTCGCCAGTTCGACGCCTACGGCAATTTCATCGGCCGCGTCCGCACCTGCAATTACTACTGATCATCGACCGACGAGCTTTTTGTTTGGCGCGTTTTCTTCACGCGAACCGGTAGCCGTCCCGGATCAAGTCCGGCTTTCGCTCGAAAACGCTCTGTTAGTGGATCCGCGTCCGACACGGGCGCCTCATCCACCCCGTGTCGCACACCCGACCCGCCCGGACGTCCCCCCGGGCGGGTCAACTTTTTGGCGGGCATTTCGTTGGTCCCGGTGCCATCCAGCCGTTGACATAGCATAGGGGGGTACCCTATTAAATCGTCATGGCACATACGATCCGGGAAAAGAAAAAGCTGCTCGCGCGCGTCGGCCGCATTCGCGGTCAGATCGAGGCGATCGAGCGGGCGCTGAACGAAGAAGCCGAGTGCGAGCGCATCATGCACATGATCGCCGGCATCCGCGGCGGCGTCGCCGGCCTGATGGCCGAAGTGGTCGAGGACCACATCCGTACCCATCTGGTCGATCCCGAGCGGAATCCCGGCGCGCTCAATGCCGACGCCGCCGATCAGCTGATCGAAGTGGTCCACACCTATCTGAAGTGAGGGACATCATGTCCGACACCGAGCAGCTGTTTCAGTTTCCGCCGCACGATCACGTATTCCTGGGCAAGGACCACGAAACGGCGGAGCGCCGGACCTGGGCGGTAATCGCGCTTTGCGCCGTCATGATGATCGCCGAGATCGTCGGCGGCGCCATGTTCGGCTCGCTGGCGCTGATCGCCGACGGCTTGCACATGTCCACCCATGCCGGCGCGCTGCTGCTGGCCGCGCTCGCCTATAGCTATGCCCGCAAATACGCCAACGATCGCCGTTTTTCGTTCGGCACCGGCAAGTTCGGCGATCTCGCGGGTTATTCCAGCGCCATCGTGCTGGCGATGATCGCGCTGTTGATCGGCTATGAAGCCGTGTCGCGCCTGCTCGAGCCGGTCGCCATCAGCTTCAACGAGGCGATCCCGATCGCCGTGCTCGGCCTGGCCGTCAATGTCGTCAGCGCCTGGCTCTTGTCCGGTGGGCATCATCACGGTCACAGCCATGGCCACACGCATGGCCATGATCATGGTCATGACCACGGCGAAGAACCCCGCCGCGTCGATCTGGGCGGCCGCCGTCTGGACATCGAGGTGTTCGAGGAAAACGTGCCGCCGCGCTTTCGCGTCAGCGCGCAGGCCGGCGCCCTGCCGGCTTCCGATTTCACCATCGAGACGACGAGGCCGGACGGCAGCCGCCAGCTATTCCTTTTCGAGGACCGCGGCGCGTATCTGGAATCGCGCGACGAGATTCCGGAACCGCATGCCTTCCTCGCCAGGGCTCGGCTGATGCAGGCGGGCCAGGCGCATGAGCGCGAGCTGGAATTCGAGGAGCACGAGCATGAACATGGGGCTGGCGCGCATCACCGCGACAACAACATGCGGGCGGCCGTCATTCACGTCATGGCGGATGCCGCGGTCTCGGTGCTGGTGATTATCGGCTTGCTGCTGGCGCGCGCATTTGGGTGGCTCTGGATGGACCCGCTGGCCGGCTTCATCGGCGCAATCGTCATCGCCAACTGGTCGGTCGGGCTGTTGCGCGACACCGGCGGCATCCTGCTCGATCGGACCCCGGATCCGCGCATGGCCGACAAGGTCCGCAATATCATCGAAGCCGAGGGCGATCAGGTCACCGACCTCCATCTCTGGCGGCTCGGGCCCGGACATCTCGGCGCCATCGTCTGCGTCGCCACCGCAGGGACGCGCGATGCGGCGCATTACCGGCAGCGCCTGGCCAGATTCGCCGACCTGTCCCACGTCACCGTGGAGGTCCAGCACCCTCATCCCGTATCCGGCTGAGCCGCCGCTCATGAAATCCGGGGCGACTTCACCCGGAAATGACCCGTGTTGCACGGCTGTCACAACCGGATGCCATTCAACATTCGGGTTCCCACCTTCTTCTTGCAGTTGCGAATGATTTGCAATAACGCTTGGGGATGGAATCGGCCTCCGCTCGATCTGGCTTTGGTGCGCAGTTATCCGCAACTCAGGACGGGCGAGATCATTTCCTTGGTGGCAGCGCGCCGGCAAATCTGCAGAGATGACGAGAGAGACCGCCGGAATGTTCGCGCTGAAAGCACCTGCACGATGAGCCGCTGCAGCCGATCCTGGGAGCGCGTCGTCGCGGGACTGGGTCTTAGCCTGCTCGCCTGCGACGGTGTAGCGTTCGCGGCGGACCTGCCGCTCAAGGCGCCAGCGCTCAAATCCGTCTACGACTGGACCGGATTTTACCTGGGCGGCCATGTCGGTTATGGCGGCGGCAGTCTCGGCCCCGGCACCAATCCCCTTCCCGAGCAGGGCGTGTTCTTTCCGCACAGCATCACCGGCCTGATCGGCGGCTACCAAGCCGGCCATAACTGGCAGCTGCCGAACCATGTCGTGCTCGGCGTGGAGGCGGATGCGTCATTCAGCAGCCCGCTGGACGCCCCGCGGCTGACGCCTGCGCCCTTCAACACGACGATCGATTATGTCGGCACCGCGCGCGGCCGTGTCGGATATGCGTTCGGAAGGCTGCTGCCTTATGCGACCGGCGGCTTCGCGTGGGGGCACAGCCATGTCAACGTCAATGACGCCGGCGGAAGCATCGTCTCGTCGCCCGGGCACACTCAATTCGGCTGGACCGCGGGCGCGGGTGTCGAGTTTGCCGTCAGCGGAAACTGGAGCGCCAAGGCCGAATACGACTACATCTCTCTGTCGCGCCGGATGATCGGTCTGAGCGCGTTCGGATTGCCTGATGTCAACGTCGATCCCAATATCCACCTGATCAAACTCGGGCTGAATTACCGCTTCGGCGATACGCCGCCATGGGTCGCACCGGATGCCCAAAAAACCGCACTTCCGGAATCGAGCGACTGGAACGTGCACGCGCAAACCACCTTCATTGCATCGGCCTATCCCGCATTCCGCTCGCCCTATGCGGGCCCGGATAGCCTGCCTGGCGGCGGACAGGCACGCGATACCTGGACCACGACGGCGTTCCTCGGCGTGCGGCTCTGGCAGGGTGGCGAGTTCTATTTCGACCCCGAGCTTGCACAGGGATTCGGCCTGAACGGGACGCTGGGGCTTGCGGGTTTTCCCAATGGCGAAGCACAGAAGGCGGGCGCCGCATTCTCGAAATACCGGGCGCAGCGGTATTACTTCAAACAGACCTTCGGGCTCGGCGGCGAACAGGAAGACGTCACCGATGCCGCCAATCAGCTGCCCGGCAAGCGCGACATCGACCGCGTCACGCTGATCGTCGGCCGCTTCGCCGTTGGCGATTTCTTCGACGGCAATTCCTACGCCAAGGATCCGCGCGCCGATTTCATGAACTGGGCGATGTGGTCGTCGGCCGCCTACGACTTCCCCGCCGATCTGCCGGGCTATACCCGCGGCGGCGTGGTCGAGCTCAACCGCAAGGACTGGGCGGTGCGGGCCGGCGTGTTCGAGGTGCCGACGGCGCCCAACAGCGACGTCCTGACAACCAGGGGCGGCGGTACCGTCGTCGAATTCGAGGAACGTCACGCGATCCTCGATCAGCCCGGCAAACTGCGGCTCGGCGCGTTCGCCAACAGCGGCAATACCGGCAATTACCGGCAGGCGCTGGCGATCGAAGGCGCGGACCCCACGCTGGACATCAACGCCGTCATGGCCAGCATCCGCCACGACAACCTCAAATATGGATTCTACGCCAACCTCGAGCAGCAGGTCGCCAGGGATATCGGCCTGTTCGCCCGCGCCAGCTGGAACGACGGCCAGAACGAAATCCTGTCGTTCACGGATATCGACCGCAGCCTGTCGGCCGGCGTTTCGATCAAGGGCAGCTATTGGGGACGGCCGGCCGATACGGTCGGCCTCGGCGGCGCCGTCAACGGCCTGTCAGCGGCCCATCGCGACTTCCTCGCGGCCGGCGGCCTCGGCCTTCTGATTGGCGACGGCCGGCTCAACTACCGGCCGGAACAAATTCTCGAGACCTATTACGCCTTCGCGATCGACAAGAGTTTTACCTTCACCGCCGACTATCAACTCATCACAAATCCCGCCTATAACGCCGATCGTGGGCCGGTCTCGATCTTCTCAGGACGCCTGCACGGCGAATTCTGAACAAGGCGGCTCTCATGGCCCTGCAAGACACGCCGAGCCTGGGGCAGGCGCTGCGACCCAACATCTGGGACCTGGTGGCGCTGATTCTGGTGCTCGGCGCGATGGTGCTGATTGTCTATGGCGGCGAGCAGACCGCGCTGCCGCTGTCGGCGCTCGACGTCGCCCCGGTCTCGCTCGATCCCGCCAATCTGCCGCTCTATGCGCTGCGGACCACGCTGCGGATGCTGCTGGCGATCGTCTGCTCGATCGTCTTCACCTTCAGCTATGCGGCGCTGGCCGCCAAGAGCCGGCGCGCCGAGATGGTGCTGATCCCGCTGCTCGACATCCTGCAGTCGGTGCCGATCCTCGGCTTCCTGACCTTCACCGTCGTGTTCTTTCTGAATTTGTTTCCCGGCCGCGTGTTCGGCGCCGAACTCGCCTGCGTGTTCGCGATCTTCACCAGCCAAGCCTGGAACATGACCTTCAGCATGTACCAGTCGATCCGCAACGTGCCGAAAGATCTGGAGGAAGCCACGCAGAGCTTTCACCTCTCAGGATGGCAGCGTTTCTGGCGGCTTGATGTGCCGTTCGCGATGCCCGGCCTGATCTGGAATACCATGATGTCGATGTCGGGCGGCTGGTTCTTCGTGGTGGCGTCGGAGTCGATCACGGTCGGCAACACCACCGTCACGCTGCCCGGCATCGGTTCTTACGTCGCGCTCGCTATTCAAAGGCAAAACCTGCCCGCGATCGGCTACGCCATCCTGACCATGCTTCTGGTGATCATCGCCTATGACCAGTTGCTGTTCCGCCCCGTAGTGGCCTGGGCCGACAAATTCCGCTTCGAGCAGACTGCTTCGGCGACCGCGCCGACGTCCTGGATGCTCGATCTGTTCCGGCGCACCCGCGCGCTGCGCGCTCTGACCTATCCGTTCGCGGCGCTGAACAGAGCGGTTTCCAACCTGCACATCGCGCTGCCCGGCTTCCTGCGGGCGCCCGCGAGAGGCGGCCCGCCATCGCGTCTGGTCGACGCGGCCTGGATTGCGCTGATCGCCGCAAGCACGAGCTACGCTGCCTGGCGTGCCTATCAATATCTCTCGGCGAGCTTGAGCCCGTCGGACGTGTTCAGCGCCGTCGGATACGGCTTCATCACCCTGTTTCGCGTCATCGTGTTGATCGCGCTGGCGACCCTGATTTGGGTGCCGGTCGGGGTCTGGATCGGGCTGCGGCCCAAGCTCGCCGAACGGATCCAGCCGCTGGCCCAGTTTCTGGCGGCGTTCCCGGCGAATCTCGCATTCCCGGTGTTCGTGGTGATTATCGTGCGTTTCGGCCTGAGCCCGAACATCTGGCTCAGCCCGCTGATGATCCTGGGCACGCAATGGTACATCCTGTTCAACGTGATCGCGGGCGCCAGCGCCTTTCCGGGCGACCTTCGCGAGGCCGCAGGCAGCTTCCACCTCAAGGGATGGCGCTGGTGGATCAAGGTCATCCTGCCCGGCATTTTTCCGTATTACATCACCGGCGCCATCACCGCCTCGGGCGGATCGTGGAACGCCTCGATCGTCGCGGAAGTGGCGAACTGGGGCGACACCCATCTGACGGCCACCGGCCTCGGCGCATATATAGCAACCGCGACCGAAGCCGGTGACTTCCCCAGGGTGGTTCTCGGCATCGCCGTGATGTGCATCCTGGTGACGCTGTTCAACCGCCTGCTCTGGAGGCCGCTTTATGCCTTCGGCGAGCGCCGTCTTCGCCTCGGCTGAGGGGTAAGGAAAAAGCCATGCTAGATCAAATGACCCCGACCAACCTTCTCGATATCCGCGGCGTCTGCCGGTCGTTTCCGAAGGGCAGCGGCGAGGAATTGCTGGTGCTCGAGAAGGTCGATCTGACGATCAAATCCGGCGAGATCGTCGGCCTGCTCGGCCGCTCCGGCTCCGGCAAGTCGACGCTGCTGCGCATCATCGCCGGCCTGATCACGCCAACCTCCGGCGCCGCCAAGTGCCGCGGCGAGACCATCGTCGGGCCGCCGAACGGCGTCGCCATGGTGTTCCAGTCCTTCGCGCTGTTTCCATGGCTGACGGTGCTGCAGAACGTCGAACTGGGCCTGGAGGCGCTCGGCATCGACAGCGCGGAGCGCCGCACGCGCGCGCTTGCCGCGATCGACCTGATCGGTCTCGACGGATTCGAATCCGCCTACCCGAAGGAATTGTCCGGCGGCATGCGCCAGCGCGTCGGCTTTGCCCGCGCGCTGGTGGTGCATCCGGACCTGTTGCTGATGGACGAGCCGTTCTCGGCGCTCGACGTGCTGACCGCGGAGACGCTGCGCACCGATCTGGTCGATCTCTGGATCGAAGGCCGGCTGCCGATCAAGTCGGTGCTGATGGTGACGCACAACATCGAGGAAGCGGTGCTGATGTGCGACCGCATCCTGGTGTTTTCCTCCAATCCCGGCCGCGTCGCCGCCGAGATCAAGGTCGACCTGCCGCACCCGCGCAATCGTCTCGATCCGGTATTCCGCCAGCTGGTCGACAGCATCTATGCGCGCATGACCCAGCGGCCCGAGCCGAAACTGCCGTCGATGGAGGGCATTCCGGGCGCCGGCGTCGGCATGGTGCTCAACCACGTCTCCTCCAACGTGCTGTCCGGCCTGATCGAGACGCTGGCGGGACCGCCGTATAACGGCCATGCCGACTTGCCGGTGCTGGCGGGGCATTTGCAGCTCGAGGCCGACGAGATCTTCCACCTCGGCGAAGCCCTGCAACTGCTGCGGTTCGCGCAATTGAGCGAAGGCGACCTGATGCTGACGGACGCGGGAAAACGCTTTGCGCATCTTGAAACCGACGCGCGCAAGAAACTGTTCGCCGACCATCTCGTCAATTACGTGCCTGTCATGGGCCTGATCCGCCGGGTGCTCGACGAGCGGCCCTCGCACGCCGCCCCCGCCGCGCGCTTCCGCAACGAACTCGAAGACTACATGTCGGAGGATTATGCCGACGAGACGCTCAAGACCATCGTGTCATGGGGCCGTTACGCCGAGCTGTTCGCCTATGACGAGCAGACGGAATCGTTCAGCCTGGAAAATCCGCATTAAAAACTTTACTCGTCATTTCGGGGCGACGCGAAGCGTCGAACCCGGAATCTCGCGCAACAACTTCTGGATTCCGGGTTCACGCTAACGCGCGCCCCGGAATGACGAATGTTGCGCCTTCACCCCGCGGGCTGGAACGAATCCGGCCGCGCCATGGCCCAGGCTTCGCGGTAGCGGGGATCGCTGGTGCCATCGAGCAACTCACCCGGACGCAGCGACGGATAAAGTTTTGCGAACGATTGCACCTCGGTGGTCGCGGTCCGCTGCGAGAAATGGATCGGCCGCAATTGTTGCGGATGTTCGAGTCCTGCCGCGGCGAGCAGCTCGGCCAGCGCATGCAGCGTGGCGTGGTGATAGTTGTAAACCCGCTCGATCTTGTGCGGCACCACCAGCGCGCGGTTGCGAATCGGGTCCTGCGTGGTCACGCCGGTCGGGCAGCGATCGGTATGGCAGGACAGCGACTGGATGCAGCCCAGCGAAAACATGAAGCCGCGCGCCGAATTGCACCAGTCGGCGCCGATCGCCATCGCGCGCGCCATGTCGAAGGCCGTCGCGATCTTCCCGGCGGCGCCGATCTTGATGCGGTCGCGCGCATTGATGCCGACCAGCGCGTTGTGGACGAAATTGACGCCCTCCCGCATCGGCATGCCCAAATGGTCCATGAATTCCAGCGGCGCAGCACCGGTGCCGCCTTCGTTGCCGTCGACCACGATGAAGTCGGGATAGATCCCGCTCTGGACCATCGCCTTGCAGATCGCGAGGAATTCCCAGGGATGGCCGACGCATAGCTTGAAGCCGGCGGGCTTGCCGCCGGACAGCCGCCGCATCTCGGCGATGAAGGCCATCATTTCCAGCGGTGTCGAAAACGCCCGGTGATAGGCCGGCGAGATGCAATCCTCGCCCATCGGCACGCCCCTGATCTTGGAAATCTCCTCCGAAACCTTAGCCGCCGGCAGCACGCCGCCATGGCCGGGCTTGGCGCCCTGGCTGACCTTGAGCTCGACCATCTTGATCTGGTCGTCGGACGCGACGCGGGCGAATTCCTCCGGATTGAACGAGCCATCGCGGTTGCGGCAGCCGAAATAGCCGGACCCGATTTCCCAGATGATGTCGCCGCCGTTTTCGCGATGATAGGGGCTGACGCCGCCCTCGCCGGTGTCGTGGGCGAAGCCGCCTTTCCTGGCGCCGGCGTTCAGCGCGCGCACCGCGTTCGGACTGAGCGCGCCAAAGCTCATCGCCGAAATATTGAAGACCGATGCCGAATACGGCTTGGTGCAATCCGGACCGCCGATGGTGATGCGAAATTGGTAGTCGCCACGAACTTTCGGCGCCATCGAATGGTGCATCCATTCATAGCCGTCTCGATAGACATCCTCCTGGGTGCCGAACGGCCGCTTGTCGAGCACCATCTTCGCGCGCTGGTAGACGACGGCGCGGATGTCGCGGGAAAACGGCATGCCGTCCTTCTCGCTCTCGAAGAAATACTGCCGCATCTCCGGCCTGATCTCTTCCAAGAGGAAGCGCAGATGCGCCGCGATCGGATAGTTGCGCAGGATAGCGTGGCTCTTCTGCATGAGATCGCGAATGCCGAGCAGGGTCAGGCCGCCGAAGATCAGGAGCGGTATCAGCACCAGATCGAACACCTTGCGGTCGACGATCCCGAGGCCCAACAGCAGCCCGGTGACGACGGCGCAGATCGTCAGCACAATGAAGCGTGGCGAGAACGGAAGCAGCAGCGTTTCCATGGTGTCCCTCGGCAGATTCTTTCGCGTTATTCTTTTCGGCGAAGCCTAATCCAACTATCGAAACAATGCTGTACACAATATCTCGGGCAAAGGTCATGGATATGACGGCCGTCAGGCCGGCTAGTCCGCAAGGGCCCGATCAATCGTCCGGCGACGGTACATTTGCGCCGCCATCCCCTCTTTTGCAGTGCAGCGTAGCTCTCAATGACTGTGCAGGCGCATCTCGTGGGGAATGCCGCGCTTCTGCAGGCCGCCCTGCGTGAGCCACACATCGGTGGACCGGATGGCCCGCTCGATATGATCCGAGGTGCGCGAGAAGTCGTAGGGCGAGCCCACCAGCGGGCATAGTGGCGGCACCACGAAATATTCGATTTCCGGGCCGAGGCCCTCGAGCTCGTTCACCAATTGCCGCGAAATCAGGAGCGTCAGCGCATGCAGCGCGTTCGCCACCGCGCCCGCGGGCGGCGGGTAGGTGGCGCAGGCATAGCCCGTCGGCAGGATGATCAGGCGCCGCGCGCCCTTGGCGACCGCGACCCTGACCGGCGTGTTGGAGGAGATGGCGCCGTCGGCGAGGTAGAAATCCTTGTAATGGACGGGCGCGAATGCGCCGGGAATCGCGGTGGAAGCGATGATCGCCTGCGCCGCCGAGCCCTCCGACAGCACCACGCTGTCGCCCGAGACGATATCGGTGGTGACGATATGAACCGGAAGTTCGGCGTCCTGCAGGTTGCGATAGGGCAGATGATCGTCGATCAGCTTCGCGATCCCGTCATGAGGAATCAGGAAGTCGCGGCGCCAGACGAACCCCAACAGCGTTCGCCAGTTAACCGGAAAGACGTCGTGCCGCGTCAATCCGCGCCAGATGGTCTCGAGCTGCAGCACGCCCTTCAAGGTGGGATCGCCGGCATAATAGGCGCCGTTCAGCGCGCCGACGCTGGAGCCGACCACCATATCCGCCGAG
>Ga0210403_10001658_pt1 | contig 20933 bp, 10 predicted proteins | sample IncBWC19MmetaG_FD_150863 | JGI IMG/M metagenome (GOLD analysis project Ga0210403, IMG submission 150863) | Forest soil microbial communities from Barre Woods Harvard Forest LTER site, Petersham, Massachusetts, United States - Inc-BW-C-19-M | ecosystem: Environmental > Terrestrial > Soil >... | reverse complement strand
TGGACCGACGAGCCGTTCGACGCCGCGGTACGCAAGGGCCTGCGTCCGGACGGCAGCCGGCTTTACCCCGCGATGCCGTTCCCGGCCTATACCAAGATGACGCGCGACGACGTGCTGGCGATCCGCGCTTACCTCAAGACGGTCGAGCCGGTGCATCAGCCGGTCAAATCCAACACGCTGCCGTTCCCGTTCAACATCCGCACGGCGATGCGGTTCTGGGACCAGCTGTATTTCATCGAGGGCGAATTCCAGCCCGACACCCATCAATCCGCGGCATGGAATCGCGGCGCCTATCTGGTGCAGGGCCCCGGCCATTGCACCGCCTGCCACACGCCTAAAACCGTTCTCGGCGGCGACAAGACCTCCGACAATCTGCGCGGCTTCGACCTGCAGGGCTGGTTTGCGCCTGACATCAGCGGCGACAACAACCAGGGACTGGGCCGGTGGAGCGAGGCGGATATCACGGGCTATCTCAAGACCGGGCACAATCAATTCACCGCCGCGACGGGACCGATGGCGGAGGAAATCGTCAACGCCACGTCGCAATATAGCGACAGCGATCTCACCGCGATCGCCACCTACCTGAAATCCCTGCCGCAGCGTCAGGACAATGCGGCGCCGCTGCCGGCCAACTCGCCGGTGATGGTTGCGGGCCAGGCGATCTACCGGGACCAGTGCTCTGCGTGTCACGGCATCGACGGCCGCGGGGTGGCGAAGCTGTTTCCGTCGCTGGCGCAATCGGCGCTGGCCGATGCCAGCGATCCCACCAGCGCCATTCACCTGGTGCTGCGCGGCGGCCGAAGCGTGGCGACCAAACAGGAGCCGACCGCACCGGGCATGCCGTCATTCGCCTGGCAGCTGAACGACGAACAGGTGGCGGCAGTGCTGACCTACATCCGCAACGCCTGGCAGACAGCCGGCGCGCCGGTTTCCGCCGGGGCGGTAGGCAAGGCGCGCAACGCGCTTGGCGCCCGCTCCGATTAGCGCAAGGCCGAGTTCGCTTCGAGCCAGACCGGGATGACTTTTCTTCGAATCGTCATCCCGCTCTATTTTTTGTTTGAGCATGATCTCCGAGCAAACGCTTCGCGTTTGTCGAGGGAAAACCGGTTCCCACTTTTCCGGATCATGCTCTGGCCGCGCCGGCGTTAGGTGCCGGTCGAGGACCGTTCCAAAATGGCCTTGCGCAGCGCCCGTGATAATGCCTCGACCGAATACGGTTTCTGAATCAGTTCAAACCCATGATGGGCGTTCTCGGCCAGGACGCTGCTGTAACCGCTGGTCAATACCACCGGAAGATCGGGATGACGCTCGCGTATAATGGTGGCCAGTTCCACGCCGTTCATGCCGGGCATGATGATATCGGAAAATACCAGATCGAAAGCTGATTGATCCGCGGCGATCAGCGCCAGCGCCTGTCTGGCATTGTCGGCCCGTCGGGTGGCATAGCCAAGATCCTGCAGCAGTTCGGTCGAAAACCGTCCGACTTCCTCGTTGTCCTCCACCACCAGGATGCGAGGGCCGCGACCGCTCGTTGCCGATTCAAGATTGCGCGCGCCGCTTTCCGCATGGCTCGCGGGCGCCGCCGCCTGGGGCAGGAAGACGGTGAATGTCGAGCCTTCCCCCACACGACTGGCGACGACGATTTCGCCGCCGGACTGCTTGGCAAATCCGAGCGCCTGGCTGAGGCCGAGGCCGGTGCCTTTTCCAACCTCCTTGGTGGTGTAAAACGGCTCGAAGATCGACGTGAGCTTGTCGGGCGGGATGCCGATGCCGGTATCCGCGACCGAAATCGCGATGAAGTCTCCGTCGCGCTTTTCGCTGGTGCCCGACACCGGGATCGCATTCGCCTTCGCGACGCTTATCGATATGACTCCTTCGCCGTGCATGGCGTCCCGGCTGTTGACGGCGAGATTGATCAGGGAAGTCTCGAATTGCGCGATATCGGCCAGGGCAAAACAGTCGGGGTCGCCAATCTCGATACCGATCTGGATTCCTCCGCCGACAAGCGGGCGGATCAGCTGCGCAATTCCTTCAACCTGCAGCCCGACATCGAACACCTGCGGGGCCAGCGGTTGCCTGCGCGCGAACGCCAGAAGCTGTCCGGTCAGCTTGGACGCCCGGTCCACCGTGTCGGAAATCGCATCGATGTAGCGGCGGCGGCGTTCGTCGGTCAGTTCGCGACGGCGGAGGAAATCGGTAGCCGAGCGGATGATCGTGAGCAGATTGTTGAAATCGTGCGCGACGCCGCCGGTGAGCTGGCCGACCGCTTCCATCTTCTGCGACTGACGCAGCGCTTCCTCGGCCTGGCGGCGCTCGGTGATATCGACGGCTTCCGGCAATACGGCGGTAACGCTGCCATGCTGATCGAACACCGGCCGCATGGCAAAATCGAAATACCGGTCGCCAATCGGCAAGTGCAGCAGCATCTCGATCCGCATGCTTTCGCCGCCCCTGACCGTCGCGAACGCATTGGCGACGGCCTCGCGGACCGCAGGGGTGGCGGAAAACCAGGGCGTATCCCAGAACGGCTTGCCGACGACGTCGGCTGGAGCCGCCATGATTCCGGCCAGCGCGGTCTTGTTGGCATAGATGACCTTGCCATCCAGGTCGAGAAGTCCCTGGTACTGGTTGCTGGTTTCGAACATGGCGCGCAATTGCGCCTCGCTGGATTCGAGCTGAGCGGTCCGCTCCCTGATGCGCTGCTCGAGCGTTTCGTTGAGGCGGCGCAATTCGCCCTCGGCCTCCTTGGCAGCCGTGACGTCGTGAGCCACGCCGATGAAGCCGATATGCCTGCCAGCCGGATCCCACCGCGGTTGTGATTCCGACCGCATCCAGCGCCATGCGCCATCGGCCCGGCGATATCGCGCTTCCAGCACAAACGGCTTCAGCGAGGCCTCGCCAGCGATACTTTCATTCACGATCAGGGCCTGGTCGTCGGGGTGAATAATCGCGCGCCAGTCGAAAACAACAGCTTCTTCATGGGGCAAAGCGAGAAAATCCAGATAGGCCTGATTGGCGAAGCCGCGCGTGCCGTCGAGCTTGCTGACCCACATCGGCACCGGCGCGCTGTTGGCGATCAGCCGAAAGCGCTCTTCGCTCTCTCGCAGCAGTTCCTTGGCCAGCGTGCGTTCGGTGATGTCCATATGGGCGCCGATCAGCCGCAGCGGCTGGCCCCTTTCATCCCGCTCGATCTGCGCCTCGCAGGCGATCCACCGGACTTGTCCATCGTTCGGCCGGATGATCCGGTATTCCGATGAATAGCGCAGTCCCGGGCCCTTGATCGTGGTGAGGAAATGCTGAACGGTCCGATCGCGGTCCTCTGGATGAAGACGCTTGACCCAGTCCTCGTGGGTATCGACGGCGTCCGGGCTCAGGCCGTGTATCTCCAGATATTCGGGCGAGCGGCGTCCGCTGTGGAAGCCATTTCTCAGATCGACCGTGACCCCTCCCACGCGGGCAATTTTCTGCACGCGGGCAAGATCGTTCTCGCGATCCTTCAGCAATCGTTCGGTGACCACCTGCTGTGTAGTTTCGACCACGATGGCGATCACGCCCGCCGGCCGACCGGCCTCGTTCAAAACCGGCGAATAGTCCAGATTCATCCAGACCTGCTCGGGGCGGCCATGCCGGTAGAGCGTGAGCTCCTGGTCCTTGTAGGCCAGGGTACCGCCGCTCAGCCCCACCTTCATGACGTTGTCGTTGAAGTCGGCCACCTCTGGCCATCCCTCGCGCACCTTCGACCCGAGCAATTGCGGGTGCCGGCCACCGGCGAAGACCGAATAGGCGTCGTTGTAGATCATGATGCCGTCTTCGCCCCACAGCAGCACGATGGGCACTGGCGACCGCAGCAGGGTGTCGGTGACGGTTTTGAGGCTTTGAGGCCACGCCGCAAGCGGTCCGAGGCCGGCTTTTGCCCAGTCGAATTGCCGAATCAGTGCGGCAAGTTCGCCGCCGGCGGTCGGAAACGATGCACCCGGCCCGGCAGATACACCTTCGTCAGGCACCTTTTCCCCCTCGGAATCCCCCCAAAACCAACCGTCATAAATGCTGTACGGAAACTTTTGTTCCATCGGGGGTACCATCGGCGGGAGCGGCCGGTAGATTCGCGGTGGCAGGACGCAGCGCTGCATAGGCGGACGGGATCATCCATTGATCCCCGTCACGATGCCTGTTCGGCCTGTGTTAGGCTTTTGGGCTGCCTGCGAGCGGTATTGTCAGCGGGCAGATCATCAACCCACGCGCGTCGCAATCAGGGGCGATCCCGCCCGAAAGGACAAGAAGCGTTGAAAGAGAAGGAACTCCGGATAGCACTGGTCTGCTTCGGAGGCGTTTCGCTTGCGATCTACATGTATGGAATCAGCAAGGAGATCCTCAAGCTGGTTCGCGCTTCCTCCGCCTTGCACCGCATCACCAACCGTTCCGAGCGCTCGGCGGCAAATTTCTTTGACAAGTTCGACCGCAACGATCCCGAGTACGACACGGACGAAATCTATTTCGAACTGCTTCGGGATATCGGACAGACGCTCGAGCTGCGCGTCATCGTCGATGTCATCGCCGGCGCCTCGGCCGGCGGCATCAACGGCACCATGCTGGCACGTGCGCTCAGCCATGACCTGCCGATGGGTGCGCTGCGCGATCTCTGGCTGAACCATGCCGACGTCAGCGATCTCCTCGCCCCGGAGGCGCGGGCGAGCGCCGCCAGCAAATTGATCCTCAAACCGATGATCTGGCTCCTGGGCGCGACCGGCCTGTGGGAGCCCATCAAGGATCCGGAAGTCCGGCAGAACCTGTCGCTGTTCGTGCGGTCGCGATGGTTCAGGCCACCGCTCTCGGGATCGCGGATGTCCGAGCTGATGTACAACGCGGTTACCGCGATGGTCGATTCGGGAAACGGAACCGCGTCATTGCTGCCGGCCGGCCACGGGCTCGATCTCTATGTCGCCGTGACCGACTACCACGGCTATGAGCAGCCGATTCCGATCCACAATCCAGCGATCATTCACGAGCGTGAGCACCGGCACATTCTGCACTTTTCGCATCGACAACAGGCAAATGGCGAGGTCGTGAGCGACTTCGCGCTGGAGAATGCCGCGGCTCTGGCGTTTGCGGCGCGCGCGACCTCGTCTTTCCCGGGCGCGTTTCCGCCGGCGCAGATCAGGGAAATGGACGATTTCATCGCGCGCAAATCCGTCGACTGGCCGCGCCGCGCCGAATTCATGGCCGGGAATTTCGAGCCCTACGCCCGCAAGAACATTGATCCCGCCATGGTCTATTTCATCGACGGCAGCGTGCTGAACAACCGCCCCTTCCGCCAGGCAATTACCGCCATTCGGGATCGCCCGGCGTACCGCCAGGTCGACCGGCGGCTGGTTTATATCGACCCCGATCCGGATCGGTCGGGCGCTTCGAACCGCCGCGACCTTCCCGGCTTTTTCTCCACCCTGAAGGGCGCGTTATCGGACCTGCCCAGCGCCGATCCGGTGGCGGACGAGCTTGGCTGGGTGAGCGATTTCAACGACCGGATGAAGCTGCTGCGGGAAATCATCGACAATGCGAGGCCCAACGTCAGCCAGTTCGTTGGCTGCCGGATGGGGCCACCGAATCCGGGCAAATCCGCGCCTGGCGCGAACAGATCAACGCACAGGTGAGGATCGATGCCGGATTTGCCTATGAAGGATATATCCGGCTCAAGCTGGCCTCCGTCCGCGCCTTCATCGCAAGCCTGATCTCCGGCATTCGCGGCGCGCCGCCGCTTTCGCAATTCGGCCGCACGATCGCGGAAATCATCGACGTCTGGGCCACCGAGACCGGGGTCGTCTATGGCAAGGAGCAGGCGATCGCCGACAACGCTGCGACCGGGCGCGGGCATCCGCGCTGGACGGAACTGCTGCTCGACTTCGACGTCGGCTACCGCAAGCGGCGCCTGCACTTTCTGATCGAAGGCCTGAACCGGCTCTATCAGCCTTCCGACCGCATGCATTTCGAGGATCGCAACTGGCGGGCAATCGACGCGCTGAAGCGAAATTTCTACAACTGCCTGGAAGACCTAAAGCGCCAGGAAAATGTCGCCGCTTTTACCCCTGCGACCCGCGACCTTGCCGAGGATCTGTTCCGCTCCGCGCCGCCGCCCGGCGATGCCGAGAAGCTGACGGCTTATGCGCAATCGTTTGTGCAGCGGCACAGGGAGGCCATCGACGATCTGGTCGTCCGGCTGGCGGCCGAGATCAATCTCGATTCCAGCACCAATGACATCGATATTCTGCTGGCCTCGACCGATCCGGAACAATGGCATCCGGAAGCGCGTCGTGAAATTCTGATCGACCACCTCGGCTTCCCTTTCTGGGACGTTTTGACATTTCCGGTCATGCCCTGGCGCGAGGCCGGCGAACTCAACGAGATCCTGGTGGACCGCATCAGCCCGCAGGACGCGACCGCGCTTGGGGAATTCAGCGGGAGCACCGCGCTGAGGGGCGTCCGCTTTGCGCATTTTGCCGCGTTCTTTTCACGCGCGTATCGCGAAAACGATTATTTGCTGGGACGCATCCACGCACTGGACCGGTTGATCGACATTATCTGCAATTCGGCCAGACTTGATATCGGCACGCAGCGCAGTTCGATTGCGGCGCTGAAGGCGCGGGGGTTCAAGAGAATCCTGGACGCCGAAGAGAAATTCCTGCCGAACAGTGTCGAGCTGATCGCCAGATTGCGCCGTTCGATCGCCGCGCTGGAAGCGCGTGCCATCAAGTCGGTGCCTTAGAGCGTTTTGAAGCGAAGCGGGCACCGGTTCGCGCGAGGAAAACGCGTCAAACAAAAGGAGCAGAGCCTCGGCTCCGATTCAATGAGAACCGATCAGGCGCTAGAATGCCGGCCGCTGCGGGCTCGCAGCCGGCGGCGTCAGCGCCATCGGCGGTTTAGGCTTCGGCCGCACGAGAGGAGGCCCGGGTGGGGGACGGACCTCGATCGGCGGCGGCAGCGGCGCAAGCTGCTGGCTGACCACGGGGGCACCGGGGCTCGCCGTGGAGCCTGGCGGCGCGGCCGCAGCCGGCGAACGCGGCGCGGTGACCTTTGCCTTTGGCGGAGGCCGCCGCAGATCGCGGCCGGGGAGCGGCTGGTTGAAAGTCGGCTGGTCCGAAGGCTCGCCGTCCAAGGACGGAGCGGCACCGCCCGGTGGAGCGGACGCCGGCGTCGTCAGCGGCGGCGGTTCACCGCGCTCGATCCAATCCAGCCTCCGGGTTTCGCGATCGATCGCCCTCACCGCCAGCCACGCCGACAGCGACGCCACGTCGACCGTGCGGTTGAGCGCATCGGGCGAACCCGCCGCGAACAACTGGATTTCCGGACGGCTCGCCGCCTGGCCCGCAGCAGTCGAAGCAAGGGTGACGCGGATGTCGGCCTGGTCGGCGGGAATATCGTAGCCGCCGGATATGATGGCGCGCGCGCGGTCGGACTCGAGCGTGGTCGCGCCGACACGCAGCCGGCCGTCGCCGATACTGAATGGTATTTGCGCTGTCTTCACCGACATCCCGCCGGCCGACAGCACCGGCTCGATGATCTGCCGCAGCCTGGTGTCGTCGGTCGCCTGGCCAGTATCGCTGGCGCGCATCGCGACGTCGAAGGCGCGCGGATCGAGCCCCGCGATGCGGGCGGATTCCAGCGTTACGGTGCCGCTGCCGGAAAATGCGCCCGTCAGCGCCGAGGCGCTGCGGCCCTGGCTCGTCAGCGTCAACTGCATCGAGGTGCGCCCGGGGGGCATCGCCAGGATGCGATAGCGCAATGCGGCACCGTCGACGCCTGTGAGCTGAACGCTCGCATTCAGCGCAATGCCATTTGCGCCCGGCCTGGCGTCAATGGTCGCTGTGGTCTCCCCGCCGCCGATTCCGCCCTTGATCGCGTCGAAGGTCAGCGACTGGCCGTCGCTCTTGACGGTACCACTGACGGGTCGCAACTCGCCGCCGCCCGGCAGCGCGCCGCGCAACGCCTGAAATGCGACGCGGCCGCGCCAGCCCTTCAACAGGCCGGCGCCGAGCGGCTCGGCCGCATCGCGGCCGGATGCACCAATGGCGAGCGCGAACGCCGGCGCGAGATCCAGCGTGTCGAGACCGACTTCGCCGTCGACGTTCCTGTCGCCGTCAAGCGTCACCGCGACGTGCCCGCGCAATCGCGAGCCGGATATCGTGCTGTCGAGATCATCGAAGGTCAGTCTGTTGCCCGCGAACGACACGCGCGAGGACAGGTTGATGTTCTGCGCAAGCCGGTCCGCCGGCTTGAGATCGAGCAGCGGCGCGAGATTGGCGCCGCGAACGCCCAGATTAACGCTGGCCCTGGCGTCCTGCGCCCATGGCTCGGCGGTGCCCTGCGCTTCGGCCTGCAGCCCGGCTCCCGTCAGCTTCGCTTTCAGCCGCAACGGCGAACGCCACGCGCCCGCCACCGATCCCTCGAATTGCGCCGGGCCATCACCGGCAGCGACCGCGCGATCAAGCCCGAGCAGCGCCAGCAAGGTGCGCGCCTGATCCGACGACAGTTTCGATTCAAGGCTGAACGCGGTGCGCCGGAGCGCATCGAGATCGATCCCGCCCAGCGCCGACAACTCGGGCATCGCGGTGAGCGTCGCGGCGCCCTTGAGCTGGGGCGCATCGAGATCGAGCGAGGCGGAGGCGATGGGACCATCGGCCCGTGTCTTGTCCTTGCCGAGATCAAGCATCAGCTTCGCGCGCACGGGCCCCGGACCGATTCCCGACGCATTGAGCCGCGAGGCAAGCGATGGCACAAACGGTGCGACCAGCGCAGTAAGCTGAGGCAGCGATGCCGCGGTCGAATCGAGCCCCAGCCTTCCGGTCAGACCGGCGCGATCGAAATTGCCGCTACCCTCGAGCGCTATGCCATCGGCCTGACCGATCTTCAGCCGGTCGAGCGAGAAAAATTTCGGACCGTAGCCCAGTTTCGCCATGAACGGACGCAGCTCCTGACCCGCGGACACAGCGCGGCCGATGTCAAGCGACAGCTGCGCTTCCTCGGGCCAATCACCCGGCGGGCCCGCCAGCGAACGCATCAACGCGGCCGCGGCATCGAGATCGAGACGCTCCCCTTTCAACACGGCGTCGAAGCGGGAGCCGCCGGCCGGCAGATTCGACAGCGCCATCCGCCCTTCGACGGCGCCGCCTTCGATCTCGGCCTTCATGGCTTCGATCGCGAAACCGCTGGCGGCCACGCTGACATTGCCGCGCAGGCGCAGCGGCTTTTGGCTGCGATAGGTCACCTCAGTGCGGCCCTGCAGCCACGTCGCCAGCGCATCCGGATCGGAGGATTCGACACTGAACGCGCCGGTGAAGCTGGGCGGACCCGCCGGTGCATTGGCGCCGGTCAGGGACACCAGCGTCGCGCCGGGCGCGCGGAGGTCCAGCCGCTCGATGCTCCAGGACGTGGTGTCGCTCGTGAACACGGCGGCCAGGTTCTGCACCGGACGGCCGCCCACCATGATCTGCTCGGCGCTGAGTTCGATTTGCGTCGGGATCGGCGACTGCGGGATGCCGGCCATCAGCGCCCGCAAGCCGGGCACCACCCGCAGCGGCTCGGATGCGCCGCTGTCCTTGGTGGCGAACTTGTCGGCATCGAGCTGCCGCGCCGAGAGCACGGCATGCAGCAGCGGCGACGCACCGAAGCCGACATCCCCGAGGCCCGAAAATCTCAGCGCGCGCTCTTCCGCGCCGTAGCTGACATCCAGCTGGTCGAGCTTTGCTGCAGCCGGATCGGCCTTGACCTTGGCCGATATTTTCCAGGGGGTGATGGGGACATTACCTTGGGCCTTGAGCCCGGCGGGAACCGCAAGCACGAGCGCGCCGTCAAAGCGCGGCGCGCGCGCCTCGAACGACAGCACGCCATCGAGGTCGACGGAGAGCGGACGCGCGCCGGGATCGATGTTGAGGTGGACGCGGGTGCCGTTGCCGTCGCCGGCCGGACCGGATGAAACCCGGAACGGATAGCGCAGCCCCGACAGCATGAAATTGCCGTCGCCCCGAACCGCGCCCGCCAGCGAGCGCACATCGCCGGAGAAGGCAATATTGTTCAGCTCCAGCGTGCTGCGGCTCGCCGCGTCATGCAGCGCGATACGGCCGGTCAGGTTCAGGCGGTCGATCGAAAGCGATCCCAGATTGAATTTTCCGGTCGACGCCGGCAGTTCGACCCGGCCCTGCCGATCGAGGCCGAGATCGACCGACATGCCGTTGATCGTCAGTTCGTCCGCGCGCCATTCGCCGCGCATCAGCGAGCCCAGGCTGAACTCGACATCGAGCTTGTCGGCGCGGATCTTGCCGAGATCGTTGGCGCCGCCGACCACCACCGAGCGCAGCCGCAGCGACGGCGTCGGCAACAAACGCGCGTCGAGTTCGCCGGCGACGTGCACCGGTGCGCCGATCACCCGCGTCGCCTCGGCCTCGAATTGCGGCCGGAACTGATTCCAGTCGATGAAGTACGGCCCGATCAGCGCCGCCATCAGCGCGATGATAAAGGCAATTGCCAATCCGAGCAGCGTCGTCTGCACGGTGTCTCCCTTTGCCCACGCCCCCGGGGCGGGTCGGCGTGAGCCACCCCCTCCGCCGGCGTCTCGCGCCCGCCGCCGCCCGAAATCAATCCCGGAGCAGTGCCATATATTCGATATATAGAGACAACTGTGGCGAAGTCACAGCGGCGTCGCGCGCCAGCCTCCTCACCAGCTGGCGGGCAGGTTTTTCAGGCCGCGCAGCACGAAGGTCGGCCGCCATTCCGGAGTTTCGGCGTTGTCGAGCTTGAGATCCGGCAGGCGGCGCAGCAGCGTCGAAATCGCCACCTCGGCCTCGATCCGCGCCAGCTGGGCGCCGAGGCACAGGTGAATGCCCCCGCCAAAGGACAGCGGGCGAATCTTCGGGCGGGTGATGTCGAGCCGCTCCGGCCGGTCGGGGTAGACAGCCGGATCCCGGTTGGCGGAACCCAGCAGGCACAGCACGCTTTCACCCTTCGGGATTTTCTTGCCGCCGAGGTCGTCGATGTCCTCCAGCGCCACCCGGCCGGTCAGTTGCACCGAGGAATCGTAACGCAGGAATTCCTCGATGGCGTTGCTGATGAGGTCCGGATTGGCCTTGAGCAGCGCGAGCTGGTCGGGATTGCGATGCAGCGCCAATAGCCCGTTGCCGATCAGATTGACGGTCGTCTCGTGGCCCGCGCCGAACAGGAGGATGATATTGGCGGTCAGTTCTTCGTTGGAGAGCTTGCTGCCGTCTTCCTCAGCCTGCACCAGCTGTGTGGTCAGATCGTCGCCGGGATTCTTCCGCCGCAGTTCGAACAGCTGCTGGAAATACATCTGCGCCATCAGGTTGCCGGCGTTGGCCTGTTCGATTTCGGCCTTCGTCAGCGGCACTGGATCGAGCAGGCGTCCGCCGTCGCGCGAGCTGGTATAAAACGCCTCGCGATGTTCCTCGGGAATTCCGAGCATGTCGCAGATGATCGTGACCGGCAGGCGGAAGGCGAAATCCTCGATCAGGTCCATATGGCCCTGGGACGCAATGCGATCCAGCGTCTGGTCGACGATCTCCTGGATGCGTGGCCGCATGTCCTCGACCCGGCGCGCGGTAAATGCTTTCACCACCAGGCCGCGCAGGCGGGTGTGATCCGGCGGATCCTGCTGCAGCATCCAGTGGCTCATGCTGCGGAAGACAGGCTCTTCCATGATTTGCGGGCCGTAGCGCCGCTTGGTCCGCTCGATGTAGTCCTTGCCAAAGCGCTTGTCGCGCATCACCAGGCTGACCTCGGCATGCCGGCTGGCGACGTAAGCCCCGAACGGCGTCAGATGCATGGGATCGGTAGTGCGCAGCCGTTCGTAATGCGGATAGGGATCGCGAATGAAGTCCGGCGACAGCGGATTGAACAGCGGCTCGGATGCGATGGTCTGAGCATGCTCGTTCATCGATGACCTCAATCAGGTGGCGGACTCAAATTCGATACACTCTTGTATCGAGTTGCATTCTGACCTAAAATCGTCCGATGTCAAGAGTTCGGACCAGACCGACCCGGGACGACACCCGCGAAAAGCTGTTCGAGGCGGCGGCACGCGTTTTCGAGGAACAGGGCATCGGCGGCGCCAGCATCGAGGCCATCGCGGCCGCGGCCGGCTTCACGCGCGGGGCATTTTATTCGAATTTTACCAGCAAGGACGAGTTGATCATCGCCATGCTCGAGGATCACGTCGAGCAATCCATTCGACGCAATCTCGACCTTCTCGCCAAACACGAAAACATCGCGGGTTTCCTCGAAGCCCTGAAAACCATGGACCGCAACCGTCAGGATCCGCTCGGCCGTTCGCCGCTTTTGCACATGGAGATGATCCTTTTTGTGGCGCGCGCCGAAAAGCGCAGACCGGAACTCGCCAAGCGCCTGCGAGCCCGGCGACAACTGATCACCGACATCGTCGAAACCACCTTGAAGAGGACCGGCAGGAAGGCTGCCCTGAACCCGGCATGGACCGGCGCGGTACTGCTCGCGCTGGAGGACGGCTTCCGTCTGCACCGCCTGATCGATCCGGAGACCACGCCGGCCGACAGCTTTCTGCGAGCGATCGGCGATCTGCAGAGGGCTGTCGGAGTTGCATCGGCCTGACGAAGATGCCGCGATCATCACACGGTTATCAACTCCCTTAGGCGGTGTTGGCGCTGACCTCTGTCTTATGCAGTTGCCCGGCCACCGCCCTCACCTTGCCGGGAGATGCCATCCAGATCGCGAAGGCGGATAATGCGCTCATGGCGATGCCGATCGCGAAGGCGAAGGCATAGCTGCCGGTAAGATCGTGCAGTGCTCCGGTGACCCAGGGACCGGCGGCGCCGCCAGCGAGGGCCGCGAGCATCACGGTGCCGAAAATGCTGCCGAAATGTTTGCCCTGAAATATTTCCAGCACGACCGCTCCCATGATGGAGGTGAGCCCATAGCCGAGCGCGCCCTGCGCCAGCACCATGAGATAGACCAGGATCAAGGTGGGAAAGGCTTTGAGCGCGATCAAGGCCGCAAAGCAGATCGCAAAGCCCGAGCAGCCCGCCGTCCAGATCCATTCACGTCCCACCCGATCGGACAGGTGTCCGAGCCAGATCTGGCCGGGAATACCGAGCAGGCTGACGGCGCCCAGGGCCCAGACCGCGACGTTCGGGCTGAAGCCGATGTCGAGCAGAAATTTGGTCTGGTGAACCTGCACCGCGTACCAGATATACAATCCTCCGAAATAGCCGAGCGATATCCACCAGAAGCGCGCCGTGCGCACCGCGCGGCGCAGGGTCCAGTCGATGCCGGCCCAGTCGTGATCGACGACATACGATACCGGCTTGGTCGAGGCCGAAGGCGCGGCGTCGCCGTCCGGCCGCAGCCCGATATCCTCAGGCCGCTTGTGCAGCAACAAATTGATCGGCGCGAGCACCACCAGGATCAGGATCCCCATCGCCGTGCAGGCGGTGCGCCATCCGGTCTGCTCGATCATGTGCTGCACCCACGGCAGCAGCGTCATCGAGCCGATGCCGACGCCGGCGAACGCCAGCCCGATCGCCAGGCCGCGCCGGCGGTTGAACCAGTTCGGCAGAAACAGCGATTGGCCGGAATAGCCGAGGCAGATGCTGCCCGCGCCGACCATGACGCCGATGGTTACATAGAGATGCCAGGGCCGGGTCGTCAGCGGCGCAAGGAGCATGCCGCCCGCCATCAGGGCCACGCCGAGCTCCATCACGGCGCGGGGACCGGCACGGTCCATCAAGCGGCCGATCAGCGGACTGACGGCGCCGGAGACCAGAAAGCCGAACGAGAAGGCGCCCGCCGTGACCCCGCGCTCCCAGCCGAACTCGTCGATGATCGGCGGAAAGAACAGCGAAAAGGCGGTGCGGGCGTTCACCCCGATCGCCATGGTGACGAAGGTCACGACGACGATGATCCAGCCGTAAAAGAAGGGAAGCCGCATCAGGTTTTACACCTTGTCATTCCGGGGCGGTTCTTCGGACCATCAGGGAATGACGAGGTCAAGGCCTTTCCCGGGAAGCAAACCGGATGCTGGACACGTGTTGCACTGCGCCGGGCAAGTTTTCTTTGGCGATTCCAAGATTTCCTTGGCGATTGAAGGATATGCCGTGAACTTTTTACACGGCCCGGATGCCTAAGGGATGGGTTCGCGCCAGTCGGTATTTTCGGGCTGGCGCGGCCGGGGATGGCGGCAGTGGACGCCTTGATTGACCGGTGGTCCGCGCTTGGCGAGGGCGCCACCGTCGACGTGGCGGCCGAGATGGCCAAGGTGACGCTCGATGTCGTCGAACGCACCTGGGTTTGATCCCGCGCGCAGTTTTCGCACAGAACACTCACCAGGCTGTGAGCAAACAGCTCATCCGCTTCGGCTGGCGAAGCGGATGCAGCGGAGGGCGGTTCAATTTCGAGCGGTATCGCTAGCCCTTGGCGCGCGTGCGGATCATGAAGGTTTCGTAGGAATATTCCGCGACCTGCCACCAGAGATTCTCGTCGTTGCGGAACTCCATCTGCGAATCCAGTATCTTCTTGAAGTCCGGATTGCCGGCCGAGGTCTCGGCATTGACCTCGTTCGACGCCTTCAAACAGGCTTCCATGATCGCCGGGCTGAACGGGCGCAGCTGCGTCCCGGCCGCCACCACGCGCTTCAGCGCCTGTGGATTGCGGGCATCGTATCGCGCCTGAACGTCGAGATTGGCGTAGCCGCAGGCGATCGTGAGCAGCGCTCTATACGCCTTCGGCAGCGCGTCCCACTTGTCCAAATTGATGAAGAAGTGCAGCGCCGTACCGCCCTCCCACCAGCCGGGATAGTAATAGTACTTGGCGATCTTGTAGAAGCCGAGCTTCTCATCGTCGTAGGGGCCGACCCATTCGGTGGCGTCGATGGTGCCCTTTTCCAGGGCCGGATAGATGTCGCCGCCCGCGATCTGCTGCGGAATGGTGCCGAGCTTGGAAAGGGTCTTGCCGGCCCATCCGCCGATCCGCATCTTGAGGCCATTGAGGTCATCGACGGTGTTTATCTCCTTGCGGAACCAGCCGCCCATCTGGGTGCCGGTATTGCCGCCGGAGATGGCGTACAGTTTGCTCTTCTTGCCGAACTCGTTGAGCATGTCCTGACCGCCGTGATCCTGGAACCAGGCGTTCTGCTGGCGCGAGTTCAGGCCGAACGGAACGGAGCAATAGAGCGCGTAGGTCGGGTCCTTGCCGATGAAGTAGTAGGCGGCGGTGTGGCACATCTCGACGGTGGAGTTGGTCACCGCGTCGAGCGCCTGCAGGGCGGGAACGATTTCGCCGCCGGCGAACGGCTGGATCTGGAATTTGTTGTCGGTGGCTTCGGCGACGTATTTCGAGATTGTCTCCGACGCGCTGAAGGGAACGTCGAGCGACTTCGGCCAGCTGGTGGTGCAGCGCCATTTCAACTCGGGCATCGACTGCGCGATGGCAGGTGCGGCAATGGTGGTTGACGCGGCGAGGCCCGCGCCCGCGGTTTGCAGGAATTCACGACGTTTCATGGCGTATCCCCCTTTTGGATTTTTGCTTCGGAATCGCCAGCCCGTGGCGATCTCGCGCGGCGTCGCCTTGACGGCGATCGTGTCTTCTTTTGCTTGAGAATATCAGAGGTTAAGCCTGCCGGGTAGCCAATAGAGGTTCAGGCGACACCGGCTCAGGTGTGGCGCAGCCGCGCACCCCTTCAACCGACTGTCGCGCCGATCCAGCCCGATAAAGCATCCACGATCTCGTTCATGACCTCGCCGTCGTTCCTCCCCGAGCGCGCCAGCACGTGGAAGGAATGATCGGCCTCCGCGACCTGATGCAGCGACGCCGATGCCCCGAGCCGCTTCACCACCGGTTCAAGCAACGTCATTTCGGCCAGCTTGTCGCGGGTGCCCTGGATAAACAGCATGGGGACATGGACGTCGCCGAGATGCTTTGCCCGCGTGTCGGAAGGCTTGCCCGCCGGATGCAGCGGAAAGCCCAGGAAGGCAAGTCCGCGGACGCCGGCCAGCGGCGCGATGGCCTGCGCCTGCGACGTCATGCGGCCGCCGAACGATTTGCCGCCGGCAAAGAGCGCGAGCCCCGGACAGCTTCGCGCGGCCTCCGCGACGGCGGCGCGCACCGCGGCGTGGGCGAGCGGCGGCGCGTCCGGCCGCTTGCTGCCCTTTTCCATGTAGGAAAACTGATAGCGCAGCGTCGCGATGCCGCGGTCGCAAAGGCCGGCCGCAACCCGCTCCATGAATGCGTGGGTCATGCCCGCGCCGGCGCCGTGGGCAAAAACAAAGCATGCCCGCGCGCCTGCCGGCCGCAGCAGCAACGCGGAGACCGCGTCCGAGCCATCGACTTTCAGTTGAAGAGGTTGCGAGCTGACGGTGTCCATCGCGCAATGACCCCTTAAGGATACTACGAACAAAAAAGCGGCCGCAGTTGCGGCCGCCACTGTATCGGTCTCGGGAGGCGCCTTCCAGCGATCTTGTTCCCGTTGGTGCGAGCTTGCTACGCCGCCCGGGGCTTCGCCTTGAGCGGCACCAGACGTTCGCTGGAAAGCGCGGCCTGCGCGCTCGACGCTCCCGCCTCGTGATATTCCGCATCCTCGTTGACTTGCCAGATGTCGTAGATGCGCTCCCCGGCCATGATATTCCGCGCCGTCAGCATGGCGGTCATCATGGCGTGATCCTGATTGTTGTATTTGTGCATGCCGTTGCGGCCGATCAGGTGCAGGCTCGGATAGCTTTGCTCGAGGTCGCGCCGGACCATCGCCATGTGCTCGCGATAGGCGTCATCATAGACCGGATAGGCCTTCGGCTGGCGCACCACGCAACCGTCGACCACGTCGGAGGCACACGCCAGACCGACCTTGGCGACCTCGCGCTTGGCCAGCTCGATGAGCTCCTGGTCGGACATCGCCCACAGGCCGTCGTCCTCGAAGCAGAAATATTCCAGCCCGAGACAGGACATGCCGGGCGGCGCCATCTCGGGCGACCACGAGGTGAAATTCTGCACCCGACCGACCTTCACGCTGGGATCGTGGATGTAGATCCAGTTGTCGGCGAAGACTTCCTGCTTGTCGAGCATCAGCGCGACGGTGAGGAAATCGCGGTAGCGAAGCGCGCGCGCGTGCAGGAGCGAGATCGGCTTCGGCGTGAGCTTCTGTACCAGTTCGCGCACCGGCGCCGAACTCACGACGTGCCGCGCGGTGTAGCTCTCGCGTTTTCCGTCGGCGGTGGCAACCTCGATGCGCCAGATTTTCTCGATGTCGTCATAAGCGAGCCCGGCCAGCTCGCGGCCCATCAGGATCCGGCCGCCGCGCTCCACGATCCCGGCCGCCGCGGCTTCCCACATCATGCCGGGCCCCTTGCGCGGATACTGGAACGTCTCGATCAGCGTCTTGACGACATCGTCGCCGGCCGCATCGGTCTTCGGCTTGCGCCGGAACGAGCGCGTCAGCGCGTTCATAACGGCGACGCGAAGATCCAGTCCCTTGATGCGCTGCGCGGCCCAATCGGCGGAGATGTCGTCGCACGACATGCCCCACACCTTTTCGGTATAGGTCTTGAAGAAGATCTGGAACAGGCGTTCGCCGAACCGGTTACGCACCCAGTCATGGAAGCTGCGGGGCGAGGCAACCGGAAAAACCTTGGCATAGGCATAGGACAGCACGCAGACGGCGCTGGTGAAAATTCCAAGATTGCGCAGCGCCTGGAATGCGCTGAGCGGATAGGAATAGAATTTTCCGCCGTAATAGATGCGTGACAGCCGCCGCCGCGTGATGAAGTCCTCGGGCAGGATCTCATGCCAGAGATCGACGACTTCCTTCGCCTTGGAGAAGAACCGGTGGCCACCGATGTCGAACAGGAAATTGCCGTGCCGCACGGTGCGGCTGATGCCGCCGACATAATGCGGGTCTTTCTCGATCACGATGACCGATGGCGTTTCCTTGGTCAGGCAGTAAGCGGTGGTGAGGCCGGCAGGCCCCGCACCAATCACGAAAATCTCTGCATCAACGGTCATTGCGCGGCGTGATCCCTTCCCGCCGCATTTGCGCAGAGCTTCGTTAATGTTGGGCTTATTGCCGCAAGCAGAATCGCTGCTCTTGCAGCGTTAATGAATCGTCAACGCGCGTCCGCCACCGCCCCGTCGCGCGCCACTGACGTCAGCCAGCAGCCTTTTCCGCGAAGAACGCCGCCTCTTTCGTCCCGTACGACAGATAGGTCAGGCGCCAGCGGCGTTTCTCCGAGATTTCCTGCAGCGCCTTGAATCCGCCGGTTCTCCAGTCGGGAAATCCGAAGAAATCGTCAAAATGAAAGACGAGACCCTGGTCCACGTAGTCGGCGCAGAATTCCAGCACGTCCACCGTCGCGGCGTAGGTGTCGCAGTCGACATGCACCAATAACGGGGCATCGGAGCCGGGGTTTTGCGCTTTCCAGCGGGGTGCCGAGTCCGCAAACCAGCCCTTGACCAGACTGACATTGGGCCTAACCCTTGGCAGCTTGCCGCCGAGATCGAAGGTTCTTTCGGGAGCCATGCCGCTCCACTGTTCCTGCAGACCTTCGAAACTGTCAAACCCGATGAAATTCAGCCCGGGAAACTTCCTCGCCTGGTAGTTAATCATTCCACCCTTGTAGACCCCGAACTCCAGTACGCGTTTGCGGGAGGGATATCTGCGCCTCGCCTCCTCGATCGATAACGACAAACCTTCAAATCGATCCAGAAACGAATAGGCGCCTTTCATGTTCTCTTTGGCGTAGTCAAAGGAATCCACGACGGCATCGCGGCGCATCAGCATCGGGACGGATTCGGGCAGCGTCCTTTCGGCGACATAGCGTGCAAAAGCAGCAACCAGGTTGGAAAACCAGACCTCCGCTCGGGTGCCTATCCGCGTCATATTCGGTTTACCTTCAGCATTGTCTCGGGAAACAAACGTGGCCGGTCTCGGCGACCCGCCGGGGACTTGATACGAATTGGGCTCGAATCGCCTCTCCCTTCTGCGCCGGCGCGCGTAATATACACCTTAATTTCCGCGTTCTAATGCTGCGTATCGGCGGGCCGCGCCCAGTGCACGCGCGAGGACGTCACGCAGGGCTTCGTTCAGGTGGCGCACCCATCCTGCATCGCCCAGCTCCAGCACACCGGCGAGGCGTGGCCCGCCTTCGCGAAAATGCGGATTGCTCGATCCCTCGCCGATCCACTTCCCGACGCCGACGGCCGGTCTGATCATTTCGGATGGGGATCGGTTCAATTACCGGTTCAAGCGCGATTAAATCGCCGGGTCGTTTCACGCGCAACGCATTGCAATGAGCGCGTCTCTCCCCTAAATAGCAGGGAAGCCAGCCCCGCGCGGCTTCAGCCCAGCCACAAATTCCCAGCGTTGAAGCGTCACAGTTTGATGGCCGCTTTCGAGCGGCCGCAACTTTCTCTAAGGCTCCCGCAGATATGATTCGTCTCGACAACGTCAGCAAGCAGATCGGCCACCAGATTCTCTTCATCGAAGCCTCTGCGGCGCTTCAGAAGGGCGAAAAAGTCGGCCTCGTCGGTCCCAACGGAGCCGGCAAGACCACGCTGTTCCGGATGATCACCGGGCAGGAACTGCCCGACGAGGGACAGGTGGCGGTCGATCGCGGCGTCACGATCGGGTATTTTAGCCAGGACGTCGGCGAGATGTCGGGTCGCAGCGCCGTGTCCGAAGTGATGGATGGCGCAGGTCCCGTCAGCGCGGTGGCCGGCGAGTTGAAGGAGCTGGAAGCCGCCATGGCGGATCCGGCGCGTGCGGACGACATGGATCACATCATCGCGCGCTATGGCGAGGTGCAGGCGCGCTTCGAGGAGCTCGACGGCTACGCGCTCGAAGGCCGGGCGCGCGAAGTGCTCGCGGGCCTTTCCTTCAGCCAGGAGATGATGGACGGCGACGTCGGCACGCTGTCGGGCGGCTGGAAGATGCGCGTGGCGCTGGCCAGGATTCTCCTGATGCGCCCCGACGCCATGCTGCTGGACGAGCCGAGCAACCATCTCGACCTCGAAAGCCTGATCTGGCTGGAGCAGTTCCTGAAGGGGTATGACGGCGCGCTGCTGATGACCTCGCATGATCGCGAGTTCATGAACCGCATCATCGACAAGGTGGTGGAGATCGACGGCGGTCAGCTCACCACCTATTCGGGCAATTACGAGTTCTACGAGGCTCAGCGCGCGCTGAACGAGAAGCAGCAGCAGGCCCAGTTCGAGCGTCAGCAGGCGATGCTCGCCAAAGAGATAAAATTCATCGAACGCTTCAAGGCGCGCGCCTCGCACGCAGCACAAGTGCAGAGCCGGGTGAAGAAACTGGAGAAGATCGAACGCGTCGAGCCGCCCAAGCGCCGCCAGACCGTTTCATTCGATTTCCCGCCGGCGCCGCGCTCGGGCGAAGACGTCGTGAGCCTGAAGAAGGTGCAGAAGGCCTATGGCAGTCGCAGCATCTATGACGGGCTCGACTTCATGGTACGCCGCAGGGAGCGCTGGTGTGTGATGGGCGTCAACGGCGCGGGAAAATCCACGCTGTTGAAACTGGTGGCGGGCTCGACGTCGCCGGACGACGGCACGGTGGCGCTCGGCGGCAGCGTCAGGATGGGCTACTTCGCGCAGCACGCCATGGATCTGCTCGACGGCGAGCGCACCGTGTTCCAGTCGCTGGAAGATTCCTTCCCGCAGGCCGGACAGGGCTCGCTGCGGGCGCTGGCCGGCTGCTTCGGCTTCTCCGGCGACGACGTGGAGAAAAGATGCCGGGTGCTGTCGGGCGGCGAGAAGGCGCGGCTGGTAATGGCGACGATGCTGTACGATCCGCCGAACTTCCTGGTGCTGGACGAGCCGACCAACCATCTGGACATGGCGACCAAGGAGATGCTGATCACCGCGCTGTCGCAGTATGAGGGCACCATGCTGTTCGTCTCGCA
>Ga0210403_10001657_pt1 | contig 20934 bp, 21 predicted proteins | sample IncBWC19MmetaG_FD_150863 | JGI IMG/M metagenome (GOLD analysis project Ga0210403, IMG submission 150863) | Forest soil microbial communities from Barre Woods Harvard Forest LTER site, Petersham, Massachusetts, United States - Inc-BW-C-19-M | ecosystem: Environmental > Terrestrial > Soil >... | reverse complement strand
CGACGTGCAGGTCATGCTCTCGGATGGGCGCGAATACATTGTGAACACGGTGACAAATCAATTTGGCGAGTTTCTCGGCGAGGTCAATAACTCCGGCGATTTGGAGATTTCCTTCCTTGGCCGCAAAGGAAAACCCATCGTAATTTTGCTCCGGGGGCCGCTGCATCCATCGTCTGCAGCGAAGGAATGACCGGCAATCGTTTCATTGAGTTTGGCGACATTGGGCCCATGGGCTTTGCAGGTGAGTGCCATCAGAAAGCAAATTGCGCGATTCCGTCCTAACGAAACTTACATTCAGACACTAGGGCAATCTGCGGATGAGGTACTAAGGTCTCTACTTGATTGCCGCGACCAAATATAAATGCTATCCATTTGAGACGCGAGGTAGCTGACGGGTTTCAAGCAACGGATCGAGTGACCCAGCACCGGACCACGCAAAGGAACCATCGCCGCGCTAAATCGAGGATGACTCCCGCCGAAGCCATGGATAGAGACTTCGAGCCGAATCAGCGCGCCGCCACACCTCCGGTGTACCAAGTCTAGAGCTGAGCGAGAATCCTTTGGACCATGGGCCTAGTGGCAGAATGGAGAGGCGGCTGCCGATTGTGGTCGTACTGCGCCTGGCATCACCAGTAAGTGCGGCAACCGACGGAGAGCGGACGTTCACCGACAACATCAGTACACACGGTGCTCGCATATTCTCGCGCCGCGCCTGGCAACCTGGCGACGTGGTGCGAGTTACTCCCCTGAACGAAGACGCGGTTTCGGCGCAGGTGGTTTATTCTCAGAAACTTCCAAACGACCGCTACGGCATAGGAGTAAGGCTTCCAGATGGCCCGGTTACATGGTCCGCCATCCGCAGATACAACGGCCTATAGAGCAGTCCCTTCGAAAATCAAACATCGGTCGCCCATAAAGCTTGCGAATTCGCCTGGACATCAGGTCTTTACCTGAGGCCGGTTGCGGGAGTTTACTTGATTGAGGAGGCGGGTCGCCGATGGTATTTGGTATCAAGGTTCCTGCGCATTTCAGACGGCGAATCGAACCATAGCAGAATCGTTCGACCCGAGGAGAGAGTCTTCATGCCCAGACGAGAAGGCACGCCCACATCCCTTGAACCAAAGCAAACGGAAGAACCGTCAGAGCTTCTTCGAGAATTGGTCGCCCACCTCCGGCAGAACCGAACGCAATTACGCGAGGAATGGGTCGTGCGCATCACCGAGACGCGCCTGCTCACCGCGATGACCAAGGAAGAGATTTTCGCGGAAGCAACCTCAGTCTACGACAGTTACGTGGAGGCGCTGGAAACCGAAGCCTTCGAAGCACTGCAAGCGTACGCTCGAAACCTTTCCGAACGCATCATTCCACGAGGAGTCGAGACCCACGAAGTCGTGGGAATTGTGCTGTTATTACGCGACGTTTTAGCCCGTTCCCTCTTCGCGAAATACCAGAACGATTTCAAAAAGTTGAATCGCATTTTAGACGCTTACGAGCCGGCGGCAAACCGCATCGCAAACACAGTGGCGGTCGGCTTCGTGCAAGAGCGTGAACGCGTCATTCGCCAACAGCAGGAAGCAATCCGCGAGCTCTCCACTCCGGTGCTGCAGGTTCGCGAGCGGCTGCTGATTCTGCCCATCATCGGAGTCATCGACCCGCAGCGCGCCCGCCAATTGACGGAGCAGCTCCTGCGCGGAATTCGTACCAACCGCGCCAAAGTCGTTGTGATCGATATCACCGGTGTGGCGGCCATGGACCTCACGGTGGCAAACAACTTGGTGCAAACGGTGGAGGCGTCGCGGCTCCTCGGAGCGACCGTCATTGTCACGGGCCTTTCGCCGGAGATTGCTCAGACACTGGTAACCATCGGTGTGGACCTCGGCAAGATGAATACCGTGGGCGACCTGCAGGGCGGCATCGAGCAGGCGGAGAGACTGTTAGGATACAAAGTTGAGAAACTAGCGGAACCACGCTAGCCGGAGCGGAGAAAGGGCCACGTGGAAGTCCCAATTCTCAAACAGGGAGCGGTCCTGATTGCGACCTTTCAGGCCGCTCTGTCGGACGCCGACCTCAACCAACTGCGCATGGGCTTAGTGCAGCAGGTTGTGAAGTTTCGCTCGCGAGCGGTTATCGTCGATGTTACGGCGATGGACGTGATGGACTCGTTTGCGTCGCGGACGCTGCGGGAGATAGCGCATATGATCCGGCTACGCGGCGCGGAGACCGTTATCGTAGGAATTCAACCGGAAGTAGCTTTTGCAATGGTGCAGCTAGGCTTAACACTGGAAGGCGTTGCGACCGCGCTCGACCTGGAAGAAGGTCTGGCCTATTTAAACGAAAAGTTCAAAACTACGAACTGAGAGTGAGCCATAGTGTCGGTTGGGGAAATCCAGGTGTCCATCAACTCCGACCAGGATATCGTCTCAGCCCGCCAGAAGGGCCGGGGGATGGCGACTGAACTTGGGTTTTCTTCCGGGGACGCCACGCTCATTGCAACGGCAATTTCGGAATTGGCGCGCAACATCGTGTCCTACGCCGGCAAAGGCCAAATCACACTCAATATGGTGATGGGATCGAACCGTCAAGGCATTTCGGTCATCGCCAGCGATGATGGTCCTGGAATCCCTGATATTCGTCAGGCACTGCGAGATGGCTTCTCAACATCCGGAAGTCTTGGACTTGGATTACCTGGGGTGCGCCGTCTGATGGACGAATTTGAGATCACTTCCCAGCCCGGAAGGGGAACAACAGTGGCGGTGAAGAAGTGGAGACAATAAAAGAACCAATGGTCGAGTATGGCGTTGCCAAGTACGTCCTTCCCGGCCAGGACGAGTCGGGCGACCACCATCTGGTTTGCTGCAGCAGAGGCGGAATTCTGATTGCAGCGATTGACGGCATAGGGCACGGCGAAGAAGCCGCCAACGCTTCCAAGGCGGCCGCTGCGCTGCTCAGAAGCTCTGTCGGCGAGCCGATTATCTCTCTCGTCGGACAATGCCACGAGAGACTCCGGGCAACGCGTGGCGTTGTGTTGAGCCTTGCCTTCATTGAGCCTGAACATGGGATGATGACCTGGCTTGGCGTTGGCAACGTCCAGGGAGTGTTGATGCGCTCCGATAGGACGAAGGGGCACGTGCAAGAGACACTTCTTCTTCGAGCTGGCGTGGTCGGTTCACGGTTACCTGACCTTCAGGCCACGGTGCTTCCGATCGTTCGTGGAGATACACTTTTCTTTGCCACCGATGGAGTCCGAGGTGATTTTTCCGTGAGCCTGTCCGCCCGCGAGAATCCGCAACGGGCGGCGGACCGAATCCTTGGGCAGTATCGCAGTGGAAATGACGATGCGCTGGTTCTCGTCGTGCGGTTAATGGGAATTGATCCATGAAGGTCGCGGCTCGACGAAGAGTGAAGCGGTATGTGGATTTCGAAGACGAGTACCGCTCTGCCTTGAATGAGTATGCCGCGGGGGGAGGCGAAATCGCGCTCGGCCGGGCGTACGACCTCGGCCGTCGGGCACTCGGCGAGCAAAAAAGCCTGGTGGAGATGGCTTCCCTGCATCACCAAGCCGTACTGGCATTGATGCGCGGTGCGAAAAGTGAAAAACGCCTGGTTGAATTGCTCCGGGTGAGCGCGGAATTCCACGCGGAATGCTTGTCGCCCTATGAGATGGCACACCGTGGATTCCAGGATGCGGTGAAGGCTCTTCGCCAATTAAACGAAACCCTGGAGGCGGAGATCAAGCGCATCGCCTACGCCGTGCACGATGAGGCCGGCCAATTGCTGGTCGCGGTGCACCTCGCTCTGGCTGAAATGGCCGCCGAATTGCCGGAGCCCCAGAAAGTACAAGTCGCGCGCATTAAGGAATTGCTGAACCAGGTTGAAAAGCATTTGCGACGGTATTCCCATGAACTCCGGCCAACAATCCTAGACGATCTTGGCTGGATTCCCGCGATCCGTTTTCTGGCAGATGGTATTTCAAAGCGGGCTGATCTGCCAATTCACATCGAGTCAAATGTCTCCGAACGCCTCCCTGGCACTGTTGAGACGACACTTTATCGCATCGTTCAAGAAGCCCTAACGAATGCCGCCAAACACGCGCAGGCAGGCAATGTCTGGATTCGCGCGTGGAAAGAAGATCTTGTGGTGTGTTGTTCGATCAAGGACAACGGCAGAGGTTTCGACTCCGACGAGGCTCGTGCGACACCTAACCGTAAGGGGTTAGGATTAGTTGCGATGCGGGAGCGCGTGAGTGCAATCGGCGGAACACTGCGAATCCATTCCAGCCTGGGAAACGGAACCGAACTTTCCATACGAATTCCGTTGGAGGATGATCATGCCAATTCGAATCGTGCTCGCCGATGACCACGTGCTTGTACGTCAGGGACTGAAATCGCTGCTGGAGAAGGAAAAGTTTCAAGTTGTTGCAGAAGCCTCTGATGGGCAAGACGCAGTTCGATTGACGGAAACGCACCATCCGGATATCGCGGTCCTGGACATCAGCATGCCGACACAGAACGGTATAGATGCTGCCCGTGAACTGGGCCGGTGCTGCCCAAAGACGAAATCAATTCTTCTTACTCAACATGAAGAAGAGCAGTACATCCATGAAGCGCTGGAAGCTGGCGTGAAAGGATACGTACTGAAGAGCCAGGTCGCAAACGACCTGATTCATGCGATTCAACAGGTCTCTCGAGGAGAATTCTACCTGAGTCCGGGGATATCGCGTGGACTAGTGGAGGCCTACCGCTCCAAATCGGTTAAGCCAGAGGATCCCTTGACCGTGCGTGAGCGCCAGGTGTTGCAATTGATTGCGGAAGGAAAATCCACGAAGGACACTGCATCGGTCCTTGGTATCAGCGTGAAAACGGCCGAATCGCACCGCATGCGACTCATGCAGAAGCTGGATATTCACGAGACAGCGAGCCTCGTGCGCTACGCAGTCCGGCGAGGATTGGTGCAGCCCTGAACGAGAGTGCTCGTGGGCGCTCTGCCGCGGATTCCCAATTGTTTCTCTGAAGATTGAGTTCCGCGGTTCGGTCGTTTCCGTACTATCGGCAGCCGCTCTTCTTGAGTTGCTGCAACTGCCGCAGAGCTTCGATATTGCCGTTTTTCGATGCTGCCCGCAGCAAGATCCGCGCCTGGTCGCAACTTCTGGGGACGCCGTCGCCCGTCAGATAAAGCTGCGCAAGCGGAACCTCTGCCGACCTGTCGCCCGCGTTCAACGCGGACCAGAGCTGCCCTGCCAGTGCGCCCCGGCCTTTCCTCGCATTTACAATCGCAATGGGTTTTCGGGAGTTCTGGCGGTCCGCACGCGGGGAGCCCGCGGAATTCAGCGTGGGCTTCGCTGTTTGAGCGGATGCAACGGGGTCGGACTGATCTAAAGTTTGCTTTGCGGAGGTCCCTGGAGTTGCATCGGGGACAGAGGATGTGGTCGTCGGACTTGAGTTGGAGATCTGAACTGGTTTCGACGAAGAGGCATCAAGTTGGGGATCACGAGTGTCTTTGAGTTTCTCTCCAATGCGGATGAGTGCGCCGCCGATCTCGAGGCGGAGGTTTCGTCGCGAATAGACTGACCCAAAAAGGAAGAGGAGAATCAAAAGCCCAGTTGCGAGGCCATGCAGAAGTCGTGGCTGGAAAATAGAAACCTGTCCTTCTCGCGAAGATGGAGCCGCCAGGGATCCTGTCGCCTGGACCCTACGTGTTCGAGGTGCTGAATGCGTCGCAGAATCTGCGCGAGTTGGCATAGCAGTATCCGGAACCAGTGATAGGAGGCCGCGTGTTCCGTTCTCCGGACGTGTCCGAGCGCCGTATTCCTCCGCGACTGTGCATGATGGAGATGTAAACTTTCTGGCCAAAGCCGGCGATTCGCTGGTTTGGGTCAGCCATTGGAGGATTTGATTCCTGGCGTCCGCTGTAAGCTCAGTGAATCGTAAGCCGCCAGAGTGTCTAGTCTCATCCATCCAAACGATCTCAGCGGTGAGTTTGAGCTGCTGCGTGGGATTGGGCGAAACGCAAAGCTGAATTGGTGCTGTCTGTCGGAGAGCAGCCGCGGCGTGGAAAGCAAGACCTTGCTCGGAAGCATTCACAACGATTCCGCCGCCCTGCGGTTCGAATTGTATGTAGGAGAGTTCTGCTGGCCTCTCTCTCCTTGTAGAACGGCGTTCAGGTTTCATACGCGCTCAAAAGCTCCCTGGGGCTGTCTGTCACCGTCGCCGGGCGTATGACAAGCTCGACATCCATTCTCGGCACAACCCGGTGACGTGAGACCGAGTCCGTTGGTTCTTCGAGGCGATTCTACATCCCCTCTTCGTGATCATTCTTGAGACGGACGGCGGATCGGGATGAACGCTCGTGACCTTCCGCACTCATCTTGCATGCAAGTCCTTCGGATTCAGTGTTATAGGGAATCTCCGTGAATGCTGTTTCCGCATCGGTTCCATGAATGATCAGGTCTTTCCCCCACAGAAATATAGGCAACCACCCAATTGCCTGGGAGCACGAGAATTCCTTACTCTGGCAGTGATTCGATGCCTACACGTGTATTACTTGCCGACGATCATGCCCTGATTCGCCAGGGCCTAAAGGCATTTCTGGAAAAACAGGGGTTTCAAATTGTTTTCGAGGCATCCGATGGACAAGAAACGATTCGCGCCGTAGAAAAAACCAAGCCTGACGTCGCTGTCATCGACATCAGCATGCCGATCTTGAATGGCGTCGACGCTGCCCGCGAATTAAAGAAATCATCGCCTAAGGTAAAGGTAATTCTTCTTACGCAACACGACGAGGATCAATATGTCACCGAGTCGTTGCGCGCCGGGGTTCGAGGATATGTACTGAAGAGCCAAGCAGCGGAAGATCTCGTGCATGCGATACAAGAGGTTTGTCGCGGGTCCGTCTATCTTAGCCCAAGCATTTCGCAGACCGTTGTTGACGCTTATTTATCCAAAACTTATCTTTCAACGGATCCTTTGTCGGGGCGCGAGCGGCAGGTTCTCCAACTAGTTGGTGAAGGAAAATCCACGAAAGACATAGCGGTACACCTGGGAATCAGTGTAAAAACTGCCGAATCGCACCGAGCAAGGCTCATGAAGAAGCTGGACATCCACGAAACAGCGAGCTTGGTTCGCTATGCCATCCGCCGCGGTTTGATTCAGGCCTAGCGCCGCTTCGAAAAGGCTTGCCCGTAGCCATTTGCGGTCATTTCACTCAGTAGAAATGGGTGATTCACCGGATTGAAACCCTGTGGCAACGAGCTATGTTGTCACAAGAGGAGCGGGCCGCCTCCGTGTACCGAGCCCCCACCTAGATCACCCCAACTACCGAACGCTTCGGACACGGAGGCGGGCCGGACTGGCTGTCTTGGAGGAATCGGTGGGAAAAGAGAATCAAGGGAGCCGGCAAGAGAATGGATTTGATAGTCCTGATGGGCCATCGGACTCTTTTGAATGGCAAAAGACGATGGTTCATTTGCTTTGTCATCAAATCATTCTGCTGGCAATGAAGCATGGGCGCGCTCCGGTGTCCGTTTCTCCTGCTCTTCGGAAAGGATTGGCAAGACTCGGAGCGTTAAACGATCTTTATGATCTAGGGAGTATCGCGCGGCGCCTCTCATTCTTGGGGGACGGGCGTATCTTGCTTGCTGAACTGAAGGCGCAACCCACCACGAGACCAACCGTGAGAGGGCCTGTAGTAAGAGAGAACGGAATCGAAGCGGAACGCCATCCATAACTCGAGGACGGACGCAGATGCCAATGGGATCAAGCAGACTTAGATTCAGTAGTTGCTCGCGGAAGCGGCAGGCCGGAATGGGATCTGAAAACATTCCAACGGATGTCGCCGCCCTGAATGTGTTGATAGATTCCCAATCTTTGTTTGGCCGCAAAGCCCCGGGCTTGCTACTAAGAGGAGAAGATAGGGCCACGGATGACGTTTTGCGAGCTCTCCTTTCAGAGGCAAATCGAGAACTTGCCGATTTATTGCGAGACGTACGCGCGGAATCTGCCGGCACAGGACTCGGCGACGCCCGGAACCAACACGCCAACGAGCTTCTGATGCGTGCAGTGCGCTGCGCCGCGAAACAGTACAGGTTGCAAGTAGAACTGGGCAATCTCGCGCTCACCGACGAGCTTACGGGCTTGTATAACCGCCGCGGTTTTATGACTCTGGCGGAACGCCAACTGAAAGTTGGGCGCCGATCGGGCCGGGAGATGATGCTATTTGTGATGGACGTGGATGGCTTGAAGCAGATCAACGACTCGTTTGGCCACTTCGAGGGCGACCGTGCGTTGAAGGTCACGGCTGAAGCCTTGGAAGAAACTTTCCGGGATTCGGATGTTGTCGCTCGGCTGGGAGGAGATGAGTTTGCCGTTCTTGCAGTGGAAGCGACTGGCCACAGCGAGGCTACGATCAGGGCCCGCCTTTGCGAATACCTCGATTCAATCGGCGGTCAAGACCTTTGCTGCTCGATTTCTCTCAGCTTGGGGGCGGCGCGGTTCGATCCATGTAGCGGTACGTCGTTGCGAGCATTGATGGACCTAGCCGACCATGCAATGTACGCGGTGAAGCAAGGCCAGTCGCGGCCTTCGACCGCTCTGGAGAGCAGTCTTAGGACGCAATAAAGACTATGACCATCATCGGATCATCGTCGTCGCAGTTTTCGTCAGTCCGTCATAGGACTGCACCCACGAGACAATCCGCTTGTCGTTGCTCCGTCATGGAGCGCGCAACGCGGTTGCGCCAGAACCGTCCAGCGAAAGAAACTTGGGTGGAGGGACTTTTTCTGTGCTGTCCAGCCCAGTACAGCTAAGTAAAATCCCAGCTAGAAAGGCATTTCTTCTATGCCTCAGCGGTCCGGAAGACTTGAGAAGCGAATTCGGCTGGAGGTCCCCGTCCAGATTTCCAGTCCCCAGGACCCATCTGCGACGGAGCAGACAACAACGGAAAACGTGTGCGCGCTCGGAATGCGCATTCTGACCCAACGGGCAAGAGAGTTGAATGAACGACTGATGGTCAATTCACTTTGGGGCGATCTGCGAAAGTTTGCACGCGTGGTTTACTGCCAACGGCTACCGGACGGACGGTTTGGAGTCGGATTGCAGTTCCAGGGATTTGCCGTCGATTGGCCAAAACCCTTTTCGAGTAGGGCCACGGACTGAGTAGCCAGCGAGAGGATCTCGGCGCTCCTCGCGGCGCCAGAACAACTGAACATATATCTATGTTTCAAAAAGAGCTGGCCAACACGCGCATTCGTCTGCCCGAAATCGGATTCGGTACGTGGAATTACAACGGAGGTGTCGAACCGCTTCGCGCAGCAATTGAATGCGGGGCCCGTTTGATAGACACAGCTGAGTCATATGGGACTGAAGGAGTAGTCGGCGAGGCAATCAAGGGCCGGCGACATCGAGTCTTTCTTGCAAGCAAGGTGCTTCCTCGGAATTTCAAGCGGCGCGACTTGGTTTTAGCGGCCGAAAGAAGTCTCCGGCGGCTTGGCACGGATCATATCGATCTCTATCAACTTCACTGGCCTAACTTCACAATTCCCATCGAAGAGCCCATGCGCGGGATGGAAGACCTCGTGGATGCTGGAAAAGTTCGATTCATCGGGGTCAGCAATTTTTCCGAGCGCGACCTGGCGAAAGCGCAGGCAGCCCTTTCCAGACAGCGAATCGTATCAAATCAAGTGCGTTACAGCCTGATTGAGAGAACCATTGAAGGTGGGCTGGTCCAGTATTGCCAGAAGAACGGAATCACGGTAATTGCTTACAGCCCGCTTGCAACGGGCTTTGAGAATTTGAAAAGAGCGGATCCCGAGGGAGTACTTCCTAGAGTTGCTGAAGCGTCTTCGAAGAGCGAAGCTCAGGTCGCGCTGAACTGGTGCATTGGCAGGGAGAATATGATCGCGATTCCGAAAGCTTCGACCGTCGAACACGTCGTCGAAAACACGGGTGCCTCTGGCTGGAAACTTCGTCCGGACCTGGTTCGTCTACTGGATGAAAAAATTCGCTGCCGGCGCCGCGGAACTATCGAGATGCATGCACGTCGGGCGGTCCGCTGGGGCATGCAAATGATTGGCCGCTGGCAGTGAATTCATTTTCGCTCGAGCCTGAAATCTAGGCAGGAGCTTCCTAACTCCCCCTGCGATGGCGGCGCTTTTCGTCGCCAGGCGTTCAAGGCTTACCGTTGGGTCGATGGGTGCCAATAGGGGTGTGCGGCGTGAAGCGGTCAGCCAGCAGGCAACTGATGCCTGGATGATGATCGTTGTGGCTGTAGGCGTATCCTCGGCAGTGCCGGCATCAAGTGTAGCGGGGCTCGCCCTCGTGGCACCCGTGATCGTGCTGTGCGGAACACCCGTGACGTTCACATTTGCGATTCTACTCACGGATGAGGATCAAGTGAAAATCACAATTCGTGGAATTGCCGCGTGCCGCCCACGGCGCACCACCTACTGATGATACTTCCCTACCTGCAAGTGACTGCGCCATTCTGTGGCGTGATGGCAATACCCTCAGGTGCCACCGCCGCCGCTTCCACTGTGTCCACCACGGTGTTGCTGGAGGTGGCGATTACAGACACGGTGCTCGAGTATTCGTTTGTCACATAGGCAAAGGCGCCATCCGGTGTAATGGCCACGCCGTGGGGGATAGTTCCCACGGCGATTGTGGCTACGACCGAGTTATTCGCCGTGCTAATTACCGACACGGTGCTGGCGGCGGAATTCGCCACGTAGGCGAACGCTCCGTTCGGGGTGATGGCCACGGCGTAGGGACCGCTGCTGTAGGACGCGCTCGTCACCGGAACTGTAGCCACAACGGTGTTCGTAGCCGTGTTGATCACCGATACTGTGTCCGCGGATGAATTCGTCACGTAGGCGTAGGCTCCGTTTGGAGTGATCGCCGCGGCAACTGGGCCGCTTCCCACTGTCACTGTAGCCACAACGGTGTTCGTAGCCGTGCTGATCACCGAGACGTTGCTGGAGTTAAAGTTCGTAACATACGCGAAGGATCCATCTGGTGTGATCGCCGCGCCCCATGGACCATTTCCCACGGTGACCGTGGCTGTGACCACGTTTGTGGCTGTGTCAATCACCGAAACGCTGTTGGAGTTGAAATTCGCCACGTAGGCGGCGGCCCCGTTCGGAGCGATGGCCAAGCCGACGGGAAAACGACCCACAGGGATGGTGGCCACTACGGTGTTGCTAGCCGTTGCGATTACAGAGACGGAGTTGGAACCGAACACCCATCCGGAATTGGATACATAGGCGAATGCTCCGTTGGGGGTAATCGCCACAGCGAGGGGCTGAATCTGGACGGGAATTACGGCGACCACGCGGTCGACGGACGTGTCAATCACCGCAACGCTGTTCGACTTGTGAGTCGGCACGTAAGCCGTGCACTGGGCCGCCGCCGGAACAGACACCAGCGCTACCAGCCATGGCAGCACAAGAGAGCGAAGCAGCCAACTCCGAATTAATCCGTTGCCCCCACTTAGGATCCTGGGGTTCCAGAACCAAGCTCTATTGTCGCGCATCAAGATCTCCTTCGAAGTCGTTCAGACGACCAGGAATGCTTTCCAGTAACCGCGGAAAGTGAGCTCACTGGGCTTTTAATACCATCGTGAGGACACATTGAAAATCCGACGAACAGCTCAACAAGAGAGGAAAGAATCACTTAACGCAGCGCGGGGAAATACCCTAAGGAGGGTTTCCACTGCTAAAACACAGTGAAAGTAGCCTCGAAATTGCTGGCAGAAGCGAGTAAATTCGCGCCCCGCCTTGTTTCCCGGGCCAGCCAGAGGCTCGGCTTCTCTCAAGGCTATTCGAAAAATCTAGGACCGAACTCCACTACTGCCTTCCGGTCCCCCTCAATTCGTGAGTGTAGGAATTTGGAGCACTACCCGTTGGGACAACGATGTTTATGGCCAATTTTTGACCGCGCGACCAGTTGATTCCGCTCATTTACAGACTCAGACTCTGCCTTGAGTAATAGTCCTGGTACTAACAGAACTTATTTGCTGCTCTCCGACGAGTTCTACTTCCTCTTCGAACGAGACATGCGCCAGGCGAGAACACAGAGGGGCAGAATCGTGCGTCATTTGGGCCTAACTTTATTTGTTTTGCTGCTCGCGATTGTGAACGTGGGATGCGCCGGTTTAGTTGGTCAGGCAAGTAATTCTGCCCCAGTGGCCCCTTCGATTACGACCCAGCCAGCGAGCCGGACAGTCACGGCAGGCCAGGCAACCTCCTTCAGTGTGGCCGCCGCAGGCACCGCACCGATGAGCTATCAGTGGCGCAAAAACAGCGCGACCATTGGTGGGGCGACTTCATCTAGCTACACGACTCCAGCCACCACCAGTTCCGACAATGGGGCACTGTTCACTGTGCTGGTCAGCAACGCAGCCGGAAGCGTGACCAGCAATGCCGCTACGCTTACCGTGAGTGCGGCTCCTGTGGCGCCTTCGATCACCACCCAGCCGACAAGTCAGACGGTCACGGCGGGCCAGACGGCTTCCTTCAGCGTGGCCGCTACGGGCACTGCCCCACTCAGCTATCAATGGCAGAAAAACAGTGTTGCCATCAGCGGCGCGACTTCGTCCAGCTACACCACTCCGGCCACAACAAGTTCCGACAATGGGGCACAGTTCACAGTGGTGGTCAGCAACACCGCCGGAAGCGCGACCAGTAGTGCCACCACGCTTACGGTGAATGCGGCTCCTGTGGCGCCTTCGATCACCACCCAGCCAGCCAGTCAAACGGTCACGGTGGGCCAGACGGCTTCCTTCAACGTGATTGCTACGGGGACTGCCCCATTGAGTTATCAGTGGCGCAAAAACAGCTTGGCGATCAGTGGCGCGACTTCATCTAGCTACAGCACTCCAGCCACGACCAGTTCCGACAATGGGGCACTGTTCACTGTGCTGGTAAGCAACGCAACCGGAAGCGTGACCAGCAATGCTGCTACGCTTAGCGTGAGTGCGGCTCCTGTGGCGCCTTCGATCACCACCCAGCCGACAAGTCAGACGGTCACGGCGGGCCAGACGGCTTCCTTCAGCGTGGCCGCTACGGGCACTGCCCCACTCAGTTATCAATGGCTGAAAAACAGTGTTGCCATCAGCGGCGCGACTTCGTCTAGCTTCACGACACCATCCACAACCAGTTCTGACAACGGAGCGCAGTTCGCGGTGATGGTCAGCAACACCGCTGGAAGTGTAACAAGTAGCGCGGCCACACTCACGGTCAATGCGGCCCAGCCTCCCTCTGTGAGCATTTCCTTCCCCGGCAACGGGGCTACCGTTTCCGGAACCATCACTGTCTCCGGCACGGCCTCCGATCCCGTGGGCCTGAGCTCCGTCCAATTGCAGATCGACGGCGGCTCCTTCTCCCCGGCCTCCGGCACCACCAACTGGTCCTTCAGCCTTAATACCGGCTCGCTCTCCAACGCCGCCCACTCCCTCACCGCCCGCGCCACCGATTCCTCCGGTCTCTCCACCTCTTCCTCCATCACCGTCAACGTCTCCAATAGCGGCAGCGGCTCCATCCTCAACGTCTTGAACTTCGGCGCCACCGGCAACGGCTCCACTGACGACACCGCCGCCATCAACTCCGCTATCGCCGCTTTGCAACCCGGTGATACCCTGCTCTTCCCCTGCACCTCCTCCAGCACCTACTTGCTCTCCTCCCAATTAACCCTCAACGTCTCCAATGTCACCGTCGATGGCTCCAGTTGCGCCATCCTCCGCAACACTTCCTCCGGTACCGTCTTCTCCATTGGCGGCTCCGGCAACGGCAATCCCAACTACGGCCCCGCCGTCGCTCTCAGCTCCACCGCCAATGAGTTGGCTACCACTTTTTCCACCGTCTCCTCCCTCGGCGTGGCCCCCGGCGATTACCTCCTCCTCCAGCAGGGCGGTAAAGACTCTTCCACCGGCAGCTCCGACTCCGGCTGTGATCCCTCCGGTTGCCGCGGCGAACTCTTGAAAGTCGCCTCCGTCTCCGGCAACTCCATCACCGTCACCACCGCCCTCCACGATTCCTACAACCCCTCCCTCAATGCCGCCACCGCTCAAAAAATACTCAACCCCCTCACCGCCATCACCGTCAAAAACATCACCTTCGACGGCAACGGCTCCAACGTCTACGGTTTGGAGATCGCCGGCGTCGCCGAATCCTCCGTCTCTGGCGTCACCTCCAGGAACGTCCAGGGCGCCGCGCTCTTGAATCGCGCTGATTTCAATATCTCCTGGAGCAACATCTCCGTCACCGCTGCCGGCAGTGCCCAGTGCGGTTCCGCCGTGTGGTTTGAAAAACAGGGCAACCTCTCCATCAACGGCTTGTCCATTGCCAACGAAAACCCCGGCGCCTCCGGCTCCGGTTGTCTCTATAACGGCGCCTTCGGCTTTGAACTGCAGGCCTCCGCCAACAGCACCATCACCAACCTCTCCGTCGATGCCGCCGGCGCCTATGGCCGTCCCTTTAAAACCAGTGCCGCCCGCTATAACACCTTCAACTCTCCCATCGTCAAAAACGGCGTGCAGGCCTACAACGGCATCAGCCTGGAATACTATTCCTCCCACAACACTTTCAACTCCTGCGTGGTCACCAACAACGGTGCCAACACCGGCACCGGCACCGGCAATGCCGGCATCATTACCTTCGGCAATTTCAACCAGTACAACTCCTTCAACAATTGCACCGTCTCCGGCAACGGCAACGTGCAGTTCTACATCAGCGGCTACGACGCCCTCCGCCTCGCCCAGGACACTCACAACACCGTCAGCGGCGGTACCTTCACCGGTTCCAACTCCTCCGAAGCCGTGCTGCTCATCGAGGGCGACGGCACCTTCATCACCGGCGCCACCATCAGCGGTCCGGGACCCCAAGGCATCTACCTCGACACCCAGGCCAGCAACGCCTGCGTGAACAACAACACCTTCACCCTCGGCTCCAGCTTGGGCTCCGCCATCAGCGCCAACGGCTCCAACGACCTCGGCTTGGGCAACCTCCTTAACCTCCTCGGCAGCAACCTTACGCTAGGAGTCTGTGCCCCTCCTTTGCCATAAAGGAGGTAGGCGGATCAGACCTGGGCGCTGACCAGCCCTAGGCTAGCGGCCCTGGGAAATTGCTAGGGCAAAAATAGAGGGAAAATGACGCGGTTGTTTTGCTGGGCCGCACTGAAAGCCGGGCTCTCAACTCAGCGAGACGCGGGAGAAATCTTGGTCTCGTTCTGGATCAATTCGCGGAGGATCACGGGGATCTTTTCAAATTCTGCGGACTTATCAAGGAAGAAATTCGCCCCAGCGGTCAAGCATTCCTCGCGATACTGGGGATGCGGGTAGTTCGTGCAAATCAGAACATAAAGCTGCGGATGTTCCACGCGAATCGCACGAAGAACATCGAGACCGCTGCCTCCGGGCATTTGCAGGTCGAGAATGAGGGCGTCCGGCTTCGTTTTCTGGATGCTGCGCACCGCTTCCGGCACATCACCTGCTTGTCCCACAAGCTGCGCTCCAGGCACCTCTTCCAATAAGTCCGCCAGACGTTCCACGACTACCCTAGAATCATCGGCGATAAAGACTTTCATCTGCGTTCTCCTCGAGAGCCATCCTCCTAGGGATAGAGAATGACAGAACGAAGTGGAAATATATCGGGTTGAAACAGTAATCTCATGTAGGACAAAGTGAACTACCAGTGAAGGTAGGTGTCCCACGTAATCCGTTCACAAGTTCAAGGACGTCAAAAACAAGTGCGCCTTCTGGCCGCCACGTTGGGGGCCGTTCACCGCTAGTCCACGAGTTGAGATTGCAGAGCGTAGCGAATCAGTTCCGCGTTTGTTTTCATGCCGGACTTCTCTAGAATCCGTGCGCGGTAAGTACTCACGGTCTTCACGCTAAGAGAAAGGTCATCCGCTATATCTTTGACGGACTTCCCAGAAGCGATCATCCGCAAGACCTGAAACTCGCGGTCCGACAAGAGTTCGTGGAGAGGTGTGTCGGCTCCCGCCCTCAGATCCACGGCCAACTTCTCGGCCAAAGTCGCACTCACGTACCGTCCGCCCATCGCTACTTTTCTGACCGCCTCTTTCAGCTCTTCTGGCACGCTCTCTTTCGTCAAGTAACCGGCCGCACCCCCTTTGAGTGCCCGCCGCGCAAATTGTTCCTCGGGGTGCATGCTTAGAAGAAGAATCGGTAACTTGGGACGCAAACGCTTCAACTCATCCAAGATGTCAAGCCCGCTTTTTCCGGGCATGCTGATATCCAGGATGATGACATCCCAGTCTTGGCGGCGAACGTGCTCAACCGCTTCCTGGGCCGTTCTTGCTTCCCCAAAGGTCACTTTGGAAAATGCCTCTGCCAGAGTTTCTCGGAGCCCCCGGCGGAAGACAGCGTGATCGTCAGCAATCAGAACCCTCATCGCGAGTCTTTCCTCCCATGACCGAACGTGAGAGGGGGATCGTCAGGGTCATCGTCGTTCCGGCACCGGGCACGCCTTCAATCTTGAGATCTCCATGGAGCAAGAGAGCGCGCTCTTGCATCCCTAGCAGGCCTAGAGATTTACGCGCTTTAGCCTCTTGGAGGTCAAAGCCCCTGCCGTTATCGAAAACCTGAAAAATGAGCCGGTCGTTTTCCACGTTCAACCGCGCCTCGACTTGCGTGGCATTTGCGTGGCGCGCCACGTTGGTAAGCGACTCCTGATAGATGCGGAAGATGGCGATGGATGTATCCATGTCGAGTGCGAGCGTTTCTTGGGGCAATGCTACGCTGCAGTGAATTCCGGTTCGTCTCTCGAACTCCTGAGCCTGCGACTCAAGTGCGGCCGGCAAGCCGAGATCATCCAGTGTTCTCGGCCGGAGCTCCGATGAAATCCTGCGCAAGGTGACGATCATGCTATTCACCAACTCCACGGCCGAGTCGACCTTGGCATGGAGTCGGGTCTGGTTCTTGGTCAGCCGACGGCCGATCAGCGCAAGATCCATCTTGATTGCTGTACAAGCCTGTCCCAATTCATCGTGGATCTCGCGCGCGATGGAGGTGCGTTCCTCTTCTCGCACGCTCTGGAGACGGGCTGCAAGAGCGCGCAATTGATCGAGCGACGTCCTGAGTTGTTCCTCGGCGCGTTCCCGCTCTGCAATCTCGGTTCGCAGCTCATGGTTCACGCGGGTAAGGACGGCCGCCCGCTGTTCCACTCGAAGTTCAAGTACTTCATTGGCCTTAGTCAGTGCCTCTTCTTTGTCGCGCCTTTCGGTCATGTCCCGCGTAAGCTTGGCGAACCCAACCAGGCTCCCTTTGGGGTCGCGCAGCGCCGTGATGACCACGTTGGCCCAAAAGTGCGACCCGTCCTTACGGATTCGCCAGCCTTCGTCTTCGCTCTGTCCATTCCTCGCGGCTTGCTCCAAAATATGACGGGGCTTGTCGTTCATCAGGTCCACTTGAGGGTAGAAAACGGAGAAGTGTTTTCCGATGATTTCTTCTGGAGCGTACCCCTTCAGACGCTCGGCGCCAGCATTCCAACTGACCACATGGCCCATCGGATCCAGCTGGAAAATTGCGTATTCGCGAACGCCTTGGACCAGCAGACGAAAGCGCTCCTCGCTATCCCGGAGCATTCGTTCCGCAAGATTGCGCTCGGTAACATTTTCAAAAGCTACTCCCAGGAAGTTACCGGAAAGAGGAAAGACTCGCACAGAATAGATTCCCTGCCGTATGCGTTCGTCGCCATAGGAAATCTCCCCCAAATTCCGAGCCTCCCCTGAGCGAAAGGCGCTGAGCCATTGGCCAGGGATTGGCGTCTCCAGGAGTTTGGGGAAATCGGCCAAAGTTCTGCCGAGGAGCACTTGAGTCGTCGATCCGGTCATTTCTGCAGCGGCGGGATTGGCATCAACAATTTTAAATGTTTTGACGTCTGAGGGATCCTCCAATAGTAAAAGGAGCACGCCCACAGGAAGCTCCCTTAGGAGCTCGGGATACGCATCGCGGACCGTTTGGTTTGGTGGTGAGACAGCAGAATTTGCGTCCTGGGCCCCCGGCCCGGCAATCCTGCGAGCGTTCATGATACGCCTCTCGGGCGGATTTGAGCCGGGCAGATTGGGCAGCAAACCGCCCGTTGTGAATTCAGCTCCTCAAGTTGACTTCAGAACATTTCGCATGAGTATGACGGTGATGCCATGAAAAGGTACAGGTTCCACCTGTCCTTCTGTAAGGATAAAAGAGACAACGTCGGAACGAAAGGTCTGACACAAGAATCATTTTCCTGCCGACAGATTCAGAAACCCTACTGCTTTAACCTCAGGTTCGTGGGCACAAGTTCAAGAAGCGTATAGGAATCTCGGCGCGGGCACGCCGATCTCAACTGCCTAGAATCCTCAGAACCCAGAGACCTGTACTTCCCAATCGTCACCAGGCCACCCGGCCCCCCGAAGCCCCCCAAGCCTTAAAGAGACGACGACCTTGCGAGACCTGCAAAAACTTTGAGGGGGTGTTTTTTGAAAGATACAGCTTTGCGTTTTTTCTTTTCCGTTGTCCTACTTTTGTTGGTACTGGCCGCGATCTCGAGCACTACGTCCGCCGCGACACCAACGGCGGGTTCAACCATTACTCTGCAGAACACACATAGCAATCTCTGTGTCGACACCGCTGGTTCCACGGGTTTCACCTATCTTGTGCAATCCGCTTGCTCGACCGGCAAATCTCAGCAGTTCACGCTCACGGCGGCCCCAACCACAGGCTGGTATTACCTCGCGAGCGTGGCTTCAAAATTCTGCTGGGACGTCTCGGGTGGTTCCGGCTCAGCCGGTGCCCGCATCCAACAGTACACATGCACTGCCGTCTGGCCTGAATACTTCCAGCTCAAACCGGTTTCTGGTGGCTACGAACTCCTGTCCGGAAACATGGCCAACGGGTGCATAGATGTCGTCGGCGCTTCCACCGCATCAGGCGCAAAAATGGAGCAGAACATATGTTCGGGATCCACAAACCAGATCTTTTTCGCCTCCGTGGTGGGCTCTGGGAGTGGTACGTCGCAACCTCAAATTTCCTTAGCGCCGGGGAGCGTCAATTTCGGGAATGTGGTCACCGGCACCACCAGCACGCAGACCATTAAGTTGACCAACTCCGGCACCGCCAACTTGACCGTTTCTCAGGATACCCCCTCCGGTCAGGGGTTCTCTGCTAGCGGGCTGTCTCTCCCTCTGACTCTGAGCCCGGGGCAAAGCTCCAACTTCAACGTGGCCTTTGCTCCAGCTGCCACCGGCAGCGTGTCGGGTAGTCTCTCCCTGGTCAGCAATGCCACCAACTCCCCTGCTACTCTCGCCGTCTCCGGTACTGGTGTGGCCCCCACACCTCCTTCGGTGAGCATTTCCTTCCCCGGCAACGGGGCTACCGTTTCCGGAACCATCACTGTCTCCGGCACGGCCTCCGATCCCGTGGGCCTGAGCTCCGTCCAATTGCAGATCGACGGCGGCTCCTTCTCCCCGGCCTCCGGCACCACCAACTGGTCCTTCAGCCTTAATACCGGCTCGCTCTCCAACGCCGCCCACTCCCTCACCGCCCGCGCCACCGATTCCTCCGGTCTCTCCACCTCTTCCTCCATCACCGTCAACGTCTCCAATAGCGGCAGCGGCTCCATCCTCAACGTCTTGAACTTCGGCGCCACCGGCAACGGCTCCACTGACGACACCGCCGCCATCAACTCCGCTATCGCCGCTTTGCAACCCGGTGATACCCTGCTCTTCCCCTGCACCTCCTCCAGCACCTACTTGCTCTCCTCCCAATTAACCCTCAACGTCTCCAATGTCACCGTCGATGGCTCCAGTTGCGCCATCCTCCGCAACACTTCCTCCGGTACCGTCTTCTCCATTGGCGGCTCCGGCAACGGCAATCCCAACTACGGCCCCGCCGTCGCTCTCAGCTCCACCGCCAATGAGTTGGCTACCACTTTTTCCACCGTCTCCTCCCTCGGCGTGGCCCCCGGCGATTACCTCCTCCTCCAGCAGGGCGGTAAAGACTCTTCCACCGGCAGCTCCGACTCCGGCTGTGATCCCTCCGGTTGCCGCGGCGAACTCTTGAAAGTCGCCTCCGTCTCCGGCAACTCCATCACCGTCACCACCGCCCTCCACGATTCCTACAACCCCTCCCTCAATGCCGCCACCGCTCAAAAAATACTCAACCCCCTCACCGCCATCACCGTCAAAAACATCACCTTCGACGGCAACGGCTCCAACGTCTACGGTTTGGAGATCGCCGGCGTCGCCGAATCCTCCGTCTCTGGCGTCACCTCCAGGAACGTCCAGGGCGCCGCGCTCTTGAATCGCGCTGATTTCAATATCTCCTGGAGCAACATCTCCGTCACCGCTGCCGGCAGTGCCCAGTGCGGTTCCGCCGTGTGGTTTGAAAAACAGGGCAACCTCTCCATCAACGGCTTGTCCATTGCCAACGAAAACCCCGGCGCCTCCGGCTCCGGTTGTCTCTATAACGGCGCCTTCGGCTTTGAACTGCAGGCCTCCGCCAACAGCACCATCACCAACCTCTCCGTCGATGCCGCCGGCGCCTATGGCCGTCCCTTTAAAACCAGTGCCGCCCGCTATAACACCTTCAACTCTCCCATCGTCAAAAACGGCGTGCAGGCCTACAACGGCATCAGCCTGGAATACTATTCCTCCCACAACACTTTCAACTCCTGCGTGGTCACCAACAACGGTGCCAACACCGGCACCGGCACCGGCAATGCCGGCATCATTACCTTCGGCAATTTCAACCAGTACAACTCCTTCAACAATTGCACCGTCTCCGGCAACGGCAACGTGCAGTTCTACATCAGCGGCTACGACGCCCTCCGCCTCGCCCAGGACACTCACAACACCGTCAGCGGCGGTACCTTCACCGGTTCCAACTCCTCCGAAGCCGTGCTGCTCATCGAGGGCGACGGCACCTTCATCACCGGCGCCACCATCA